>Ga0065705_10104187_pt1 | contig 42354 bp, 38 predicted proteins | sample SwibulcommuniRL2_FD_59092 | JGI IMG/M metagenome (GOLD analysis project Ga0065705, IMG submission 59092) | Bulk soil microbial communities from switchgrass field near Rose Lake, East Lansing, Michigan, USA - RL2 Bulk Soil v2 (version 2) | ecosystem: Environmental > Terrestrial > Soil >...
GCGTCGCGGCGGGTGGTTCCCGCCGCCTGACGATGGCAGCCCTTCCATTCACGATTCCGAGGAGCCCGATCATGTCCAAGAAGAAGTCCACCCCGAAGCCCAAGTCCGGCGTGCAGGTCAAGAAGGACGCCAAAGGCCGGTTCTGGCTCGTCCCGAAGGATGGCGGCGCCGAGCAGGGGCCGTTCGATACGAAGAAACAGGCGCTTGACGCCCAGGCGGCGCCGGCCGACGGCGCTCCGGCTGCGGCCACCGAAACAAAGGCAGCGAAGAAATCCGCGAAGGTGAAGAAGGCCAAGCCGGCGAAGGACAAGAGGCTTTCTGCCATCGACGCCGCGGCGCAGGTCCTGGCCGGCAGCAAGGTGCCGATGAACTGCAAAGAGCTCGTCGAGGTGATGGCCAAGAAGGCGCTGTGGACCAGCCCCAGCGGCAAAACGCCCCACGCCACGCTCTATAGCGCGATCATTCGCGAAATCGCGCTCAAGGGGAAGGAGTCCCGCTTCGTGAAGAGCGACCGGGGCAAGTTCGCCGCCAAGACCTAGCCCACTCCCAACCGTTCGCGACGACCGCCAACGTCGTCGCCCTGGAGGCCCCACGCGGGCCTCTTTCTCGTTGGTTGGCCACCGGGGCGATCCCAGCGCCGTCCCGCGACCTCGCCAACGTGGGCGCACGTCCCGCCGACAAGGAAAATCGGGTTGGTTTGAGCGCGTCACTGTCGGACCTCCGCCGGCCTGCGCTCCGCCTTCTTTCCGGTGAACCTCTCGAACCTCTCCACGATCACGTCGCAGTAAAGCGGGTCCAGCTCCATGAGAAACGCGGTGCGTCCCGTCTGCTCGGCCGCGATCAGCGTGCTCCCGCTACCACCGAACAGATCGAGCACGTTCTCGCCTGCGCGGGACGAGTACTGCATCGCCCGCACTGACAGCTCGACGGGCTTCTCGGTCAAGTGAATCATCGACTGCGGATTCACCTTCTTGACCTGCCAGAGGTCGCGGGCGTTGTTGGGCCCGAAGAACTCATGCCCGGCGCCTTCCCTCCACCCGTAGAACGCGATTTCAAAGCAACCCATCATGTCCTTCCGCGTAAGGACCGGGTGCTGCTTGTCCCACACCACGCCTTGAGAGAAGTACAGGCCGCAGGCTTTCAGCACGGGCGGATAGTTGCCGAGGTTGGCATAGCCGCCCCACACGTAGAAGCTGCGGCCGGGCTGGAGGACCCGGGCCATGTTCCCGAACCAGGCGTGCAGCAGCTGGTGGAATGCTTCATCGCTCACGAAGTCGTTCGCCAGCGGCCGATCCTTGGCCCGCAACTTCTTCTGCGTGGGCTTCGACTTCCCTGGATGGCGAGCGAGGTCGAGTCCCTGGTGATGCGTGTTCGTGAACGAGCTCAAGCCGGCAGCGATGGCGTTGTTCGAGCGAGGCTCGACCTTCACGTTGTATGGCGGGTCCGTGTTGATCAGGTGGATCGTGGCCCCGTCTATTAGCCGATTCACGTCCTCGGGCTTGCTAGAGTCCCCGCAGAGCAGGCGGTGCTCACCCAAGATGATCAGCTCGCCGGGCTGAGTCGTCGCCTCGTCGGGTGGCGCGGGGATATCGTCCGGATCGCACTGGCCGCCGTGCACTCCCGGATCGAGCAGCTGTGAGAGCTCGTCCTGGCTGAAGCCCAAAAGCCCGAGGTCGAAGTTGAGCGCCTGCAATTCAGCCAGCTCCAGCGGCAGCAGCGCCTTATCCCATTCGGCGAGCTCGTTCGTCTTGTTGTCGGCCAACCGATAGGCCTTGGCCTGCTCAGGCGACAAGTCTTTGGCGACGTGGACGGGGACCTGCGTCAGACCCAACCGCTTAGCCGCCTTCCACCGCGTGTGCCCAACGACGATTACCCCGTCCCGATCCACGACGATCGGTTGGCGGAAGCCGAACTCTTTCAGGCTCGCGGCAACGGCGTCCACGGCCGGGCCGTCATTGATCCGCGGATTGCGGTCGTAAGGAATGACCCGGTCGATCGGCCAGAGGTCGATTTGCATCGGAGCACGCGCACGTTGGGGTTACGTGCTGGTGACTCCGAGCTGCGGAGGGCGGCCCCGGAAAGACCAGGGCGGCGGACAGGCGGACCAGGAGCGGCCTGTCACTAGTCCGCACAATTATACCGATTTACTCTCTGCCAAACAGCTATTGCGGCCGTGCATTTCGGTGTGTCGGATTGACGCGCGCTTGAGATAGCGTCACTGTCCGCACTCTTGCAAGCTAGCGCTTTACATCACGCTTGGATAAAGATGTCAGCGAGCGGTTGTTGCCGGATGCGTGTCGTCGGCGACTGGATGCAACGGAGTTCTTTTGCCGGCAATGCCGCGAATGATGTAGAAAAAGACGGGCGTCAGGAAGATGCCAAACAGGGTGACTCCAAAGGCGCCCCAGAGCATCGCGGTGCCGAGTGAGCGACGCATCTCGGCGCCGGCGCCAGAGGCAAAATATGGCGGCAGCATGTGAAGGAAGGCGGCGGTCGTCATGACGATCGGCCGAAGACGCGTGGTGGCGGCTTCGACCGCGGCGGCGAAGATCGATTGGCCGGCAAGTTGCCGATCACGGGCAAATTCGACGATCAGAATCGCGTTCTTGCAGGCCAGGCCAATCAACACCACGAAGCCGATCTGCGTAAAGATGTTGATGTCCATGCCGCGGGCAGAAACGCCCATGATGGCGCTGAGCAAGCACATCGGCACAACGAGGATCACTGCCATCGGCAGCGACCAGCTTTCATAAAGTCCGGCGAGCACAAAGAAGACCAGCACGGCCCCGAGAACGAAAGCACTGAAAGGATTATTCCGCAGGTCGCGGAATTGGTTGACTTCTCTGGCTTGCCTTTGCAGCAGGCTCAGCTCGGTCCACTCATAAGTCATGTTGCGGGAAAGGTCCTTGTTTGCCAGGGACTCCATCGCCTGTTTTACGTCGCCGGTGCTGACGCCCGGCAGCGACGCGCCGGTAATCGCGGCGGCTGGAAACATGTTGTAGCGAGTGATCGTGACCGGCCCGGCTGATTCGCGAATGTCGATCACGCCGCCGAGCGGGGCCATGTCGCCATCGGCGTTGCGGACTTTGAGCTGCTTGACGGCTTCGGCATCGGTTCGAAAACGGTCGTCGGCCTGCACGTTAACCTGCCACGTGCGGCCAAAACGATTGAAGTCGTTGACATAGTAGCTGCCGAGATATCCATTCAGCGCGTCGAACACATCGGTCAGCGCGATGCCCATCGAGCGAACCTTGGTGCGGTCAATGTCGGCATACAGCTGCGGCGTGCGCGAGCGGAAACCGTTGAACACGCCCACCAGCCCCGGTTGCTTGTTCGCCTTGGCCGCGAGGTTGTCGGCCTGCCCCTGCAGTGCGTCATAGCTCACATCGCCGCTCGCTTCGACCATCAGCTTGAAGCCGCCGGCATTGCCTAGGCCACGCACGGCCGGCGCGCCGAAGACGAGGACGCGGGCATCGGGCACTTCACGCAAGCGCTTACGAATCTGACCGAGAATGGCCTGATCCGTCAGTCCGTATTGCCGGCGTTCGTGGAACGGCTTCAAAACGATGAACAAAGAGCCGTAGTTGGAGCTGTTGGCGTTGAGCACAAAGGAAACACCGGGAACCGCCACCGTGTGGGCAACCCCGGGTGTTTCGAGAGCGATCTTTTCGACCGCGGCAGTCGCCTCAACCGTGCGTTCGAGCGACGCCGAGTCGGGCAACTGGATGTTCGACACCAGGTAACCCTTGTCCTGAATCGGAACGAAGCCGCTGGGGATGCGGCTGAAGCCAATACCCGTCAATCCAATCAGACCGACATAAACCAAGAGCACGATCGCACTCAAACGGAGACACCAGGCGACGGACTTGCCGTAAAGCTCTGTTGCGCGGTCGAAGAGCCAGTTGAAGCCGCGGAAGAACCAGCGGAGGACCCAGTTGACCGGTCGGATCGAAAACCAGCCGACGACGCCGCCAACCAGCGCACCCGGTAGAAAGGCGATGGTATTTGCCGCGTAGCTGAGCAGCGTGGTGTTGAGGCCACCGGGGAGTGCTTCGCCCTCATGAACTGCCGGCGCGCCGAGCCACGCGCCGGTCGAGCTTGCCAAAATCCAGACAGTCGCGACGCCGCCGAGCAGCGCGAAGCTCCACCAAGGGAGGGCTTCTTTGTTTTGGTCGCCATGATGGCCCGGCTTCCGGCCGCCAAAAATCCACGCGGCTCGCGCGGGCGTCATCGTCAAGGCGTTGATCGCCGAGATCATCATTGAAACCGAAATTGTGAGCGCGAACTGACGGAAGAATTGACCCGTGATGCCGCCCAGCACGCTACTTGGCAACAGCACCGAGCTAAGGACGAGCGTGATGGCAAAGATGGGCCCGGTGATTTCCTTCATCGCGCCGAGCGTGGCCTCACGGACGCTCAGCCCTTTTTCCAACCAACGCTCGATGTTTTCCAGCACCACGATCGAGTCATCGACGACGATGCCGATCGCCAGCACCAGGCCAAATAGCGTCAGGTTGTTCAGCGTAAAGCCCAGCAGCAGCATCACTGCAAAGGTGCCAACCAGCGACACGCCGACGTCGATCACCGGCAAAAGGAGCGCCTTCCAATCTTGCAGGAAGAGCAGAATGACGAGTGAGACGATGATCACCGACTCGCGGAGCGTATGAAACACTTCGCTGACCGATTCGCGAATGAACGGCGTCGTGTCATACACGATTCCATACCGCAGGCCTCTGGGAAACCTTGCTTCCAGCTCCTTCATCTTCGTCTTGATTTGGTCGGCCGTATCGAGCGCGTTGGAGCCGGGCAACAAGAATACGCCCAAACCAGCCGATGAATGCCCGTCCAGTCGCGAGAGCGTGTCCTGGTTGCGGGCCCCCAGCGCGGTGCGGCTCACGTCGCGCAGATAGGTTACCTCGCCGTCTGGCCCGGTGTTCAGAATGATGTCGCCGAACTGCTCCGGTTCCGACAGCCGGCCCATCGTGGTCATGGTGTATTGAAAGGCCTGACCGGTCGGAACCGGCGGCTGGCCGATCTGTCCCGCCGCCACCTGGACGTTTTGCTCGCGCAGCACACGGATGACGTCGTCCACGGTGAGGCTTCGCGACTGGAGCTTGTCCGGGTCGAGCCAGACCCGCATGCTGTAGTCCTGCTGGCCGAGAACCGCGATGTCGCCGACGCCCTGAACACGGGAAATCGCATCCTTGAGGTTGATTGTGGCGTAGTTGCTCAAATAGAGCGAGTCGTAATAGGGCTGGCCCGTCTCGGGATTGTCCTCGGAATAGAGACTGATGCCGAGCAAGATGTCTGGGCTGCGCTTCTTCACCGTAACGCCGATTTGTTTCACCACGTCGGGCAAGATGGGCTCGGCGATGGCGACGCGGTTTTGCACCAGCACCTGCGCCATATTCACGTCGGTGCCGATCTCGAATGTCACGTCGAGCGAGTACGAGCCGTCGTTATTCGATTGCGACGACATGTAGAGCATTCGCTCCACGCCGACAACTTGCTGTTCGATGGGAGCGGCAACCGTATCGGCCACGACCTGAGCGCTCGCGCCGGGATAGTTGGCAGTCACTCGCACCGTCGGCGGCGTGATGTCCGGGTATTCCGCAATCGGCAAAAACCCAGCCGCGATCGCTCCGAGCAGCACGATGATGATTGAGATCACCCAAGCAAGGACCGGTCGGTCGATGAAAAAGCGGGCGAACATGGGAGTCACCTGGTTTCAAGAGCCGGGAATCAGGGGTCAGGAGTTAGGGCTAGTAGCCAATTGCCAGCAGCCGAACCAAACACCGACTGCAAGCTGGTCACTGGCTACTGGCTACTACCAACACGAGCCAGCTATCTTTCATGGCTAACTCGCGCAACGGCTCTTTGAGTGGCGGGCTCATTGGTATGACTTTTTGCACCGGGCATGTCCACGAGCGTTGGTTCGACCTTCATCCCGGGGCGAACTTGAGCGATGCCGCTGATGACAACGCGCTCGCCGGGATTCAAACCATCCGAGATTTCGCGAAGGCCGTCGTGCAGCGCCCCGGTCTTCACCGGCCGAGCGCTGATTTCGTTTTTGTCGTCCACGACATAGACGACTTTTTGTCCCTGATCGTTGTCGAGCGCCCGCTCGGTTACGAGGAGCGACGGATGCGCACGGCCGATCGGCACGCGGACACGCGCGAAGAGTCCGGGTGCTAGAAGCCGATCTTCATTGCGAAATACGCCGCGGAGTCGAATCGTGCCTGTCTTGGCGTTGAGCTGGTTATCGACAAAGTTGATCGTTCCTTGGTGTGGAAAGCTTTCTTCGTTGGCCAGGGCTAACGCCACCGGCAAACCGCCGTTGCGAGCGGAATCGGCCTTCCCCTCGCGAATAAGCCCGATCACGCGAAGGACCGTGTTTTCGTCCACGTCAAAATAGGCATAGATCGGATCGACCGAGACGATCGTCGTGAGCAGCGTTCCGCCTCCCTGATCGCCGGACTGAATCAAGTTGCCGACGGTCACGTTGTAGCGGCTAATGCGCCCGCTCACCGGCGCGCAGACCTTGGTGTATTCGAGGTCCAGTTCCCGCTGACGGACCGTGGCTTTATCAGCCGCAATATTGGCCAAATCGACGTTGCGGGCCGCGGTCGTCTTGTCCAGGTCCGACTTGGTTACGGCGCCCTTGCCGAGCAGCGTTACGTTCCGCTGATTCTCAGCCTCGTCGTACGCGAACTGAGCCTGGTCCTGCGCGACCTTTGCTCTCGCTTGCTCAAGCAGCGCCTCATACGGCCGTGCGTCCAGCTCAAAAAGGACGTCACCCTTGGTAACAATTGCCCCTTCTTTGAAATTCACCTTTTCCAAATAGCCCCACACGTGCGCCCGCACTTCGACCGAATCGACCGCGGCCAGGCGTCCCGTGAATTCGGCGTAGTCGGTCACTTGCTGGTCCACTGGATAGCTAACTGAAATCATCGGCGGAGATTCAGGTGGCGCGCTGGCCACGGGTCGGCCGCAGCCGGTGAGTAGGAGGCCCAAAGCGACCAGAGTTCCAACGACGAGCGGAATGCCGTTGTACATGACTACTGCTTTCCGAGTTTCGGTTGATCCAAAAATCGAAAGGCGGCAAAACGCACCGCGCGTGCGGTGCTGCCGTCTTCGAGGTGCAAGTCGGCGACTTCGACGGGCCCGTCCGGCGATTCGGTGACGTAGGGCCGAATGCGGACGGCAAGCTGTGTTCCCTCTTTGATGATCACCCGCTGCGGGTAGGCATATTCGGGCCGATCGATCTCCGCGAGGACAACCCAGCGAAATTCGACGCGATGCGTCATGGTTGATTCCTTCCCTCAAAAACCGATTTGACTCGCGATTTGGCAAGCAACCTTCGGTGTCTCTGCAAGGAAATACCGACCAGTGGCACACCCCTTACACGCCTGTGTCGCAGGAAACTCTGGCCCGTCGCGACGGCAGTCAGCGGATGCCGCCGGCAATCGTCAGTGTCTCGCCCGTGATCCACGCCGAATCGGACGAAGCGAAGAACACCGCAGCGGGAGCGATGTCCTGCGGCTGGCCGATGCGGCCCAGCGGCGTTTGGGCTTCGGTCGCCTTGCGGAGGTCGCTGTCGGCGATACCCGCACGGTGCAGACCCTCCGTTTCGACCATACCCGGATGAATCGCATTGACACGAATCTTGCGTGGCCCTAACTCGGTGGCGAGCGAGCGCGTCACGGCATCGACGGCCGCTTTGGTGCCGCTATAAACCGACCCGTTCGGAACGGCGAGTGTGGCGACGACTGAGCTGATGTTAACAATCGCGCCTCCCGAGGAGCCAAAGAGCTTGGCAGCTTCCTGCGAGGCGAGGACTAAGCCCAGGACATTCAAGTCGAACTGTTTATGAAAATGCTCAGGCGTCACGCTTTCGAGCGGAGCAAATTCGTAAATTCCCACGTTGTTCACGAGAACGTCGAGCTTGTCGAACGCCCGCTTTGTCTCGGCAAACAACCGCTTTACGTCGGCTGGATTTGCAACGTCCGCCTGCACGGCAAGGGCCGTCCCGCCTTTGCGCTTAATTTCGTTTACGACACGCTCGGCTCCCTCCTTGCTACGGGCGTAATTGACAACGACCGCGGCGCCTTCGGCAGCGAGCTGCCTGGCGATTTCCGCACCGATGCCCTTCGATGCGCCCGTGACTACCGCTACTTTGCCTAAAAGCTTCTTTGACATGAGTTTCTCCTTGCAAATCTCGCGGGAAAACTACCAGAACCCGAGAACATTACCGTCCGCAATTCGGGTCGCGGCGTTCGGTGGGCCGCTGCGTCGTTGCGGAACAAAACGGACTACCGGGCGGCCGTCAGGACCTTACAGCAAAAATTTCGGCCCTGCCGATTAGGTCAAAATGACGCCAGCAGCCTGTCCTTGGTCACGGCGATGTAAGGAACAGCTTATGGGCCGGTATTTCCCAGCAAAGGCTGGCTTCAAACAGCATTACGCTGACGAAATCGACGCGGCGAAGAAATAGTCGGTTGATTTAATTCGACTATGTACGAACTATTCCCCAATAAAAGGTGTCAGGGCGTCGAGTGCGAGGCGGGCGCGAAGGCCAATCGTCCAAAGGGGCACAGCGCCGTATCATTACGGTTCCCGATACGGCTGGCCTTGGCCGTGAACAGTGGTTTGCCGGCTCCCAGCCGGTTTGCGAGGGTTCGCCATGCTGGGCGAAGAATCAGCGCTCACCCGCGCCAGCTTGCTAATCCAAATCCGCGATGGCTCCAACCATGTTGCGTGGCAGGAGTTCGTCAATTTGTACGGACCAATGGTGTATGGCTTTGCCCGCAACCGGGGCCTGCAAGATGCCGACGCAGCGGACTTGATGCAGGACGTGCTGCGATCGGTTTCGTCGGCAATCGGTCGGCTGGACTACGATCGCAAACAAGGCACATTCCGCGGCTGGCTGTTCACGATCACGCGAAACAAGGTTTTCAATTTTCTCTCCGCGCGGCGCATTCGCCCTCAAGGCTCAGGCGATTCGACGACGAATCGCCTGCTCGCCGAGGAGCCGGACGGCAGCAGCGATGGGCAGGATGCGTGGGAGTTGGAATATCAGCGGCGGCTGGCTGGGGTGGCGATGGAGCGCGTGAAAGGCGAGTTTCAAGACAACACCTGGCGGGCATTCTGGCTCACGACCGTCGAAGGTGTTTCGGCCGCCGACGCCGGCAAGCAGGTCAAAATGTCGCCCGGCGCTATTTACGTGGCCAAGAGCCGCGTCCTGGCTCGCCTGCGGGAAGAGGTCGAGGCGCTCCGTCAGCAGGAGGAAGCCTAACATGAAATCGAACTGTCTATCGACCGATGAGCTGCGGCAACTACTCGCCGGCTCATTACCTGAAACACAACAGGTGCAATGTGCTGAGCACTTGAATGAATGTGGATATTGTCAAGCGAAGCTGGAGGACCTCGCTACCGGTGGCACGAACCTCTCGCAAGTTTGCGCTTCGATTCATAAGTCACAGCCCGCTGCCGCTAGTGCGTATTGGCCGGCGATTCGAGCGGCTGCTCACGGCGCGGGCTTCGCACCAACGATCAGTCCCCCCGTCACGCCTCGACTCCGCGACAGCTCGACAAGCTTCCTGCTCCCGCCGGCCGATCCCGCGTACTTGGGCCGACTCGCACACTTCGATGTCATGCGAGTCATTGGCCGCGGCGGCATGGGCATCGTGCTGGAAGCGTTCGATTCTCGTCTGCAGCGCAGCGTCGCATTGAAAGTGCTCGATCCGGAGGTGGCCCACGACGAAACGGCCCGCAAGAGATTTTGTCGTGAGGCGCGCGCTGCCGCGTCGATCACGCATGAAAACGTCGTCGCCGTTCATCAGGTCGAGCACGCCTCCGAAGGCGAGCTGCCCTATCTCGTAATGCAGCTTATCAACGGTGAAACACTGGAGCAGAGACTGCAGCGCGAAAAGCGATTACCCCTTAAAGAGACCGTCCGCATCGGTCTGCAAATTGCGCAGGGTCTGGCAGCCGCTCATGCTCAGGGACTGATTCACCGCGATATTAAGCCGGCTAATATCCTGCTGGAGCCGCCGCACGACCGCGTCAAGCTCACGGACTTTGGTCTGGCTCGAATTGCCGACGACGTGAAACTGACGCGCACCGGATTTGTCACCGGCACTCCGCTTTACATGGCGCCGGAGCAAGCGCGGGGAGAACCGGGCGACGCCCGCTCGGACTTGTTCAGTCTCGGCGCGGTCCTCTATGAGATGTGCGCCGGCCAGCCGCCGTTTCAAGGCGATTCCGCGCTCATGGTTCTCAAACAAATCACCGAGACGAAGCATCGGTCGCTGCGCGAGCTGAATCCCGACGTCCCCGAGCGATTCGCGGAGCTGGTCGATGAGCTGCTGGCCAAAAAGCCGGAGGACCGCTATCAGTCGGCCGGCGACCTGGTCGAAGTTCTGGATTACGTCTGGGCGCAAATGAGGTCGTCGTCGAATGACTTGCCAGCTGTTTGTCAGGAAGAGTTGAAGCAACGCCGAGCGCGTGGCCGTACGATCTTCTTAGGTGTCGCGATCGCTTTTCTTACCGTCGGCTTGCTGGGCGGTATGTTTTTGCCATTTGGTAAGAAAGCGCCCAGCGGCCCCGTTTCATCAGCTGAGCCGCTGGCCGTGCTGGCTACGAACACTGGCGTGGCCTGGGCTGTCGCGTTCGATCCCAAGAGCGACGCGGTGGCCATGGCCGTCGAAGACGGCAAGGTGCGGCTCTGGGATTGGCACAAAAAGGCGCCTGAAGAAACGTTCGAGGCTCATCGCGGAATCATTTGGGCTTCGCAGTTTTTTGGCGACGGCAAGTATCTCGCAACGGCGGGCGACGACGGCTTCATAAAAATATGGGATCGCGCCCAGCAAGAGCCCGTGAGGGTGTTCGAGCATCCTAACGCGGTGCGTGGTCTAGCGATCGCCGACGACGGCCGCATTTTTGCGGGCGATCGCAAGGGCAACCTGCGCGTGTGGTCGCTCGATGCCACTGCGCCGCTACTCGAGGCGCAGCAGCCCGGCGCGGTGTACACGGTGGCAATCTCGCCAGACAAAAAAACGCTTGCCACGGGAGGCAGCGAGGACCAAACGATCCGCCTTTGGAACCCTGAAACGCTCAAGCAACGCCTGACACTGAAAGGACATACCGGACAGATCTACGGCCTTTCATTTAGCGCCACCGGAGAACAGCTCGCATCCGCCGGTTGGGATGGGACGATCCGCATTTGGGATGTCGCCGCCGGCACGCTTATTCACTCGTGGAACGGCCAAAGCGGCGATATCTGGGCGATCGCTTTCTCGCCGAGTGCCCAAAAGCTGGCAACCTGCGGGAGCGACGGCTCGGTCCGCCTTTGGGACGCAGATTCTGGCAAGCTGCTGGCAACATTCCTCGGCCACAAGACAAGCATCCATACCGTCGCGTTCAATCCGGACGGCACGCTGCTCGCGTCCGGCGGCCGCGACGGGGCGGTGAGAATCTGGCGAACACAATAGTACCGCAAGTACTATCTGCCAAATTAGTTTTTGCGTTCGACTCCTCCAGATTGGTCCGCAATTCAGTAATTGCGCCCCGCGGGCAGTCCTGGACGTTACAAATACGAATGATGTAAGCGCAATCACGAGCCAACGGAGCCTCGGTCAACTCGACAGATGCTCCGCCGATCGAAACACCGCTCCCGCCGGCGCCTCGATCTCGATCCGCCCCCGCCGTCCCTTCCGGCCGATGAAGCGGACGGTAACGCGGACGCCGTCGACCTCGACCGTCCGGGACTGGCCTTCGGCATACCAGTCGATGGAGCGGCTTCTTGGCGGCTCGGTTGCTGCCTCGAGCGTCTTCTGTTGCCGCTCGGGAGCGTTCATCCGCCGCTCCGGAGATTGCCCATGAACTTGTCACACGTCGGGCAAAAGGCTCGCCCGTCCCGTTGCTCCCAATGCTGTGGCTGGACGTGCAGGGCACCACAAGATTGCTCATGAGGGCGAGGTTTGTCCCCGTCACCGGAGTGCACCTTAGGCTCGGTGGAGCAAATGATCGTGGGCAAAGAAGTCCGTATTTCGCTACCCTGCGCCGACACTCGTGCTGAGGCGTGGGCGTTTTGCCCGCGAGTGTCGGTGTCGGCGCTTGGTGGTGAGGGAAGAGGATGAGCCGCCAGGGGACTGGGGAACGCGGCGGTCTTAAGGGAGTGTAAAGTGGCGATGATCCCTGCCTTCTCCGAAGCGATAAGTTGAGCTAATTGAGCGTGCCTACGCTGACCCCTAATTCTGAGGACCGTCCCATTCACCGTCAGCTCGAGACCCACCCGCCTGGCCTCTTCGATTAGCGCTATTGGGTCCATTCCACCACCTCGTCCCCGTCTTCTTTAGGTCCTTCGCCTTCGCCTCGTTGATTGGCGCCGACGCCGACACTCGATGCGTTTTCAGCAACGTTCACGCTGCGAGTGTCATTCTGCCCAAGGCAAAACTCACGGCTCGCATGACCGCCAGTCGTCGGTGAGGGCACGGGCTCCCAGCGGCCCGCACCGCCCTCGACAAGCTCCATCAGGGCAGCTTCGGCCAAGTCGGTGGTCGGATAGTTGCGACAGTTCCGAGTCAAGTCGCGGACAGAGATTCGCCCACCCCTCCGCTGGATCATCTCAATCAATTGGCGCCGATCGCGTTCTACATCCGACTCGGCAAGAACTCGATAAATACGTCTGCCCTCGTACCCGAACCAGCGGGCTAGGGTCACCCCCATGCCGATACTTTTGGCATCGACCGCGTCGCAGCTCACCAGCGTGGCGTCGTCGATGGCGCAGCGGACTAGGTGCATGACCAAAGCGATGCGAGCGGCGACCTCCTCGAGCTTAGCCCAGAGCGCGGCCAAATCGCCCGAAAGCTCGACCTGTTCCTCGCCATGCCGATCGTAGAACTCGACGAATGCCTCTTTGCCGTCGAGCGTCAGCGGCATGTCAATGGGCATCGGACTTCCGTCCGAGCCCGTGCCGAATCGCAGCGCAAGGAGCCAGTCGTAGGTCCAATCGAGCCCTTCTAGCACGTCATCGCCAAGTTGGGCGTCGGTCCAACGCTTCGTGCGCTTTGGAGGCATGCCGAACCCAAACCGCGCCGCCAGCCCGTTCTCGAAGTGCTGGTTACCGAGCATCCGCCCCAGGACGCGTGGCTGAATTCCGCCCGTCACGGAAACCGCCGCACGGGCCACATGAATGGTCTTGCGAAGGCTGCTTTTGCGATCGATGAGGAGGGGCTTAGTGTTGTAACAAGAGAGCCAATGTGATACGTCGCTCCCCTTGCCGGAGCGGTACTGGTCGTAAGAGCCCAGCCAACCGCTCAGTTCATCACGATCGAGGAACAGACCCCGTGGATTGTCATTGAGCCGATCTGCGACCGCTTCGATCGTCGAGTCGGACACAATTATCCGTTTGCATACTGGCTCAGCTGGCCTTTCCGGCGGATCGCCTGGGGGTCCACTCCGCGCTCGCTTCCACTGTCCTAGTTCGCGCTCGTACCGAGCTAGCTGCTTTTGGTACTCAGCCATCCGTTGCACATGTTCCGTCAGGTCCCGTCCCTGACGCTGATAAAGGAGCTGCGTCACGAGCCCTTGGGCCGGCGATTTCTGCTGCCCTGAATCGACCACTGCCGCCGTCCATATCACTGCCGGTGCGTACCAATTGTGCTTGATCCGCAATCGTCGAGTCGTCCCGATGCAGCCCGCCAAGGCAGCCAAAAGCGGAAGGCCAATTAGCGCGGGATCGCAGCCAATCGCGCTTGCCCCCTCATCAATGAAGCGGCTAATCGTGCACGGCAGCACGCCGGTTGGAAACGGTACAAATGGATCAGGCATCGGAATCCTTCGAGCAGCGACTGCCAATGGGTTGTTCTTCGGCTTCTCTCCATATCCCTTGGCCGCCAGCGCCTTGGCCGACGCCGAAAAATCTCCGTCGTGCTCGAGATAGGTCAATACCGCAAACGGCGATAGGGCCTTCCTGGCCGGGAGCTTTGTCGAGGTGGTGAAGCAATACAGCCACCGGTCTTTCAGCGACGCCGAGATCCCGTACGACTTGCCTGGCCGGCGCAGGCGCTCGGTCCCGTCGCTCTCCTTCCTGACGAATACCCAACCGGTGCGGCGCAGCACGTCATGCACGTCACCTCGTGCATCGAAATCTTGCCCCGGCTTTAGGCCGGTTGTCTTACCCGCCTCCTCATGTTCCCAATCCTTGGTGTTCGGCAGCTCGTCGTTTTCACCGAGATCATCATCACGACCAACGGAAGGTAGACTGGCGGCCAGGTCCGCCAAGGCATAGCGCCGATTCGAATCAGCGTCGAGCAATTCCACTAGCTGTCCGCGATCCGGCTTTTGATTGATAAAGCCGGGTAGCCTCATGACCCGCGGCAAATCGTGGATGTTGTCGCTCTTGACCGCCGCCACGAGCCGCTTCTGGAGGTCGATCCACTGTGCCAGATCGGTCAGGGCCTCCAGCAGCCGCCAATAGGCGTGGGGTCCTGCTCCAGAGAAAAGGAGAAGAGTTGGCTGGGGCAAACCGACCTGCTGCCACCGCTGCCGGGCTTCCTCCAGGGTTATGCCGTCCCACTCGGTGAATAGGCAGCGAGCTAGGGCAACATCTTCCGCCCTGGTTCCTCCTCTGCGCTTTCTCGGGTTGACTCCTGCATAGATGCTGTAACCTCGGTGATTGTGGTCGAGGCACCTACCGACTGCCTTCGTTTCCAACTCAGCGGCTGTGTAGAAAAAGTTCGGAACGTGGTCGGTGACGTGTTGGATCAAGCGCAGATTGATGATGTCGCTCGGTTCAAAAATGCAGGCCGCGAAGCTCGCCAGTTGCTGAGAGACGATTTTGGAATCGGGGCGAGCCACTGCCATCCTCCGCTGGTAAAAGGCCGTCCCGACCTCAGGTCTTTATTTACGATCTCCGTTCGCTGACGCCATGAATTGGCTGTCTTCGACCCGCTCGACCGTGAAGCCGCCGGCTCCAAACTCTCGAATCAGAAAACCTGCGAAGATGCGATTGAAATCCGTGCCCACGTCGCTTGTCGTATCGATTACGCACATCCTCTGCGCCTCATCGAGAAAGTGCCGAGCATCTAGGCGCACTCGGGCATCGCCATGAAGCGACTCCACGGCCATGATCGTGAGTGTCAGCGTTGCCTTGACTTCTTCGAGCGCGATCGTAGGCGGAAACTCGTAGCGAAAAGCTGCGCGCGGCATGGACGAACTCCAGCAAGGAAAATGCTCCTTGCTTTACTTACGCAGAACGCGCCCGGACTTGCGCGCCTGTCGGCAAGTAATCGCACAAAGATGCGTCCTCCAGGATCCGACGGAGCTGTTGGCGCTGCCGATGTAAAGAACGGCGCGATTGCTGCAAGTGATTGCCAACAGAATGCAACGAGTGCAATTTCAAGTGATCGGCCAGATCACACAGCTCGTCGGAGACGTCGAGAAGGGCCTCCGCCAGATCGATTTGCAGGTCGGTCTGCAATTCGACAACCGCCCCCCGAGCGTCAGGCGGGTCGAAGTTGAGCCCAGAAGTCGCCTTCCCGAACCCACGCTTACGCGCCCGGCGCGAGCGGACGAGAGAGACAGCCCGGCCATTGATTACGCGATCTGCAAATGTAGCGAACGAGGTCCGGTGCGATTGGTGCCGAGGTTGCTGCTGCCAGATCGCCAGGCGCAGTTCCTGCGCGATAACGTCGGCGTCCGACAGGCTGAACCCAGCAGACCGAGATAGTCGTTTGGCCTTGGAAAGGATCAGCCGTGAAATGGGCGACTCCGGCTGTAGCCAGTCGGTTGTTTGTGGCGATCCGTCGCTCATCGTATTGGCCCCCCGTCGGCAGGGAGCCAGTGGCGCTGGCGTAAGCCCTCGATGATGTCCGGAATCGCGGCCTTGGGAATGACCCGGCGCCGACTAAGCCGAGGTGGCTCGGGGATGATCCCAAGCTCAAACAGCCGAGCGATTTGCCAGACTTGAACGCCTAGCTGCTGGGCCAATTCACCCAGAGAAACAAAGTCAATTCCGGCTGCATCCATGAGAGGGCTCCGAAGACTCGTTGGTCGTCGGAATCCTCACGGCTGGCTATCGGACGGCAAGCAATCGCAGCGATATTGCAACCGCTGTTCCGCACCTGTTCCTACTTCATTCCGTTTTCATTCCTGGACACGTTTGGGTCATCGGGGAGACGAGGCAATGAAAAGCCGCGAACCAGCGCTTCTAGGTCCGAAATTGAAAACTCCCAAATCCTTCCCCTCTGCCGAGCTCGGAGCGAGTTATTGCTAATCCAATTCCGAATCGTGCGCTCGTCAGGCTGTTCACCGAAGAGCTTCTTCGCGACGGCTGCAATTTCTGGTTGAGTTCGTGCTCGCCCAAGGTCCTTGGGTTCGATCGACAATGCCGCAGATTCGGCGGATGCTCGAAGTCCTTGCATAGCTTGATTCCAGGTTTCCACGGGTAGCACTCGCCAACCGTACCAGGTCAAAACCCTGGGAATTTGAACAAAGCCGAACCGGTCATACCTGAAATTCATCCCCCGCACTTGAGGGTTGAACGTGAAAGGAGGCATCGCGATACCACGATTCGTACATTCACCGCAGATCTCAGCATCAAATTGAACTAGGTTAACCCACTTCGGGCTTTTTACGATTGATTCACCGTCTTCCTCTACTTTCGCAAGCTCTTCAATCAGGGCGAGCAGCTGATCAATCTTTGCGACCAAGTCCATGACGCCGCAGTCCCATTTTCAGAGCGCACCAGCGACAGATTTGCGGACAACCCGACGACCGATTTGCGTATGTTAGCTGGCAGTACTCAACGCTCGCAACGCAATTCAATTTTGGTTGGTCCGAAGGGATAAATCATGGTGACGGGACGCACTCCTATCCATGAGGCCTACAATCATGAAGATGGCGTCCAGGCAAATGGCAGTTCTTCATCCGTGAAATGGGAAAACTCAAGCAAGCTACTGTTACTGACGGCCAAGGAGGCGGCCACGGCGTGCCGCACCTCTTTACGGACCTGGCGATCATGGGACGCCGCTCTTCGGGTGCCCGCCCCGGTCCGCCTTGGTCGGGTAAAGCTGTGGCGGCCGCTGGAATTGGCCGATTGGGTTGCGGCCGGCTGTCCAGCCCGGGGCGAATGGGAATGGGAGGCGAGAGCGACCTAAGCGCTTGCCATCTTTTGATCCGCACGCTGTGTGTGTCGTGCCGCGGAAGGAGGTCTTCCGCGTCCCCCACTCGCAGGAGTAGCAATGGCCAATCTGTATCGCAAACCAGTTGTTCTCACCGACCCGGTGACGGGAGAAAAGGTAAAGACTCAATCCAAGAAGTGGTGGGGCCAGTTTCGGGATGCCAACGGAAGGCTCCACCGCCATCCGCTGGCCGTCGATAAACTGGCTGCCCAGGCGATGCTCAACGAACTGGTTCGGCAGGTCGAACGGGAGAAGGCAGGGCTTGTCGATCCGACTGACCGGCAGCGCAGGCGTCCCCTCGAGGAGCACATTGCAGAGTTTCGCGCCTACCTAAAAAACAAGGCCGTTACGCCTAAACAGGTTGGCGAGTCGGTTCGGCAGATTGAAAAGTTGGCGGTGGGACGGAAATGGAAATCGATCGCTGATATCACAGCCAGCTCAGCTCTGGAGTTTCTCGGCGATCTGCGGCGGCGGGGCCGCAGCGCCCAGACCTACAACCACTATCTGAAGTCGGCCAAGCAATTCACTCGCTGGCTTGTAAGCGACCGGCGCACCCCGTCCGATCCACTCGCCCATGTTGCTCGCTTGAATGTGGCGACGGACCGCCGGCATGACCGCCGAGCGTTGACGATGGACGAGCTGACGTGCCTGATCGAGGCCGCCAAATCAGGCATGAAGGTGGAGAAGCTGAGTGGCCGTGACCGGGCCATGCTGTACGTGCTCGCGGCTTGGACCGGGTTTCGGAAAGGCGAATTGGGCAGCTTGACGCCCAGTTCACTGCGTCTTGACGACGATCCGCCAACGGCGACCGTGGCCGCGAGCTACAGCAAGCGGCGGCGCGAGGACACCCAGGTGTTGCACCCCGATATTGTTGTGCAGCTGCGGGAGTGGCTTAAGACCAAGCCGCGATTGAAATCCGATAGCTTGTTATTTCCCATTGCCGGACGGGTGCCTGGCGGCGCTGACCGGAAGACGCACAAGATGATGGTGAAGGACTTGGCTGTAGCGCGAAAGAAATGGATCAAGGAAGGGAAGACCCGCGACGAGCGGACGGAGCGCGAGGAGTCAGACTTCTTAGCTCACTGTAATCACGCGGGCCTCTACGCCGATTTCCATAGTCTGCGACACTTCTTCATCACCAGCCTGGAGCGGTCTGGTGCTTCCCCCAGAATGGCGCAGACGCTAGCGCGTCATAGCGATATACGGCTGACGCTCGGCGTTTACACACACGTTTCGCGACACGATCAAACGGCGGTGATTCAGGGGTTGCCGGGGCCGGCTAATCCGGCTGGGGTGACCCAGAATCAACCGTCGCCCGCAATCCGGGTCGCGAGCTGATAGGAGCGCATTCACCAGTTGTTCCGCGATGGCGCAGTGGCGGACCCGGCGGCGTTGGCCCGCTTGGGACACGTCAGCCGGGCGCGGCTGACGCAGATCATGAACTTGCTCTCGCTGGCGCCGGATAAACCATTCCACGCCGTTCGCCACTTGGTCGTTTTCGAGCACCTCGATGCTCTCGGCTCCGTTAACCAATTTGGCCGCCCAAGAAGAGAGCGCAGAGAGCGCAGGCGGGATTTCGTGAGTACAGGACCGGCGCCCGAGCGCCTCGGCAGCCTCATGGCGCTCTCGGCCTAGCGGTGGCTTCCGACACTCCTTGTCGCAAATCCTTCGGTGGCGTGCCAATTTACGAAAAAACGCCGGGGGACAATCCCTCGGCGTTTTTGGTTAACCAGCGGGCCAGCCCTTCCCAATGGCCGATGCGAAGCTCCCGGAATCGGACGCGAACCGGTGACCTGCCGGTTAACTCACAATCCCCGCGGTGCTCTCTACGGTGCTCTTTTCCTTTCCCCGCCTCGCCGCTTGTTGCACCTGGTTGCACCGAAGGGCAGGGCAGGGGAGTCGCAAGCCTCCGATCAGGGCGGCGCTAGAAGTCGCCACAAACTGCGACGTGGGCTAGAGATCGGGCGTCGTTGCACTCAAAACGCCGCGCCTTGTTGCTCGTTGCATCACGGCCCCCAGCGCGCGAGAAATATCCCCGACAGGATTCGAACCTGTAGCCTTCGGCTTCGGAGGCCGACGCTCTATCCAGTTGAGCTACGGGGACGTGCGATTCGCAATGCGCCTTGGCGCTACATTGCATCACCGGATTTTACCCGTCCAGGCCCCGACGTTAAACCCGGCAAAGCAAATCGACCCACTTTGAGGCAAGTAACCGCGACGAAGTAACGACAGACACCAAGCCGCCAGAGTTCGCGTGGGCACGCGGCGTCCGTGTTGCCGCAAACTTGGTCGGCACCGGCTACCTTTTGCACTGGCTTCGTGGATATCTTTGTGACGTCATGGCCTTGTTACAGACTGAGAAGCGCATCAGTCTTGCGGCCCAGGTAAACTCGTCCCGTGGCGTTGTCTTCCGTCGCAGATCGTCATCAAGACGCCGGCTGTAGTCGCGGATGAAAAATCTCAACATGCGATCTAGTCATCGCACCATGTTGTCTGCTGCATTTGCAGTGCTATGCGCATGGTCTGCGGCAGCACAAGAGACGGACTTGTCGCGCCAGACGCTGGAGACGATGCGGCGTCATGTGGCTTCATTGCGTGCCGTCAGCCATTCCCCGAAGGGTGAAGAGTTGCCGCTCAAGCTGGATGCCACGCCTGTGCTCCGCTATACCGATCCGGGCGGCATCACGACCGATGCTTCGATCTGGGTTTGGGGCGGCCCCGGCCGACCGGCGATCATGGCGGGCGTCTTCTTCCTCACCCAGGAAAACCGCGAACCAAAGTGGAGCTGCGAACTGTTGTCGCTGGCCGACGGCCGTGTTGCAGTGTCCTCCAAAGTTGGCTGGAGTTGGGCGCCGGAAAAAGGCGAACTGAAGTGGTTTGCGATTAAGGATGCGCCGGGCGACTCAGACCGGCTCCGCCTGCGGCAGATGAAGGAGATCGCCGGGCGATACGAGGTCACCACGTCTGAAGGAACCGTGAAGTCCCAACTTCGGCTCATGGTGCAGCCGCTCTATCGCTATGCAGACCAGCAGCGGGGGCTGATCGATGGTGCGATCTTCTCCTATGCCGCCGGGACGAATCCCGAGGCGCTGCTTGTGATCGAATGCCGAGAGTCCCAGGATGCCGCCGCCTGGCATGCCGCATTTGCGCGTTTCGGCGCAAACGCCTGCCAAGCGAGGCAAGATGAAGTGGTGGTGTGGGAATGTCCCGCCGTTCAGAAGTGGGATGCCAAGGAGCCGTACTTTTCTCAATTCGGGCCCGTGGAGCGGGTGTTCGACGCAGTTGGCGCGAAATGAATCTCTGGCGGGAATGCGGAAGCCGCGGCATGCAATTCCACGCGTGTCAGCGCATCTTGTTTGGCTGCTTTCACGTCCGCGCAGGCACCATCGCAAAGCCGTAAAGCAGCTCGCTCAGCGGTGCAAAGAGAGCAAAACAAAGGCCGCCAATACTTTAGATTGGCGGCTTCGCTTCAGAGCGGAGGGCACGGGAGTCGAACCCGCAACCGCTTGCGCGGCAACTGATTTCGAATCAGTCTGCTAACCATTCGCTTACCCTCCGAGGTTGAATTTAGCTTCCTCTTGTAGGAGCGGCAAGGCTGGAATGGGTTCGCTGTGAAGCGCCTCAGGGAGCAGTCCGCGTGCGCCCTTCCCGTGGCGGGCCGACTCGACGAAGCTATGGAATCGCCCGCTCGAATGCCTGCACTATGGCCAAAGCTGAGAAGAAATCTACGAAAGCGCCCGCCAAGGCCCAGGAGCCCGCGGCGCGCGTCGTGGCTGAAAACCGCAAGGCGAGGTTTCGCTTCGAGATTCTCGATTCGATCGAGTGCGGCATCGTGCTCGTGGGGAGCGAAGTGAAGAGCCTGCGCGAGGGGAAGCTGTCGCTGGACGAGGCGTACGCCCGCGTGAAGGAAGGCGAGGTGTGGCTGGTCGGAGCCGATATTGCGGAGTACAAACAGGCAACGATCTGGAATCACGTGCCCAAGCGGCCGCGAAAGCTGCTGCTCAAGCGCCAGGAGATTCGCAAGTTCGCCGACAAGGCCCACGAGAAGGGGCTGACACTCGTGCCGCTAAAGGTCTATATCACGGGCCGCGGCCTCGTGAAGGTGCAGCTTGGCCTGTGCCGCGGGAAGAAGCTGTTCGACAAACGGGAAACGCTAAAAAAGGCCGACGCAAAACGCGATATCGACCGGGCCATGCGAAAGAAATGACCAATGACCAAGCACCAATGGCCAATCTGAAATCTGCAATCTGAAATTAGATGCGTCACTACATCCTCGCCGAAACCAACTACGCCTACACCAAGGCCAATCCCTACCAAGTGGCCGTGCTGCCGCTCGGGGCGACGGAGCCGCATAACCTGCACCTGCCCTATGGCACCGACATGTTCGAGGGAACGATCGTCGGCGAGCGAATTTGTCAGTTCGCTCATGAAAAGGGGGCCAAGGTCGTGCTGCTGCCGACGATTCCCTACGGCACCGAGACCAACATGCATCGGCTGCCGCTGGCGATCAACGTCGATCCGACGACGCTGTACCGCTTTGTGACTGACATCGTCAAGTCATGCATTAACAGCGGAGTACGAAAGATCGTCCTCCTCAACAGCCATGGCGGCAATGAGATGAAGCCGCTCCTGAGAGAGCTGGCCGACAAGATCGACGGGCACTTGTTCCTTTGCAACTGGTATCTGGCGCTCGGCGGGCCGGAGCTGGACGGCGTCTTCGAGCATGCCGACGATCATGCCGGCGAGATGGAGACTTCATTCATGCTCGCGACGCACCCGCACCTGGTAGCCAGGACAAAGGATGGCAATCTGGCCGCCGATGATGGCCGGACAGCCAAGACGCGCTTTGAAGCCATCAATCGCGGCTGGGTGAGCATCACGCGGCCGTGGCACCTCTTGACCACCAATACCGGCTCGGGCTATCCCCACACCGCTTCTCCAGACAAGGCAGAGAAGATGCTCGCCCTGCTGGCCGAGCGGTTGGGGACGTTTCTGGCGGAGCTTTCGGCGGCCAAAATCGACGAGCGGTTTCCGTACTGACGAGCAGACCGTACCAAAGACCCAAGCGTCCAGAACCCAATGGAGCAGCAGCGTCCGCTCTCGTTGCCGAGCAAACTGCCCGGTGTCCAAGCCAAATCGGTCGGACTGCACCCGCTGATCTACCGCAAGCGGATCGAGCGCACCAGCCGCGAGGTGACGCCCGGCGATCTGGTCGAAGTGTCTGGTCCCGACGGCAAACTGGCCGGCTATGGGCTCTACAATCCCAAAGCCGAGCTGGCGCTGCGAATGCTCAGCGGGGCCAGTGAGCCGCCCGACGAGACATTTTGGAAGCGGAAGCTGGCCGAAGCTGTCAAGTTGCGGCGCGAAGTCTTGCGGCTGGATGACGTGACCGATGCCTACCGCGTGATCCATGCCGAAGCCGACGGGCTGTCGGGCCTGGTGATCGACAAGCTGGGCGAGGTTCTCTCGGCCGAGTGCTTTAGTCTGGCGATGTATCAGCGGGCTCAGGCGATCGTCGAAATGCTCGGGCCAATGGTAGACACAATGCATTGGCGGATTCGGCCCGGACCGGCGACGCTCGCACAAGAAGGATTCGAAGGGGAGGAGCTGTCGTCGGCGGATGCACCGCCGCGCGTGACGATCCAGGAGCTGGGGACGCGGTTTCGCGTCGAGTTCGCCGACAGCCACAAAACCGGCTTCTTCTGCGACCAGCGCGACAATCGGCGCATGCTCGCGGGTCTGTGCAGTGGCAAGTCGGTCCTCGACCTGTGCTGCTACACCGGCGGCTTTGCGGTGCAGGCCAAAAAACTCGGCGGGGCAGGGGAGGTGATCGGCGTCGATCTCGACGAGGTGCCGCTGGCCGTAGCGCGGGAGAACGCCAACCTGAATCAGGTCCGGATCAAGTTCGTGCAGGCCGACGCCTTTGCCTATATGCGCGACATGCTGGCCAATAGTCGCCGCTTCGACGTTGTCGTGCTCGACCCGCCGAAGCTGATCCGCTCGCGCGCCGAACTCGAAGAAGGAACCAGAAAACATTTTGACCTCAATCGGCTGGCAATGCGGCTCGTAGCGCCGGGCGGGATCATGCTCTCGTGCACGTGCGCCGGCCTGCTCACGCCCGACGAGTTCCTGCGGATGATCTATGCCTCGGCCCGCCAGGCCGGCGAAGAGGTCTCGCCCGCCACGGCCGATCGCTATGCCCGCCATGCCGCCCGGCACGTGCAAATCCTGGCCAAGACCGGTGCAGCAGCCGATCATCCGATCGCAGCGAACTGCCCAGAGACGGAGTATTTGCAGGCGGTGTGGATGCGGGTGATGTGACCCCCAATCGAAGTCGCTCGATGGCAAGAAACTAACGCTTAACGGGGGCAATTGGACGCTACGTAACTAATCAAGAAAATGCAAAACGGCGAGACCCTTGAGGCCTCGCCGTTTGCTTGCCAATCGCTCCCGACCGGAGTGCGGTGGTGCGGGTTCAGCGGGAGGAACGATCGGTCGAACTTACTCCTGGCCATCCGTGTCAGGAATGCAAACGGCAAGGGCAATCCGCTACACCCTCACCCCGGCCCTCTCCCAATGGGAGAGGGAGAACACTACGGAATCAAGTACACGCCGCCGACGATGGCAATTGCTTCGGCTGCGGCTCCGCGGAACGAGATCGGCACCGGAGGAATCATCCACGGGGCGCAACTGCCGGGACGATAGTAGCCCAACGCATACTGGCATTCGTGCGGCGGCTGATAGGCCATGTGGTAGGGCAGGGCGGCGATGTTCAGAAAGAAGTGAGCGCCGCTCACCCACGGTTGCGTGAACGGCCCGGTCACGTGGCCGTACCGCTCGAGCTGCACTTCCTCGAAGTACAGCGGCTTGTGGCACAGAGCCGACGCTTGCCACTGCCAGGTCGAGCACAGCCAGTTGCGGCTGACGTCTTGCCGGCCGCCGAGCGTGCATTCGACCGGCAGCCGCCAGTAGGCATTGATGTAGCAGACTTCGTCGTCGCCGAGCTCGCTCCAGGGAAGACTGGCGACCTCTTTGCCGTCGTCGTCGCTGACGATGACGCGGCCATCCTTCAGATTCGTCATTCGCCCAGTCGCCAGTAACTCGCCCCGACGGCCGCGCCAGGGACGCGATTCCAGCAGTTTCAGCTTGTCCATCCGCGTCGCCTCGTCTTCTTCCAGCGTCAGGTCGGGCATGAACCGCGGAGTGATGTCGAGCGAGATGTGCCGGATCGAATCGGAGATCAACTGCTCGCGGAAGGCTTTGCAGCCCAGCTCGACGTCGCAGCAGTTGCGGTCGTTGTAGATGCGGTCGCAACCGCCGGCAGGACCGGCGGGCAAGTCACCCTCCGAAGTCCGCGGACGCGGGCTCAAGTCAGGTGCCGGCGTTGGCGGCTGCGTAATATATGAGTTGTCGATCTTGGCGGGACCTGGCGACATGACAGCCCTGTGAGGAATGCCTTGTGGGGCGCTGCGCAGCTCACGGGGCGGTGACGACGGCGCGGGCAATTCTTCCACCCCTTGCGTGGCAGTCGCTCCCGGCCGGTTGGCCTCGGCATCGGTCGGCTCCAGTTCGATGTCCGACGCGCGACGGACCGCGCTGCGATCGCCGAAGGGATCGCTGAACGGATCTTTTGTGATCCCTTGCACAGGGCGGACCTGACCATCCATCCGTGTCTTGTTCCAGCCGCGAATCGGCGCTTGGCTAGTCGTGGCCACAAAGGGATTCTCCACCAGCTGCGCTCCGCCGATCTGCTTCGTTTTCCAGCGCAGCGGCGCGCCTGTCGCGCTCGGCTGCTCGCTGACAAATGCCGGCATCGGCTCGGCGCTGGCGGCGATCGGTTGGGCAAAGGCGTCGGGTGAGAAGCCGAGCGGCTCATCGGCCATGGCAATGCCGCACCAGCCAAGCGTCAGCCCCGCGGCCAAAGCGCGCAGGATGCGAGATCCTGAACCCTGAACCCTGAACCCCCAACCCTGCATCCAGCGCGACCAATGGTCGCGGCTATGCCTAGTCCCCACCCTTGGCATCGTGATGCTCGGGGCTGTAGTTGGGCGCTTCCTGCGTAATTGCAACATCATGGGGGTGGTTCTCCCGCACCGTGGCGGCCGAGACTTGAATGAACCGCGTTTCCGTCCGCAGCTCTTCGATCGTTTTGGTTCCGCAATATCCCATGCCGGCTCGCAACCCACCGACGAGCTGATAGACGAAGTCGGACAGCGGCCCCTTGAACGGAACGCGGCCCTCAACTCCCTCCGGCACCAGCTTGCCAGTTCCCCCGTCGCCTCCGGCCTGACGGTATCGTTCGCTCGATCCCTTCACCATCGCTCCCAGGCTGCCCATTCCGCGATACGCCTTGAACGTGCGGCCTTGGAAGAGGATGGTCTTGCCCGGACTTTCGGCCAGGCCCGCGAACAGTCCGCCGATCATCACGCAATGTGCGCCGGCGGCGATCGCTTTGGTCATGTCGCCCGAATAGCGGATGCCGCCGTCGGAAATGATCGGCGTTCCCGTCGCTCGGGCTGCTTGGGCGGCTTCGTAAATGGCCGTAATCTGCGGCACGCCCACGCCGCTGATCACGCGGGTCGTACAGATCGACCCGGGTCCAATGCCGACCTTCACGGCGTCGGCGCCGGCGGCGATCAAATCCTTGCAGCCTTCGCGAGTTGCCACGTTCCCCGCGACGACGTCGATGTCCCACTTCTTTTTGATCTGCTTGACCGTCTCGATCACGTTCTTCGAATGGCCGTGAGCCGAATCCACCACGAGGATATCGACCCCCGTCTGAATCAGGCTCGCTGCCCGGTCGAGATCGTACACGCCCACCGCCGCACCGACCCGCAGCCGCCCCAGCCGGTCTTTGCAAGCATGGGGAAACCGCTTCATCATGTCGATGTCGCGGATCGTGATCATGCCGGTCAGGCAATATGTATCGTCCACCAACAAAAGTTTCTCGACCTTTTTCGCCGTTAAAATTCGCTCAGCTTCCTCAAGCGTCACAGTCCCCCGCGCCGTAACCAGGTTGTCCTTGGTCATCACCTCGCGGATCGGCTGGTCGGGGTTCTCCAGAAACCGCAAATCCCGCCGTGTGAGAATTCCCACCAGCTTGCCGCTAGCATCGGTGATCGGGAATCCGCTCACGTTCTTCAGCTTCATCAGCTCCTGGGCCCGGCTCACCGGCTGATCGGGCCGCAGTGTCTCGGGGTCGAGGATGATTCCGTTGGCCGACCGCTTGACCTTGTTCACCTCTTCGGCCTGTTGCTCGACCGACATGTTCTTGTGGATGATCCCCAAACCGCCCTCTTTCGCCAGGGCGATCGCCATCTCGTGCTCGGTCACCGTGTCCATCGGCGAGCTGAGCATGGGAATGTTGAGCCCGATCCGCTTCGTGAGCTGCGTACTCACGCCCACTTCACTGGGCACGACGTCGCTATACCGCGGCGCGAGCAGGACGTCGTCGAACGTGATCCCCTGGCCGGTGAGTTTGTCGTTCATCGATTGTGTTCCTTGTCGAAAGCCAGCACCGCCGGGGTGCCACGTCGCACGCTTGCGTGGGCGTGGTGCGCCGCCGGCAGGGAGCGGCTGTTGACTCGAAGGCTCCCGTCGAGCCGCGCGTCTCGCAACGACCCTCCATTGCCTATGGAGAATCTCGTATTATCATCCGCCGTGGTGGGGCAGGGGAGGGGGCGACCAATCCGCGCGATCTGAACTCTCATGCTCGATTCGCCAACACTCCTGGCTCGTTACCGCGTCCTGCTCGCCAGGTCTCGCCGATTCTCGAACATCTGCTGGGGATTGATACTCGCAGTCCTGATCGCTCTCGTCAGTCTGCCGTGGATCGTACCGGCAACCGATCCCGGCGCTCCTGCCCTGACGGGCTCCGTTGTTTTGTTCCTTCAAGCCGGTTTGGCGATTGCAATCTTTGGCTTGCTTTCGCTCATCCCCAACTATTCCGCGCGGCAGGCAAGGAAACTTGGACTGGTTTGTTCCGATTGCGGCCGTCCGTTCGATGCGAATACGATCCTCTATGCAATTGAGACCGGCCTGTGCTGGCACTGCCACCCTCCAGTGGCCGCCGAGGAAGTGTCGGCGCCCGATTCGCCGCTGGCGCCCGATTCGGGAAACCCGTATCAGCCGCCGCTTGCCGAGCGTCGGCAGGAGCCCGCCGCTTCCCAGCCTGTACCGCAGGCGAGTCCCACCACGGTCAGCGGACCAATGCAACTTGTTTTGGGCGGCCTGATCGCCTACTTGATCATCTTGCAAGCTCTGTTGGGCAGTGACGAGACCTGGTGGAAGAACAACCGGCTCCCCGCGTCGTTGTACAAGTCGCCGGAAGACGAGGCACGGCATCGCCGCAACTTCTTGCGCAACATCCGCCGATACGGCTGGTATCTGCTTGGGCCCATGCTCGCGATTCCGGCACTGGCGCTTTGGCTGGTCACTGCCTACCTCCCGCGGCAGCAAGGCGGCTTCGAATACATCGCTGTCTCCATCGCCACGCTGCTGCTCTCCAGTTCCGCGGCCTACCTCATGGCCCGGTTCGCTTTGGCCGGAGCGCCGCGCTGGTTTCACGATTGGATCCACGGCAACCCGCCTCCTATGTATGCCGCGCTTGAACCTGAATCCGGCCTCGTATGCATTCAGGTTGTTTTTTCCAAGCATGATCTCTCTCCTCTTCCGACCACGCGCACGATCGGCTTCCGCTGGCAGGCAGCCGAACCACGACCGCTGCAAATCCGCCTCTGGCGACGGGGCCAGGGAGTCGTTCATGAGCAGACGCTTCCCGTGCCCCCGCCAGGTCAATGGGCTAATGCCAACGTCGCAATCCCCTATGGTCAGGCCGGTGTTGACGCCCGCTGGGCCGATGTCAAGCTGCTGCTGGTTCTCGACCCGCCAGGCCAGTTTGAGCTCGAGCAGATAAGGCTGTAACGGGCGAACTCGTCCACGGTGTGCTGGTGGTCCCGCCTTGTCTCCTCCACATTTGGCCGCGAAGCTGGTAGCCGTCTCGCCGCACGTAGGCAAGCCCTATGAAATCTGCCCCGCTCATCCTGCTCATCGCCGGCCTCGTCCTGCTCGTCGTCTTTGGCCTAGTTGCACTCGTTTCGATGATTCTCATGGCCACGAGCAATGGCCGCATCGACCCGGACGAGGCCGGGCCGTTCATCGGCGGTGGATGCTGCTGCTCGTTCTTCGGATTGGCGATGGCAGTAAGCGGCCTGGTGTGGTGGCTAGTTGGTCGCCAGCAAAAGCCATAGACCGGCCTCCACCGGACTGGCCAATTCCCACCATTGCGGCTAACCTCCGAAATCCGCTCTCGACGACTCACCACTCACCTACTCACCTACTCACCACTCCCTCCTCCCCATGTCGGCCGCCATCCCCGACGACATCCTCGACGAGCCCGTCACCAAGCACATGCGGTTCGACTTCTGCCGTCTGCGGGCTAACCGCACCGTGGCCGAAGCGCTCGCCGACTTGCGCGTCCAGCAACCGCAAGGCCGCATCGTCTATTTCTACGTCACCGACGACCAGGACCGCCTCGAAGGGGTCGTCCCCACGCGCCGCCTGCTCCTTAGTCAGCCTGACGCCAAGGTCCGCGAGATCATGGTGAACAAAGTCGTCACGATCGACTCGACGGCTGACGTCCGCACCGCGTGCGACCTGTTCCTCAAACATAAGTTTCTCGCTTTCCCCGTCATGCATGGCGAGCGGATGGTCGGCATCGTCGATGTCGAGTTGTTCGCCGAAGGAATCGACGACCTCGAACGGACCAAGCAGCAGGATGACCTGTTCCAACTGATCGGCGTGCACGTCTCCGCCACCCAGCAGATCTCTCCATGGGAAGGATTCAAAAGCCGTTTCCCCTGGCTCCTGTGTAATATCGCCGGCGGCATTCTCGCGGCGATCTTGACCAACTTCTTCGAGGGGCTACTGGTCAAGGTTGTCGCCTTGGCCCTGTTTGTGCCCGTCGTCCTGGCTCTCAGCGAAAGCGTCGCCATCCAGTCCGTCACCCTCGCCCTTGTGGTCCTGCACGGCATGCCCTGCACGCTCCGCGATCTGGCGACGCGTGTCGTCCGCGAAGCGGCCACCGGCCTGCTCCTGGGCCTGGCCTGCGGATGCATCATGGGAATCGTCGCCCTCGCGTGGCTGGGCCAGGGCCCAGTCGCCTTCTGCCTGGTGGTCGGCATCGGCCTGGGCGTCACCTTTTCGGCTGCCTTTGGCCTGGCAATGCCCCTCGTCCTTCGCCTTAGCGGTCGCGATCCTCAAGTTGCCAGCGGCCCGATCGCCCTGGTGATCGCCGACATGCTCTCATTGACCATCTATTTCAGTGTTGCGCAGGCAATGCTTGGCTGAGCATATAGCCGACGCTGCCCGCGTCGGAATTGCAGAGCGACCTTTCAGGCAAGGGCTATTTTGTAGCGCCGGCCGCTGCCCTACTTCCTGTAGGTGTCACATCCTAAAAGTGGGGGACTGTCCGGTGCCGTACCCAACCGCCATTTCGGTACGCAGTCGCACCAACTCGTCGTGCCATCGCGACATTTTGGGTCGATTAATTTGGCTTCGATCGGCTGAACGCCCGCGGAAACTCAATCGGCACGTCCTTTGCGAAGTCGAAACAGCCATTGCGCAGACGGAGGTGTCGCGATGGCCCGCCAATCACATTTTGGGATAAATCTGGCAATTCGTAACTGCCTGGCGCACTGCCGCCAATCCGACGCTCCCCTGGCGACCCTTTCCGAGTCGCTGGAGGAACTGCGTGACAGACTATGGCGCGAAGCAGATGTCCAGACCGTGGAGCACGCGACGCGCCGGGTCCTCGTGCGTCTTCTCGCCACGCGCTACGTAGAATCCTACGAAGAACCCTGCGAGCTCGTCTAAAATCGTGCCGGCCTCCCCATCTCCGGCGGCTGCTTCGGCGCTTGCGAGCCTGAAGTAGTTTCGTTTCTTGCGTACTGTGCGCGTGTTCTAATATGAAAGGCGCTAGCTCCTTCCGCCACTGTAAAATCCCCACCAGCGGTGCCCCCTATCGCCTACAATCAATCCGTCCCGGCCGCATCGCAAACGGAGTTGATTCATGGCAGCCAACCGCCTCTTCTCTTCGCCGACGTTCCGCTTCTCGATCCGTCAGCTCCTATTGGGGACCACCCTCGTCGCCGTCGCCTGCGTCGCCCTTCGTAGCGCCTCGCCCATTTGGGTCGCCGTTCTTCTCGGCCTGACGCTTCTCCTGCTAGCCGCCGCAGTGCCGCTGGCGACCTTTCGCCAGGGAACGGACCGCGCCTGGTGGTTCGGCTTTGCTCTATTTGGCTGGCTATACGTGCTGCTCTTGGCATATAGCTGGAGCCTCGACCCCAACACGTCGCAGAATAACCCGCTCCGCCTCCACTCGCTCGTTACTTCGCGGGTCAGCAGTCTGGGCTACGACCGGATTTACGGCGGCCCGGTGGCGCAGACAACTTACCAGCAGGTTCTGACAACGAAGGCTTATCCGAGCGCTTTCACCGCGAATGTCGGAGTCCCGACCGATCCCTACCTGAATACCGGTTCGAACCCGATCGCCGTCTCATACGCCGTCCCCGTGACGACCTATCAGACGATCGCGATTCCGGTCCCTAACGGCCCAGGACTCGACGACTTCATCAATACGGCCCATGCCTTCTGGGCCATCCTCATCGCCGTCTGCGGCGGCTGGTTCACCTCTTGGCTCTACGTCATACGCCCTACAAAAGACCATCCACCTCTGGAAAAAGCACAGCCAGGTACTCCAACCACCACTTCCTGAATCTCATTTTGCCGCGTCGCTTGCGACGCGCTCTCTTGCGCTGATTGCGATCCACAAGCTCCTCGAGCCTCAACGCTGACAATCGCGGTTTCCACACCCAGCGCGGGACGTTGCGTAATTCGATCGACGTCAATGTCTCGCTGCAATGCGCTCGCGTCGCAAGCGACGCGGCGAAGTTACAGAAACTGCGCCATCCCCCCGGCGCGACCATTACGGGCTCCTCTTCTCTGGTTCATTTCGACCAATGGACTGAAGAAGTGATGGCACCCATGAGGCTTAAGGCAATTCAGAAACGGCGCTGAAACAAGAACACACCAGAGATGAGGAGCCCGTATTTGGCCTGGCAAGTGCGGGTGGCCTACCATAACGTAGCGCGACGCGATTGAGCTTGTCTGCGGGCTTTTGTCGCGCACGCTTCAACAGAGGATCACCTCCCATGCAACCCAACCAGTTCTACGCCGTCGATACTAATATGCAGCCCTGGGAAGAGCGATTCAACGAGCGCATCGGCCGGGCCCTCTTCCGCAAGAATCTCTACACCGACCCCGAAACCGGCGGTGAGATTCGCCTGGTCCGCTATCCGGCTGGCGTGATCAACCCGGCCCATACCCATCCCTGCGGCCACGGCATGTATGTCCTGTCGGGCACGCTCGTGACGCACAAGGGCCGCTTCGGCCCCGGCCATTTCGTCTGGTTTCCCGAAGGCGAGGTGATGGAGCACGGCGCCGCGGCCGATGCCGACGCAATCGTCCTGTTCATCACGAACAAGAGCTTCCGCATCGATTATGTCAGTTGAGCGGCAATTCGAATATCACTTTGCAAGCCACTCCACACCGCGGACCGGCATTCCCGGTTGAAACCACTTCGCCTTGCCGTCGCGCGGCACGATGAACAGCTCGTCGTCGCCAAACATTTTTGGTCCGCCCTGCTGCCGGTCGCCGAGGAACATGATCATGCAGGCGACCCTTTGGCTATCAGGGCTGAATGCCAAGTACCAGGCCGAATTGCCCTTGAGCCGCGCGTCGATGTTGGTGAACTCGACGCGCTGCTCTTTGCCCGTGGCCACATCGTGAAAGACGAGTGCGCCATAGGTGCTGTAGGCGATCGACTTGCCGTCCGGGCTCCAGGCGAACTCATTGATAAATGTGTTCTTGACGATCGCTTTGGCTTCCTCCCCTTCGCCCACGACCAGGTCGGTTCGCGGGAGCTTCCCTTCCCGCGGATAGTTCCGCAAAAAGGCCAGCCGGCCATCCTTTGCGATCCGCGGCTGCTCGGCTCCGTCCGGCGAGTTGGCCAGCGGTTTCAGGTTCTTGCCATCCACGTCGATCGTGTGCAGTTGCCACTGAGCCGTTTGCAATGTACCCAGAGCGGCATAGGGCCGCGCCAGAAACACGATTCGCTTGCTGTCTGGCGTCCAGACAGATGCCCCCGCCGTCATCGCCGCGGGAGTGAGCTGCCGGGCATTCCCGCCGTCGGCATCGGACACCAAGAGAGCCTCCTTGCCATCGGAGCTGATGAAGGCCCGCAACTTGCCGTCCGGCGACAGGGATCCGCGGGTGGTTGCTAGGCTGGCAGTCTCGACCTGCGTTCCATCCGGCCGAAACGTTCGCTGCGAGCTATCGCCCACCACGCGAATGAGGCGCCCGTCTGTGGCCAGGACGAACGCGGGGAACAAGGCCAGCAGAGCAAGCATCACGAGCCGCTTCATCGATGATTCTCCGATTAGGGGGCGATTAGTCCATTCCTAACAGCAAACCGCGGTCGCCTGCGTAACCGATGCGTCACAAATGGGCGTCGAAACACCATCAGCGGGGGGAGTCGACCGCTCAACATATAGGGCAAACTCTGTCTCTACCTTTGCGTTTCCCGCCCTGCGTAGACTATCTCCATGTCCACCGCGTCCCGTGCCTTTCGCGAATCGAACCTCTTCGGGACGCCGATTCGCGACCTGAATCTTTCCATCGAAGGGACGCGGCTGGTGCCGCTGCTGGATCAATTCAAGGCCGAGCTGGTCGCCAAGGGAGTCAAGCGGCTGGTACCGAAGTTTCATCTTTCGACCGAGTGGGGCGTCCCGTTCGGGTCGGTGGTCATTGGCATTCCGTTTTACCTGGCCCGGCCGGAACTGACCGACCTCCACGGCGAAGAAGTCGGCCATATCGAGGGCTTTAACGAGCACGACATCCTCCGCTATCTGCGGCACGAAATGGGGCACGTCGTCAACTACGGCTACAAGCTCTACGACGAAGAGGAGTGGGTCAAGTTGTTCGGCTCGATTACGCAGCCCTATCTCGAAGACTACCGCCCGCAGCCATTCAGTCGGCGCTATGTGCGGCATCTGCCCGGCTGGTACGCCCAAAAGCACCCGGACGAAGATTGGGCCGAGACCTTCGCCATCTGGATGACGCCCGACCAGGACTGGCGGGCCGACTATGCCCCCTGGCCGACTGCGCTGGCCAAGGTGGAGTATTGCGAGCGGACGATGGTCCGCCTGGCAGATCGCGATCCGCTTGTCACCGCGCTGGAACTCGACCAGGACGTGGGGGAGCTGGACTATTCGCTCCGCGACTATTACACCAGTCAGCCGGCCGAGAACGAGCCTCCCGCCTCGGCTGGTTTGGACGGCGACCTGCGGACGATCTTTAGCGATCTATCGCCGGCGGAAGATGGGGCGGACGCCGCCGCTCAGGAGACGCGTCCGGCAGCTGGCCTCATTCGCCGCCTCGAACGGCAACTGATGGCCGACGTCTTTCGCTGGACCGGACATTTCCCCGAAAAGACCCGCGGCCTGATGCGGCACCTGGCCCAGCGGGCCGAGGTCCTCAAGCAGGTCTATCCGGTAGCCGCGGAAAAGGAAGCAATCATCGGCGTGACGATTCTGGTTACGTCACTGGCCATGAATCACGTGCATCGCGGCGGCTATTTCCCCGAAATGCAGCCGCCCGAGCGGCCTGCCGATACATCAACCGGCCAGGCGGAGCTGCCCGACGCTCCGGGCGGTCCCACGAATTCTCACGCGGAGACGCAGAGGCGCGGAGAGGAAGAGGAAAAGGCAGTCAAATAACCGATCTCTATGCCTCAGTGCCTCTGCGTGAGGTTCAATCCTTGCCGTTCGTGGCCGCTGCGTCCTTCTTCGTGGGCTCCTTCCGCACCTTTGCCTCGCTGCGGGCTGCAGCCCGCTTCCTCCGTTTCTTGGCAGTCGTGCGCTCCTTCCAGCGCTCCAGGGCCAGCTTGGGAATGCAGTTGATTAGCTCCGCGTATTCCATACCCGCGGCTGCCGCAGCCATCGCGAATTCGGCGCTTTTCTCAAGGTAACAACTCGCATTCACCTCGATCACATACACCTCGCCGCTTTCCGTCAGCCGCAAGTCGATGCGGCCATAATCGCGGACCCTTAGCGCGCGGTAAGCGTCGAGCGCGACCTTCTGCAGCCGGGCTTTGAGCTCGTCGTCGATGTCAGCGATGACCGCTTTCGTTCCGTGGTAACGATGGCTGTTTTCGTCGAACTTGGCCTCGTTGTCCATGATCCGCACGCTGCCGTCGGGCAAGCCCGAAAAATCCATTTCAATCGGCGGAAAGGCGGTCGGCTCGTGATTTCCCAACACGGCGACGTAGAGCTCTCGTCCCTCGATGAACTCTTCGGCCAGGGCTGTGTCGCCAAAGGTCTTGTGGATATACGAAATCCGATCGATCAGCTCCCTCGAGTTTCGGACAAGTGACTTCTCGTCGATGCCGATCGACGCATCCATCCGCGCCGGCTTGACGAACAGAGGCATCCGCAGATTGCCCCCCGTCTCGAAATCCGCGCTAGTGGGCGAGAACGACGCGTAATCGGGATAAAGCACTTGTTCGTAAGCCAGTAGCTTCTTCGAGAGCGCCTTGTCTTCCTGCAAGTACAGTTCGCCCGGTCCGCCACCTGTATAAGGCACTTGCAACAGGTCGAGCAGGCCCGTCACACCCATCAGGCCGCCAATGATGTCGTCGGCAAACGATTCGACGAGGTTAAACACGATATCGGGCTTGCTGGCCCGAACGTTATCGATGATCTCGGCCGCGTCGTCATGGATCGTCACGATCGTCGGCTTATGGCCCGCGTCGGCCAGGGCTTCGGCCACCTGCGGCATGACGATGTCGGGCTCGGTCGCGTCTTTCTCGAGATAGGCGAGAATCGTAATCTTCATGACAGCTTCGTCGCGGGAAACACTACTCGCAGCGGGTGCCCGCCTGCGCCGCGCGCGATGGCGGAGGCGAGAATGCTTTGATAAGTGTCCCGATGTTCTCCTCCCGCTCCAAACGGCATGTCCTCATGGACGATCACTACCGGCTGGCCTTCCGAGAGCCAGGACAAGTCGCCCAAACACTCCTCCAATGCATCCCAGTTCCAGCCGAAGTATCCAGGAAAGTCTAGCTTATCCGCGAGGATTTTCAGCAGCTTTTGCTTGCTGCGAACGCCTGCGGGAACGCGTACGACCAGGGCCGAATCGTCGCGAAAGTCTGCCGGAATATCGACAAATTCAAAGGGCAGGGGACTGCTCGCCGCTGTCCCCTGTTTCCTGTTTCCTGTTCCCTGCTTTTTGCTTCGTTCACGCTTCATCACCCGTCACTTATCCACCCGCTGAAACGTCGCATAATGGTCCGAAGTGTAGTAGGTCTCTCCATTTTGGCCAATGACGATTCGCTGCGGCCCCGGCCCGGAAAGTCCCGGTGTGAGATGGACGTACTCCTTGTAATAACCGGCAGGCTTTCGCGGCAGACGCCGCTCGCGGTTTTGGAACGTCGCCCCGTCGTTGGCAAAGCGCAGAAGCTTGCCGGCCTTAATCCGCGCCAGGGAATCCGTCAGATCGATATCCCCCTGGTAGGCCACCTCGCCATCCAGATCGCGGATCGTCTGGTCACGGACGATGATGGAGGCGGGATTGGCTGCTTCATCACTAGACCGGCTCGCATCGAATGGTGCTTCGGCTCCGTTTTCAGCAGCCTTGCCGGAACGTGCGGTCGGAGCACCACTGGCCGACTGATTGGGCTGCAGCCGATTGGCCCGGCTCTGTCGATATGCGCCGTAGGCGGCAACAACTAACAGCAGCACGACCAGAACGAGCTGAATTCGCCGCTGCATCAAACTCGACTGTCCGCCTGCATTTGCCATCGCTGCCTCATCATCAATGCGAGCAAGGTTTGCCTCGCCCCTGCGAATACCTCTTGAGCATGATAACAGGCCAAGGCCCGGCCCTCGCTCACTGGCGATTCACGCTTGCATGTCGTAGAACAACAGCATCTCGTCTGATCTCTCCAATTCCCGTTTCAATTCTGCACCTTGTGCAACCTCCGACCTCCGACATCCGACTTCTGACCTCCGACTTCTGACCCTCTGAACCCTCGGCTCGGCAGGAGCCTCGCCCTCCCGACGCCTGACTCCTGACTCCTGACCCCCGATTCCCCTCCCCCGATCCCGGAGCACCGCAATGGGCTGGAAAATGGAAGTAATCGATTTCTTCGACGAGACCAACCGCTCGCTCGTCCATCGCGTCCCTCCGGAAGGCTCCGCCGACATCAAGGTCGGAGCCCAGCTCATCGTCCAGCCAAACCAGGAAGCGGTCTTCGTCCGCTCCGGCAAAGCGCTCGACAAATTCACGAACGGCCGCCACACGCTCTACACCTGGAACGTGCCGCTCATCACGGCCACGCTTACCATTCCCTGGGAGAAATCGCCCTTCCAGGCCCAGGTCTATTTCATTGGCCTGCAGACCTTCCTCGATCAGAAATGGGGCACCCGCCAGCCGATCACCGTCCGCGACAAGGATTTCGGCGTCGTGCGGCTGCGGGCCAACGGCAAGTTCGCGTTTCGAGTGAAGGATTCGGTCAAGCTGCTCGACGAGCTCGTCGGCACGCAAGGGAAGTACACGACCGACGACGTCACGTCCTACCTCAAGGACCTGATCGTCAGCCGGTTGACCGACCTGTTGGCCAGCCAGCAGACGAGCCTCCTCGACTTGCCGGCTCAATTCGACGAGCTGAGCAGCTCGGCCACGAGCAAGATCGGCCAGGAGTTCGGCAAGTACGGCCTGGAGCTGGTCGAGTTCTTTATCAACGCCATCTCGCCGCCCGAAGAAGTGCAGAAGGCGATCGACGCCCGCAGCTCGATGGGGGCAATCGGCGACATGCAGGCCTACACGGTCTATCAAGCGGCCAACAGCATGCGGACGATGGCCGAGCAGGGCGGGGCAGGGGGGACCGCGGCCGCGCCGATGGGTATGGGTATGGGCGCCGGTTTCGGCATGATGCTGCCGGGAATGATCCAGAATGCGATGCAAAGCGGAGCCCGCGTCAACCCGAATCAGTTCAATCAGGGACCAGGTGCCGGGAGCCAGGGACCAGGAGTTGCCGCTGCAGCTGCCGGGGCAGGCGGAGCCGCCGCCGATGCAGCCGCAAGGGCAGGGCAGGGGGGCATGGAATTCGGCGGCCTCCAGCGCGCCGGTTCTCCTACCGCAACGGATCCGAAGGCCCTCATCCGCGCCGTCGCCAAATCCGCCGGCTGGCAATGCCTCGAAGCCGGTGAAACCTGGCAGATCGTCGTCCCCATCGGCTCGCTGCGCAAACAAACGGTCGATGTGCGCTTCGACCAGAAAGACGCCGAAGGGCACGCGCTGATCAGCTACTCGTCGGTCTGCGGCCCGAGCACGCCCGAGAACGCGATGCAGCTTCTCAAGTTCAACGCCCAGATGGTGATGGGCGCCTTTGGCATTCAAAGCACCGAAAGCGGCGACGTGGTGGTCGTCTGCGCGAGCCAGCTCGCCGCCACGAGCACCGCCCTCGACGCGACCCGCACGATCACCTCGATCGCCTGGCAGGCGGACAAGGTGGAGGATAATTTGACGGGCGGGGATAAGAATTAGGAGTAGCGTGTGGCGCTGTAGGGAGCGCCCTCCGTGGCGTTCCGAAGGGGACCGGAGGGCGTGAAGCCATTTGGACTGGCGACGTCACTTCCTTACTTGTCCCCCAGCATCTTCACCAGCATACCGTCTCTAGCTCCGTGAATCCGCACGCCCTTCACCCACTTGGGAAGCGCGGGCCACTTGTCGCTTGCCGTCACCTGCGAAATCACCTGCGCTGACACCCCCGTCGGTGGAACCGCTTGGAACAGGTAATCCTGAATTCCATCGTCCGGCTGCCTGAAATACGTCACGCGGGTCAGCGTCGGCTTGGTGTAGCCTCCGGTCGGAACTTCGCCGACTACGGTGACCGTCAGCGCTCCATCGGCCATCTCCAGCTTCGCCGAAACTACCTTCTTGATCGTCATGGGTTCCCCGGGTTTCTCGTCGGCAACTGCCAAACGGCTGGTCAACGCTGGAAGCAAAAATGCTAACCCGCCCAGCACCGTCAGTGCTCCTCCTCGACTGTCTTTCATTGGACCGCCTCCTCGTCAATCGCGAAATGGTGCTCTGCCATTCAGAATAGCGGGCGAGCGAGGTGCGTGAGCACCCCGATGGTCTTGCAGCTCCAGCAAGCCCCTGCCTACCGGGAGGCGACCACCGCTTCGCGGCGGTGCCCGGCCTCCCGCTCGCCGGCCAGGCGAGTAATATCATGGAATGCCCCCAAAGCGATGATCGCGCGAACCTGCGGCCAGCCGCCATTGTCACGCCCCGGATTCATTGTCGGTTTTGGCAGCCGGAGCTAGACTTGAAAAGGTGATTCTAAACTCGCATGTCGGCACGGTTCTTTGCTGCGGAGGTTCGGTCCTGTGAAGCGCGTCGGTCTGGTCGGGTGGCGGGGGATGGTCGGCTCGGTCCTCATGGAGCGGATGCAGGCCGAGAACGACTTTGCCCACATTGAGCCGGTGTTCTTCAGCACGTCCGCTGTCGGCGGGGCGGGGCCGACGGTCGGCGGCCGCCAAACCGGCAAGCTGCTCGACGCCAAGAATGTGGACGCCCTGAAGGGGATGGACATCGTCATCACCTGCCAGGGAGGCGACTACACGAATGAAATCTACCCGCAGCTTCGCTCCGCCGGCTGGAAGGGCTATTGGATCGACGCCGCGAGCGCCCTGCGGATGAAGGACGAGGCGGTCATCATTCTCGATCCGGTCAACCTGCACGTTATCAAGGACGCACTGAGCCGCGGCATCAAGAACTACGTCGGCGGCAACTGCACCGTCAGCCTGATGCTCATGGGTTTGCAGGGGCTCTTCAAAGCCGGCTTGGTCGAGTGGATGACCAGCATGACCTATCAGGCTGCCAGTGGGGCAGGGGCCCAGAACATGCGCGAGCTGCTCCGGCAGATGGCCGTCGCCAGCGGTAGCGTCACCGAGCAGCTCGCCGACCCGGCCTCGGCCATTCTCGACATCGACCGCCGGGTGGCCGAGACGATTCGCAGCCAGGCCTATCCGACCGAACATTTCGGCGTCCCGCTTGCCGGCAGTCTGATCCCGTGGATCGATAAGGACCTCGGCAACGGCCAAAGCAAGGAGGAATGGAAGGGGCAGGCCGAGACGAACAAGATCCTCGGCTTCGCAGGCGACGAAATGATTCCGGTCGATGGGGTCTGCGTCCGCGTCGGTGCGATGCGCTGCCACAGCCAGGCCCTGACGATCAAGCTGACCAGGGACGTGCCGCTCGCCGAGATCGAGGGGCTGGTCGCCTCGGCCAACGACTGGGTGAAGGTCGTCCCCAACGAGCGCGAGCCCTCGATCCGTGAGCTAACACCCGCGACGGTGACCGGCACGCTCGCTGTTCCCGTCGGCCGCCTCCGCAAGCTCGAACTCGACCGCTCGGCCAAAGGCCGCTACCTGGCCGCCTTTACCTGTGGCGACCAGCTACTTTGGGGCGCTGCCGAACCACTGCGGCGGATGCTGAGGATACTCCTGCAATCGTGATTGTGGTGGATGCAACGTAGTCGATGCCCACCTTCAAGCTCACCCTCGCCTATGACGGCACTGAATTCGCCGGATGGCAGCGGCAGCCGCAGGCGCGCACGGTGCAGGGAGAACTCGAAGCAGCCATCGAGCGAATCACTCAGGCGCGGAGCAAGTGCATCGCCAGCGGGCGGACCGATGCGGGCGTGCATGCGCTGGGCCAGGTCGTCAGCTTTCAGTCCGAGACCAAGCTCGACGGCCCGACGCTCGCCAAGGCCCTGAATGCCGAGCTGCCCGAGGACATGCTCGTCTTCGAGGTGGTCGAAGCGCCGGCCAGCTTTCACGCCCTCCGCGACGCTGTGCGCAAGCGCTATCGTTACGTCATCCAGGACGGCCGGCTGCCCGACCTCTTTGACCGCAAGTACGTCTGGCACGTCTATCAGCGGCTCAATGTCGAATCAATGAAGGCCGCGGCCGATTCGCTCGTCGGCACGCACGATTTCGCCAGTTTCGAAACGGCCGGCTCTCCGCGATTGACGACCGTCCGCACCGTTTTTGAGCTTTCCGTCGAGCGCCAGCCCGCAGAACTTACCGACCGCGTCGTCATCGAGGTCGAAGCCGACGGATTCCTCTACAACATGGTCCGCAACATCGCTGGCACGCTGGTGGCGGTGGGCAAAGGCAAAGAGCCGCCAAGCTGGCCCGCCGAGGTGCTGGCCCACAAAGACCGCACGAAGGCCGGCATGACCGCCCCGGCGCGGGGGCTGTTCTTGGTGTGGGTTGATTATGGGGGAATTTCAGATTTCAGGTTTCAGATTTCAGATTTTGAGTCCGCGGCGGGCGGTAGCCAGGCTGGCGACGACGAGAACGCATTGGATTAGCATGAATCAAATCTGCAATCTGCAATCTGCAATCTGAAATCGCATGCGCGTCGCCCACCTCATCACCCGCATGATCATCGGCGGTGCGCAGGAAAACACGCTGCTCAATTGCCTCGACCTGGTGGCGCAGTACGGCGATGAGGTGCTCCTCGTTACTGGGCCGTCGCTCGGACCGGAAGGGGACTTGCTCGCTCAGGGCCGGCCGGCAAGCGGAACGATTGGCGAGGGCAGGGCAGGGGAGGAAGGACAGGCCGGCGCCATCGGCGGCTTCCCAGTCCAGCGGCTGCGATTCGCTCATCTGGGCCGCGAAGTGGAACTGCCCATCGTCACCGTACGATCGCTCGTACGCGAGATTCGTCCGGCCACCGATTGGCGAGCCTCCATTGATCTCAAACAAGTCCTTCGGGCCTACCAGCCCGACGTCGTTCACACGCACAGTGCCAAGGCCGGCATCCTCGGCAGGCTCGCGGCGTGGTCGCTGAATGTCCCAGCCATTGTCCATACGGTGCACGGCGCGCCATTCGGGCTGTTTGAGCCTTGGCCCAGGCGCACCTTCTATCAGTGGTGCGAGCGCTACGCCGCCAGCCGCTGCCATCACCTGATCAGCGTCGCCGACGCCATGACCGAGCTGATGGCGGCAGCCCGCATCGCCCCCCGCGAAAAGTTCACCACGATTTATAGCGGCATGAGCGTCGAGCCGTTTCTGGCGGCCGACGAAATCCGCGAAACCACGCGTCGCGAACTCGGCTTCGCGCGCGAGCACATCGTCGTTGGAACAATTGCCCGGCTTTTTCACTTGAAAGGGCACGAGGACATCGTCACGGCCGCGATGTACCTCGATCGCGACCCCAATCTTCGCTTCCTCTTCGTCGGCGACGGGATCCTCCGGGACAAGCTTCAGAAGATGATCGACGATGCCAGCCTGACTGATCGATTTCGCTTTACAGGCCTGGTGCCGCCCGAGCGCATTCCGGCGCTCGTCGGCGCGATGGACATCCTGGTCCATGCCAGCCGGCGAGAGGGACTGGCCCGCGCCTTGCCCCAGGCGCTCATCGCGGGCAAGCCGGTGGTGAGCTACGACGTCGATGGGGCCCGTGAGGTGTGTATCGACAACGAGACGGGCTTTCTCGTCCGCTCTGGCCACTTCAAGGATCTCTGTCAGCCGCTCTTGACCTTGGCTCACGACGCGGCACTACGCGAGCGAATTGGGCAGGAGGGGCGGCGGCGCTTCACAGACCAGTTCCGCCACGAGACGATGACCCGGCGGATCCGCCAGTTGTACGAGCGACTGCTGGCAACGTAGGAAGTCGGAGGTCGGCGGCCAGAGGTCGGAGTTCAGCGATCAGAGATCAGGGCTCAGTCGGTAGGCAGCACGTGGCACTTGATTCTGCGTACTTGGTACTGAGTACTGAGTACTGAAGTACCAAGTGTTCGGTCCTTCGTCGTTCCGACCTTTGACCTCCGACCTCCGCCCTCCGATGCCCGACCTCCGCCTTCGGCATCGCTCTTTCCCCCGTCCGCGCCGAGGCTTAGACTATCCCCGCCCGCTGGCTACAATGGAATCGTTCCCCCTTCATCCTTTCGCTCTCCTTCCCCGTGTCACGTCCCCGCGACTTCCTCGGTGCTTATCGGCTGGTACGGCTGATCCGTGTTGGCCACACCTGCCAG
>Ga0065705_10001804_pt1 | contig 42226 bp, 33 predicted proteins | sample SwibulcommuniRL2_FD_59092 | JGI IMG/M metagenome (GOLD analysis project Ga0065705, IMG submission 59092) | Bulk soil microbial communities from switchgrass field near Rose Lake, East Lansing, Michigan, USA - RL2 Bulk Soil v2 (version 2) | ecosystem: Environmental > Terrestrial > Soil >...
GTGTGCTCCAGCAAATTGATGCACCCCACCCTTCATTGCGCACGTTGTTCCGTAGCCTGGGCACCTGTATCGACAAGGACTACCGCGACCAACTGGCCAAAGCCATGGTCGCCTACCGGGCGGCAACTGCAGGCCTAGCATCGTTGGTGATGTACGACGTAAGCACATTACATTTCGAGGCGAAAGACGAAGACAAACTGCGCAAAGTAGGCATGAGCAAGGAACGCCGCGTCGACCCGCAAATCCAGGTCGGACTGCTCGTGGATCCGGCAGGATTCCCGCTGGAACTGCACATGTTCGAGGGGAACAAGGCCGAAACCACTACGATCATCCCCGTGCTCGAAGCGTTCCAACAACGCCACGGCATCACCGACCTGGTCGTCGTGGCTGACGCGGGCATGCTTTCGGCCAACAACCTGAAGGCGATCGAGGACGCCGGGTTCACGTTCATTGTCGGCTCTCGCCTGACCAAAGCTCCGTATGATCTTCAAGAACATTTCGAGACTAAAGGCAACCGGTTCACCAACGGGCAGGTCGTCGAATCCACCCGTCAGATGGGCACGGGGAAGAACGCGCGGGAGCGCAGGGTGGTGTATCAGTGGTCAGCGAAGCGTTTTGCCAGGGACAACCGGAATATCAACCTCATGGAACGCAAGGCCCTGGCTGTGGCCGAGGGCAAATCGCCGATGAAGAAGGTGCGGTTCCTTAAAGTATCCGGGGCCGAGAAAGAGCTGGACGAGAAAATCATCGAACGAGCCAGGATGCTGGCCGGGTTGAAAGGCTACGTCACCAATCTGCCGGTCGAATCGGTACCTGCCACGCGGGTGATCAGTGCGTATCACGATTTGTGGCAGGTGGAGGCCTCGTTCAGGATGACGAAGTCGGATCTTCGGGCCAAGCCGATCTTCCACCGTGAAAAGGATTCTATCGATGCCCACTTGACGGTTGTCTTTGCTGCTTTGGCTATTGGCCGGCATCTGCAGGAGCTGTCTGGGCTGCCGTTAAAACGGTTAATCACGGATCTGAAGGGGTTACGCGGCTCGCGGGTGCTGATCAACGGCGGTGAGATGACTTTTGATGCGTTGGTTCCTGCTGAATTCGAAGCGGTGATTGGCGTTTTGAGAAAGGGTCACTAACAGTGGCACGAAACAGGATTGGTCCGTATCCGTAAACAGCTCAAGACCGACGGGTGGGACTACGGGCCGAAAACTATTCACTACGAAGCAACGATCAAAGATTCCTTCCCCGGCGGAATCGTCCCTTCAATTGCAACGATCGCTCGCCTGCTGGCTGGTGTGAGTCATGTTGACCGGAATCCACGCAAACGTCCGCAATCTTCGTATTTGCCGTTTGCCCGCTCTTCAGCCATGGCCTTGTGGCAGCTCGATGCCTTCGAATTTCGTACTGGCGATGGCAAAGTCGTCACTGTTTACCAGCTGCCCGACGACGCAGCACGTTTTGATGTAGGTTTCTGGGCTTACCAGCAGCACGAAAACAGCCATGACGCACAGGATGTGATCGCTCGCGCCATCAAGTCCTATGGGGCTTCCAAAGAGTTGCTCAGTGATAATTCCAAGGCGTTCAATCAATTGCGCAGCGGGAGGATCGGAGCGGTGGAATTGTTCCTTGCTTCCAAGGGGGCCATGCCAATCAGCGGCCTCCCAGGCAGGCCTACCACGCAAAGCAAGAACGAGCGGTCCCATCAGACCTTGAATCGCTTCTTGGTAGCGAATAAACCGCAAGATCTTGCCGACATGCGTAGGCTGATCACTAGATATCGTGAGCATTACAACCGTCGGCGGCCGGACCAGGAGTTGAACCAGTCGACACCCGAAATCGCTTGGCAGACCTTGGCGCATACCCCAGCAATGGAGCCGCTACATTTGTCCGTGCTGCAAGCTAAAGCCGCTGAGTATCTGAGTCACCGCAGGCTCAAGCATATTGCGTTGGGCAAGGCTACTATTGCGGTATCCAAAACGGGAAAAATCATCGATCCTGGTTTATTCGAGGAACCTGCTCCGGGGGTGGCAGCAATTCAGATGTTGGTTGACTTCGTGAAAGATCAACGGAAAGTCTACTACAAAGCACTGCATATTTCTGTCCCGTCAATGCTGGCAGGCCGCCAGTATTATCGGATGGTGACTGACGAAGAATTTCTTCCCTCGGATCCTGACACCAGGGAAGTTTTCATGTCGTTCCCTTTGCCGCTGACGGCTTTGTATAGGAGCGGTAAGTTCATTCCGTCGTACGCGATTCGGGGAATTCAGATGTTGAATGCGTCAGCACAGTGGGAAAGTAAAGCGGAGCATTACAGGAAAGAGTATGCACAGCGGGCAACGCAGATGCCGCATGTTTTCACTGGTGATTGATCGAGATCTTCGACTGTCCACCAGCTCTCCGACGGGCGTAGGAGGGCTGGTGGTACTTGTGCACAAAGTCATGAGATTGGTTGTCCACGAAGTCATGAGATTCGGTGTCCACGATGTGACGAGATAACACACCACGTCGTCAGAACATTAGTTCCAACTCGCGCTATTTGGCAGCTGAATGCCTAGACGAAACCAAGCGTTCATTCCACTGTGAACTGTACTTAATTCATAGCGACCATGGATCAGAATTTCTGAAAACTGCCGTACAAGCTTGGGTGGAAACCAATAACTTGCAGGTTACGCGCTCGCGTCCACGGTATTCAAATGACAATCCTTTCGTCCAGCAGAAAAACGGGGATATCGTCCGGAAGGAGGCGTTCTATTACCGGTATGACACGCCCTGAGAGTTGGCGGTATTGAAGGCTTTATGGCCGTTAGTAAACTTGCACAAGAACCTGTTCACTCCTACGACTAAGGCCGTGGGATACAAGATCGGCCTGTCAGGGAGGCAGATGCGGACCTCTGATGCGCCGTGCACGCCGGCAGGCCGGTTGAGGTTTTCTGGAGCGATGTTGCCACCGCAGCGCGAAGTTCTGGACCGGTTGAATTGGGAAACGGATCTGGCTGAGCTGACCCGGCGGATCCTGCAGTTGCAACGGGAGCTCATTCGGCTCGAGGAGGCGAAGACCCAGGCGCAGGTTTCTTAGAGATTACGCGAGCATATTGACTTGAGACACTACGGACCGGTGAGCGAAACGTGATAACTGTGATCATTCATCATTCCCTCGGCGTGGGCTAAGCCCCTGAACGGCTCTAACGTGGTTTGCGTACTTGCAAATTTCGATTCATCGGTTGTTACTAGTATCTTTAGTCGCGTGATCTTTGCTAGATTCTTTGGCGAGTTCATTGTTCTAGATCCGTGTCACCCCGCCGGTAGAAGTAGTGATGTGTTCGATGAGGAGTAGATCGCCTTGGTGCCTAGGCGCCTGCTCCCTTGATTTGTTCGGATGGCGTGGACATAACCTTCAGGGCAGTTAATTTGGGGACTTTCTGATGGATTGCGTCAGGGCTGGTTCTGGGGCAGAGCGGATTCCATGCTTCCATGCTCGGGTATTCTTAGCTCTCCTCCCTGTCAGGCGCATGTCTTGAGATCTTCCTCGTCTAAGAATTCGTTGTTCATCGATTAATTTCGTCGGAGAGTCAGTAAGTTCATTTAGGTCTCGACATAGTTATTTTCACTTCCTTCCTTCACGCCAAAACTGAATTGCATTACTAAAGTGCAGAGCGTATTCCGAGGCAGTAATTTTTGCGTGTCCGCTAATTTTTCCCTCGTACAGTGCGAGTAGCCGATTCTTGGCAGAGTTCATACCAGCCACAGGGTCCATTCCGTGGACTTTAGCAAAAGGCGCAAAGTGGTTGGCCACATGCGCCGTATCAGATTGACTCTGTGCATAGTAAACAAAGTTTCGTGGTTGGAGAGTCGCGTAGTGGTCTACCATGTTGAATCGCTCTGGGAAAGCAGCCATGAGCTGTTCAGAATCCCAGCCGGGCCATACAGTGTTGAAGTACTTCGAAACCACAGAAGGCACATATTGGTGAATCTGCGTTTGGGGATCTTGTATGTATGCCAAAGATCCAGGCCAAGCTGCTGACGCGCGGAGGGCAGCGTACCCGCCACCAGATCCACCGACGAAGGCCACGTACTTGGCTCCGGTTCTCCCCAGCGCTTTATGGACCACCCTTGAGATCAACGGAAGGGGATCAAACGAAGGTCCACCTAGGAACCAAGACAACCACATATCCTGTTTCAGACCCATCTGAATAGTTGGATCAGCGAATGCCATAAAGGACTTGACGCTCGACTGCATCGAGTGGACTCGTTCGAATCTAGGGTAGAAGTGATTCTTCGAGGTATTAGCACCATGAAAAACTACAAATAGTTCATTCGAGGCCCTTAGCGTTGAGTAAAAATCCAAGGTCATTCCATTGCCTATGGGCGCCGAATGGACTGCCGTGGGCTGTCCGGTGAGCCGAAGCATGTTAAGGCTCTTTTGATTAACCTGAGGGACACCATAGTAATCGTGGTGGGTTTCGCGCAGGCCTGTTTTTGAGTTGATCTTTGAAGTCACCTTCCAATTCTACAATCGAGGGCTTCATGGAGCAGAACGAACGGCTCATCCGTTAGGATTGATGCCATGAAACGAGTATTTATCTATGGCAGTTGCGTCACTCGCGATTCTGAGCCTTTTTTCAAAGACTACGGCCTTGAGCTGGCCGGTTATGTGGCCCGTCAATCCCTAATCTCCGCGTTCCGCAAAGTTGAGACATCTGAGTTCGACTTCTCTAAAGTAGCTTCGAACTTTCAGCGGACAATGACCAGAGGCGATGTAGAGGGTAACCTACGGTTCGAAATCGCAAGAACCAATCCAGACGTAATCATTTGGGACATCTGCGATGAGAGGCTCGGAGTCAAACTGGTTAAGACAGGCGGATTGGTTACGCGATCCCGGGATCATATAGCCGAAGGTATCCATCCGGGGCCGTTCGGTCGATTCATCAATTTCGGCGCCGATGAGCACTTTAAGCTTTGGAAACGTGGTCTAGACGAGTTGTTAAAAGTTCTGAAACGGAGTGGACTCGCCGATCGGTTGTTCTTGAACGCGACACCTTGGGCCGTTGAGGACGAGTTCGGGCAAAACTATAATGGTCAGGCTGAAACTGCTGAGCAGTTTAACCGTGATGCTGATCGATACTTAGACTACGCGTCGCAGTCCGGTGTTACCGTTGTACCTACCTCGCAAAGCGATACTATCTCGCGCACGGACGGTCATAGATGGGGGCCCGCTCCGTTTCACTATGTGGATGCTACTTACCTTGCTATGTTAACTAACTTATCCAATGCAATTAGGACATAAACAGGCAGCTTAGACATTGTATTTTATTTGGCTTTGAGCTCAGCCTTTTAAATTTTGATGGATCCGGAATTTTCAAGTCACACGGTACCAACCACGAGTTTAAATAACACTCAAGCGGCTTGAACTGACTGATTTATCGAATTATTAATCCTTGCAGCTTTCGGCATCGCTAAGAACCTCGGATCCCGCGATGAACTAAACCGTTCAGGATGCTTGTCACGAGCGACAGCCAACGTCTCTGAATGCTTCACCGGCAACCTGCCAGCTGACCCGACATGAACATCGGCAGACGTGTATAAATTATTGCCGGAATGGTGATGAGCATGGGTGTTCCACTGCACGAACTCGCCTACTAAACTGCTGCATCGCGCTCAAAGAATGGAATCGTTTAGGGAATTCAGAAGCATATTTCAAAGTATTGAAAGCGCCCCGCTATTATCCCGAATTCGGGATAATAGCGATTCTTGGTTTAAGGCATTGTAGTATATGCCGGTATTTCCTGAGCGGTTTGGTTCGTTGGAGCATGCCCGGGATTTTTTGGGCCGGTTTGTTCATGCGTATAACACTGAGCATCGTCATTCGCCGGTTGGTGTTTCATACTCATGCGGACGTGCATTTCGGGATGACTGGGCAGGTGGATGGCCAGCGCCTAGCGGCGTTGGAGAAAGCATGGGCGGAGCATCCTGAACGGTTTGGAAAGAACCGGCTATTGAAGAAAATGTTACTGCCTGAAGTGACTTGGAATAACGAACCGCTCAAGCAGGAAGAAGGGGAAAAATGTTGGTCTAAGACTTGGTGGTCTCATTTTACTCGAAAATTTCCGAGCCGCCAGTTTGTGTGGCCCCGCTAGCAATTCACTCAACGTGAGGTTGTTTAGAGAACTATTGGTCGTTGACGGGTGGTCCGCAAGAGCTTTGGTTTTAGATCGGACTTGCCGATACATTCTATGTTGATCGGTCACCGTGTGGTGAGGTGGTTTAGGTGTATACCCATTAATTCGGTACTTTGGGTTTTGTTTTATTTTCACAATTCAAAGCATGGAAAAAGGGGATTTTTTATGGGTGGTGCGTTGTAGAAGCCGCAGAGTGTCGGGGAATCTTGGGGGCAGTGAGGCGGCTATTTATGACGATAGATTGGGTAGTATCAAAAGTATGATGAATCAAACTGCCATATTTGTTGATGCCGGGTTCTTATTATCTTTAGGCGGCCACAGGGTTGCAGGAACAACCTTGCGCTCGGCCTTTACTACACATTATGAGTCGTTAGTTCGTGGGATAGTTCAAACTGTCAAGAAGAATACAGGGCTTAATAACTTACGTGTTTACTGGTATGACGCTTCCAAGGACGGTCTTTTTACTGAGCAGCATAAGCGTATTGGGCTGATCCCGGGTGTCAAAGTTCGCTTGGGACGTATTTCCTATAATGGTGAGCAAAAAGGTGTCGACCTTCGCTTAGCACTCGACCTGGTCGGTGTTGCCCGTCATGGCTCCGCATCTGTCGCTTACTTAGTCTCAGGTGATGATGATCTGGCCGAAGCGGTAGAAGAAGCCCAAGACTTAGGCATGAAAGTAGTCCTGCTTGGGTTGCAAAAGGATCAGAGCCGACTTGGCGTTGCCTCGGTAGCCGAGCATTTAGCCCTGACCGCAGACGCTATCGAAGTCATGCCTGACTCAATAATAGATAGTTCGTTTACTCGTATTATCGATTGGGATAAGGACAACTGCGCAAAAACCGCACTGGTTGCCGCCGCACCCACCGCTAAACCCGCCGCATCTCCTAAACCTGGTATTCCGACACCGGCAATGTTGGCGCAAAAGGCCCAGCCTGTTCGCAGCGCAGAACCAGTGATGCAACCAGAAATGGTGTATTCCTCGGATAGTGAGCGTTCCGGATTCCACGGACAAGCAGCTTATGAACAAAAGGAGCTCACGGCAGCCGAAGAGATTGGTGCCAAAGTAGCTCAGTCTTGGCTGGCCAGCACCACGCAAGCCGAAGTCGTTGAACTCGTTGCAGATAAGCCACAGCTGCCGCCGGAGATTGACCGCACCTTGCTGAAAGACTGCGCCCAGGTTTTGGGGGAGTGGAAAACCGACCAGCAAACGATTCGCCGGACACTTCGCGGAGCCTTCTGGGATTACCTAGATCAAATCATGTGACGAGATGATCGCTTTAATGAATCAAGCTTCCAATACTGACTAAGGTAAATTTGTATCGTGACTTCTCAGCAGAAACCCTTTTACATCACCACAGCAATCTCCTACCCCAACGGTACCCCGCATATCGGGCACGCCTACGAGGTAGTCGCTACCGATGCCATGGCGCGTTTTAAGCGCTTGGACGGATATGACGTCTTCTTCTTGACCGGTACCGATGAACACGGTCAGAAGATGATGCAGACTGCTGAAAAGGAGGGAATTACCCCCGCTCAACTGGCGCAGCGTAACTCTGACGCCTTTCAAGCGATGAATGACGAGTTGGGTACCAGCTACGACCGCTTCATCCGCACCAGCGACGCTGACCACCATGCTGCGGCACAGGAGCTGTGGCGCCGGATGGAAGCTAACGACGATATTTACCTGGATAAGTACGCCGGCTGGTATTCGGTGCGTGACGAAGCTTTTTACACCGAAGAGCAAACTGATGTCCGCGACGATGGAATCCGTTACGCCACGGAAACCGACACCGAGGTTACTTGGACCGAGGAAGAGTCCTACTTCTTCCGGCTCTCTAAGTATCAGGACAAGCTCTTGGCCCACTATGAGAACAATCCAGACTTTGGTGCCCCACGTTCACGCTTTAACGAAGTTGTTCGTTTTGTTGAAGGCGGCCTGACCGACCTTTCTATTTCGCGTACTACCTTCGACTGGGGAATCCCTGTTCCAGGCAACGAGAAGCACGTGATGTACGTATGGGTTGACGCACTGACCAATTATCTGACCGGTGCCGGTTTCCCAGATGTGGATTCTGCATCCTTCCAGAAGTATTGGCCTTCCGATGTCCATGTAATTGGAAAAGATATTTCGCGCTTCCACGCGATCTACTGGCCCGCATTCTTGATGTCGGCAAAGTTGTCGGTTCCCAAGCGCGTGATGATCCATGGTTTCTTGCACAATAACGGTGTGAAGATGTCCAAGTCTCTGGGCAACACCGTATCTCCGGATGACTTTGTTGCACGTTACGGTCTTGACCAGGTGCGCTACTTCTTCCTGCGCGAAGTGACCTTTGGCGCCGACGGAAACTACAACCATGACACTATCATTGCGCGCATCAACGGTGACCTCGCAAACAACTTTGGAAACCTCGCTCAGCGTTCGCTATCCATGGTTGCCAAGAACTGCGGGGGAGTCGTGCCGACTCCTGGACAGCTCTTGCCAGCTGATGAGCAGATTATGGCTGCAGCTTCAGAGCTCTTGGAACTCAACCGTGACGCGTACACACGTCAAGACTTCAGCCGAGCTCTGGAAGCCGTCTGGCACGTCTTGGGCGACACCAATGCGTACTTTGCGGATCAAGAACCTTGGAAGCTGAAGAAAACTGATCCAGCGCGTATGGAAACGGTTCTTTATGTCACCATTGAAATCGTGCGCAAGGTGGCTTTGCTGCTGCAGCCTGTTTTGCCGCAAACTATGACCAGCATGCTTGACCTTTTGGCTGTCGGTCAGGGCACCGCGCGTAACTTCGAGAACTTCGGCACCGCTTTGGTTCCAGGAACCGAGCTTCCGGTGCCGGCACCGGTATTCCCTCGGTATGAAGAATTGAAGTAGCCACACACCAATGTGCGGCAAATAAGGTATCAAGGATTACCGTTGAGTATCGTTTTCGAGTAAAAGCGAGTAAATCTAAGTACGTTAGAATGAACGAGGCTTGATCGTCTCAGCTGAAGATTCGTTGCAATTGTGAGTTGAATTTCGAGCTGTGAACGTCAACTCGCGAGCAGGCAAAGCACGAACAATATTAGAAAGAGGGGCATAGGAAATATGCAAAAACTAGTAGTAGTAGGCCAAGGCTATGTTGGGCTTCCACTTTCTCAGGGAGCCGTTCACGCCGGGCTTCAGGTCACCGGACTCGAGCTGAACAAGACTGTTGTTGAGAACCTCAACAACGGAATCTCCCACGTGGACGATATCTCGAACGATGACCTCTCCGAGTTGTTGCAAAAGGGTTACCGTGCTAGCAACGATCCATCCGTTATCGCAGATGCAGACGTAGTGGTAATTTGCGTTCCTACTCCGCTTGGCGAAGCTGGAAGCCCTGACCTGGGTGCAGTTATCGGCGCAACGAAGACAATTCGCGACAATCTGTCGGGCGAAACTCTGGTTGTCCTTGAATCTACTACTTACCCAGGCACGACTGAAGAGATCTGTTTACCGATCTTGACCGAGAATGGTGCAGTACTGGACCAGAATCTGTTCTTGGCCTTTTCGCCAGAACGAATCGATCCAGGTAACCCAACTTACGGACTGAAGAACACTCCAAAGGTTGTCGGTGGCATGACCGAAGAATCCGGGGATCGGGCTGTCGCTTTCTATAGCCAATTCATTGATTCTGTAGTCCGCGCCAAGGGCGCCAAAGAAGCTGAAACTGCCAAACTTCTGGAGAACACCTACCGCCATATCAACATTGCCTTGGTCAACGAAATGTCCAAGTTCTGCAACGACATGGACATCGATCTCTGGGACGTAATTAACGCGGCCAAGACCAAGCCATTCGGTTTCCAGGCGTTTTACCCTGGCCCAGGTGTAGGCGGACACTGCATTCCAATCGACCCAAACTACTTGAGCTACTCCGTGCGCAAGTCCCTTGGGTACCCATTCCGCTTTGTCGAACTTGCCGAAGAAATCAACAGCTCGATGCCACGCTACGTAGTCGACCGCGTGCAGAATGTCCTGAACGAATCCGGCAAGGCACTTAAGAACGCTAAGATACTACTTCTGGGGGTTACCTACAAGCCAAACATCGCGGATCAGCGTCACTCGCCAGCATTGCCTGTAGCAGAGGCGTTCTTAGAGCGCGGTGCAGATATCTCGTTCCACGATCCAAAGATCGAGGAATGGTTCGTTGGCGATACGTCGTTCAACCGCGTTAAATCACTGGAAGCAGCTGTAGCTGATGTTGACTTAGTTGTTCTCTTGCAGAACCACGCCAACTACAACGTCGACGCCCTGGCAAATGCCGCAAAGTCGTTCTTCGACACCCGTGGTGTTTCGGCCGGCGACGCTGCAGTACGCCTTTAAAGAAGAGTGATCACTCGAATGCTAAAAAAATTACGAGGTTTCCAGCCTTGGCAAGTTGCTGTTTTAGCAGCAAGCGTATTCGGATTCATAGTTGCGGTAGGCGGAAGCCTACTGCAGTCGACAGTTTTAATTGCTATCGGCTTTGGTATCGCGATTCTTGGAACTTTACTTCTACTGCTTCTGTTCAGCCGCCAAACATGGCGTCAGCTAAAGAAACTTGACGCTAAAGTCGGTGAGATTTCTTACGGAGTGGTGCCAGCGAATTATGAGGGGATGACCGGAGAGACAGGGAATTCGGAAAAAGCTGCCCCTCGACCAACGTTGCCGCCTGTCGGACTTGACAACGAGTGGGCTCGACGGATGCCACACGTACGTCCGCAGATGGAAACTTTTGCTCTTCGCTCGAAAAGTGTCCGTGTCCGTGATGCGGTTGCTTTGGCTGCTACCAGTGGGATGTATAAGTACAAGCCCCTTCGTGAGATGCTCACCGTCGCCGACATGGGCATGATTGAGCGTCAGCATTTGGAAGTCGTTCGTTCTTGGAATAAGGACATGCTTCTGACCTTGGCTCGGCTTGCTGCAAATCAGCGTGCCTTCGAAAGCGACATGCAGGATTCTGCGCGTCTGTTTAATTTGGTTTGAACGCTATTTCGGAATCAAGGCTCTTGGACGTAACGATCGACTGATCTACGTAGAGGTTTTGACCGAGACCGGTGAACTGAAGAAACAACGCGAGGCTATTAAGCGTTTTGGTATCCGCAATAAGTTCCCGATTCAAGGCGAGCTGCTTCGTCTGAATTCGGTGCACCAGGTCGATGCGGGAGTTACTGAGCGATGGCTGGAGGAGCTCAATGGGCTTTTTGCAAAGGAAGGTCTCGCTGAGATTCGCCTTGAAGAGTCTGACGAGCTTGCTGCGATTGATCGTTTGCGAAGCAAAGCTAAAAAGATCACCGACGGTCCAACAGTCTCCGTACTAGTGCCTTCTTTCCGAGGGGGTGCGTTGCTAAAGACTGCACTTATTTCTTTGTTGGAACAGACTTGGGACAACCTGGAGATTATTGTTGTCGACGACTGCTCCGGTATGGAGTACGAGCAGTACCTCGTTGAAGCTGAAGCAATGAGCCCGAAAATTAAGGTTTTGCGTCAGGCGAAAAACCTTGGCGCCTACTGCGCCCGAAACGCAGGCCTCGCGGTTGCCCAAGGTGAGTTCATCACGGTTCATGACGATGACGACTGGTCACACCCAGACAAGATCGCTTTGCAAGTTAAGCATCTGCTAGAGAATCCTGAAGTACCGGGCAATATGTCCCTTCACGCACGATCCACCGATGAATTGAAGTTCCTGCGGATTAATAACAATCCGCAGTTCGCACAACCAAACTTCTCGTCGTTGATGGTGCGCCGTTCACTCTTTGCAGAAATCGGCCCTTGGGACACTGTTAATCGCGGTGGCGATGCTGAATTCCGTGACCGTGTTGTACAGCGTTTTGGTACACCAATTCCTTCTGTCGGAAATATGGCGCTTTCGTTCACTCGAACTCGTGAAGGTTCATTGACTGCAGGCGAAATGAGTCGTGGATTCGTTGATCCTTCGCGTCTTTTGTATCTTGCTAGTTACCTAAAGTGGCACTCTGAATTCGGACAGAATCCTGAGAGTATTCACCGTGGTCAGGATCGCGAGTACATGATTCCTTCTACGATGGAGGCTGGTAAACGTGGTGCTGATTTAGGGACTTTTGATGTCGTTTACGTAACTGACTTCCGCTTCCCCGGTGGCACTACGACGCTTACCCTTGCGGAAATTAAAGCGGTCGCGCAAAGTGGTAAACGTGTAGGGTTCATTCATTTGGAGTCTCCACTAAACAAACCAACTACGCCAATTAACGACGCTCTATTCGAAATCCAGCGTCGCGGCCAGGCCGAGCAGCTCAGCCTTAGTGACGTCGCACACGTGCGAGTTTTGATTGTACGTCATCCGACGGTGGTCACTTACTTGGAGCGAGCAGATTCCAAGATTACTGTAGACCGGGCACTCCTTATCGTGAATAACCCTCCAGTTAACAGAGGGGGTAGTGGCATGGTGTTTGATTTGGAAGTTTGCATCTCGAACATGGACCGTCTGTTTAAGACTGAGACGTTCGTTATTGGTGAGTCTGACCTAACGCGGAAACTATCAGTGCCACTGGTTCCAGAGTCGAGACTGCTGAAGAGCACTTGGCCTGGTGTTATTTCGAGTGGAAGTACGCCTTCGCCGGACTTCACTAAGAAGCCAGTTTTAGGTCGTCACTCACGAGATCATGGACTGAAATGGCCATCAAGTCTTACCACCTTCCGTTCAGCATACGTCTCAGATAATTATGAGACCAAAATCCTTGGTGGTGCTGACGAACTTCGTAAGAAGTTGGGAGAGTCGGCAACTGATGGAATTACTGTTCATGAATTTGGTGCAATGGAAGTGGATGATTTCCTGAGCTCTGTTGACTTCTGGGCATACTTTCACGACGATAAGCTCACCGAGTCATTTGGTATGTCGACTGCTGAAGCCATGGCGGCAGGCAAAGTTGTTATATTGCCGCCGTACATGGAAACAACATTTGGTGACGGCGCAATCTATGCTGACGCCAATGAGGTTGAAAGCCTAATCCAGCGCTATTGGGCGGACCGCTCACTCTATGAAGAGCAGTCGGACAAGGCTAGAAATTACATTGCGACTCGATACGGAATCGATGCTCTTATGCAACGACTTGACGCAATTGATAATCAGGTCGTTGCCTAACCGCATCTGAAATTTATGGGAAATATATCTGCATGAGTTCGACCTCATTAAGGGCAGTTGCGCGTAGCCTACGATTTACAGTCGATAGGCTGCGCGCAATTTCCACTTATAAAAACTTGTTTAACGGAAATGTCGAGAACCTTACGTTTTCGAAGCCGGCTCTGGACATGCCACATGTGCTTTTCATAACGAGCAATGGGGCAGGCATGGGGCACATTACTCGCTGTTTGGCGGTTGCAAAGAGTGGAAGCGAAGATTTTCACGCATCTTTCGTCACTCTCTCGACGTCCGCAGAAGTTATTGCCCAGCAAGGTTTCGAATACCTTCACTTCGCCAGCGCTGGTACAACTGGACAACCTGCACGACTTTGGAACAATAACTTTTACCAATTCTTCAACGTACTTACGCGGAGGAATCACTTCGACGCCGTGGTGTTCGATGGAACCTGGATTTACCGTGGCCTGCGCGATGTACTGGATAAAAAACCANGCTTGAAGTTGATTTGGTTACGTCGCGGACTTTGGAAGAAGACCGCCAGTATCGAACAGCTGCCGGAGATGGAAGCTTATTGCGCGCGAATTCTTACACCTTGGGACGTCGGAGACCGTCTGGACGACGGACCCCTTTCTCATCGAAAGACTCAAACTTTAGTTCAAGGCATCGTTTTGTCTAATAGTGCTTTACTCTCCAGAAAATCAGCGCTAGAAGAATTGGCACTTGATCCTGATGGTAACTACGCATTGGTTCAGTTGGGTGCTGGGAACATCAATGACATTTCGGACATTCGGCAGAAAGTCACCGCTGCAATTCAAGAGCAGTCGAGAGGCGCAGTTATGCCTGTGATTGCGTCGTCTCCACTAAGCAATCATGTGCAAGGCGACGAGAACTCAATCACTGTACGCAAATATCCGATTTCGCCATATCTTCGCGCCTTCGACTTTGTAGTCTCCGCTGCTGGTTATAACAGCATCCACGAAATCATAAAATGGGATGTACCGTCACTTGTGATCCCCAATTTAAACGCGAGTACAGACGATCAGAAAACACGTGCTGACGCTCTATGCGATGATGTAAAGCACTTTACCGCTCTATCAGACAGCGAGATTTATACTTATATTGCTGCTCTTCTGGATAGGTCCTCGAGAGGGTGCGATAGCACAACGCAGACAGATGGATACCCTCAATTCATCGATAGTGGCGAGGAAGCGGCCCAAGCAATTAGCGAAACTATAAGATTGTAGAAGCCCCAAACAGCCGCCGGAAACGAATGAAAGATAATTAGCATGCGAATTCAACTTCTAACTCATTCATTCGGTCCGGAAGTCTCTCCTCCGCAGCGGCGATGGTCGACGTTCATTGAAACTTTTCTTGCGAATGGGGCCGACGTTGATGTAATTGCGCCTAATCGTCAGTCGGATAAGACGTGGACGCCGTTGAGCGATGCCACACTGGATAAAGTGCATGGGAAATTCTCTCTATACTCGTTCAGTTTTCGATTCCGAGCTTTCCGCTGGTACTCCAAGCTGCTTGTGCAGTTCTTGATGATTCTATTCATGATTCCGTGTGCGCTTCGTGCGCCGAAGCCAGATTTGCTCATTGTTACCGTACCGGCCCTGCCGACTCTTGTCGCTGGATACATCGTTTCCAAACTACGGAGGGTTCCGCTCGTCGTTGAAATGCGGGATGCTTGGCCAGAACTATTGGAAGAGTCTGGGGTGATCCCTTGGAAGGCGGTAGAACGAATGGCAGTTCGGTGTATAACTCGTATGCAAAACTCGGCTTCCAAGGTTGTGGCTGTCACGCCTGGGCATGTCGCAAAGTTGGTCGAAAACGGTTGCAAAGACGTTGAAGTCGTAACTAATGGATATCGATTCAGACAGTTCAGCAAAAGTAAGTCCCGGACTGGCACCAGTCATCGTCCACTTCGAGTTCTATATTTAGGAAATCTTGGCGAAAGTCAAGGCCTCCAGAAGGCCTTGGACATAGCAGCAGTATCCAAAGACTGGATGGATCTACGAATCGTAGGTAAAGGGTCGGCTCTACCTGCATTGCAATCACGCGCTGATGAATTAGGACTTAGCAGAGTTTTCTATCCGCCGGTTAAAGGTGCTACCGTTCTTGAATGGTACGACTGGGCTGATACCTGTCTAGTTTCTCTTCGCGAAGACTGGGAAAGTTTCGACTACACTGTGCCTTCAAAAACTTTTTGAGCTTGCAGGATACGGATGCCACATTACGGGTCTTGTGAGTGGTGAAGCAAAGAATCTGATACGGGTTTACGAACTTGGATTTAGCTACACGGGCGATGTTCTTTCAATTTCTAGTTCGTGGATGGCGGACGCTTCAAAAATTATTGAATGGCAGCCAAATCCGGCCTCGCTACGCGCGTTCAAGGAGCGTTTTGATCTTGAGCGGTTGGGACATGAGTATTTCCGTCTACTTAATTCCCACTATCAACAAATCGAAGGAAGAAAAGTTTGATGTCGGCACTTAGAGTACGTGGATTACTTGCAATTTCGCGTATTGGCGTGGCTGGTGTAAAAGAGGACCCTGTTCACTTTGCCTTGATGGTTTCACGTCGCTTTGCGTCAAGCAGAATCTTCCTAAGTGCCAGTGAACGGATTGGTCGCCTTCTCGAGACCAAAAAATTCGCGAGTTTTGATTTTGCCAGAAGAATACGTAGCTCTATCCTCCTATTGGACGGTAAACCGAATGACGCTATCGCATTGCTCAGCGGCCTTCACGATGCGAAAACATTGTGTGCACGTGCTAGGATCCATGCATTCTTGGGCGAGTACGAGATTGCTCTTACCGAAGCAACAAACGCTGGAAAGACCGGGCGACGTTTAGCTAAACAATATGCCTCGGAGATATCCGTTCTCTCCGTTGCGATGACGGATCAAGAGACGTCTTTAACGGATATCTATATTCAAGATCGTCGTGTTTTGCACCTGCTGACTAATTCACTCCCATTCACCAATAGCGGATATACACAACGAAGCCACAGTGTTTTAAAGTCCATTCAAAAGGCTGGATGGGAAGTAGTCCCATTTTCACGAGTTGGTTATCCATGGATTGTAGGAATATTACCGAGCGCTGACGCTGATGAGATCGACGGGGTAACTTATCGCCGGTTACTGCCGAAGGTACTTCCGGCGACAGTAACTGAACGATTGTCCGTACAGTCAGAACTTTTGTCGCAAGCTGTAGATAAGTTTAAACCGTCAGTCCTGCATACTACGACCGAGTTCTTAAACGGCATGTCGGTAAAAGACGTTGCTCAAAAGGCGGAGCTTCCGTGGGTCTATGAAGTTCGAGGACAACTTGCGGATACTTGGCTGTCCGGATGCGAAGATCGAAGTAGGGAATCCTTCCGGTACGTAAACTTCAAAGCAAGGGAAGCAGAGATAGCGAAGTCTGCAGATGCAGTTATCACTCTTGGAAGCACCATGAAGGACGAGCTGGTCGCAGCTGGTGTGGATCCTCAGCGCATTCTGATTTGCCCGAACGCAGTCGGCGAGGAATTCATCGAGAACGTGCCAGACAAATCCTCGAGCCGAAAGAAGCTCGGATTAGATGACGACTGGCAACTGATTGGTACTGTTTCAAGTCTCGTTGGTTACGAAGGACTCGACCTTCTTATTAGGGCGTTTGCCGAACTTGCACCACGCCATCCAAAATTGCGGATCGTGATCGTCGGCGACGGAACTGAGCGGACGAGCCTCATCAATTTAGCCGATGAACTTGGTGTCAAGGGGCGGACAATATTCCCTGGCCGAGTTGAGAAGACCCAAGCTCGCCTATATCATCGAGCGTTGGATGTTTTCGTTGTTCCTCGTCGCGATTTGGATGTCACGCGTGCAGTAACTCCCCTTAAACCAGTAGAAGCCATGGCATTCGAAGTACCAGTGGTAGCTACTGATCTTCCCGCGTTACGGGAGATCGTGGATGATGGTGTGGACGGTTTGCTCTTCGCAGCAGGCGACCAATCAGATCTTGCCGATAAGATTCGGATCTTATTGGAAGACAAGGAAATGCGGTCGGCGATGGGACATGCCGGGCGTACGAAGGTCCTGGCTACGAGGACATGGGCAGCCAACGCGGAGAGAATAACTACTCTGTACAGTTCGTTGTGTGATGAAAGAAGCGAGAAGTAGGCGGCATTAATTGCATTTTTCAAACTTTATCGACTAAGCATAAACAATCCTTGGAAGTAGAAAAAGAATGACTGAAATTGATGTTTGTGTCGTGGGCATGGGATATATTGGTTTGCCCACTTCAGTTGTATTAGCCAGAGCGGGTTGGCGCGTACACGGAGTAGACATTAATGAACAAGTCGTAAATGACTTGAGTAATGGTGTAGCTACGTTCGAAGAACCCGGGATCTCGTCAGAGCTTAGAACCTGCGTCAACAGTGGAAATCTCACAGTGTCGACCGTTCCGCAAGTATCAAATGTTTATATCATAGCTGTCCCTACACCGATTAATTCAAACAATGAACCAGATACCTCGTATATCAGATCTGCAATTGAATCGGTAGCTCCTTTTGCGAAAGATAACGACCTTTTCATTTTGGAAAGCACTTCGCCAGTAGGCACAACCGAGATGATCCGTGAACTCTTGCTTCGGTCGAGGCCTGATCTAGTCGATTCCAACTTGTACTTCGCGCACTGCCCAGAGCGTGTTATTCCTGGCAGTATGATGAAGGAAATCATCAGTAACGATCGTGTTGTCGGCGGGTATGACGCGATTTCCGCGGAACGTGCGGCGAATCTGTACCGCTCATTCTGCCAGGGCGAGATACATCTGACCGATGCGCGGACAGCTGAACTAACCAAGCTGACTGAAAATTCTTTTAGAGATGTCAACATCGCATTTGCTAACGAGCTGTCCATCGTTGCAGATCATCTAGGTGTTAACGTTTGGGAAGTAATCGAGCTGGCGAATAAACACCCACGTGTGCAAATTCTTCAACCAGGACCAGGGGTAGGTGGTCACTGCATCGCGGTAGATCCATGGTTCCTTGTCGCCTCGGCACCGACGAAGGCGACTTTGATCCGTTCCGCGAGGAATGTCAACGATTCAAAACCGAAGTTTGTGGTGGACAAGATCGCGGAACACCTTCGCAGTACGCAGCGAGATAGTCTAGCGCTTTTAGGATTGGCCTTTAAAGCCAATGTGGATGATCTTCGAGAATCGCCCGCCGTCAGCATCGTGCAAGATCTAGCCCTGCAGTACCCAGATGTTAGGCTAAGCGTTGTCGAACCTTTTGTCGATGTGCTTCCACGGGCATTGCAGGAATTCGACAATGTGAAGCTTACAGACCTTGAGACTGCGCTTGAGAATGAGAACTTGCTCGTATTGCTAGTTGACCATGACATCTTTAAAACGATTCCGCAAAGTACTTTGCTTGCCAAAGACCTGGTGGACACGCGCGGTCTGTGGAAAGAATTGGATATCTAGTCCGTGGAAGCAAAAAAACTGCTGGTTATATTCGGGACGCGTCCCGAAGCTATCAAAGTTGCACCTATTATCCAGGCAGCCAAAACATCTCCTCAGTTAGAGTGTGTGGTGGCCGTTACCGGCCAGCATCGCGAGATGTTGGACCAAGTGAATACACTTTTCGGAATCGTGCCTGATTTCGATCTCGATGTTTTCGCTAAGGATCAGTCGTTGAATAGGCTGGTTGCACGGATCATTGACGGCCTAGATGGCGTATTCGATGAGTGTGCTCCTGACGTTGTATTGGTTCAAGGGGACACAACCAGCGCCGTGGCTGGCGCCATTGCTGCGTTTTACCGGGGCATACCGGTGGTTCACGCGGAGGCCGGACTCCGCAGCTACAATCTGTTCTCACCCTTCCCAGAAGAAGCGAACCGTAAACTAGCGAGCCAACTTGCCACCCTGCATCTCGCCCCAACGATGTTCAATAAACGTAATTTGTTAAACGAGGGGGTCTCTGAACAGAACATCGTGGTTACGGGTAACACCGTGATTGACGCTTTGCTTCAAACTCTCTCGGACGATATTAGTTTCTCGGATCCGCGCCTATTGGAAGTCGAGTCCTCGGGTAGACGACTTGTAACAATCACAACTCATCGACGTGAGAATCATGGTTCGAGGATGACATCGATAGCTAGGGCCATCGCGGAAATTGCTGCGACTGTTCCAGAGACGGATTTCGTTTTACCGTTGCATTGGAACCCCGCTGTTCGCGATCAGATAATTCCAGCAATTTCAGGACTCGATAATGTAGTGGTAACGGATCCATTAAATTATGCAGAGTTCACGAAATTGCTGAGTCTATCTAGCGTTGTGCTGACTGACTCTGGTGGCGTTCAGGAAGAAGCGCCAAGTTTAGGTAAGCCGGTACTTGTCATGCGCTCCAATACTGAACGGCCGGAAGGTATTGTTGCTGGGTCCGTTAAATTGGTGGGAACGGCTACCGACGACATCGTCCGTGAAATGTTGCTTCTCTTGGGTGACCAAGCAGCATTCGAGTCGATGGCTACTGCAATAAACCCATATGGTGACGGTAAAGCTTCGCTAAGGAGCGTTGCCGCGATAGCGGAACTTCTTCATGTTGGAGAGCGAGCCGAAGAATTCAATTCTTGGAATCCAAGTGAAGAACAATTGGTTCGCGCAGCTCAGATGATTCAAGAATAGACGACGTCCGTCCCTGCAACAGGAAATATACTGGGATCAAGTGTCTGTGCAACGAAGGCTCAGACGCTGGCTATGCCAGTTTGATAGGCAATGACCACTGCCTGAACTCGGTCGCGGGCTCCCAGCTTCGCCAGAATATGTCCGACATGTGTTTTTACTGTGGCCTCCGACAGGAATAGCTGCTCTGCGATTTCTGGGTTTGATCGACCTTCAGCAATCAAACCAAACACCTCACGCTCACGAGGCGTCAAGGACTCGACGGCTGCAGTAAGGTGATCGTTACTTTGAGCGGTGATCTTCTTGAGCATTGGCGCCATATGATTTAATAATCGGCGTGTAGTCGATGGAGCAATCACTGCGTCACCACGGTTCACGGTACGGATAGATTCCAAGAGCTCTTCTGGTGGAACATCCTTGAGAAGGAAGCCACTTGCGCCGGCTTGGATTGCACTCAGTGCGTACTCATCCATATCGAACGTGGTCAGAACTATGACTTTGGGGCCGCCAGCTGCCTTCCTATCAGGATCTAGCAATCGCTCAGTAGCTTCTATACCATTCATTTCCGGCATACGAACATCCATCAAGATGACGTCCGCTGCGGCTAAGGCTGGAGACGCCAAGGCTTCGCGTCCATTGGACGCTTCGGCAACCACCTTCATATCGTCCTGGGAATTGATCAGCATTCGGAATCCGCTACGGACCAGAAGCTGGTCATCTACCAAGGCAACGTTGATTGGCTCGGTGGTAGTCATTCGATTTTCAGTCCTCGGAGTAGGGGATGAAGACGGAGACGCAGAAGCCTCCGTCAGGAAGCGGTCCAGCTGTGCTGGTTCCATCGTATAGGGCGACCCGTTCATGCAATCCACGTAACCCTTGGCCAGCACCCTCGATTTCAAGTTTTCCGGCACACGCTCCGTCATCCTCGATATTGATATCGAGGCCTCGGTTTGACCAATGCAACTTAACCGTGGATATAGCCTTTGGGCCAGCATGCTTTATTACATTAGTGATCGCTTCTTGTACGCATCTGTACGCAGTGAGCTCGGCGCCGGTAGGCAGAGACCGTCGAGGGGACCCCGTAGTCTCATAGGAAACTTCCAAGCCAGACTTGACTGCCATCTCAACGAGTTCAGGAATATTACTCAAACTTGGCAACGGACGGTGCTCAACTTCTTCGTCGGTGCGCAGCACGCCTAGCAAACGACGCATTTCCCGTAGTGAAGACCGGCCCGCATCTGAGACGGTCTTCAACGTTTCAATGGCAATATTTGGGTCCTGAGCCGCTGCGTACCGAGCGCCGTCCGCCTGCGTGATAATCACCGATAACGAATGTGCCACGATGTCATGCATTTCTCGGGCTATATGGTTGCGTTCGTCAGAGGCGGCCAGCTCGCGTTCAATCAGACGTTCATGTTCCAGACGCTGCGCATGTGCCCGTAACGCGCTCAAAGTTTGCTTTCTACTTCGCGCGAGGTCGCCAAAGGTCCAAGCGACTGTCACCACTAAGGACAAGCCGACAAAGGAAATGACCATGTCAAAGGTAATTGGATTATTACCATAAAGTCCCGGTCCGAAAATATTGAACGTAGCCAAAATGGCTCCAAGAAATCCCAGACCCAAGGTAGCGAAGGATTGCCAGCGTTTCCCATAGATAGCCATGGTGTAAATCATGAGTGGGACCGAGATCTGAGAGGGCAGGAATACCCCTTGGAAGAACAGCTGCAGAATGTGGGCGCTAGCAATGGTGAGGGTAGCTGCCCACGGGTAGCGACGGCGGACCATGAGTGGTGCCGATTGCAATAGGGCGATTGCCGCGATGCTGAGTCCAAAGCCTATGCCCACGCCAAATCCGAGGCCGACCGAGAAAGTAATGCACACGAGTGTGTAAATCGCACCTGCGAACATATCGATCCGGCCGGGGTTTGAACGGATCCACCGGTCTATCCGCCGGTGTGGATTAGTGAAAATCAAGTGTTCCCTCGCGCGTGCTTATGCTCTGTTCTACCTTGAGTCTAGCCAGCGAATTGGCCGCAGTCCTCATGCCACGGTTTGAGATTCTGCGACGCAAAAAGAAACCTATCTCATAATTTGAGATAGGTTCTCAAATGGTGGATTCACTTCGTTATGATGAGAGGCATGGGAAACGTCATTAATATTGCTGTCATTCCAGGCGATGGTATCGGCCCAGAAGTGGTTGCCGAAGCCGTGAAAGTCCTGAAGTTCGTGACTAACGGTGGAGACCAGCAGGTAGATCTCACCGAGTACACCTTGGGCGCAGAACACTGGCTCAAGACGGGGGAGACCCTGACCGATGAAACTCTTGAAGCCATCAAAAAGCATGACGCCATCTTGTTCGGTGCCGTTGGCGCCGCACCGGGTGACACACGAATCCCTTCGGGAATCATTGAACGCGAATTGCTGTTGAAGCTGCGGTTCTCTCTTGATCATTTCGTGAACCTGCGTCCGTCCAAGTTGTATGCAGGTATTGAAAGCCCACTGGCAAACCCGGGAGAAATCGACTTCGTGGTTGTCCGTGAAGGCACCGAAGGCCCATACGTAGGCAACGGCGGTTCGCTCCGTACCGGCACCCCGCATGAAATTGCTACCGAGGTCTCGGTGAACACCGCCTACGGCGTAGAACGAGTAGTTCGAGATGCCTTCACCCGTGCGGCAGCCAGGACACGCAAGCACGTGACCTTAGTTCACAAACACAATGTGCTGGTCTACGCCGGACACTTGTGGCGCCGTACTGTAGAAATGGTTGCCCAAGAATTCCCGGAAGTCACCCACGACTACCTCCACGTGGATGCGGCCACCATCTTCTTGACTACCAACCCGTCGCGTTTTGATGTCATTGTGACCGACAACCTCTTCGGTGACATTCTCACCGACCAGGCCGGCGCAATCACCGGCGGCATCGGCTTGGCAGCCAGCGGCAACATCAACATGGACCGAACCTACCCATCCATGTTTGAGCCGGTCCACGGCTCGGCACCAGATATCGCCGGTCAGCAGAAGGCCGACCCCACGGCAGCAATCCTGTCGGTGGCATTGATGCTGGAACACCTCGGAATGTCAGCTGCGGCTACCGCTGTTGAGCAGGCTGTCGAAAAAGAGATCACTTCGCGCCAAGAATTGACCGATCATCGCACCACCAGCGAAATCGGCGATGCAATTGTGGCGCTACTGGCCTAAGCTAAAAGTGATGTAGCTCGATTAGTTGCTAATCGAGCAGCAAATCCACGGACGGGTGTTCCGCCAATGGCGTGGGCGCCCGTTTTTCGTTAACTGAGCAAGGAAGTCCAGAGTTAGATGGAATTCACCGAAAATCCTTCATCGAATCGCAAGAGCGCGGAAGAACGCGCTGCCGTCCTAGCAGACCCCGGGTTTGGGGACTTTTTCACCGACCACACCGTGGTTGTTGACTGGACTGCTGGCTCCGAGGCTGACACCGGTCAGTGGCATGACGCCCGAGTTGAGCCGTACGGCCCCATCGCAATGGATCCTGCTGCCTCCGTCCTGCACTATGGCCAGGAAATCTTTGAAGGACTCAAGGCGTACCGCCACGAGGACGGATCAGTATGGACGTTCCGCCCGCACGCCAACGCAGCACGTCTGAACAAATCAGCAGTACGCCTGGCACTACCACAGCTGGACGAAGACGTTTTTGTTGATTCGCTGCGCAAAATTGTTTCCACCGATATTGACTGGGTGCCTACCGGTGACGGGGAAGCTCTCTACCTGCGCCCATTCATGATCGCCACCGAAGCTTTCTTGGGTGTTCGTGCCGCGCGTGAAGTCTCCTACCGGGTGATTGCCTCACCGGCCGGAAACTACTTCGGCGGGGAACTGAAGCCAGTAGGTATTTGGGTTTCAAAGAATTACGCCCGTGCAGGCCGTGGCGGCACCGGATCGGCTAAATGCGGTGGCAACTACGCCGCTTCACTTGTAGCCCAGCTAGAAGCAGAAGAGAACGGCTGCAAGCAGGTGCTCTTCCTTGATTCATTCAATGACAATGCAGTTGAAGAACTTGGCGGAATGAACGTGTTCTTCGTAACTAAGGATGGCACTCTAGTCACCCCGGCGTTGACCGGGACCATTTTGGAGGGCGTGACTCGTTCTTCGGTGATTCAGCTGGCCAAGGATCGTGGCATGAAAGTTGAAGAGCGCAAGATTACGTTGGACGAGTGGCGTGATTCGGTCGCCAGCGGCGACATCACCGAGGTGTTCGCCTGCGGTACTGCCGCAGTCATCACTCCAATCGGCGTGCTCAAGAACGGTGAAGAACTGATCGGTGACGAGAATGCTCCGGCCGGGGAAGTGACAATGTCCATCCGTGAAGAACTTCTAGGTATCCAGCGCGGAACCGTAGAAGACCGCCACGGTTGGCTCGAGCGCTTGGCCTAAAGCATTAACCGGAATCAGCGGGGCGGAACTTGCATCTGGCCCGCTGGTTCTTTTTTAATCAAATCTTGCTGCTGTTTCGGTTAAACGACTGGCTGGCATTTACGGAGGTGTGGACTAATTTGGATGAGCGCGCTCTTCCGATCGATAAGTTCAGTACAGCTGAACTTGAGTCCACAAGACTGGAGCAGTCCGCCATGGCTAGTATCGTCTCAGAATTAAAGGTTATAGTCAGTAGCGCGAATTGAACGCAGAATTTAGGAGCAGCCAATAGTGCATGAGAATGAGAACGGTCTTCCCAAGACCATTGCTCGTAGAAGTATGCTGTCCTTGGTGCTCGCTTCCGCGGGACTTCTTACGTTCGCTAAATCTGTAGATTCTGGTATGCCCGGATCGCTTCAACACGAAATAGAAACAAACTCGACTAAAATTCATCAGTGGAAAAATCGTGACCGAGCGATATTGCACCCCTTGAAACGTGTATCTAACACTAGCGGCGCTTTGCGGAAGTATGAAAGCGCTTTTCCCATGACAAAAATTGACAAAGTGATTGAGCTTCCAGGATTTGTGGGTAAGCCACGCAGAATGTATGCGGTGACAATCATTGGAGTCTCTAATCAGTTGCAAATTATTGACGCGGAGATGGAACAGCCGGTTCATGTTCTGACAGTTCCTGAAAGCCACGATGGGGGGATAAGCGCACTAGTCTGGGACCGTGAACGGCAACGAATTCTCTTTTCAACCTTGAATCAAATATACGAATGGTCTAGTGCGCGCCCGGATCGCCTTGAGCCAAATGCCATCATCACTGAAGCCAGTACCTTGTACGGAGCGCTAGTCGATTCTAAAGGAAACCTCTGGGTCGGCGCTTATCCTACCGGAGCTGTATATCGCATAAACACGGCCAAAAAAGCAGTTACTTCTACGGGCAAGTTGGCTCCAGATACTGACTACACTCGACGTCTGGTAATTGACGAACGAGACCAAATATGGGTTGGAACTGGATCTCTGAATCCACGAATTTTTGTATTCTCATCTAAATCGCCAAATAGTGTCGAAGAGATTGCCCTTCCACGACCTCAAGCAAATGGTTTTATCTCGACTCTAGATCTTCTGGGCGATCGACTTATCGTCAGCGTTAGCGGGATTTCCGAACAGCTCGTCCTAAACGTTAAAACTCGACAATGGGAGGACCCAATCGATCGCGTTTGGGGTGCTCGCCTTGCATCGGAGGAAAATAACGGGCTCCCTAGGAAACGTGTTCTATACCGTTTCTGATGGAGCGCTTTTTGAAACAGATACACAGACTTGGAATGAGACGAAACTAGGATCAGTTCCAAGCGATTCTCTGATTAAAATAACTACGCAGGATCAGTATGTTTCGTTGGTAAATGAGTCACCGAAAGGACTGGTGATAACGCGCATTGACGTCAGAGACATGTCGGTTGGATCGATTAGCCCTATAACCCTCAAGGGTGGAGACTTTAAAATCCAATCCCTTCTGGGGCATTCCGACGGGAATATTTACCTCGGTGGTTATATGGGCGAAGGACTCGCATCTGTAAATCCCGATACCAACGCCCGATGGTCTTCCCCCGCTGAGCAAACTGTTATCAACCAGATTGAGGGGATGGTGGAGTTTGACCCTTCGAGCTTGTATGTCGGCTCTTACGGTTTTGCGGACATCGTCAGTGTTGATTACAAACGTCGGGATATTTCCAAAGGTTATCTTCGTCTTGAGCGGTTAGACAGAAAATATGGCCAGTCCAGACCTTTCGGGTGGGCCACGAATTCGAATAGCGTTTTTTTCGGCACGGTTCCTGATTATGGACGTTCCGGGGGAGTGCTAGGGAAAATATCTCCGTACGAAAGTGAAATCGACTGGGTACTGGACGGAGATGGGAAAGGGTACATAGAAGGGCATTCCATCATTGGACTTGTAGCGGATGAACAGCACGTGTATGGAACGACTTCCGTTCGAAACGGTTATGGTATACCAGACACGAAAGGCCCTGCGAAGATTTTTAAGTTCGATATAAAACAACAACGATTAGTCTGGCAGTCCTCTCCGATACTCGACACAGGTGCTCTATATGCGCCTACAATAATTGCAGGTTGGCTGTTGGTAGCCGACATCGAAGGAATCAACGTAATTGATCCTGTTGATGGCCGTCTTGTGCGGAAGCACCGACTATCAGATACAAACAATTCCCAGCGACGAGCTGGTTGGGCGAGTGCTGATCTAGCAGTGGGCGGCGGTGGGAAGATTGTTCATAGTGCTGCAGATACTACGACAGTCATTGACTTCGTGAAGGGTACTATGTCAACGATCGGCAGCCGTAAAACCAAAGATAAATTTGGATACAGGATAACCTCGCTGCCCACGGGGCGAGTTTTCGGGACTTTCGAAGATACAACGCTCGTTGAATTCGATCTGAAACCATTTAAGGCTGGCTAGTTGTCAGAGGCAGTGCGCTTGAAAGCGCTTTTTGCTGATTGCAAACATGCCCTAGGCTTGTGTGTATGCGCATTGCCAGATTTGTAGTTGATAGCGACCCAATGTATGGAGTCGTAGACGGAAACGATATCCACGTTTTGTCCGGAGACCCTTTCTTCCAGGGAATCAAGACCACCGGTGTTACCCACCAGCTCGACGACGTACGACTCGTGGCACCGATCATTCCCCGCTCTAAGGTCGTGGGGTTCGGTAGAACTTACCGTGAACATGCAAAAGAACTTGGAAACGAAGTTCCCAATGAACCATTGATGTTCCTCAAGCCGAATACCTCCGTCGTGGGGCACGGCGATCCTGTGACTCTTCCAGCATTCTCCGAAGAAGTTTCTTTTGAGGGCGAACTAGCAGTGGTCATTGGACGTATTTGCAAAGATGTCCCAGCGGAAAAAGCTGCGGACGTGATCTTTGGCTACACCGTGGCTAATGACCTCACCGCACGTGACGCGCAGCGTAAGGATCCGCAGTGGGCGAGAGCCAAGGGCTTTGATGGGTCATGTCCACTAGGCCCGTGGATTGAAACACAGCTAGCCGATCCAGATGATGTGGGAATCGTTACCCGTGTTAACGGCGAAGTTCGCCAAGACGGATCAACCAGCGAAATGATCTGGTCGGTCAATGACCTTGTCGCTAGGGCGTCCGAGGCTTTCACGCTGCTACCGGGAGACGTAATTCTCACCGGTACGCCAGCCGGCGTTGGTTTAGTTGTTGAAGGTGACAACGTGGAGATTGAAGTAGAAGGAATCGGAACTCTTCGAAGCGTCTTCCGCCGTTAAGCTGACGAGATCTCCGGAGAACGATTTTGCCGTAGCGCGCTGATCTTCTCATCCATTGTGATGCGAAGACCAGCGCGCTATTGTGCTTCCGGCAGGTCAACGGGACTAGAATGAAATCACCATGACTGATCTATCGCTGATTCCTACCGTGACCGAAGAAACCCCGGTTCGGGTTCGTTTCTGCCCATCGCCTACGGGCACCCCACACGTTGGCCTGATCCGTACAGCCCTGTTCAACTGGGCCTACGCACGCCATACCGGGGGCAAGATGATTTTCCGTATCGAAGATACGGATGCGAAGCGCGACTCCGAAGAGAGCTACAACCAGCTGCTGGACGCTTTGGCGTGGCTGGGCATCGACTGGGACGAAGGCGTAAACGTCGGTGGCCCACACGAGCCATACCGCCAGTCCCAGCGTGGTGACATTTACCAGGACGTCATTGCAAAGCTTCGCGCTGCAGGACACGTCTACGAGTCATACTCCACCCCTGAAGAAGTCGAAGCACGCCATAAGGCCGCGAGTCGTGATCCAAAGCTGGGTTATGACAACTTCGACCGCGAATTGAGCGAAGAGCAGATTGCCGCGTTCAAGGCGGAAGGCCGCGAACCTGTACTGCGCATTCGCATGCCAGAAGAGGACATCACCTTCACCGACCTGGTTCGTGGCGACATTACCTTCAAGCCGGGAACCATTCCCGACTTTGTGGTTGTCCGTGCCAATGGCCAGCCCCTTTACACCTTGGTGAACCCCGTTGATGATGCCCTGATGGGTATCACCCACGTGCTTCGAGGCGAAGATTTGCTCTCTTCAACTCCGCGTCAGATAGTGCTGTACCGAGCCTTGATTGATATAAAGGTCGCCCAGTACATGCCGCTGTTTGGACATCTGCCATACGTGATGGGTCAGGGAAATAAGAAGCTGTCCAAGCGTGACCCAGAGTCGAGCTTATTCCTGCACCGTGACCGCGGATTCATCCCCGAGGGTCTACTGAACTACCTGTCGCTGCTAGGTTGGTCGCTGAGTGCTGATGAAGATATCTTCACCCGTAAGCAACTCATCGAAGCATTTGATGTTAAAGACGTGCTCTCAAACCCAGCACGCTTCGATATCAAAAAGGCAGAAGCTATCAACGGTACTCACGTACGTTTGCTTGAGCCGCAAGACTTCCGTGACCGTCTAGTTCCTTATCTGCAGGCTGCTCAGCTTGTGGGCAGTGAATTGAGCGCACGCGAGAACGAAATACTTGACTCGGCTGCACCTCTGGTTCAGGAGCGTGTCGGCTTGCTCGGAGAAGCCGCCGAAATGATGGAGTTCCTTTTCAAATCTGATGAAGAAATTGAGATTGAAGAGAAGGCCCTGAAGGGAATGCCTGCAAACCTGATTGAGGTTGTAGACGCGAGCATTGCTGCACTTGAAAGTGTCCAGGAATGGAATGCTGAAAACATTCAGGACGCATTGCGAGTAAAGCTGATTGAGGAGCTTGAACTTAAGCCCCGTCAGGCATTCGGCCCGGCTCGTGTTGCTGTTTCAGGAAAGCGAGTATCGCCTCCATTGTTTGAATCAATGGAAATTCTGGGACGCGAATCCAGCTTGAAGCGCCTGCGTGCTTTCGGCGAATCACGCTAAGCGATAGAACACGCATTGCGCGAACTAAGCAACACCTTCGATTCCACCGCCCGACTGGGTGGCGGAATCGAAGGTGTTCTTTTTGACATAGATGACACACTCGTTGATTTGCGGTCCGCAGCAATCGGTGCATTTCTTGCCATGGTTAATGACCTGCTAGAAGAAGTCACTAGCGAGCGGTTACGACTCATTGCCGAAGACTTTGCAGATGATGGTGCAGGGGCTTATGAACGATATATGGCCGGCGAAGTCACGTTTCTCGGGCAACGTCAATTGCGGCTAAATCGCGCCTTTGAGCTAGTTGACCACAAACCTCTTTCAGAGCAGTCCTACCTTCGCTGGGCTGACGACTATGAATCTCTGGTCAAGGATTCGTGGAAACCATTTAATGACGTCTTGCCGCATCTTGCCGCGCTCAGCAGTTGGGGGATACCTTATGGTGCGGTGAGCAATAACGTTGAGGCGTATCAGCGAATGAAGCTGGAACGTGCCGGACTGCCCGGATTCAGGGTGGTGATCGGGTCGGACACGGCCGGGGCACCTAAACCAGATCCTGCGCCATTTCTTGCTGGGTGCAGTCAGCTGCAAACCGCGCCGGCCAGAACCCTGTACGTGGGTGACAATCCAATAAATGATATTCAGGGCGCAGAGAACGCCGGACTTATCGGAATCTTTGTCGACCGCGACTCCAAACACGCAGCGCAATCGGCTTTCACCGTATCGAACCTCGGCCAGCTCACTACCTTAATCGGTCAATGCATCGATTTGTAGGAGTGCGCCTAACTTCAAGTCCTCAATTTGTCAGCGCCTGATTAGCTGGGTATAGTTAATTCTCGTGCTATGGCATAAAGCGAAAATCCTGATGAGGTTTGTTCGCTGAATGTCCAAGTCACCTTGGGATATGGTGTAATTGGCAACACAACGGTTTCTGGTTCCGTCATTCTAGGTTCGAGTCCTGGTATCCCAGCGCTTCACCGGAGNNATNCGGTGAGTTGAAGAGANATCTTTAGCGTACGGCCCCATCGTATAGCGGCCTAGTACTCCGCCCTCTCACGGCGGCAACACGGGTTCGAATCCCGTTGGGGTCACAAAAACCACGACATTGTCGTGGTTTTTCTTCTTAACCTCTTCTGACACCATTGTTGCTCGTGGCGTTCAGCTTGTCATAAGGCATGATTGGACTCATGGAGTCCACGTCATTACCGCCGGAATCGACAAACCCGGACAACACCGAGCCGGATAAGCATGCCATTGAAATGCTGGAGCGAGTAGCCAAGCTTGAAGACTCACTCAATAATCTGCAGTTCATTCTCGCTCACGACGCCAATGGTGAATCGCTGCGCATCAAGGCATTGCACCAGATCAATGACTATCTCGAACCTCGCATCAAAAGTTTAAATGCACCTCTACTTGCAGTGGTCGGAGGTTCTACCGGTGCCGGAAAATCCACGCTAGTCAACTCACTCCTTGGTGATCGTATTAGCCGCTCCGGAGCAGTACGGCCCACCACACGCACACCGGTACTTGCAGTGAATCCCGCAGACCAGCCGTGGTTTGCCAGCGAACGGATCCTTCCTGAGCTGACACGTCTCAAAGGTGCTGGTTACAGCGAAGGCCACGGTATGGAGCGCCACGATGCTTTACTGGTGGTAACGCACAGGAATGTGCCCCGGGGATTAGCTATTCTTGACGCACCAGACATTGACTCCGTATCAGATGATAATCGCGCTCTTGCGGGACAGCTGCTGAATGCTGCAGACCTCTGGATTTTTGTCACCACCGCGAACCGGTACGCCGACGCGATCCCGTGGGAAATGCTCACTGAAGCAGGCGGGCGGGAAATTACGGTCTGTGTGATACTTAACCGTGTCCCGTCCGGAGCCGAGACTGATATTGTTCCGGATCTGCAAAGACTGCTCGCAGCAAAAAACTTGGATCCTAAATTACTTCACGTCATCAACGAGGTTCCGCTTGATGAACAGCAAATGATTCCGGGCGAGCGGCTCGAACCGATTTCGGCATGGCTGAATTCTCTAGCCGCCAACGTAGCCGAACGTCAACGCATTGCCGAACAGACGCTCGAAGGCGCCATTAAGCGTTTGCAACATGATGTTCGCTGCCTAGGTGAGCAGGCGGACGATCAAGATCTTCAATTGTCTGCCCTAGCCAGGATTGCCACTGAGCGCTTTGAATTTACCTTGGGAAAGACCACCGAAGCGCTGAACGACGGATCGCTCTTGCGCGGTGAGATTTTAGCCCGGTGGCAAGACTTTGTCGGCGCCGGAGAATTACTGCGAGGCATTGAAGGCGTCGTGGGGCGCATCCGTGACCGAGTTGGTTCATTCTTCAGCGGCAAGCCACCGGCAACGCATCGGGTTGAAGATGCCATAGAATCAGGTCTTCATACGGTTTTGGTTGGTGAGATCACCAACGCATTCCATGACGTAGATCGAAGCTGGCGCAATACGCCGATTGGAATACACCTTCTCAGTTCATTGCCTGCCCAGCGTCCGCCCAAAGAACTGGAAACTAGGGCTGCAGACACGATCCGCGCCTGGCAAAAAGATGTGCTGGAAATGATTCGCAACGAAGGTGCGGGGAAGCGCAAGACAGCCAGAATCGCTGCATTCGGTGTTAACGGTGTGGCAGTGGCGCTGATGGTGGTGGTCTTTGCCTCCACTGCCGGAGTCACCGGATTGGAAGTAGGAATCGCTGGAGGCTCAGCAGTGGTGGGACAAAAATTGCTGGAAGCAATATTTGGTGAAGACGCGGTGAGGCGAATGGCTACGCGCGCCCGCACCATGCTCGAGACTCGAACCCAGGAGCTCATTGACGAGAATCTAGCTGTGTACCGCAATGAAATTGACGCTCATCTTCAGCCAGCAATTGTTCAAGAACTACTTGGCCAAGTGAAACCTTTACGTGGTGGAGGGTATAAGGCATGAGCGAGCGCAAGGTAACTCGTGCACATACGGGACTTAGCGAACAAATTGACGCGGTAGTCTCTGCAATGCAAATTGCTGAACCGTATCTTGAGCCCGAGATCGTTGACCAAGCCGCCGTGATCATTGAACGTGCCGAAGCGCGCCGGCAGCTATCAGCTGATCATGTGGTGGTAGGCCTCTTTGGTGCCACTGGCAGTGGGAAATCCTCGCTATTTAATGCCCTCGTCGGTTCCGAGATAGCACAAACCGGTGTGATCCGACCGACCACTACCAAAACCGTGGCTGCCATCTGGCAGCCTGTGGGCGCTGACGCCTTACTTGACTGGCTGGAGGTCAGTGAGCGTCATATTTTGAGTTCACAGGTTCTTGGCAAAGATTCCAAGAAGTCTCAAGATTTAGGTGGAGGACTTATCCTGCTGGATCTTCCAGATATGGACTCAACCTCAACTGAACATCACCTCATCGCCTCACGACTCGCAGGACAAGTCGATTACCTTGTCTGGGTCCTTGACCCACAAAAGTATGCTGATGCTTCGATTCACCATGGCTACCTCAGTGAGCTGACCGGCCAACGCGGAAACCTCTTGGTGGTGCTTAACCAGGTCGATACCATCGCGGAAAGCGACCGTGAGCCGGTTAAGGCATCTTTAAAAGCATTGCTTGCGGATCAGGGAATCGGGCAAGTGCCCATTGTTTTGGCCTCAGCACGTTCGGGAGAAGGCCTCGATGCCGTTCGCGACAAATTAGCGGCAGCACTGAATAATAAGGTGCAGGCAACCAGACGATTGCGTGCCGATGTGGATGGACTATTGCGCTTGTTGGACGGTGACCTTGCGGTTCCCAAGGTCCATACCCCTGGGATTATGGAACAGAGTGAGCTTGAGGGCAGCATTGCCAAGGCCCATGGTTCCCACCGGATCGCTGATGCGGCCCAGACCTCGTATAAGCTGCGTGCTGCGACTAACACCGGCTGGCCGCTGACTAGCTGGTTGACCAGGTTGCGTAATGACCCACTGAAACGAATGAATCTTGGCCGAGGAATTGAAAAGCCTGAAATTTCTCTCACGTCGCGTCCCGAACTATCAATCGCAGAGAATGCTGCGGTAGACCAAGCCGTCGTGAAATATCTGAATACTGCTACTGAAGACCTCTCGCCACGTTGGTCCCAGTCACTCAAGGACGGTATCCACGAACAAAAAACGGAACTGGCAAATGAAATCGATATTGCTATAGCTAGTTGCACCCTTGGAGTTGAAAAAAAGTCCTGGTGGTGGCCGGTGACAAAATTTGTTCAGTGGCTTGGAGTCGTGGTGGCACTGGTAGGGGCGTTGTGGCTTGGTGGAATTGCAGTGGCTGCTTACTTCCAATTTAATCTTCCAGAGACTCCGCGCGTGGAAGGATTCGCAATTCCAACGCTGATGGTCTTTGTGGGGGTACTGCTGGGCATAGTATTGGGAATCTTCGGGTCATTTATAAATAAAATGGTCGCTAGACTGAAGCGAAGGAAAGCACTAAAAAATCTTCAAAATTCAGTGGGTGGCGTGGTTCGGCGATTTATCGTAGATCCAACATCACACCATTTAGAGCAATACAACAGTTATGCGTCGCTGATTACCAGAGCAGCGAAGAAAGTCGAATAGCAGCCTTTGACTAATCAACAGACAGAGAAAAACTTGACCGTAGGCGACATTGGCGAACAGGGGATTCTTAATGAGATTCTTCCTCTGCTAGATGCCAAAGACGCCGGACTTGGCCCAGGGGATGACGCTGGAGCGCTTCGCGTGGCTGGTGGCGAGGTAGTGGTGTCCGTAGACACTATTGTCCAAGACCAGGATTTCCGTTTAGTTTGGCCCAGCGGTCATGAGCATAAAGCGTATGACATTGGCTGGAAGTCCATTGCTCAAAATGTTTCAGACATCAATGCCATGGGCGGTGTGCCCACCGGAGCAGTCGTTTCGCTGTCCATGCCTACAGACGTTACTTTGTCATGGGCAAAAGAATTTGCCGGGGGAATCGCCGGAGCGATTACTTCGCTGGGTGCTGATCGCTTGGCCATCTTAGGCGGAGACTTGAGTAAGTCTTCGGAAATTTCGGTGACCACTACAGTACTTGGTGAATGCGAACACGGTAAAGTCCTGCGCAGTGGGGCGAAGCCGGGGGACCTGCTTGCAGTTGCAGGCAGGCTAGGTTCCGCTGGTGCGGGCCTGGCTCTGCTGGATGCGCACAACGATTCAACGAGCTGGAACCGTGCGGTGCTTCGACTGGTTGAGGCACAGTGCAGGCCGGTACCACCCTTGGAATCTGGTCCGCGTGCAGCACAAGCCGGGGCAAGCGCGATGATGGATATTTCAGACGGGCTGCTCCGGGATGCAGGAAGGCTGGCAAAGGCTAGCTGCGTCAGTCTCGACTTAGACCGGCAGGCGCTTGAAGGTTTTGCTCAGCGTTTGGAACCTGCTGCAACGCTTTTAAAAACAGACCCCATGGAGTGGGTGTTGCGCGGCGGAGAAGACTTTGGTCTGCTCGCAACGTTCCCGGCCGAAGCCGAAATTCCTGAAGAATTTACCGTTGTTGGAAAGGTTCTACGCACTACTGGCCGTCGGTCAACAGTTCGTCTCGACGGAAAACAATTGGATTACCGAAACGGTTTTGATCACTTCGGCTAGAGCCGTGCTGAGTTTTTAGCCTTCGGACTGAATACGCAATAAATCGGACAGCTCCCGGCCGGCGTTCACTACCGATTCGTGGTGAATCTTGCCTGGCTGGCGGGTCAAGCGCTCAATAGGTCCGGACATGGACAGTGCGGCGATCACCCGTCCGGACTGCCCCCGAATTGGGGCAGAGACCGAGGCAACTCCGGGTTCCCGTTCGCCCAGTGACTGCGCCCATCCGCGGCGCCGCACCCCGGCCAGGATGGTCGGGGTAAAGCGCGCGTGATGCAGGCCATCAATCATGCGTTCATTGTCTTCCCAAGCCAAGAGAACCTGAGCCGCGGAGCCAGCCTTCATCGATAGCTGCGTACCCACAGGAATGGTATCGCGCAACCCTACAGGCCGTTCGGCACTGGCTATACACACGCGGAAGTCTCCTTGTTTGCGGAATACCTGAGTGCTCTCGCCGGTGTGATCCCGCAATTTAGTGAGTACCGGCCCCGCGGTGCTCACTAGTCTGTCTTCACCTGCCGCGCTTGCGAGCTCGACAAGCCGTCCGCCGAGCTCGAAACGGCCGTGCATGTCGCGGCCCACCAGTCCATGATGAACCAACGATTGAGCGATACGGTGCACTGTGGGGCGGGAGATCTGCGTGACCTCCACCAGCTGCGAAAGGGTAGTCGGCCCATTTTCCAATGCGTTAAGAATGGCTGCTGCCTTATCGAGGACACCAACACCGCTACCTGTAGTCATGAAACCATTATTGCGTCTCAGTATTTGAGATTCAAGTCCAGATACTGGAAATGGTGTTCTATGAAGTGTCAAAGTAAAGGTGTTGATAGTTCGTAGCTTGAGGAGTGTGTCGCATGTCCACCATGCAGTCGCCCCAGACCCTCGCAGAGAAGGTCTGGAATGCGCACGTAGTGCGCCATGGAGAAGGGGAAGGCGAAGCACGCCAACCCGATTTGATCTACATTGACCTTCACCTGCTACACGAGGTCACCTCACCGCAAGCCTTTGAAGGCTTGCGTCTGGCGGGGCGCAAACTTCGCCGCCCGGATCTCACTATCGCTACAGAGGATCACAACACTCCGACGCGTGATATTGATAAGCCCATTGCAGATTTAACGAGCCGGACACAGATCTTCACCTTGCGGGATAACTGCAAGGAATTTGGCGTCCGCCTGCACTCACTAGGCGACAAGGAACAAGGAATTGTTCACGTGGTTGGTCCCCAGTTGGGCCTGACACAGCCAGGTATGACCGTCGTCTGCGGTGACTCCCATACTTCAACGCATGGTGCCTTCGGTGCTCTGGCTTTTGGTATCGGCACCTCCGAAGTTGAACATGTCATGGCCACGCAATCTCTGAGCTTGAAGCCATTCAAGACGATGTCCATCAACGTTGAGGGAACACTGAAGCCGGGTGTGACCGCAAAAGATATTATCTTGGCAGTAATTGCAAAGATTGGCACAGGCGGTGGACAGGGCTACGTGCTGGAATACCGAGGTTCCGCAATTCGCGCATTGTCCATGGATGCCCGCATGACGATCTGCAATATGTCCATTGAAGCTGGCGCCCGCGCCGGCATGATTGCACCGGACGAAACAACCTTTGAATACGTCAAGGGCCGCCCCCACGCACCTGAGGGTGATGNCTGGGACGCTGCNGTTGACTACTGGAAGACCTTGCAAAGCGACGAGGGTGCACGCTTCGATANCGAAGTGTTNCTGAATGCTGATGAGCTNGAACCATTCGTCACCTGGGGAACCAACCCCGGCCAGGGTGTTTCGCTGTCCTCCAACGTTCCGGTCCCCGAAGATTTTGAAGACGAAAATGATCGCAAGGCCTGCGAACGTGCGTTGACATACATGGGATTGACCGGCGGAACTCCTATGAAGGAAATCCGGGTGGACACCGTGTTCTTAGGTTCTTGCACCAACTCGCGGATGGAAGACCTGCGCGCGGCCGCCGAAATTGTGAAGGGCCGCGAAAAGGATCCGCAGATCCGCATGATCGTGGTGCCAGGTTCGGCCCGTGTTCGCCTCGAAGCGGAAGCCGAAGGGCTGGATAAGATTTTCAAGGACTTCGGTGCAGAGTGGCGCTTTGCTGGTTGCTCCATGTGTCTGGGAATGAACCCAGACCAACTGGCTGAGGGGGAGCGTTGCGCTTCTACCTCCAACCGAAACTTCGAAGGACGTCAGGGAAAGGGTGGGCGTACCCACCTAGTTTCACCACTGGTAGCCGCAGCAACGGCTATTCGTGGCACTCTCGCATCCCCCGCGGATATTGCCAACACTCCGGTCTCGGCCTAGGAAGAAACACCATCATGGAAAAAGTTGTTACCCACACCGGAATTGGTGTCCCGCTGCGTCAGAGCAACATCGATACTGACCAGATCATTCCTGCCGTCTATCTGAAGCGGATTACACGCACAGGCTTTGAAGATGCGCTGTTCGCTGGCTGGCGCCGGGATGAAAATTTCATTTTGAATACGCAGCCATATGACAAGGGCTCGGTCTTGGTCGCAGGTCCGGATTTTGGTACCGGATCTTCACGTGAGCACGCGGTCTGGGCCCTGAAAGATTATGGGTTCAAAGCCGTAATCTCAGCCCGCTTTGCCGATATCTTCCGTGGTAACTCTGGCAAGCAGGGATTGGTTGCCGCCGAGGTTGCGCAGAGTGACATTGAACTGATCTGGAAAGAACTCGAGAATAATCCAGGAACTGAAGTCACCGTAAATCTGGATGCGCGCACCGTGCAGTGCGGATCAATTGTGGCTCCGTTCCAGATTGATGACTACACCCGGTGGCGTCTGATGGAAGGCTTGGACGATATTGGGCTGACGCTGAAGCAAGAAGCTGACATTACTTCCTTTGAAGCTTCCCGTGCAGCATTTAAGCCTCAGACTTTGCCGGCAAGAACAGCTGACTAAGTTGGTTGACAGGCCTCGTTCGTACTAATCAGTAGGTGTATTCGAGCGGGGCCTTCCTTCGTTAATGCAATCAACAGCCTCACCATCTACAGGTCTTCCCTGAAAGCATCCTCACAATGTGTGCGCCACGGGCAGAACCGCTCCAACGCGCACCGGCAATGACGGTATGCTTGCTTAGTCCTGCCTGTTTTATCGGCCTACCGGCCCGGGCAGGAGAAAACGACTACGCGATGAGGTTTATTCATACATGGGTAAGATTCTAACGGTCCATGGCGGTGTCCCTTTGAAAGGCACCGTTCGAGTAGGCGGCGCTAAGAACCTGGTTCCAAAGGCTATGGTTGCGGCACTGCTCGGAAACTCTCCTTCGGTACTACGTAACGTACCGGAGATTAAAGACGTCGCAGTCGTGCGCAGCCTTTTAGAGATCCATGGGGTTAAGGTTTCTCAAGACCCCGAGACTGGTGACCTCACCATGGATCCATCCGCCGCGAAGAGCGCCTCAAACCAGGCCATTGATGCTCACGCAGGCGACTCACGTATCCCTATTCTCTTCTGTGGACCTCTTATCCACTCCCTGGGTGAAGCTTTCATCCCAGACCTAGGTGGTTGCCGAATTGGTGACCGTCCTATCGACTTCCATCTGGAAGTCTTGCGCGAATTCGGTGCCGTGGTAGATAAAGAAGCCGCTGGCATCCGTATCTCCGCCCCTCTGGGACTGACTGGTGCGAAACTAGAACTTCAGTACCCAAGCGTTGGCACTACCGAGCAGGTTCTGCTTTCCGCAGTGCGCGCAAAGGGAGTCACCGAGGTCAGCAACGCGGCGATTGAGCCGGAAATCCTGGATCTGATCTCCTTGCTGCAGAAAATGGGTGCCATTATCTCGGTGCACCGTGACCGAGTCATCCGCATCCAGGGTGTTGACGAACTCCGTGGTTATGACCACTACGCTTTGCCGGACCGGAATGAAGCCGCTTCGTGGGCCTCTGCTGCACTGGTCACCAAAGGCGATATCTTCGTTGAAGAAGCGCAGCAGCGTGACCTCACCGCCTTCCTCCACGTTTACCGTCAGATTGGCGGAGAATTTGAAGTGAAGCAGAACGGTATTCGCTTCTACCACCCAGGTGGAGAGCTGAATCCTTTGATCCTTGAAACCGATGTGCACCCTGGGTTCATGACCGACTGGCAGCAGCCTCTGGTGGTTGCGCTGACGCAGGCTAGCGGCGTTTCTGTCATCCACGAAACCGTGTACGAAAACCGCTTTGGCTTCACCGACGCTTTGGTACGTATGGGCGCCACCGTGCAGGTGCATACCGACTGCTTGGGTTCTACCCCTTGCCGTTTTGGTCAGCGTAACTTCAAGCACTCAGCGGTAGTTCTTGGCCCAGCAAAGTTGAAGGGCGCAAACATTGACGTTCCTGATTTGCGTGGCGGATTCTCACATATGATTGCCGCACTGGCCGCCGAAGGCACCAGCAAGGTGACCGGTATTGAGATTATCAACCGTGGCTATGAGCACTTCATGGAAAAGCTGACCGCACTAGGTGCAAACGTTGAACTGAGCAACTAGGGGAGCGTTAGTTCGTGACAGATAACTCAGTGCATCGGGAAACCGTCAAAAGTAAAACGGTCTTTGCAATCCTGGCCGGTGTGGTTCGTCCGGTTATGAATACCCTGATTGGCAGGACTTGGCAAAACTTTGACAAGCTTCCTTCCGGCGGGTTTATTCTCTGCCCTAACCACCTGACCGAGATTGATCCTTTGGTCGTTGGCCATGCGATATATAGCAGTGGACGTTTGCCGCGTTGGCTGACCAAGGACTCATTGTTTAAAGTTCCAGTTCTTGGATCAGCTTTACGTGCAACCGGACAAATTCCGGTTTCTCGTAAATCCTCAAGTGCCGCTGAATCTCTGGAAGCTGCGAAAAAGGTCCTTGAAGCAGGGGGCGTGATTGTCATTTACCCTGAAGGCACGCTGACCAGAGATCCTCAGCTCTGGCCAATGGTTGGCCGTACCGGTGCTGCACGCCTGGCATTGCAAACTGGAGCGCCGGTGGTGCCAATGGCCCACTGGGGAGATCAAGAATTATTTCCCAGATATGCCAAGAAAATGTACCCGTTCCCGCGTAAGCACGTGACGTTGTCCGTGGGGGAACAAGTGCAGCTTGATGATCTGCGTGTCGGGGCACGCACCCGTACGGTACTGCAGGAAGCCACGGCACGAATCATGGCCTCCATTACCGAGCTAGAAGCTGAACTGCGCCAAGAGACAGCACCGCAGGCGCCGTGGAACCCAAGTGAGCATGGACAAGCAACTACGGGCCGAGATTATGATGCCCCGAAACAACCAAACGACTAAGTCTGATCACCTAGCGAAGGAAAAGCCTTGAGTAAGCCGCTACCACGTAAGATCGCCGTCATGGGTGCCGGAAGCTGGGGAACCACCTTTGCGAAGGTTCTGGCGGACGCAGTTTCTGACCAAGGCATTCCGGTACAGATCTGGGCCCGCCGTGAAGAAGCTGCTCGTGAAATCAACGAGCGTCACACCAATTCGCGCTATTTGCGCGATACGAAACTTCCCACNAATATTTCCGCCTCTGCGCAGAGTGCTGAAGTATTAACNGGCGCAGACNTCGTGGTCTTGGCCATTCCCGCCCAGTCCTTACGTGAAGAACTGGCTAAATTTGTTCAGTACTTTGAACAAGATGTTGTTTTNCTGTCCTTGATGAAGGGCCTTGAACGCGGCACGGATCTTCGGATGAGCGAAGTAATGGCCGAGGTTACCGGTATTCCAGCTGATCGTATCGCGGTCCTCTCCGGTCCAAACTTGGCCATGGAAATTGCCCGCGAACAGCCAACCGCCTCGGTGGTTGCCTGCTCCAACGCACAGACTGCGCATTGGATTGCGCAATTGTGCTCCGCACCGTACTTCCGTCCGTATACCAATGACGACGTACTGGGTGTTGAACTTGGCGGAATCGTCAAAAACATCATCGCCCTGGCCGTAGGAATGTGTGATGGCATGGGAATGGGTGACAATACTAAATCCACCGTCATCACCCGCGGATTGGCAGAAACCACACGTCTGGTACTTGCTCTTGGCGGCCGTTTGGAGACATTGTCCGGCCTCTCGGGGCTCGGCGACCTAGTTGCCACCTGCTCCTCATCTCTGTCACGAAATAACACTGCAGGCCGCTTGCTCGGACAAGGTCTTTTCCTTGAAGAAGTAAATGATCGTATGTCCCAGACGGCCGAAGGAATCAAATCGGCTCGTGCAGTCCTGGATCTGTCAACGAGCCATCAGGTGGACATGCCAATTACCGAATCTGTGGTTATGGTTCTGGAAGGCACTTTGAGCGTCGAGAATATGGCGGAGCGTCTGTTGTCGCGAGAACTGAAATCTGAAGGAGAACTGCAAAAATGAGCGAGCCAAAACCACGAGTCCTCCTGCTCTTTGGCGGCCGTTCCTCAGAACATTCCGTTTCCTGTGTGACCGCCGCCGGTGTCATGCAGGAAATCGACAAAGATCGATTTGAAGTCATTCCCGTGGGAATCACCCGCGCGGGAGCATGGACCCTGGTAGACCAGGACTCTCCAGATTGGACTCTGAGTTCGGGAAATCTTCCCGAAATCTCGGTCGCGGATAAACCTGTGCACCTGTCCAATGATGGTCAGCGAACTTGCCTCTTGCAGTATTCGGGCTCTGAAATCACTGATCTAGGTCCCATTGATGTGGTCTTCCCACTGCTGCACGGCCCTTTTGGCGAAGACGGTTCGATTCAGGGGATGCTGGAAATGTCTGGCGTTTCCTATGTCGGTTCAGGCATCGCAGCCAGCGCCATGGGTATGGACAAGCATTTCATGAAGGTCGTCTTCGAAAATGCTGGATTTAACGTTGGCCCATACCAGGTAATCACTAACAAACAGTGGCTGCGTGACAGTGCTGCAGCACTGGATCGGTGCAAGGATTTGCAGTACCCGTTATTCGTCAAACCGGCGCGTGCGGGGTCCTCCGTTGGTATCACCAAGGTTGAGGACGCTACACAGCTACAGGCAGCTATTGAGCTTGCTCGCGAGGAAGACCCGAAGGTCATTGTGGAACAGGGCATCAGCGGGCGTGAAATCGAATGCGGTGTTCTGGAAGGCCACGGTTCGCTGGAATCTCGGGCGTCTATGCCAGGGGAGATCGCAGTAGCAGGCAACGAGCATACCTTCTACGATTTTGAAGCAAAATATGTTGATGGTGCAGCGGCGAAGCTCAGCTGCCCGGCTGTCCTCAGTGATGAGGCGACCTCAACTATCCGAGAGCTGGCAGTGAAAGCATTTGATGCCATTGACGCCGAAGGATTATCTCGGGTTGATTTCTTCTACACCGCTGATGGCGAGTGGATTATCAATGAAATCAATACCATGCCAGGTTTCA
>Ga0065705_10001946_pt1 | contig 42001 bp, 36 predicted proteins | sample SwibulcommuniRL2_FD_59092 | JGI IMG/M metagenome (GOLD analysis project Ga0065705, IMG submission 59092) | Bulk soil microbial communities from switchgrass field near Rose Lake, East Lansing, Michigan, USA - RL2 Bulk Soil v2 (version 2) | ecosystem: Environmental > Terrestrial > Soil >...
GTGCCCGATGGCCCGGCCGAACACACCTTCCACGCCGCCTCGGATGGCCAATTAGGCGGGTTGATGAAGCTTCATCGTGATTGGGAGATTGGCGGGGACCGGGGCTGGCTCGAAAGGCTCTACCCGGCTGCCACAAAAAGTATGGATTACTGCATCCAGGTCTGGGATCCAAAGCGCAAGGGAGTGTTGGAAGAACCCCATCACAATACCTATGATATTGAGTTTTGGGGACCAGACGGCATGTGCACTGGCTTTTATATCGGGGCCTTGATGGCGATGTCCAAATTGGCCGAAGAAATGGGAGAATCGGACCGGTCAGTTAGCTACCAGGAACTCGCCGAGACAGGCGCCCGCGCTATGGACAATACTCTTTTTAATGGTGAATACTACGAACAAAAGATAACCTGGGAAGGATTGCGATCCTCGCTGAACGATGAACAGCTACAAAAGATGCGCCTCGAAAATCCAGATGAGGCGAATCTCTACTCGATCGAAGGGCCAAAATATCAGTACGGCGGCGGCTGTATTTCGGATGGCTTATTTGGAGTTCATCTAGCCGCCTTGTGCGGGATAGAGACTCCTCTTAATGAAGAGCATGTGTTGAGCAGCCTGCGTTCGATTTTCGCGTATAATTTTCGCACCTCCCTGTGGGATCACGCGAACCCGCAGCGTCCAGGCTATGCCTTGGGGGATGAGCCCGGCCTGCTACTTTGCACATGGCCTCACGGCGGCAAACCGACCCTGCCGTTCGTGTATTCGGATGAAGTCTGGACCGGGATTGAGTATCAGGTGGCAGCTCATCTCATCAGCACCGGCATGATCGATGAAGGGTTGACGATCGTGAAAGCCCTGCGCAGCCGTTATGATGGACAAACGCGCAATCCGTGGAACGAGTATGAATGCGGGAGCTATTACGCAAGGGCGATGTCCAGTTATGCGCTTCTGCTGGCCTTCTCAGGTTTTCGCTATTCGGCGGTCGAAGGGAAATTATGGCTGAAACCGCAAATCAAAGGAGACTGGTACAGAACTTTTTTCTCGACAGCCAGCGGCTGGGGTTTGCTAACCCTCGAGCATGACAGCCTGTCAATTGACATGAAAGCGGGACAATTAGCTGTCAGGCAGCTTTGCGTGAATTTTCCAAGCGGTCGAGCAGTTGAGATTTGTCCGGATGTTATCGCCCAGGTTGGGAGGGATTGCGTAGTGCTATTAATCTAGAATAGAAAGATCAAGTCCCACTTCTGTATGGAAACCTTTATGGAATAAGATTCCAAAAGATTATCATCATGCGCGCGCACCAACATGTCACTAAGCGCCCCTTGCATCAAACTCCGGCGTTAGGGATACTTCATTCGTACCAATACGGCCTTCCTCACAGATCAAAGCAATACCGCCGCCGGAGAGCGGACGATCCAAATCTTCCACCTCGAGCAACAAAGCTCTATCCACCAAGACCAGAATCTGATTACCATTAACAGTGAGTTGTAGATGATATGATTGGCCGAATTCCCAAGCAAACGCTTGTTCAGCTAGAACAGTCTCCCCATCCAAGCGCTTGATGAGTTTGATTGTATTGGGGTGGGAGAGCAACAGGCCATAATATCGTTCCAACCCTTGAACACGAGCCGCAACGCCAAAGGCTCTGACCAGATGTGGAGTGATGCTGGCTTGCACACTATAATCTGTCCATTCGCGCGTACCCGTGATGACCAGTCCTCGACCTCGGTTTTGGATCACCCGAAAAGCCTCACCAAAAATATCTTCGAAAAAATCGGCCCCGTTTACCCACTGTCGTTTCCACATCCTCCCTGCTGCTAAGGGTCTGTGGAAAGTGAGATTTGGTGAACCATCCCAAGAGAGGTAATCGAGATGAATGACACCCTCAGCAGGCTCATCAGACGAGACTGAAATTCCGATTTGAGCGATGGGCGCGCCGTCCATGTCGGGTACTTGCCATTCTAGCTGGACGGTTTCCCCAGGAGGTAGATTTCGAGGCGGCCCCTGAATAGTTATTGGTCTATCTTCTTCGCCATAGATTTGCAGTTGAATCCCAACTGCTACTGGTCCAGAGTTTTTTTCGTCAGAGATCAGCGCGACGCGCACGATCTGACCTGGATATAGAGTTGGCGAGGCCAACAGGCTGTAGCCCGGCATCTCAATAGCTTCAGGAGGGATAAAGGTTGGGGTCAATAGTGCAGATGTATCCTTAGCTCCAAGCTGATATTGTAGAGTCAAAACCCGCTGACCAGGTTTAGTTGGATGAGGTGTGTTTTCCACTTTCAGATGATCTTGAGAACGAAATCCCTGCACTGAGCCCGGCAAGGAAAAATGGAAATGTGCCCCTCCTTTTGGAGGAATCCATTTCTCTCCGCGAATCGCATGGGCGATGTCAACGATCAAATCCGTCTCATGCACGGCATTACTGATCGTCCGGCCGCCATCCGCAGTGGGAAGATAGAGTCGATCAGCCACTGGACCGCGCCAATCGGGACCACCCTCAAAAGCAGCTAGTCCGTTGCGTACACCGAGAATGCAGCCAACATTGGCGGCGTTACAGTCGGTGTCCCAGCCGCAGGTATTGACGATGGTCTGTGCGCGGTTGAAGTCGCCTTGGCTGTAGAGCAAACTGAGGATGATTAATCCGTGATTTGGAATAATGTGGCAATTGCCGCCGTATTTGTCGTAGCCGTAATGGGCGTCAAGTTTTGCGCGGGCATCATACCAATCTTGGGGGTCATTAGCATGCCAGGCTCGAACATCAGCGATCAGGCGACAGATGATCGAATCAGCCGGAATGAGGGCTATTGCGGCATCGATCAGCTTGTCGAGATCGGATTCGATGAAGGCTTGGGCAATTAGCGCGGCGATCACTTGCGCACCATAAATCGCCTCGCCATCATGGCTGACACTTGCAGCGCGGCGAGCCATGTCGGCGGCCAAGGCAGGGTCGCCGGGGGCAATCAGCCCCCAACCATCGATGAAGATTTGTGCTCCTATTTGTTCAGCAACGACTTTGTTATTCAGGGCGATCGAGCCGGAACGGGGCGCGGGAATGCCTTGTTTGAGCCGCAAAAATGCCGTGTGCTCTGTGGAATTTCCCAATCCACCCCACCACAAGATAGTTCGATTTTCGATGATGTAATTGAGCCAGGTCTGGCCGATCTGAGCAGGGGTTAGATCGAGGGAGTTGTCGTAATCGGGCAGAGCGCGCAAAAAGGTAAATGTACCGGAGATATCATCATCGGTTACTACCAGCTGGTGATTTCGCAGAAGCAAATCACGACGGTCAGTGACGTAATATTTGATTTCACCCAAATTCGCCATGATTTGCTCGTGGGTCCAACCTTCGAAGGGTCGCCCCAGATAGACGCCGATAATTTTGCCGAGTACCCCGGCGTAGACTCGTTCAGCATAGTCAGGAGGAAATGTCATCCGCACGATTCCTTAAGATGAAACATATACAACAGTGTACACAGGTAACGGAACGTTTTAGTGTGTCGTGCCTATGACACTCATGAATGAAATTGTGATACCAATTACGAGTATCACAACGAGGTGCACCACACGATATTTGATTTTAACCAGTTTAAGAATACAAGAAGCCGACAAAATTGGGATGATCGAAATACGTTCCATGCTGCTTCATTATTATCTACAGACTACAACTCTCTGCTCGGGCGGAACTCGCAGAAAACTACCGCTCAACACTCATTTGTATTGGATGCATTAACTATGCGGGGCAAGAAAACTAAGGACCATTAGACTTTGCAACAATTCGCAAGCATTTTTGTATTGCCAAAAGCCTGGCGAATGCTATAATCATTATAGAAATCTTCCATTTTTCTTTTCCTTCAAATGAAGTGAGTTTGCAATCTTCGTATGATTCGGATCTTTCTACCCGTGGATGAAAGGAGATCAGGATATGGCAACTTTCTTCATGTTCGGCAAATATTCACTAGAGGGAATGAAAGGAATCAGTGCCGGCCGCAGCACCAAGGCCATCGCTCTTGTAAAGAAGCATGGCGGAGAGCTGAAAGCTGGTTATGCGCTGCTTGGGGATGTGGATCTGGTTCTTATTGTAGAAATGCCAGATACCGGGCAAGCCATGAAGACCTCTGCCGCTTTGGCCAAATTGCTGGGAGCCTCTTTCAGCACTGCACAGGCGGTATCTATGGATGAGTTTGACATGCTCATGGGCTAGCAATCTCCAGCAGAAAAATCACATTAACGAAGCTTAGCCGGAATCTTCAATGTATTAGGACAACGCATATTGCAAAGGGGTGTGTAGAGCTTTGGATACATGTCGCCCAAAGTGGCTGGAAATGTCTTGGATTAAAATCAATCCATGACAATCCTCGAACTATTCTTCTTTGGCATCACCCTCTGGCTTCGCGCGTACCTACTAGCACGTAGCTCACAGAAAGTCACTGTATAACCCCTGGTTGAGTGCTTGAATAATGGTCGACACTCAAGGTCAAGGAGTGAGTAGGGAATAGCAACGGAGGAAAATTGCCCATGCACGATTACCAACCACTTAATCTGACCCAGTTCTGTAATGTCGGAACGGCGTTCATCCGCGAGGGAGCGCAACCTCTGATTGGCAGCCAGACGTGGCATGGTCTACCGTTCACTGTGGGCAGCGCCATGCCCGATCCGGCGCGGTGCTTCATCGGCTTTGGCGAAGACGCGGGAGCGGGCGCGAGCGTGACGATCCCGGTCGGCGTGGCGGCGCGGTATGTGATCTTCGCGCATGCGCTGCTTGAGTCGCGCGTGCGAGAGGGCGAGAGCATCGGGCACGTCGTCGCCAACTACCTATTTCGCTTCAACGACGGCCAGGTCGAGCATGTGCCCATTCGTGAGCGGTTTGAGGTCGCGCTTGTGCCCACATGGTGGGGCGGCCTGCCGTTCCTGGCCGTGCCTGAGAATAAGAATGGATTGATGCCGCGCTACGAAGGGAAATGGGCTGAGATGGGCGCACGGCAATCGGAGACGTACCAGGGCTGGCCTCACCACTTCTATCTATGGGCCTGGGAGAATCGAGACCCCAGCCGCGTGATTGAGTCGGTGAGGCTCGAACCTTCCGACCGGAAGTTCATCGTCGCCGCAATCACGCTAGGGTTCAACGATGAAGCGCCCTTCCCTCGCAGCGCAAAGCGTGAGGTGAAGATCACACTACCGCAGCCGGAGGACGCTGGGAATCCCTTCACGCTGGAAGTGGACGTGGATCGCGGCGTGGCAACGTTCCCATTTCCTTTGCCTGAGAAGCCCGCGAATGATTTTCTCGTGGACGACTTCAAAGGCTGGGGCGAGGCGCAGAACGAAAAGTCGGGCCTGGCGTATGTCGAGGTCGCAGCTATCCCCTCGGCTACGATCACGGTTAGATCTGCGGGCGAGGAACTCGGTCGGGCAAACTGGGGCACGCTCCAGGCCCAGGGAAAAATCGAAACGTCGCGTGTGCAGTTGGAAATCGTGGATCGCGGTCGGAACTGGGTGCACGTCACTATCCTCGATGACGAGACCAATCGTCCCATCCCCTGCCGCGTCCACTTCCGCTCGCCGGAGGGCATTCCTTATCAACCGCACGGCCATCACGATCACGTCAACTCGAATCTTGATACATGGCATGTGGACATCGGCGGCGACCTGCGCCTGGGGCAGATTACTTACGCGTATATTGATGGGCGCTGCCAGGGCTGGCTGCCGCGCGGCGATGTGATCGTGGATGTGGCGCGCGGCTTCGAGTATGAGCCGCTGCGGACGCGCGTGCGCGTTGAACCGGGACAGCGCGAGTTGACGCTGCGACTCAAGCGTTGGACGAACATGAATGCGCAGCGCTGGTTCAGCGGCGACTCGCATGTGCATTTTCTCGGCGCGAACGGCGCGCACCGCGAGGCGCAGGGCGAAGACTTGAATGTCGTCAACTTGCTGCAATCACAGTGGGGCCATCTTTTTACCAACACCGAGGATGCACTCGGGGCAACGGTGACGAACGGCGGCAACACTATCGTCTACTGCTCGCAGGAAAATCGGCAGCACATGCTCGGACATCTGACGCTGTGGGGATTGAAAGAACCGGTGATGCCGTGGTGTACCGATGGGCCGGACGAGGCGGAACTTGGGGGCGCGTTGGAGGAAACGATGGCATATTGGGCCGACGCGTGCCGCGCTCAGGGAGGTACCGTGATTATTCCGCATTTACCGAACCCGAACTGCGAACCGGCGGTGCTCATTGCCACCGGCCGCGCCAATGCGGTGGAGATGATTCAGCACGGGAACTACGAGCACTTGGAGTACTATCGCTATCTCAATTGCGGTTATCGTCTGCCGCTCGTCGGTGGGACGGATAAAATGTATAGCAACGTGCCGGTCGGGCTGTATCGCACTTACGCGCAGATCCCGGACGATGATGAGTTCACTTACGAGAATTGGTGTCGTGCGGTGCGCGCCGGGCGCACGTTCTTGAGTGGTGGACCGATGATTCACTTGAGCGTCAATGGCGCGAGCATCGGGGATACGCTGCAACTGCCGCGCGGCGGCGGGACGCTGGAGGTGGAGGCGACCGCCGAATCTATTTTCCCTTTGCACAATTTGGAGATCGTGCAGCAAGGGCACGTCGTCGCCATGACCGAAGACGCCAAAGGTGCTCGGCGGTTGCATTTGAAAACCTCGCTAAAGGTGGATCATCACACCTGGTTAGCGGCGCGCTGCTGCCGACCGGATGGGACTGCGCTGCATCATCACGATGAATGGCAGCGCGGCATGTTCGCGCATACTTCACCTATTTACGTCGCAGTGGATGGCGAGTGGTGGCTGTTCGATCAGGACGCCGCTCAGTATATGCTGACACTGATAGAGGGTGGACTGTCGTATATCCGGCAACGGGCGCTGCATCATCCACCTGGCGCGGTCACGCATCATCACGGCCAGGACGATCACTTAGCCTATCTTGAGCGACCGTTCCATGAAGCTCAGGCGGCGATTCAACAGCGGGCGTCGCATGGATAGAAGTCGGTAATCGAAAAGAAGCGCCCGAGGCTATCGGTTTCCACTTCGCTTCGGCGTGGAAGTGAAAGCCTGGCCGGTTATTCGTGAATGGCACCAGTCAGGTAGGCCGCACATGCTGCGCTGGCTACTTACTTAATCCGCCGGGTTTCCAAAGAGTTTACGCGAAAGTTTTGTTTGACAATAGACTCTTTCTATCTTCAGGGATGCATCTGCAAGATCTCTTTTTGGAAAATCCCATACCCTGTAAAAACCTCATCTAAAGTGTTTTACTCGAGAAAACCGGCACACCTGTCCTGTTTNCAGTAATTGGNAGAATAGGATTATCATTCGCTATGGAGNACATAATCAGATGGGTTGGTTCATTCTCAAGCACATTTTCTCAACCATTCTATCGATCATCAACATCACNCGATTATCCAACCAAGAAAAAGATCTGGAAATCCTGATTCTACGCCAGCAATTGTCAATCCTGCAACGCAAACATAACTCCCCCATCCAACCCAATCGTGTTGAGAAGATAACATTGGCTGTTCTAACTGCTAGACTGAAACGCATCAGCCACCGATCTGCAAATCAACTGCGAAATGTTATCCGCATCTTCCAACCTGAGACCATCCTTCGCTGGCATCGCGAACGAGTTCGCCGGAAATGGACCTACCCACACAAAAACAAGGGCGGACGACCGTCACTTCAGCAGCGATCCAACTTTTCCGAGATGATCATGGTTAATGTAAGCAATGATTGGTTGTGAAATTATCTTCAAAACCACCTCGCGTTGAAGGAGGTCGGCCAATAAGAAAATCAATCTTAGAGATTTTAATTGATAGTGAGGGGTATATCAAACCTCATATGACTTCCAGAAGGCTGATGATTTGGATAAACCGCGCGGAAAGGTTTTGAATGCCAGCTTCATATTCTCATTTTTTCTATCCTCATGAAGAGTTCATCGAAAGCAAGCTTTCGATGCGTGAATAGATCAATGAATATGCGCCAATAGAACAGCCTACTCACTGTAGTTTCATCTCACTGAGCAGTCTTTTTCTACATCATCTTCGATGTCCTATAGAAACACGCCACTATTCCTATATAGCGACCTCCTCATTCCATGTCACGTGCCGTTCATATAAAGTTCTGCAACTTGTACGGAGGTACATACGACTGGTTGTTCTTTCAACCACGCAAGGATTCGGTCTGCCACCGACTGCCAGCGTAGCTCGAGCATACTGTTATGTGCTACATCCGGAATGATCTCAGCCTTTGTGTTGTATGCCCGCGCTGTAGCTTCAATGTCGCGGGGACCGATCATGTTATCCCGCGCAGCCCCTAGTATAAGCAACGGGGCCTTGACCTTCCCAGGTTTAGGCAAATCCAACGCGACCATATCCAGAAAAGCCCTGAAAGAATCATCTTGCGTTTGTTTCCAATATTCCAGTAACTGTTCCTCCGGCAAATCTTTCGAGAAGAATGCCTCACCTACAAACTGGGGAGTGGCAATGAGCGGTCGCAGGCTAAGTGTTAAATTAACTTTCGCAAAGGCCCAGGGCTGCCGCCGGGCAGTCCGGATGGCGGTTGGCAAAAGCCCGGCTGGAGATGGTGAGGACAACAACACAGCCGCGGGCGCATTGTGATCCTCCAAATACTTCTGGACAATAAATCCGCCCATGGAATGACCGATCAAAATCGGTGGGCTGGGTAGTTGCTGAACTGCATTTGCAACATCTTCAACAAAATCGGCAATTCGAGTCCAGCGCAGCCTTTCGTGTCCCTCACTGTTACCATGCCCGCGTAGATTTACTGCATGAGCTGCATAGCCATGTTCAGCGAAGTAATCGAGAAAATGTACATCCCAACACGCAGCGGTATGTAACGTTCCGTGGACGAAGAGGAGCGGCGTTAGCTGAGAATTCTGGCGAGGATATTTGGAAATCATTTCGAGTTTCATTGCATTCCTCCACTCACTTCCAAATAGCCAAACATATTCCACAGCCTGCGCATAACGCCGTGACCAAAATCTGCCTCGAGGAATTGTGCCGGGCATGAACCGGGTATCACGGCAATTCCATGTTTCCTGCACAGTTCCACCGCAGATGGTGAGACGCTGGTCGAACCTGCGGACAGACCAGGCTTCGTTCCCATCATGCAGTGCATCCAAACATGTTTGATACCCAAATCCACACACTGCTGTACGACCTGTTCAGTGACTCGGGGGCTGGTCAGCATGAACACGGCATCCAGTTTTTCCGGGATGGACTTTAGAGCGGGATAACAGGGTGAGCCGTCAAATGTGGATATATGCGGATTGACTGCGTAAACGAGATAGCCACGTTGCTTGAAGGTTTTGTAATTGCGATTCGCGCCGGTCTCTCGTTGATTGGAAACACCGACTACGGCGATTACCCTTTGTGCGAGAAAATCCTGTACAAGATTATCAATGTTTGTCATGAGATTACTCCTTTTGTTCTTTTCTATATCAATAGCAAATTACGGCCTGGCGTTTGTGAAGTAAAGCCACAAGGCGTTTAATTCCGTATCAGTCATCTCGCGGAAGGTGGACGATGACATCGTTGGACCGAATTGTTTTCCGTCCGACAAAATACCGGTCTGGAAGGTGTGGATAAATTCATCCTGTTTCCATGTTTTCACCACGCTGCCAATGAGGTTGCCATGGCATGCGGTACAGACTACAGAAAGATATCCACCGTATTCGACTGTGGCAGCTGGCACTGGATCCACTGGACGCGAGGCGCTGTGATCGATCTTTTCTGCTGCTGGTGAAAGTAATCCAATATTAAAAACTACGGGAAGGATGGGTCCGTAACGCATTTCGGGATAATTTGTATCGAAGGGCGGGACCTGCTTGAGATAGGCGATCAAGTCGCCCAAATCCTGAGCGCTCATGGTCGAGTAGTCAAACATCAAGACTTCCACCCCGCCATCTCGCATGACGCCATGGCGAATCGCACGAACCCAATCTGTGTCGGTGTAAGAGGCAGCAATACCTCCGTTGCCGGAAGTCAGGTTGGGAGCGGAGATTGTTCCTAGCAGTGGAACCATTCCTGACAAAGGATCGTTCGTGATCTTCATTCCGCTCAAGTTTTCGCCATGACATCTGGTGCATGCCCAGATCGTAGCGACATGCTTGCCGCGAGCGACGGCATCCGCGTCCGTAGGGATGTTGACCGTCTCAACTGCAATGTTTGGATAGGTCTGGTTGAGTTTTTTCATGCCAATGGAATACAGAACCAATCCTGCAAACGCACTTAGCATGAACAGCCCCCCAAGTACAAGACTGGTCCACTTAATAAATTTCTTCATTGTCATACTCCTTTGATATGTATCAATCATTCAAAAACTTACACTTGCGAGAGGCTGATGTAGTTGGGAAGCACATCACCCTCGTTGCTGCAAGGCAGGTCAGTCGGTCGACGTTTCCCCTGCGTGCAGACGGCGGGACATTGGCAACACTGAAGCAATGCCGAGCACAATCGCTACACCGACGGTGAGCAGTGACCCACCGAAATCGGGCTTGGCGATTTTGAGAAAGATAATGCCCAGGACGATGGCCACGCGAGTTTGGATGGAGCTCCATAGCATTGGATCATTAACCAGCTTGTAGAAGGTCTGTGAAACAGGTTCTTTCCCCGTGGCAAGCGCACGACCAATAGCTGCCATCCGCGGCGCCGTGAGCGCTTGCGCGAGCGCGATCACCAGGATGAGTGACCCCATGGTAACGATGATCCATGGCTTGCCGCCCCAGTACGTCACTATCATATAAATGCCAGTGATGACGGTCGTCAGCATAGAGATGAACCCGACTTTGCGTACCCATGTAAAAATACCCATCCATGGACGGACCTGCTCGGGAAACATAGCGGTTCGGATTTGCCACAGCCCTGTCCATTCCAAGCCAACCGCCACGGAAACTCCGAGCGCGCCGACGATGTGTAAAAACAAGGCAATTATTGAGTAGATATTCATGATTGACTCCTTTCTATACTCTTTCTATATGAATGTGATTTCGTTAATTTAATCTCTCCCCCTTAGGTGCTGGGAAGGGCTTCGTGTTTTTCCGCTGTATCAACATCTGACAGAAAACGGCGGTTTCGCGCAGGTGGATGACCAACCCGGGGTGTTCAACAACGCCTTCACCCGAAGTCGGAGCATCAGGCGATAATCTCACGTACCATTCGCCCCCATCGGAACCATCGATACGAAAGAGGATCGCGTCACATAGAGAACCACCAAAGTCAAGGCGGTACAGTAAGCTCAAAGCGCGCATCACCCGTCCGACCACATGATCGCGGAAATCCGGTGAGTGTTGCGTCCATAACGGTGGAACGCCAGCAGGTTCAGCAACTTGAGCGCTGTGGGATAACTCGGTATGGAAGGTGATGATGCTGAGCGCAGCAGCAATGCTGACAGGTTGGTTGTGGATCGGCATCTGCCTGGTGATCTTCGTTTGATTGGGCCGAAGTGTTCGCGCGCTGAGAGCAGCTTTGTCGATGATGTCCAATGCTTTGGTACATAGTTCCTTCATCGGAATGTTCAGATTGTCGTCAATTCCTTTGCCGTTGTACGCATTGAATTTATAGCGATCCTCCAGTCCCACGAAGGTGTAATGCTCGCCGCGCAGCGTGTGCTTGATGCTCTCCAGGCCAGCGCCATTCAGGGCGACCAAATACGCTACCGTTTTATGAAGGTTCCACTCCTTGGGGCTGCCTTTTACGGGTTTATCCCAATCTGATTCGTCCAAACCGACAAAAAAACGGGAGTAAATCTGATGCACTACAGCCAGGTCTTCAGCTAGAGTTTTGGGGTCAAATATTTCGCCCATTGTTTTTTCTTTCCTTTCAAAAATAATTTTCTTTCGGGGATACCGTTTCAGTTACTTGAGCCAAGCTTCTATGCCGTAATGTGTCGCTTCCAAGGAACTGTAACGACGAGAGCTAGATATATTGCAGCCAGGCCAAGATATTCGGTCAGTTCGAATGGGCCGATGGCACGTACTGTCCAGTCGTATGTCATTGCCGAAATGAAGGTGAGCGTGTTGCCAACCAGTAACGCCCACCATGCCCAACCATCACCGCGCCGATAGGCAGTGACAGTGATGGCGATCGCCATCAGAGAGAAAGCGATACCGTATATGCCGTACATTCGGAAGACCAGCGTCATGAACGCGCTAGTCATCGGAGATGTACCTGCCAGTTCTGACCACGAGTTGCCGGTGAAGCCCTCATATTCGGCATTCAGGATCGGCGCGGAATTTGGCCCGAGCAAGTGTTCCGGCGCAATAGCCGCCATCGCGCCCCAGGCGAGCAATCCCACATCTGCGATCAGGATGAGGATCCAGGCGAAACGACGCCATAATTTCATCGTCTTCTTGCTATCATTTTGCGTGGTAGATAACTGTTGCATTGCTTCCTCCATAATGGATTTTGTTTTTATATCGTTTCAGTTCCTTGACGGAACTTGTTTGGTTCTTTACCCGTTGATGCGCGATCATTCGGGCAACGGTCCCAAAATTTCGATTTTGTATCGGGCTGCATCTGCCTCAGGTTGAGATCCTGAAACGGACAGTTTATGTTCCAGAACGAATTGATCGAAGCCCGCGGGCATGGTCATATATAAAATCCGTGCGGATGCACGACCTTCGACGCGAAATCCATGTGGCGTGCCACGCGGTTGATAAAAGAAGGAGCCGGCCACACCAGCCTTTTTCTCATTCCCCCAAAAAATTGTGAACACGCCATCCAGAACGTAGACCGCTACATCCTCGGTGTAATGGATGAGAAGAGGCGTGGCGTAATCGGACGGACAGGACACTTCGAACAGGTTGAAGACCCCGTCCGTTTGTTCTGAGGTTGCCTTGATAGAAACCGAGGCACCCAATGCCTGGAGGAACTGTCCTTCCTCGTTATTGAGCATATAAGGTCTAGTGTGGAGAGATCGCATCATGACTACTTACTTCCTTTTGATTTGTTTTCGTTGACGCCATTAAACGACTCTTACCCGCTCCCGAGGGGACAGTTCGGTGTTACAAAGAGTGTCACAATATTTTTCTCAAAAAAGGGAAACTATGGAGACATTTGGGGAGTGGCTGCTCAGACACCGAAACGCACGGAAGCTGACGCGCGAGGAATTTGCCCAACGCGTAGGATGTTCTGTTTCGGCGCTGCGAAAGATCGAGAGTGGCGAACGACGTCCGTCAACTCAAATCGCGGAGCTAATGGCGAACTGCTTAGATATTCCACTGGAGCAGCGATCAATCTTTGTGCGGGTAGCGCGCGGGGAATTGAGTACGGATCGCCTCANTCCCGAATCAAAGCTTGTTGCCACNCCAAGCGTTTCCTCCCCGAAAACGAATCTTCCGATCTTCCCAACCCCATTGATTGGACGCGAGCGCGAATTGGAACAGCTCCGCGAACTGCTATGTGATCCGCAATGCCGCCTGTTGACGTTGGTTGGTCCAGGCGGCATTGGCAAAACCCGCCTTGCAATAGAGTCTGCGTCACATATGCAGGATTTCTTCGCTAACGGCGTGTATTTTGTTTCTCTTGCATCGGTAAGTACAACCAGTTTTATCGTGCCCATGATCGCGGACGCGCTTGGGATTATCTTTCAGAGCGCAAGTCGCAACAATCCAAAGTCTCAATTGTTCAGCTATCTAAAGGAAAAGGAGGTTCTTCTCCTAACTGATAATCTTGAACATTTATTGAGCGGGCCGGGTATTGAGGTTCTGTCTGATTTGCTTGCAAGCGCTCCAAAAGTGAAACTGCTGGCTACCTCCCGTGAGTCCTTGGAGTTGCAGGGCGAATGGGTGTTTGAGGTTCACGGATTACCTATCCCCGATCGTGAACCATCAGATGTAATTGTGCAAGATACATCTGTGGAGTTATTCTTGCAGCGTGCGCGGCGCGCGAACGTTGGGTTTAGTGCAACCGAGGAGGATTACCCCGCAATTGTTCATATCTGCCAATTGGTGGATGGAATGCCTCTGGGAATTGAACTGGCTGCTGCCTGGGTTCGTACTCTGAGTTGCGATGAAATTGCGCATGAGATCGAACATGGCTTGGATTTCCTTGCTGTTTCGGCCCGTGACATGCCTGCCCGGCATCGTTCGATGCGCGCAGTCTTCGATCATTCGTGGAAACTTCTCACAGAAGAAGAACAACAAGTTCTGGCACGGTTGTCGGTATTCCGCGGCGGATTCCGGCGTGAGGCGGCAGAAAAAGTCGCGGAGGCGACCCTCGCTTTGCTTTCCACCCTCGTGACCAAATCATTGATTCGACGCAGCGGCACAGCACGCTATGACCTGCATGACCTCATTCGGCAATTCGCCGCCGAGCATTTCTCAAGTCGAGTACAAGAACAAACAACGACCCAGGCACGCCACAGCAATTACTATCTGACATATTTTGGTCAGGCCGACGAACGTCTACGAAGTTCTGCACAACGCGAGACCCTCGCAGAGCTGACCCTTGAAATAGATAATTTTCGATCTGCATGGGATTGGGCGATCATCCATGGCGAATTCTCCCTACTTGAACAGAGCATGCGCACGTTCTGGATGCTGTATGACACCCGCGGCTGGTTGCAGGAAGGACTCGATATGCTTGGACGCGCTGTCGGTGCGCTGGAAAGGGCTCATGGGTATACACCGCCTGATAGAACAAATCAGGTCGCGCTGGCACATCTTCTGACCTCTCATGCTGTGCTTGCAACCAGAGTGGGCCAACAGGAGCAGGCACAAGCAACACTTGAGCGCTGTCTAGAAATCTTGCGCCCTCTGGATGAGCCGCGCGTGCTGGTCGAAACGATTACCCTGCTTGGACTCGTTATGGAATTCACCGGCAACTATCCCAGGGCATCCAAATTTTATACAGACGGGCTAGAGATTGCCACGAAAGTTGGCGACCGGTGGTACGCAGCGTTGTGCCGGCTCTTGCTCGCTGGGGAAGGCAGTCTCAGGTTACCGATGAGCAAGGCCGAGGATGCCCACGAGCGATTGCAGGCTGTTGTGGCAGATTGGCGAACCATTGGCGATCCTCGTCTCACAGCCGTGGCATTGAATAACCTCAGTTGGGTGGCAGTAAGACTCGGACGCTTTGACGAAGCGCGCGAGGCGCTGGAAGAAAGCGTTTTGCTAAACACATCGATCGGCGATCGCTGGAACCTGGGCTTTGCTTATCGTGGACTTGGTCTCATCGCCCAAGCGCAGGGCGATCACCTACAGGCAGTGGACATGTTCCGCAAAAGCCTGGCTATGTTCACAGAGGTCGGTGCACGTCAGGATCAGGCGCGTGTGCTCGTGGAGATGAATCGCAGTATTTTGGAACTGGGAAACGAGACCGAAGCCGAACGCGGCTGGCGTTATGCATTGCATGTAACGAGGGAAACGCAAGGGACTTTCGTCGCGTTGGAAGCGCTGGTCGGCATCGCAATGCTGAAGATGAAACACAGCCAGTTGGAGCAGGCGCTTGAATTGTTGTTGATCGTTTTGAGTCATCCCGCCAGTTTACAAGAGACCAAAGATCGATCGGATCGTCTCCGCGTTGAATTGGAAACGCAATTATCTCCAGCGCAGGTTGAGGCAATACATGGTGATGCTGGAAGAAAGACCCTTGAGATGGTTGTCGAAGAGTTACTCAAGTAACTAGGAATATTTGCGACGGGCCCAAACGGGGCGCAATCAACCTTTGTGAAGATATTCCCAAATTTGCAGTTTAATCAAAAATGTGTATACTGAAATTAAATACCGGGTGGAACTACTTTAGAGGTTCACAGCTCCAGTTTGCATGCATTGGATCGAATTGATTTGGCAATCTGATCCAATAATGGATTCTATCCATGTGGGATCTGTTGATCTTGCTATCTTTGCAATGCAGGAGCGATCACAATGAACAGTTCTCCAACATACAATTCAAATGTGCCCAAGAAATATGGCGTTGGATAATGTTCACCTGCTCGCTGCGAACTGGAGGCACATATGCAGACCACAACTGAACCCCAAGAAGGTCAACTAAACCTGGCACAATCCATTGCAACCCAAAATTCCCCCATCGCATATGGGTCTGGATCATTTGGGCTGGAATGCCTCTATACAGTATTTGTGGGCTTTTATATGTTTTACTACATTGATCGGCTTGGACTTGCCGTTGCGATGGCAGCAATCATCAATGTCATCTATGGTATCTGGGATGCGGCCGACGATCCACTGGCGGGGTTCCTTTCGGATAATACGCGTACTCGTTGGGGCAGGCGGAGACCCTGGCTCTTGATTGGACTACCCTTCTACGTGGGTATGCTGGTATTGGTTTATGCTGTGCCCAAACCTTTCCTTGAAGGAAATGCGTTGTTCTGGTATGCATTGGTGACATTTACCCTGTTTGAAGCAGCATACACGATTATGTCGGTGAACTACGCAGCACTATTTCCGGAACTCTTTCAGGATCTCGGGGAGCGGCCGCGCGCAAGTTCATACTATCAGGGTTTGTCCATGCTTGGCCAGCTCGTCGGGTTCTCCATCCCACCTTTTATTTATGCTGCGTTTGGTTTTCTTCCCATGGCAATCAGCTTTGCCGGTGCCGCAGGGATCGCGCTCTTCCTGGGAATCATCCGAAATAGAGAAGATCCAAATGCCTTGAAAGCTCCTCCACTAGATCTGAAAGACGCTTTCGGGGAAGTGCTAAAAGACCGTCCCTTTTTGTCGTTCACCATTGCGGTAACCTTTCTTACGTTTACAACCGGAGTATATACTCTGGGGACCCCATTTTGGGTCAAATACACACTGGCAGCCAGTCCGCAGGCAACTTCACTCATTTTCGCGATTGTGTTTATCGTAGCTATATTGTCGGTTTCCCTTTGGGGTAGATTTGTGCGGATTTTTGGAATCAAACGATGTTGGCTGTTGTGCGTTGGTGTGGCAGCTGCATCAGCGATTATTTTGGGATTCGCATCCAGCTTGCTTGTAGGAGCGATTGGCGCTGCAGCAGTTGGGGCAGGCATGGGTGGGATCCAAGTGTGCCGCATAATCATCATAGCCAATTTTGTGGATCGAAACCTGAAACGTACAGGTCACCGTCGAGAGGGGATCTATTACAGCCTGTCCCGAGTCATCGGAAAGCTATCCAAGGTCTTGGAGGCGCTGGCTTTAGTGCTTTTAGGCCTGCTTTTTGGTTACGTGAACGGTGAGAATCCGGGTCCGCAACCAGAAAACGCATTCCGTTTTTTGATGAGCGTATTTCCTCTGGTTTGTATCTTCATTGCGTGGCTCATTGCCCACAGGCTCCCGTTTGAATACGAACAATAAGCGACGCCATGACAATCAGCGTAACCAGGAATACCACGGCAGGCAATCTGGAGAACGTGGGCTATTGAAAAATATGACAAAATGCAGTTTAATCGCATTTGGACATACCATGTGTTGCCTCAGTAAATTTTTCCTCGCCGCCACGCTCCTGCATTGCAAAACTTCTCAAGCTGTTATTGTGAAACTAGACCGATCTACCTTTGGAGACATCTGAATGTATGACACTCTGTTGTTGACCAAAGTCAGCTTGCCGATGTTGCGAAATATAGTTGTCCCCAGAGAAAAGGTTCTCCGGCAATTACGCGAAGGAGTTCAGGATAGGCATTTGCTCACCGTCGTTTCCGCCCCGGCAGGATATGGAAAAACGACGACGATCCGGATGTGGGTGGAGAAGGCGGGTTATTCTGTTGCGTGGGTTTCACTGGAAAAATCCGATAACGACCTAAAACAATTTATCAAATACGTTCTGATCGCTTTGCAGCAGGCAGAGGATGATCTCGGACAGGCGGCTTTGGAAGTTGTTGAAAATGTGCAGGAGATCAATCTTCAACAAATCCTTGGGTTGCTGGTCAACGATCTTTATGGACTGGATCAACTGGTCATTCTGGTTTTGGAAGATTATCACCTTATCGAGAACGAGAAAATAGATCAGTTTATCGAGCTGCTTCTCCAGCAAGCTGTCGCCAAGTTGCACCTGGTCATCACAACACGGGAGGACCCCAACCTGCCATTGACGCGCCTGCGAGTCCGAAATCAGCTCACAGAGATCAGGGCGGCGGATTTAAGTTTCGCGCTGAATGAAGCCGATGAATTTTTCTCGAATGTGATGGGAGTCCATCTGCCCAAAAGGGAAATGGAGATTCTCGAAAGCCGGACGGAGGGTTGGGCAGCCGGTCTTCAACTGGCGGCGTTGTCGTTGAAGGACAGCGTGGACAAGGCAAAGTTTGTGGAGGCGTTTGGCGGCACGCACCGTCACGTGTTGGATTATTTGATCGAAGAAGTGTTGAAGAGCCAGACGGAAGATCTAAAAGAATTCCTGCGTTGGACATCCATTCTGGATCAACTGTCTCCTTCCTTGTGCGAAGCCGTAACCGGTCAAAAAGCCAGCGGGAAATATCTCCAATATCTGGAAAGCAATAACCTCTTCGTGATAGCCCTTGATGAAGAACGAATGTGGTATCGCTTTCATGCCTTGTTTGCGGAACTTCTAAGAAATCAACTCCTGCAAACCGAACCGGAACGGGTCGACGAGTTGCATGAACGCGCCGCGGATTGGTATATAAAAAACGGGTTTATTCAAAAAGCAGTTGAACATGCCTTTCAGGTCTCGAATCTTAATAAAGCCTTCGCGTTAATCGAGCGCCATACAATTGCCATGCTTTATCAAGGTGAGGTCCATACAGTCGTTGGCTGGTTAGATAGATTGCCTGAATCACTCATGCAAAACTCCCCAATGATGTTTGTTAACAAGGCATGGGCGTTGGCCTTGATGCACCATCTGCCGCGTATGAACGAGATCGATCAGGCAGCAAAATCCGCCGAACGTGCTCTAAATCTATCCAATGCGGATCAGGCGCTGAGAAATTTAGTCGCGGGACATATCGCCAGTGTTGAAGCGTATCTCATGCAATCGACGGTATTGGCTGGCGAAGAACCGAGTAAGTTAATCGCAACGTCCCAAAGGGCGCAGGAACTTTTGCCGGAAGATGAGAGAGGCATTCGTAGCGTCAACGCGTTGAACATCGGTTACGGCTATATGCGACTTGGCGATTTGCCCTCGGCAGAGAAAGCCTACAAGCAAGTGGTTGAGGATGGAGTCGCCGGTGGAAATTGGTATGCCGCTGTTTATGGACAGATGGGTTTGATTTCATTGAAGATCAATAAAGGAGAATTGAAGGAAGCCTTGCAAATGTGCGACGCGAACATCGAGCGGTTCAACCGCTTTGTGGCCGGGCAGAGATTTCCGCCCATCGGAGAATTCTACAGCATGCAGGGCCGCCTCCTGTTGGAGCAAAACCGGTTGGCGGAGGCGGAACAGGCATTGATGCAAGGCTTGAGTCTTGTCCATTTGACAAGGGAGAATCAGGCACGCCTGCGGTGTTATTCCGCTTTGTCGCGTTTACGCTTTGCCCAAGGCGACTGGGAAGGGATGTTGGAAAATGCCAGAGTATTGGAAGAGAGTTGGCCGCAAGTCGCCTTCTATGCACAGGCTTTGCGTCATCGCACATCGACGCGCGAGCCGTTTGCGAATCAAAGCAGTCTGGATGCGGCGCGTTCGTGGTTCAAGCAAATAGGCAGATTTAAAGACCTACCCGATTTTGCCAGTGTTGATCCTGTGAGCGAAATTTATTTTCATGCCCGCTTGAGCGTGGCTCATGTCCTTACGCGGCTGGCGGCGCGAAACCCTAAAGATTTTTCCTTGCTGGAAGTTCACAACCAGCTTGCCCGCCATGAAAAGCTTGCCGAGACTCACGGGCTTTTGGGCTGGCTGATCGAGATTTGGATTGTGAGGGCTTTGATGTATCACGTGGAGGGAAAAGGCGAGGATGCCCGCCGCGTAATACAGCTTGCGCTGAACGAGTCGGCGCCGCGGGGATATTTCCGAATATTTCTGGATGAAGCTGACCTCATGTGTCCCTTGTTGGAGTCTGTAGCACCGCGCCTGAAAGAGGACGATCTATGCTCTTTTGTGAAGCGGCTACTGGCGGCAATGCGCGGCGACTCCGTGCCAGGCAAAACCAACCTTGCACATGAAGAGCTATTAAGTGATCGGGAACTCGATGTAGTGCGTCTCTTAGCTACTGGACAATCCTATAAAGAGATCGGGCAAAAACTTTTCCTCAGCCTAAACACAGTGCAATTCCACATCAAGAGCATTTATCGGAAACTTTCGGTCAACAAGCGGGGACACGCAATTCGGAAAGCGCAAGAGATGAAAATGATCTGAGCGCAGCCAAATAACCACATGTTTCCATGCTGGAGAACCACATGTTTATGTGGTTCTTTTTTTTTCGTTGAATCCTAGAATGCAAACCAGACAGACCTTTTATTAGAAGAAAGGAAAATATTATGAAAACAAGGCTTCTTTGGATCATCGTTGTGCTCCTGAGCACGCTGCTCGCCGGCTGCGGTTCTGATGCCAGGGTGAGCACATTACAGAGCGAGTCCCAATCGGTTGAGCTGGGAGACGCCAAGTCAGTCCACGTCGAGATCAACATGGGCGCTGGCGACCTGGAGGTCAGCGGTGGCGCGGAAAAGCTGCTCGAGGCCGACTTTACCTATAACGTCGCCAAGCTGAAGCCAGAGGTGAAGTACACGGATGGCACGCTTGTTGTTTGGCAGCCCAACGGCAAAGGCCTGTCAGGCTTGCGAGGCATCACGGACTACCGTAATGAGTGGGGCCTGCGCCTTAACGACGAGGTGCCCATGGACCTGAGAGTGGATGTGGGCGGTGGGTCCAGCGATCTGCAACTGGCTGGTCTGTCGTTGACCCGGCTCGATGTCACTCTGGGCGCGGGCATATACATGGTTGACCTGAGCGGCGACTGGACGCGTGACCTGGACGTCAGCATCGATGCCGGCGCGGCTAACGTCAGCGTGCAGCTGCCCAAGAACGTGGGCGTCCGCGTGGAGGTCGATCGCGGTCCGGCCACGATTGAGGCCGCAGGCTTGGTACAGGACGGGGACGTCTACACTAACGCGGCCTATGGCGTTTCATATGTGACATTGCATGTAAACATAAGTGCGGGTATCGGCCGGATCAACCTAGGAGTCCACGACCAGTAGATTGTCGGGTCCGAGGTATTCGGCTTTTGTTCAGATAAAAGGAGAATCTAGCATGAACGCAAATGATTTAGTCATCTGCACAGAAGGATTGAGCAAGTCTTTTGGCGAGGTACATGCACTGAAATCTCTCGACCTGCGTGTCCCTCAGAAATCGATCTTCGCCTTCCTGGGTCCCAATGGCGCTGGAAAGACCACCACGATCAAGCTGTTGTTGGGCTTGCTCAAACCCACCGGCGGAGGCGGCAAAATCCTTGGCATGGATATCATCCATGAAAACGTCGATATCCGCGCCAAAATCGGCTACCTGCCTCAAGATACACGTTTCTACGAGCACATGACTGCCCGCCAGACACTGGAATACACTGCCAAGTTCTTCTATGCTGGACCTCAATCGGAGATCGACAAGCGCGTGAATGAGATGATCGAACTGGTCGGACTGGAGGGCAAGGCAGACCGGCCGATCAAGGGCTTTTCTGGTGGTGAGCGCCAGCGACTGGGAATCGCCCAGGCCGAGGTCAACTATCCGGACCTGTTGATCCTGGACGAACCCGCCGCCAGCCTGGATCCGCAAGGACGGCGAGACGTGCTCGAAGTGATGTCCCGCATTCGCAAATACGCCACAATCTTCTACTGCACCCATATCCTGGACGATGTACAAAGGATCAGCGACCAGGTCGCGATCGTCAACCAGGGAGAACTTGTTACACAGACATCTATCGAAGAGTTACTGGCAGGTACAGGTGATTTGGTCTACTCAGTAACACTGAGCGGCGATGCCCGGAGCGCATACACCCAGATCAACCAGCAACCCTGGGTTTCTGGGATCGAGGCCAGCCAGCAGGGCGAACAGACTACCTGGCAGGTGAGCGTGACAGACGAGGTCGCTGCCAAAGACCAGTTGATGAACCTGCTGGTATCCAGCGGTTTGAAAGTCTCCAACTTCAGCCGTAAAGAACAAAACCTGGAAGACGTATTCATCAACATCGTTGAAAGGAGTCAGAAATGAGCGCCAGTGCATCGAGTCAATTTCAACTTGTCAAAGAAAAGGGCTGGAGGCGGGGATTGGGTAATTTATTGCAGGGCGAGTACTCGTCCTGGTTCAAATCCTCCAGATGGTGGAAACACCTCATCCTGTGGTTTTCGATCATTAACGTGATGATGGTCATCATGATCATTGCCTCTGCTAAAGCAGTCAAAGACGGAAACGACGGCCCGCCGATCCTTTTCATGTACGGCATCTTCGGCGGGATGTTCGTTGCCTTTGGCGTGATGATCATCATGCAGCGGGTTCTGGTCAGGGAGAAGCGCTCCGGGACGGCTGCCTGGGTGCTCTCCAAACCGGTCACGCGCACGGCGTTTGTCGTCTCCCGGTTGGTTGTCAATTCGATCGCAATCCTACTCACCTCCGTGATCGTGCCTGGCGTGATTCTCTATGTGAGCCTGGGACTATTTAGCGATCTTGGCTGGCTTGCCCCCCTCGGCTTTTTTGCCGCTCTATTAATGGTTTCGCTTCACACATTCTATTGGATCGCATTGGTACTGATGATGGGAACGCTTTTTGAATCATCGAGTGGTGTGATCGCTGTACCGATGGTCCTTTACTTCATGTTCTGGATGGGAACGGGAATTATCCCCGGCCTGACCTACATCTCACCATTGCTGTTGACTTTTAGCCCTGACCCAGAACATATGAATGCCCTGTCTGTTTCTTTTATGACCGGTGAGCCAGTGTTCTCCTGGCTGCCGTTGATCTCAACCGTAGTCTTTTGTGTCATTTTCATCGCCGTAGCTATCCGGCGTTTCAACCGCCAGGAGTTTTAGTCTGACACGAGATGTCTGGCGGAAATAGTAGATAAAGGAGAAAGAAAATGAATCACCTACTCACGACCAAGAAATTCCTGACATTACCGGCGGCAGTCCTGTTGATTCTCACGATACTGCTGTCGACCGTCGGATCAGCCATGGCCCAGGAGGACAGGGTCCCCTCGCGCGGGAACATGCCCGCTGCACCATCGCAAGCACAAGGCCCTACCGATCCCGCCGAGATGGAAGCCTTTCTGGATGAATTTTTTGCGAGGAAGATGGAAGAGTATCACATCGCCGGAGCAGCCATCTCTGTCGTCAAAGATGGCCAGCTCTTTTTTGCCAAGGGCTACGGATACGCCGACCTGGAGAAAGGCATCCCTGTTGACCCTGAGCAGACGGGCTTTCGCATTGGCTCAGTCACCAAGCTGTTCACTTGGACAGCAGTGATGCAGCTCGTCGAGCAGGGAAAGCTGGACCTCGACGCGGATGTCAACACCTATCTTGACTTTCGCATTCCAGACACTTATCCACAGCCGATCACGCTCAAGCACCTATTGACCCATACGGCAGGATTCGAAGATCTGCATGTCGATAACGTGACATTGGAGATCGCAGAACTGGAGCCGCCGGGCGAATGGCTTACTTCCCATATGCCGGCGAGGGTGCGTCCGCCCGGCGATTGTGCAGCTTATTCAAACTACAGCGCCGCCCTGGCAGGATACATCGTGGCACGGGTATCGGGACAGTCCTATGCCCAGTACATCCAGGAACATATCCTGGACCCACTGGGCATGGTGCACTCAACTGCTCGGATGCCGATACCGCCAGACTTGCGCGCCCATGAATCCGTGGGATACATATATGAAGATGACATCTTTCAGGTGTTCCCCGACTTAAGAGGTCCGTTGGCACTCGTACCGGACGGTGCGATGCGCGCCAGCGCCAAGGACATGGCACGTTTTATGATCGCACATCTGCAGAATGGTCGTTACAGCGATGGAAACACTGCCGACGTGCGTATGTTACAAGAATTCACGGTGCAGCAAATGCATAGCCCTCTGTACACTCCCGACCCGCGGCTTCTGGGCACCGTCTATGGCTTTTTTGATTTCAGCGACAACGGCCAACGAACGATCGGGCATGGCGGTACGGCAGAGCCGATGCAATCTCAACTGTTGCTTTTGCCCGACCAGGACCTAGGTATATTTGTGTCCTACAACAGCATGGGTGGTGAGGAACTAACCCGACAGCATATGGGGTTCCAGAGAGCGTTTTTCGATCATTACTATCCTGCCTCTGCGGTCGAGCCAATCCAAGCCCCAGCGGACTTCCCGGAGCGGGCTGATCGGTTTGTGGGCACCTACAAATGGACCTCGAGTTCATATACCACCTTGGAAAAGTACATGACGCTCGGCGGACCAACAATTGAAGTCAAGAATCCCGGCGATGGCACGTTGTTGATTACGACACCGTATGGCGGTTGGCGGGCTGTCGAAGTGGAGCCGCTCTACTTCCGCCAGGCAGACGGTCCCTTTGGCTTCGTCTTTCGCGAGGATGGTCAAGGGCGTATCACCTACATGTTCACCGACTTTACGCCAATGTTCGCGTGGGAAAAATTGAAGTGGTACGAAACGCTCGGCTTTAACATGCCATTGCTTGTCGTTGGTCTCCTGATATTCCTGTCCATGCTCCCCGTCGCGTTGATCCGCGCGATCCGGAACGGCCGCACGAACAGTGACCAAACATCATCACCCCGCGGCCCCCGCGTGGCTTACCAGCTTGTCGTTGGGATCAGCGTTCTCAACCTGTTATTCGCGGCCGGCAACGTGGTGTGGGGCCAGCAGATTGTGTTCGGGATACCGCTCATCTACAAGGTTGTGTTGGGACTGGGCGTTCTGTCCGCCGTGCTGACGGTCGGCGCGGTTGTCTACACGGTGCTGGCCTGGAAGAACAACTACTGGGGCATCGCCGCCCGCTTGTACTACACGCTGGTGACGGTCGCGGCAGTCGCATTTATCTGGTTCCTGAACTACTGGAACCTGTTAGGTTGGCGGTACTAGTTGACAAACGTTTCAAGGTTGGCTGGGATGCCATCCGTCCCCCGCCAGTGATTAATAAAAAAGGAGAATAAAATGACAACAAATACAGTTTCACACCCCGCAATTCAAGATAGTATGGACCGCGCTCAGGCGGAACAAATGGATCAATATACCCTCTGGCAGATCCTCGGCATCTGGGCCCTGGCTGCCCTCCCAATGGGGATTCTCAGTTGGATCGTGTTCCCGGCCGTGTCGCCCGATTTCAACGTAGATCCGCTTGGAGCAGGTGTCACCCGCATCGTGTTGCTCACAATCGGTTTGGTCTGGTTGTTTGTCCTTTCCCTGATGATTGTCCGGAAGGAAGAGGGTGATCTACATTGGGCTACGGTCAAGCGCAGGCTCCGGCTCAACACGCCGCGCGATCCTAAATCCGGCGAGCCTCAGCGCAGGTTGTGGCTGTGGGTCATTCCGTTTGTCATCGCGATCGTCGTGTGGGAGATGGTACTCGTCCCTATCGTGCAAAAAATTTGGGTGTCCCTCTTGCCGTTTCTTGCCGAGCCTCCTGGTTATAGCTTTGGCGCGATCTTTGAATCACAAGAAATCGTGCAGAGACTGATGGGTGCCTGGTGGTTCTTTGGCCTGTTTATGGTTTTCGCTGTCTTTAACTCGATCTTGGGAGAGGAGTTTCTATTTCGGGGAGTATTGCTGCCCAAGATGGAGGGAGTGTTCGGTAGGTGGAGCTGGATGGCAAGTGGCGTGCTCCATGCCTTCTGGCATGTTCACCAGCCTTGGGTGATCCTGGATACAGTNATCAGCGCTGCCTTCCTTTACACATTTCCAAGCTGGCGCTTCCGCAGCACCTGGATGGGCATCATCGTCCACTCTGTTCAAAATGTGTTCTTCCTGTTCTTGATCCTTGGTCTAGTATTAGGGCTCGCTTGAGCCGCAAAACCATGGAACTATATAAGCGGAAACCTCTGTTTAGACAACTGAAAACTACAAAGGAAATCTCATGTCAACACAAGAAATAACGGCAACGAATAACCTGAAGGAACTTTCGATCGACTCTAAGACAGGTCAATACACCCTCTTGCAGATCCTCGGCATTTGGGCACTTGCTGCCCTCCCGATGGGAATCCTGGGTTGGATCGTATTCCCCGCTGTAGCCCCCGATTTCCATACGGATCCGCTTGGAGCAGGCGTCATCCGGATGGTGCTGATCACCGCTGGTTTGATCTGGCTGTTCGTCCTTTCCATGATCATCGTCCGAAAAGAGGAGGGCGATCTCCGTTGGGCGACGATCAAGCGTAGGCTCCGCCTCAATGCTCCTCAGGGACCAATTACCGGTCAAACTCATCGCAGGTTATGGCTGTGGGTAATTCCGGTCCTGATCGTAAGCGTCGGGTTTGATCTGGCACTCGTGCCAATCGTGCAAAAACTGTGGGTGTCGCTCTTCCCGTTTCTTGCTGAGCCCCCCGGCTATAACTTCAGCATCGTCTTTAATACGCCAGAAATCTTGCAGAGGCTGGTGGGCGCCTGGTGGTTCTTTGGCCTGTATGCGGTGTTGTCTCTCTTCAACGACTTCCTGGGAGAAGAGCTTCTATTTCGAGGGGTGCTGCTTCCCAAGATGGAAGGCGTGTTTGGCAGGTGGAGCTGGGTGGCGAACGGCATGCTCTTTGCTTGCTACCACATTCACCAGCCCTGGGTGATCGCTGAGAATCTGGTGAGCGGTCCCATCTTAGCCTATCCGAGTTGGCGCTTCCGCAGCACCTGGATGTCCGTCATCGTCCACTCTGCTCAAAATGTATTCTTTGGGTTCTTCATCCTCCTTATCATAGTTGGGCGCTCTTGAGACCAGGGTTTAAGAGAGGCAACTGGATGGTGATCATTGTGCACGGTGTGGAAGGACTCCCGCTTTTGGTAGTCATCCTGGAGTTGTTGTCCCATTAGGAAAGTTTCTAAGTATGTAAGAAAAACCTGATGGAAAAAAACAAAGGAAAAATCTCATGTCAACCCAAGAAATAATATCAACGAATCACCTGCAAAAACTTTCAATGAATTCCGAGAGAGATCAGTACACCCTTTGGCAAACGCTTGGAATCTGGCTGGCTGGTGGCGCGCCTATGTGGTTGCTTGGTTGGATAGCGTACCCGTGGATGAGCGCCGATCTTCCGCCAATGGACGCTGGCTTGTTGCGCATCAAGTTATTGACGATCGGTCTCATTTGGGAGTTCATACTGGTGGTGATCATTCTCTATCGTGAAGAGGGCAACATCCGATGGAGCACAATCTGCCGACGCTTGAAACTCAATAACCCGATTTCATCCGTGACCGGGCAAACAAGGAAGGCGCTATGGTGGTGGGTTATTCCCTTAAGCATGCTGGTTGCATTCGTGGGTATGGCGTTGAGACCTATGCTGGTCAATTTTACAGGAGAGGTGTTTCCCTTCTTAACTAAGTATATAAATACTTTTGAAAGCAAGGCGATGTATTCGCCTGAGTTACGTGCCCAATGGGTGGGTGCCTGGGGCTGGCTTGGATTGATCTTTGTCCAAAATCTATTTAACTCTGTCCTTGGTGAGGAATTCTTATTCCGCGGGGTGCTCTTGCCCAGGATGGAAGGAGTATTTGGCAAATGGGATTGGGTCGCCAACGGCGTGATCTTCGGGTTCTACCATCTTCATCAGCCTTGGGGGATTCCAGCATCGATTCTGACTGGTTTGATCTACGCCTTATCCGCGAAACGTTTCCATACGACCTGGTTCTCCATCATTTTGCATTCCGGGCAGGCAGTATTCACGCTGTTTTTGATCCTGGGGCTCGTTCTTGGTCTGGCATGACACTCTATCAAGGAACCTATATGTCACAATCGCTTAGTTTGAATTCGCAGAATAAATATGAGATCAAGGTCTACGGTCAACCCGATGACTCGTGGATGCTCTGGTTAGGAGAAGCAAAAGCTACTGTGGAAATCGTCGTCGATGATCGTGAGATGACAACATTCTCGAACGTAGTTATGGATCAGGCTGGGTTGGTTGGCTTGATCCGGCGACTACACGGACATGGGATCGTGTTGCTATCCATTCGGCAAGTATAGAAACTGTAGCACTTTTTGTAGCACCAAGTGACCCCCAGAAAACATGCCTAGCATGTTTAATAAGGGCAATGAACCGTGATCCAAATGTCGGCGCGCTTCAGAAGTACAAAGGAAATTAATCAAATGTATATCCAATCAACCAAGACTGACATTGAACTTTCCAAGAAGTGTATTCTTCCAAAATATTCTTGAAAGGAATATTTCATCCTCGTGTTTGCAGGCATGATCGGCGTTATTGCTAATCATCCTTTCATACGTGAAGTTGCTTTCGACTGCAAAGAAAATTTCTACCAAGGAGCTCGAATGAAATTTATTGCTAGACGATTATTTCCTATAAGTTCATCGACCTTGGTGCTGATACTTGGATTGATCGCCTGCAGCCCCGCTGCACCGGCAACCCCTGCTCCCACTGCGATTGCTTCGACAACACCGGTACGGACTCTTGCAAACCGCGAAGCGCAGGTGCAAACTGTTGAAGTTCAAATTTCGCAATCCCATCCGCCGCAGGTCAGCGCGGTGGTGCGTGGCGACTTGACTGAGTCTTGTGCCTCGCTTGGCGAAAGCCAAGTGCACTATGTATCGAACAGCTTCCAGATCACCGTCTATGTGAACAGCCCTGCAGATATCGGCTGCATGCAAGCGACAGCTCCGTTTGAGACGACGATCCCGCTCAATATAAAGGATCTGCCCGCTGGCAATTACACCGTCATTGCAAATGGCGTGAGCAAAGTTTTTACACTGCCCGTTGAAATCTCTACGCCAACATTGGAAGCGACTTCAGCTCCCGCAGCCACAAGGTCAGCCTGCATTGATTCAGCTGCGTTTGTCACGGACGTAACGATTCCGGATGACACCATCCTAGATTCCAATAACGCGTTCACAAAAACATGGCGGCTCAAAAACACGGGTTCGTGTACCTGGGACAGTAGTTACTTGGTTGCATATATCTGGGGCGCAACTATGAGCCAGCAGCCAGGTTATTGGATCATGAAACAGGGACAAATCATCACCCCGGGTCAAACGGTTGACGTCAGCGTTGGGATGATATCACCAGTTGACAACGGAAATTATGTCTCGTACTGGGGCTTGAAAAAAGTGGACGGTCCTTTTGTGCCGATTGCAGGTGGCGCCAACGGAGATTCGTTCTACCTCAAGATCAAGGTGAACAGCGGTCAGGTGGATGGAAACGTCACAGCGGCATCCATCGCCATTCAACCGGAGCAAGGCTCAGGTCCGGCATGCACGTCCGGTTCCACCTATTTGGTTCATGCCAGCATTACAACCAATGGAGCCTCTTCGGTAACCTACGAGATTGAGTCCAGCGCCGGCCAAACAACCGCGGGGTACTTTCAGCCATCTCCCGCGGGACCGGTATCGCCTTCCGTAACAGGCATATTCGTATTCGATCAACTGGATACAAAAACAATCGATCTGCGTTTCGTGGGTCCTTATCCGTATCCCGATAACATTACCGTGCTGCTCTGGGTCAATCATAGAGATTGGTATCAAGCCAAACTGTCGTGTGATTCAAACTGAGTTAAACAGGGAAAGGATAAAAACATGTACACCCGTAAATCGCCTTTGAAATTTTACTGGTCTAGTGTTCTTGTGGCGCTAGGCTATATGAGCGGTATTTTTGTTGCCGGAATGATTGATACAGTTTTCGGATTACAGATCTCGGCCGAGGCGACTCATAAATCAAGTCTTATTCTGCTCTTGATCGGAACAGTGTTGCTGGGCGCTTTTATTGGACCCTTTGCGTCGCGCTTGAGCCTTTCACGTGGACAGGGATTCCTGCTCTGGGGAAGCCTGATTCTGTTCACATTCGGATCGGTAACGCTTGAAGGTGCCTACTTTGTTCCAGATCTTGTATCTACTCCAATCCCGATGCTGGTTATGCAACAGCTTTTCGCTGCGATAGGCGCGGCGCTGGTTATCGTAAGCATTTTTGGCACGTCTCGCAAGACCGCGTCATGGAGAAGTTCTCTTGAACAACGCCCATGGTATTCATGGATGTGGCGCTTTCTACTGAGTGCCGTAAGCTACCTGGTGTTTTATTTTGTAGTTGGTGGACTCAATTATCAACTGGTAACCAAACCCTATTACGAGACACATGCCGGCGGATTGACTGTTCCTTCGGTTAATATCGTATTGGTCGTGGAGTCGATCCGCAGTATTCTCATCGTGTTTTCGGTGTTTCTTTTTATGCTGTCGACACGCGGGACACGAACCCAAGTAATGGTCAGTACCGGTTGGTTGCTGTTTGCCATCGGTGGCATCATCCCTCTCATCTTGCAGATCGGTACCCTACCAATTTTCCTCCTCGCCGCCAGCGCTGTAGAAATCTTCTTCCAAAATTTTCTAACAGGTGTTGTAGCTGCATTCTTGCTGGGTCCTGAAAGTCTGAGGGGAGAGGAACTCACCCGAGTGGTGAAACCAGGAATATCATGATTCGAACCGTAGAAGATGCTCTTGCGTCCTTCCGCGAGCGGATCAGGTCTCTTCGGGGGCACTGACCTCACAATCCATTGAAATCTATGGCAGAAAAACACAAGGGAAAACAATCTTTGGTAAGACCTCGATAGGAATCACACCATCTACTTCTTCAAGGAAGGGAATTTAAGCGCAATGACGCTGTAGTGTTGCTTTCTTCTGTTTATTTGCGCTGGCGCAAAGAAGTATTTTTCTCAGTTAGGTAGAATGTCGCTTTGAATATGACGAAGGATCGCGTAAAGAGTTTTCCTTACGCCTCAAGCTGAACACGAAAAACCTGAACTGCAATACCCTAGCAAAATGTCACCACCTTTTGTGACAAAAGTCACATTTTAGACGCAATATCAGGTGAATCATTTACACTGGTTTTATAGAATGATTTGACTATTTTCTGTCCTCAGGAGTTTGCGAAACCCATGATAAACCGAATTAGCAGATTTGGAATGCAGCCCGTTTTCCTGCTCATCATGCTCCTCGCGCTTACTATGCTGAGCTGGAATGCGCTGCCGAAATCCCTGCACAGGAGTATTCCCATAGATAAACCAGTTGCTGCACACACGCGATTACAGTCGGCCGCAAGCCAAAATTCTCCTGCTGGTAGCGCAGAAAGCGGGCAAGAATTATTCATGGGCTATGCTCATCTTCAAAATGCTGGACCTCCCTGTATGGGCTGTCATAGTGTAGGTCAAAACGGGCTTCTTGGCGGCGGAGCGATGGGACCCGATCTCACCAATGTCTCCACCCGGCGCAGCGACATGGAGATCCTAGGCATTCTGTCCAATTCGGGGGAAACCATCTCTCCCGTTATGCAGCCAATCTATGAAGATTTCCCCCTAACGGCTCAGGAACAAGCCGATCTACTTGCGTTCGTGAAATCCTCCGCCGGGCAGCCGGAATCAGACAAGGAACTCCTGGTTCTTGGCATCAGCCTGGCTGGTTTTGTGGCAGCAGTTGTTGTGCTGGGATTTATATACCGCGGTCGTCTGCGGGGTGTCCGCAAGGCGTTGGTCAGGAAAGCGCAAGCGAAAAAATAATGAATGAATCTATAGGACCTGACCGGTTCTCTTCACTGAAACCGGTCACGTATGCCTGAAGACAAGGAGGCACCTGTGAGTTGGATTGAAGAGATCGCAAACCCGCAAGCTCGTCAGTGGGAAGAGTTCTACCGCAATCGCTGGCAGCATGACCGTGTGGTGAGAAGCACACACGGAGTCAACTGCACCGGAAGTTGTTCTTGGATGATCTACGTCAAGGATGGGATCGTGACTTGGGAATTGCAAGCGTTGGACTACCCCAACCTGCAAGCAGGCTTGCCACCCTATGAACCACGCGGCTGTCAACGCGGTATTTCCTTTTCGTGGTACCAGTACAGCCCGGTGCGGGTCAAATATCCGTACATGCGCGGTGTGCTGATGGATTTGTGGCACAAAGCAAAAGCGGAACACAGTGATCCGGTCGAAGCTTGGGCGAGCGTAATGGAAGACCCTGCTGCACGCAAGTCCTTCCATCAGGCGCGTGGTAAAGGTGGTTTCCGCCGCACGACCTGGGATGAGACGCTGGAGATCATCGCCGCGTCTACCATTTACACGATCAAAAAGTATGGACCAGATCGCATTATCGGTTTTTCGCCCATTCCGGCCATGTCGATGTTGAGTTATGCAGGCGGTAGTCGCTTCCTGCAGTTGTTGGGTGGCGTCAGCATGAGTTTTTATGACTGGTACAGCGACCTGCCTCCTGCCAGCCCGGAGACTTGGGGCGAACAAACCGACGTAGCGGAAAGCGCCGATTGGTTCAATGCCAAATTCATCGCCTCGGTTGGCTCCAACATGAGCACGACGCGCACCCCGGATGTCCACTTTGCCGCTGAGGCGCGCCACGCCGGAACCAAGCTGGTGGTCTTTGCACCCGATTTCAACCAGGTTGCCAAATATGCCGATTGGTGGGTTCCCGTTCACGCCGGGCAAGATGGCGCGTTCTGGATGGCGCTCAACCACGTTATCCTGAACGAGTTTCATCATCACAACCCGACGCCTTACTTTCTGGAGTATGCACGCCGCTACACAGACTCGCCCTTCCTGGTTGTGCTCAACGAGTCAAACGGCAGTTATGTGCCAGGCAGAATGTTGCGTGCCGCACAGGTATCCCGCACTCGTGATGTGGAAAACGGCGAGTGGAAATTCCTGGTTTGGGATGAACTTAGCAATGAGCCGCGCATGCCGCAGGGCAGCCTGGGATTCCGCTGGCAGAAGCAAAAGGGGCAATGGAATCTGGAACCGAAAGACGGCTTGGATGGAAGCGAGATCCGTCCCCAGCTCACGTTCCTGAGGGGACCTGACCAACTGTCTGTATCGTTCGCTGAGTTCGGCGAAGGCAAATCCTTCCAGCGTAGTGTGCCGGTGCGTTATGTAGAAACGACTGAAGGCAAAGTGGCTATTGCTACTGTGTATGACCTGCTCATGGCTCAATACGGCGTGGGGCGCGGCTTGGAAGGCGATTATCCCGCCAACTACGATGATGAGAATCTTTCGTATACGCCTGCCTGGCAGGAACGCTATACTGGCATCGACCGACAGACCGTCATACAGTTTGCGCGCGAGTGGGCGACCACGGCGGTCAAGACCGAAGGCAAGTGCATGGTCATCATTGGCGCCGGGGTCAATCACTGGTATCACAACAACCTGATCTATCGCGCCTGCATTGGAACTCTCTTGTTGACCGGATGTGTTGGACGCAACGGCGGCGGGTTGAATCATTATGTCGGTCAGGAGAAATTAGCCCCGGCGGCTCCCTGGGCGGCGATGGCTTTTGCCACAGACTGGCAAAAACCGCCGCGCCAGATGAACTCGCCTTCCTTCCATTATGTTAACAGCGACCAGTGGCGTTATGAACGCACCTACACTGAACCACAGCCTGTCGCCCGTCCTGACAGCGAACATAACCGCGACATGATTCAAGAACATACGCTGGACTCGCAAATCCGCGCGGTGCGTATGGGTTGGCTGCCTTCATACCCGCAGTTTGATCGAAGCTCGTTGGAACTGGTCAAGCAGGCAGAAGAGGCGGGAGCAAAAACCGATGCTGAGATTCGGCAATGGGTAGTGGATCAGCTCAAATCCGGAAAGATGCGTTTCGCAGTCCAGGATCCAGATGCACCAGAGAATTGGCCTCGTCTGTGGTTCATCTGGCGCGGCAATGCACTCAACGCCAGTGCGAAAGGCCAGGAGTATTTCTTCAAGCATTATCTGGGAACGCATCATCAGATCATTTCAGAAGAAGTGGATAAGCATCATTTTCATGAAGTGAATTACCGTGAGGATGCTCCCGAAGGCAAATTCGACCTGGTGGTGGATATTAACTTCCGCATGGATACCTCGGCGTTGTATTCGGATATCGTCCTGCCGACCGCAAGCTGGTACGAAAAAGACGATCTAAACACAACCGACATGCATTCGTTCATCCACCCGTTGGCGGCTGCGGTGCCACCCTCCTGGGACTCGAAAAGTGACTGGGATATTTTCAAAATTCTGGCTGGGAAAGTCAGCGAAATGGCGCAGACACACTTGCCTGAGCCGGTGCGCGACCTGGTAGCGATGCCGCTCCAACATGATACGCCCGCTGAGATGGCGCAGGCGCACATCCGCGATTGGGCACGTGGGGAGTGTGAGCCCATCCCCGGCGTGACCATGCCGAACTTTGTGGTGACCGAACGCGACTACGTTAACCTGGGCAGGCGCTTCATCTCGTTTGGACCCAAAGTGCAGAAGGAAGGTTTCGCGATTCACGGAATCCACTGGCAGGTGGACGACTTGTACCAGCAATTGTTGGACAGCCGCCCAACCGTCACATGGAATGGTCAGCGCTTCCCATCGCTGGAGATCGCGCGTGATGCGGCAAACATCATCCTGCATCTGGCCCCCGAAACCAACGGCGAAGTGGCATATCGCGCCTTCCAAGCCGAAGAAGAACGTATGGGACTCAAACTGACTGATTTGGCGGAACCCACACGTGCCACCCGGATGACCTTCCACGACCTGACCCAACAGCCGCGACGCTTGCTCAACAGTCCCATCTGGACAGGTATCGTCAGCGATGGTCGCCCTTACTCCGCCTACACTTTGAACGTGGAACGTTTGGTTCCCTGGCGCACGCTGACGGGACGCCAGCATTTCTACCTGGATCACGAGGGCTACCTGGCATATGGCGAACACTTGCCTACGTACAAACCCCGCCCTGATCCACTTGCGTTTGGCGACCTGGATAAAAGCCTTCGCGAAGGCAAGACCCTGCAACTGAACTACCTGACGCCTCATGCCAAATGGCACATCCATTCCAACTACTTCGACAACGACCGGATGCTCACTCTCTCGCGTGGTATTGAACCACTCTGGCTCAGCGAACAGGATGCAGAACAACTTGGCGTGCAAGACAATGATTGGGTGGAAGCCTACAATGATCACGGCGTCACCGTCACGCGTGCCATCGTCAGCGCGCGCATCCCGCCGGGGTTGTGCATCATCTATCACGCTCCGGAACGAACCGTGAGTGTGCCCAAATCGCCCATGCGCGGCAACAAGCGGGCCGGTGGTCACAACAGTCCCACACGCATCCACCTGAAGCCTTCCCTGATGGTCGGTGGTTATGGTCAGTTTACGTATGCATTCAATTATTGGGGTCCGACAGGTGTCAACCGCGACACCTTCATACTGGTACGCAAACTACCCGGCGATCCGCAGTTCTAATCTAAAAAGCGTACCACTATTAAACAGGATATGAGATTATGAAAATCCGTTCACAAGTATCAATGGTTTTCCACCTCGATAAATGCATTGGCTGCCACACATGCAGCATCGCCTGCAAAAACATCTGGACCGACCGCCAGGGTGCTGAGTACATGTGGTGGAACAATGTGGAAACAAAACCGGGAGTCGGTTTCCCCACCCAGTGGGAAGACCAGGAGAAATACAAAGGCGGCTGGGAACTTAGGGATGGCAAGCCACAACTCAAACTGCAAAACCGCTTGCAGACCTTTGGCAACCTATTTTCCAACCCGGCGCTGCCCACCATGGATGATTACTACGAACCGTGGACGTACAACTACGGAGACTTGTTCAACTCCCCGCTCGGCGATGACCAGCCAACCGCGCGTCCCATCTCGCGTATCGATGGCAAACCGATCGAAATCGAATCGGGACCCAATTGGGATGACGACCTGGGCGGCTCCAACATCTACGCCGCCAGCGATCCCCTGCTGGAGAACATGAGCCATGAAGACAAGCAGCGCCTCTTTTCCATCGAGCAGCTTTTCTACTTCTACATGCCGCGCATCTGCAATCACTGTCTGAATGCCGGCTGTGTGGCAGCCTGTCCCTCTGGCGCCATCTACAAACGTGCCGAAGATGGCGTGGTGCTGATCAATCAGGATAAGTGCCGCGGCTGGCGCATGTGTGTCTCAGCCTGCCCATATAAAAAGACTTACTACAACTGGTCTACCGGCAAATCCGAGAAGTGCATCCTCTGCTATCCCCGTCTGGAAACCGGGCAAGCCCCTGCTTGTTTCCATTCCTGCGTTGGGCGCATCCGCTATCTGGGCGTTCTGCTCTATGACGCAGATCAGATCGAAGCCGCCGTGAAAGTTCCGGATGATCAACTGGTGCAGCGCCAACGGGAAATGATTCTCGATCCGAACGACTCGAAAGTTGTGGCCGCTGCCAAAGAGAGCGGAATCCCTGACGGTGTGATCACGGCAGCACAGCAATCGCCGGTATATCGCTATGTCAAAGAATGGGAATTAGCCCTGCCCCTTCACCCCGAGTTTCGTACCCTGCCCATGCTGTTCTATGTACCACCGCTTCTGCCTGTTCTTTCGGTTGCACAGGAGAGCGGTTCTCAACGCGTGGAAAACGACTTGTTCAGTTCGCTTGAGAATGCTCGCGTGCCCGTCCGCTACCTGTCGCGCATGTTAGCCGCTGGCAATGATGAGTTGATCATCAAGGCATACCAGAAGATGATCGCCGTCCGCTTGTATAAACGGGCTGAGACCGTCGGCGATGTAACCAGTGACGAGGCATCCGCCGCCCTTGATAAAGCCGGTATGAACGCCGAAGAAGCCGAAGCCATCTATCAACTCACATCTTTGCCTTCCTATCAGGAACGGTTTGTCATCCCGCCATACAGCCGCGAAGGTGACATCGAGGAAACCTACGATCCGCAGCAGCGAAAAGCAGAGACCGGCTTCGGCAAACGTCAGAGCCCTCATCGAGGTCTGTAAACCATGATCAAAGATTCAACCGCACTCCTGTATGACCTGTTTGCCGACCTGTTGGAATATCCCTCGTTAACTACTCCCTTAAAAGCTGGGCTTTGTTATGAGCGTTTGCAAGTGCCCCAGCCTGAGGCGGGCGGCTTGCTGGAAGGCTTCTATAACGAAACCGAAAGACGGACTCTGGAAGAGCTTGAGGAACTGTATACTACCACCTTCGATATGCAGCCAGTTTGTTATCCCTACGTTGGCTATCAACTGTTTGGCGAAAGTTACAAACGTGGGGCATTCATGGCCCAACTCAACGAAGCCTATCATGCCTTTGGCTATTCTGGCGGTCTGGAACTGCCGGATCATCTTTCCATCATCCTGCGCTTCCTGGGACTGGATGTCACCAATCGGCAGGGCGATTTCTGCCAGGCCTTACTGAACGAAGGTTTGACGCCAGCCTTGGGGAAAATGCTCCAAGCTTTCGGAGCACATGCCAAAAATCCATATGTTGCGCTTCTATTGGCGCTCCAATCGTTTCTCGTTCACAACCCTGAAAAGGAGTTGGGTCATGGTTGATAATCTTCTCTTTGTCGTATTTCCCTATGTAGCGGTTGCCCTGGCAGTAGGGGGGACGATTTATCGCTACCTCACCAACCAATTTTCTTTCACCAGTCTGTCCTCGCAATTCCTGGAAAGTGATATCCAGTTTTGGGGTTCAACACTTTGGCATTACGGCATCCTTCCAACCCTCGTCATCCACCTGGCAGGATTTGCTTTTCCCAGAGTGATGGCAGCTTTGCACGGCACACCCGAAACCCTTTATCTGGCTGAATTGGCAGGCAAAATTTTGGGCATCATGGCACTGGCCGGCGCAGGAGCTTTGTTCTATCGACGGCTTTCCTCCACCAAGATCCGCGTCGTCACCACACCTGCAGACTGGGTGATTCTGACGTTGCTGATCTTTCAAGTAGCGCTTGGGCTGATGATTGCGTTTATATATCGTTGGGGAGCGACCTGGTTCATTCATACAGTGACGCCCTGGGTGGTCTCACTAGTGACCTTCCAGCCCGCGCCGCAATATGTGTCTGCTTTGCCCTTGATTCCCAAGCTGCACTTCCTGAACGCCACATTGTTAATTTTGCTTTTCCCGTTCACCCGCCTCGTGCACATGATAACCTTTCCAACCACCTATCTCTGGCGAAGTTTCCAACTGGTGATTTGGACTCGACGTAAAGCCAGCTAGGGGAACCTTATGTGGAAGAAAATAACGAACACGATTCAGAACGGGATCCGTGACTTGTTCCCGGCATATTTTGCTTTGGTCATGGCAACGGGCATCATCTCCATCGCCTGTCATCTTGTAAAGATGGATTTTCTCGCCTTCCCATTGTTTTACCTCAACCAGTTTTTCTACCTCGTGCTCTGGCTCCTCACGCTTGCCCGCATCTTCCGTCACTCATCACGGCTTCTCGGCGACCTGTCCAATCACCGCCTTGGCACGGGCTTCTTGACGATCGTTGCCGGGACGAATGTGCTGGGAAGTCAATTTGTCATTCTTAAATCAAATCAGACAGTTGGCCTCATCCTCTGGATAGTGGGGCTAGTGCTCTGGCTCTTTCTGATCTACGCCCTTTTCACTGTGCTGACCATCAAGGCAGAAAAACCTCCATTGGAGTCGGGCATCAACGGCGCATGGATGCTGTTCGTTGTCTCCACTCAATCGATTGTCGTGCTGGGCATGTTCCTTGTCTCTCGTTTTGCGCCCTGGGAGGAAATGTTCACTTTCGCCATGCTGGGATTTTATTTGCTTGGCTGCATGTTCTACATCCTGATCATTTCGCTCATCGTCTACCGTTTCATGTTCTTCAAGATCGAGCCGGATGAAATGACCCCTCCCTACTGGATCAACATGGGCGCGGTCGCCATCACCACCCTGGCCGGCGCAAATATCCTTCTCAAAGGCAATGCTCCGTTTCTCAGCGATCTGACCCCGTTCATTAAAGGCTTCACGATTTTCTTCTGGGCGTCAGGAACATGGTGGATTCCGCTCCTGTTCCTCCTCGGCGCGTGGCGGCATATCTATAAACGCTACCCGCTGACCTATCATCCCGCATACTGGGGATTGGTCTTCCCGATGGGTATGTATACGGTTTGCACTTTCCAATTGGCAAAAGCCTTGAATTTGGAATTTCTCTTACTAATCCCAAAGTTCTTTATCTTTATTGCTTTGAGCGCCTGGCTCATCACCATCTTTGGATTGGCATACCGTCTGGGAACCACGTTCCCAAAAGCTCCCACGGCCAAACGACCCAAGCAGCTGAAAACCGTTTAGCCAGGCTTCAGCTGAAATCTTTACTTGTGCAAAGACTCTGATTCTGATCATTCGTTTCAATAGAAAACAAGGTGCATTTTGGAAACATTTTCGACTCTAAAGATGCCGAGTTTGGATGAGCTGCTGACCGCCAGCGCGGCACACCATCATCGGGTCTGTCCTCGCCAGGTGCTCGGCGTTCGCATCGGACTTTTGGCTGGGCGCGCCCTCGAGATGCCTTTGCCTCAGCCCGAGAAATGTTTGCTCGCGATCGCTGAAACGGATGGCTGCTTCGTGGATGGACTATCCGCGGCGACAGGCTGTTACGTGGGCAGGCGCACCCTGCGGATCGAAGATTATGGAAAGACTGCTGCGACCTTTGTAGATACGCTCGCCGAGCAAGCGATCCGTATCGCGCCGCGCCTCAACATCCGCGAATTGGCATGGGAATACGCGCCCTCTGCACGCAACAAATGGGAGGCACAACTTATCGGCTATCAACACATCCCTGATGAATCGTTGTTTTATTGGCAACAAGTGGAATTGACTGTTCCTGTCCAGCAGATCATCGGTCAGGCGGGTAAGCGTGTTACGTGTGAATTCTGCGGGGAGGAAATCATTAATCAAAGGGAGGTCATCCGCGAAGGGACAATATTGTGTAAGTCCTGCGTGGGTGAATCGTATTTTCGCTGCCCGCAAGATTCCCTGAAATAACAAGGCTAAAATGATCCGCGGGTTCATGATCCTATAAACGAAGTTTTTTCAGGCTGTATCAAGTCCTGAAATCAAAAACCGATCGGTCCCGATACCGAACAGACGGCGGGCATCCTCGGCAGTGAGGTCCGGAAGCAGCGACTTGACCATGAACGCGCCCCAGCTCGGTTGAGCGACTAGCCAGCCCACCGCCCGCAGACTCGCAATATCGGACGATCTGCTCATAGTCATCTGAACGTACTGCGCTTTTCGTTGAGAAGCCACGGCGTCGATACCTGGCTGCAATATCTTTATGCTGATTCGCAGCATCGACTCGTCACCACGCGCAAACGTGCGAACAGGCTTTGTCGCCAGGCGAAACCCAGACACTTACCGGCAATATCTCGGAATAGGGTTTCAACAAAATCAAATCCCTCGAAGACTGCACTCTGAGCGTTCAGCCGAGTGGGCTGGTGCGCCAGCTCCCTTCGGGCCAGAGATGTTGCCGATACATTCATATCCACGTAGCCATATTGTTGATATAGTTTATAGGCTGTGCGCCGCCGCGTGATCTTGTGCTGGTCGATCCGCATGGCCGCCTGCACAGGGATAGTGACATCTACGAGATATCTATTGCCATCGAGCACCAGGACGATGGCGGCATGGCAACCACCACGTGCGAGGCAGAGAACAGCCCCATATGGTTTTGAGAATATACAACTGCCCTTGCCGACGGACGCCAATTACGTTGACACCAAGTCGAACCGGTAGTTGGAACCGAGTTACATACGCCTTGAAGTATGCCGCGACCTCATCCTTGTGCGGAAGGTGAAACGGTGCAGCAGGAAACGCAAATCCCGGTAGACTGCTGTATTTTACAGGGCTGAATAATCGTAATGAGTCCCAACGCTCACTCCAGACCTCTCCCACTTCGCTCGCATCATCCGGAATGACAAAATTTATCCTATGCAGGGCGAGATAGTAACCAGTTGCGAGCCCAGCTTGCCCGGCTCCAATCACAAGAACATCGTATTGTTCGGCACGAATGCTTTCCTCGCGAACCTTATCCTCCAAGCCATAATGTTCCATGAATTGTGTTGTTATTTCTTATTCTCCATTTCTGTTTTGTCGGCTATCACTGCCAGCAAAGTCAGATTAAGATTAAATATCTTATCTAGCAAGCCGTGCAGTTCGGCCTGATCACGTACGAATCCAGTTAGTGTAGCTTCATCATTAGGCTCATTGACAATATTGAGTGGGGCAAACCAATCGCTCCAGGTTTGATCCAGTTGACCTTTGATCCGAATTCGGTAGACCATAGTATCCTGATGTTCTTCTCCTTGCTCAATTAACGCGATGCACTTACTTTGATGGTACCGGCTGACTTATAGTCACCTCACCTGTAAACTTCTCGCCAGGCTGGCGCACCAGCCTACGCGGTCCGTAGACCAGTATCACGAGAAGCGATAATCCCGTGCCTACTACGCTCAGTAGCATCAGAACATGCCAGGCACTAGGTGCGTCTGGTAGGATCTGCCACAGGTTGGTCAGCACGTTCAGTTCTGCGTGCAGAAGAATCGCGAGCAGGAGGTTGCCGCGCGTGCTGTTTAAGAGCCAGGTATAGATGATTGACAAGCCTATGAGACCAACTAGAAATAACAGAAATGGGATATGGCCTACTGCTTGGGATGGCATCCACATCAATGGCACATGCCAAAGAGTCCATACTGCTCCTATAACCATGCTCGCGGGCAAGGCATCCATACGCGATTGCAATGTAGGCAACAGGTAGCCGCGCCAGCCAAACTCTTCACCCAAAGGTCCGAGTGGCAGCATTGCCACACCTATCAGCAATACGCGCGGCAGTTGTTCGACCAAAGCCTCAAAGTGTGGTGGTTGGCCACCTAGGCTGACATGCAGCCCCATTGCCGCCAGATGCAACAACAATGGGCCCCCAAACACGGCACCATACCAAATCGGCGCGACGCGCCAACGCAACGCACGGCTTAAGAATCTCAGTACGCCTGCCCAGCCTTCGGCGTGCGCAGTGAAGGTGATCGCCATGATCGTCGGTCCATACCCACCCAGGAAGAGCAAGACAAGTGATGGAACTGGTAGCGTTAACATGCCTCGTTCGGCCAACGCCACGGGTAAATGAAATGACCATGTGAATGCCAAGGTTGCGGTTACGAATGAGAGTGGCGCATAATGGTTG
>Ga0065705_10104188_pt1 | contig 41656 bp, 34 predicted proteins | sample SwibulcommuniRL2_FD_59092 | JGI IMG/M metagenome (GOLD analysis project Ga0065705, IMG submission 59092) | Bulk soil microbial communities from switchgrass field near Rose Lake, East Lansing, Michigan, USA - RL2 Bulk Soil v2 (version 2) | ecosystem: Environmental > Terrestrial > Soil >...
GAAATACCTCGATTGTCTTTCCGCCTATTCCGCGGTTAATCAGGGGCATGTCCATCCTCAAATCTTGAACGCTCTGCTCGAACAGGCAAGGAAGGTCACACTTACTTCACGCGCCTTCCGTAATGACCAACTGCCGCTCCTTTACAAAGAACTCTCAGAGATGACCGGCTACGAAATGTCTCTGCCGATGAATAGCGGCGCGGAAGCCGTCGAGACCGCGCTGAAGCTGGCGCGCAAGTGGGCTTATCGGGTCAAAGGGGTGCCTCGCCACCAGGCAGAGATCATTACTGCCGCAGGCAACTTCCATGGGCGCACGATTTCCATCGTCACGTTTTCCACCGAGCCCCTCTATCGGGATGACTTCGGCCCATTCACGCCCGGATTTGTGAATGTCCCCTATAGGGATGCAGACGCAATCGAAAAGGCGATTACACCGAATACTGCGGCTGTCATGCTCGAGCCGATCCAGGGTGAGGGCGGAGTCATCATTCCGCCTGCTGGATATTTGAAGAAGGTTGCGGAAATTTGTAAGAAGAATAATGTTTTGTTGATGGCAGATGAAATTCAAACCGGTCTGGGCCGGACGGGAAAGCTGTTCGCCGCGCAGCATGAAGACGTCCGCCCGGATGTGACGATTATCGGCAAAGCGTTGGCTGGAGGATTTTATCCGGTCTCTGCAGTGCTGGCGGATAAGGATTTGCTTGGCTTGTTTCAGCCGGGTGAGCATGGTTCAACCTTCGGTGGGAATCCCCTTGCCGCTGCGGTGTCACGCGCAGCCTTGAAAGTGATCCGGGATGAAAATTTGGCGGAGCGTTCCCGCGAGTTGGGCGAATACTTTATGGAGCAATTGGCTGAAATTCCCAGCCCGCACGTAAAGGAAGTACGCGGCAAAGGTTTGCTGATCGGCATCGAGCTCAAGCCAGAAGCAAAGGGTGCACGCCGCTTCTGCGAGGCGATGCAGGAGAGGGGCATCCTGGCCAAAGAAACGCATGAAAACGTTATCCGTTTTGCTCCTCCGCTTGTGATCGATAAAGAGACGATTGACTGGGCACTGCCCTTCATTCGTGAAGTGTTAAATATGAGATAGTCTCAAACCCTAACGACTATAAAGGTCGTTAGGGTTTCACGGTTTTTCAAGGAGGCTCCATGAACATTGGTATTCCAAAAGAGAGACGTCCATTCGAGTCACGAGTGGGTCTTTCCCCCGCCGGAGTGGAGATTTTGTCTCAACAGGGGCATCAGGTCTACGTCGAGCATGAGGCAGGCGTGGGCGCTGGGTTTGATGACCGGGAGTTTGAGACTTCCGGGGCGCGGCTCGTTTATTCTCCGGAAGAAGTCTTCGTGCGCGCCGATTTGTTGCTAAAGGTGGCGCGTCCAACCCTGGAGGAATTGGATTGGCTCCGTCCGGGAACAGCCCTGACGGGGCTCCTGCATCTTGCCTCGGCGCGTGAGGACAAGATCGAAATCCTGCTCGAAAAGAAAATTACGTCAATTGCCTATGAGCAAATAGAAACACCCGAACGCTCACTGCCTGTTCTCCGTCCGTTCAGCCAGATTGGCGGAAAGATGTCTGCCTCCGTTGCAGCACGTTTGCTCCAAAATAATTGGGGTGGAAAAGGAATTTTGCTTGGCGGGATTCCCGGCGTTCCCCCTGCTGAGGTCGTCATTCTGGGCGGCGGCACAGTTGGCGTTTGCGCAACCGATGGGTTTCTTGGACTCGGCGCGCACGTGACAGTGATTGATAAAGATGTGAATGTGTTGCAACAAGTCTATAATCGTTTTCCAAATGTTGTGACGATGCTTTCTACAAAGCGCAATATCGAGAAGGCCATCGCCTATGCCGATGTCGTCGTGGGCGCTGTATTGATCAGCGGTGAGCGCACACCCATATTGATTACGCGTGAGATGATGCAGGCGATGAAGCCACGTTCGGTCTTTATTGATGTAAGCATCGATCAGGGAGGTTGTGCAGAAACATCGCGTCCCACTACGCATGATCATGCCACCTATGTTGAGGAGGGTGTGCTTCATTACTGTGTTCCAAATATGCCTGGCGTCGTCGCGCGTACGGCGACGCATGCATTCGTCAATGCTGCCATGCCATATATTACGGAAATAGCGAATTTAGGTGCGGCACAGGCAATGCTGCAAAACCCTGCCATTGAGAAAGCAGTCAACACGCACAATGGGGAACTCGTCCATCTCACCATGCTTTCCAAAGGAGCCTACGATGGATTGGAATAGTATTTACCAGTCGCGCATCACGACCGCGCAGGATGCTGTTCGCATCATCAAATCTGGCATGCGCATCTTCCTCACAGGCAATGTATCGGTGCCTCAAAAAGCGCTCGCCGCTTTGGTGGAATACGCTCCAAACCTCCAGGATGTGGAGATCTGCCAGGCACTGACAATTGGTCCCGCTGATTACGTGAATCCCGACATGGAAGGTCATCTGCGTGTCAACACGCTCTTTATTAGCCATAATGTGCGCAAGGCTGTTCAGGAGGGGCGCGCGGATTTTACACCCGTATTACTTTCAGAATTTCCACTGCTCTTCAAACGTGGAACCCTCCCGCTCGACGCGGCGATCATTCACGTCTCCCCGCCAGATGAGCATGGCTTTTGCAGCCTGGGTGTGGAAGTTGGGCTCACCAAGACACCAGCTGAATGTGCGAAAGTGATCATTGCGGAGGTCAACCAGCAAATGCCGAGGACGCTCGGCGACTCGTTCATCCATGTCAGCCGCTTGAATCATATTATCCCGGTCAACTATCCCATCCCTGAAATGCCAATGGCTGAAGACGGCAATTCAGAAGTAGTTGAAAAGATCGCAGGCTTCATTGCCGAGTTGATTCCCGATGGCGCAACCATGCAATTGGGTATTGGTGCCATCCCGGACGCGGTCTTGAAATATTTGCGCCATAAAAAGGATCTGGGCGTTCATAGTGAGTTGTTCTCCGATGGCGTGATCGATCTTGTCAATGAAGGTGTATTGACCAATGCGCGCAAGTCACTGCATCCCGGAAAGATCATCGCAGGGTTTATGCTTGGTACGCAGGACCTATACAAGTGGTCAGATGATAATCCACTCATCGAAATGCATCGCACGGAATATGTCAACGACCCCTTTGTGATTGCACAGAACGAACGTATGGTTGCCATCAACTCTGCCATCGAAGTGGATTTGACCGGACAGGTCTGTGCGGATAGCATCGGACCAAAGCTGTATAGCGGCGTGGGCGGCCAGCTTGATTTCATCTATGGTGCCTCACGTTCAAAGGGTGGTGTGCCAATCATCGCTTTGCCAAGCACAACCACACTCCGGGATGGAACCCCGATCACTCGAATTGCGGCCATGCTCAAACTGGGTGCGGGGGTTGTCACCAGTCGTAATCACGTGCGCTATGTGGTCACAGAATACGGTGTGGCTGACCTCTATGGAAAAACCATTCGTCAGCGGGCTCGACAACTCATCAACATTGCACACCCCGATTTCCGTCCAGATTTGGAAAAGCAGGCAAAAGAATTGCATTATTTGTAACCATCCACTAAACAGTAAGGCAACGAATCTTAGAGGCTTGCCATAGAAATGGTGATAATTCTCTGCGGTGAATAAAATTTTATTTGGGATATCGTATGACTCATAAAGCAAAAATTGTGGCAACCATTGGGCCGGCCAGCCAGGCTGAGGAAATCCTCGAGAAGCTCATCCTCGCCGGCATGAATGTGGCGCGCCTGAACTTTTCACATGGAACTCATGAGGAACACGCCGAACGCATTACTCGCATTCATCGGGTCTCTGAAAAACTTGGTATCCCTGTTGGGATTTTACAAGACCTTCAGGGACCGAAAATCCGGGTAGGCGAACTGCCGGAACCCATTCAGCTTTCAGAGGGGGAAGTGATTACGCTATATGTAACGGGAACTACACCGCCGGAAGATAGTCCCAAAACGATCCCAGTGGATTTCCGCCAGCTTTTCGATTCGGTACAGACCTCGGACCGGCTCTTGCTGGATGACGGTCGTCTGACCCTCGAAGTTGTCTCCGTGAAAGATCGCAACGCATTGACAGCCAAGGTCGTCGTCGGTGGGCTGCTTTCCTCGCATAAAGGTATTAACCTGCCCGGAGTGCGATTGCGCATCGCCGGTTTCACTGAAAAAGATGAAGCGGATCTCGCATTTGGAATCTCACAGGGCGTGGATGCAGTTGCCATCTCCTTCGTGCGCACAGCTGAGGACGTCAAAAAAGTTCGTTACGCGATGGACCGATTTTCGAATGGCAAACGTTTGCCGCTGTTGATCGCAAAACTTGAAAAGCCAGAAGCATTGGAAAATCTTGAGCCCATCCTTGAGATTGTAGATGGCGTGATGGTAGCACGCGGCGATTTAGGTGTGGAACTTCCGCCCGAGCGTGTCCCCGTTCAGCAAAAGCATATTATTCGCGTCGCCAATCATCGTGCCAAACTGGTGATCACCGCGACGCAAATGCTTGAATCCATGATCACAAACCCTTTGCCTACGCGCGCCGAAGCCTCCGATGTGGCGAACGCCGTTTTCGATGGTACAGACGCGGTCATGCTCTCCGCCGAGACTGCCGCGGGAAAATATCCGGTTGAGTCCGTCCTAATGATGGATCGGATCGTATGCGAAGCGGAAACCCATTATCTTGAATGGGGTATGGAACAGCAGGTGCAGGGCTTTGAGCACAGTGATGCGGCTTCCATGGCGCGCGCCGCCCAGGCCCTGGCAAACGACAAAAACGTGACAGCGGTGGCTTGCTTTACCACACAGGGACAAACCGCCTGGCTGATGTCCAAGATCAGGCCGCGGGTGCCGATCATGGCATTCACACCAGATCGGATGACGTATAGTCGTTTGGCATTTATGTGGGGAGTACGTCCGCAGCTTGTTCCGTTTGTAAACTCGCTCGAAGAAATGATCGATCATGTCGATAATGCCCTCATGCGTTCACAGGTGGTTCAATTGGGAGATCAGGTTGTGTTGGTCTGCGGCTTCCCCGTCGGGGCGGTACGACCGCCTAATATGGCGTTGCTACATACCGTGGGAGAGTAATCCAGACTACTTTACAATGAACACCAAAAAATCAAGCGGGGCGATTTGCAGGGTTTGATCTGATCACAAATTGCTTGTGCCATGAATCAGACTCTCTGCTTTGATAGGTTGAGTTTCGAGCAGAGGAGAAAGAATCATCTGGGACGCTCCAGAAAAATCCGCGAAGATGAGGGCGCAGTCAGCGCCGTGTGGTCGCGTGAATCTGAGAACGTACTCATTTTCAGTAGGGATGATTTCCAATTCTCCTCCGGAAAATACCTCATATCTTTTTCGTAATTCAATTAGATTTTTCAAACCGATAAACACTCTGCCTTTGGTAGTATGTGGGTCATTTCTTTTTGTATAGTGCTCCCAATTGGCTCTGGGACGATGCGCCCAGTGGCTCTCCTGTTGATGAGCAGGATCCTCTCGATAACTGTAGTCATTCAGTGTTCCAATCTCGTCTCCAAGGTAGATAAGTGGAATGCCACCCGTCATCAGGATCACGCCATGGATTAATAAAATCTGTCGAATCGCCAGTTCGGTTTCTTCAGGACCTTCTTCCCAGCATCTGATTCGATTGAAGCCAGAGCGGATTCGCTTCGCGTGCGTGATCCAGCGCGCGCACATCATTCGGCCGGACAAGCCAGGAACGTGCGAGGCTGATAAGCAAATCCTCAAGATGAAAGAAGAAATCAGAACGAGTGCCGTATAAGAAAAAATATGAATTGAACAGTACTGGGAAATTGATTTGTAGATGTTCCAAAAATACCTGCCAGCCCTGTGGACCGGAAGTGATGGAATCGGACAATTCCTTTTCCGGGCGCGGGAACAGACGCTTAAGAGTGCGTTTTGATCCTCGCCCAAGTTGAGCCCAGCCAATAAATGAAGAAGTTTCATCTGCCATCTTGTTTCAGCCAGAGGTAAGAATAAGGTTGCAATGTGGACCACGAATTGAGCGAATGGCTGAGCCCAGTTAAGAGATCAATAGTATTTTCATCATTTTTCGTAGCCAATCTCACGGCTTGCGAAGTATTGCTTAAGTTATTAAATATTAACAATCTTTCTTCCTGATACCTGCGAAGATAAGCAACCACAGCCGGATTGCCCGTTTCTATCCATTCCATTACCCCTCTACCAAATGCACGATATTGCTTTCGCACCTGAATCATTTTACTAATTGCATGGAACAGGGAATTCTCATCTGCCAGTTGTTGGGCTACATTCAAGTGGTGATAGTCCAGTTCTCCTTTGACGAAATCGGTAAACGGATGGCTGGTCGTAAAGCCTCCATTTGGAGAGTCATCCCATTGCATGGGTGTTCGCACGCCATTTCTATCAGGCAGGTCAAGGTTGTCGCCCATTCCAATTTCATCGCCATAATAAATAATGGGTGAGCCCGGCAAGGTAAAGAGCAGTGAATTGATCAATTCGATCTTGTGGCGATCATAGTCAAGCAGAGGCGCGAGTCGACGGCGGATGCCAAGGTTGAGTTTCATGCGCGGTTCAGGAGCGTACTGTTCCCACATCCACTGGCGCTCTTCGGGGGTCACCATCTCCAAAGTTAACTCGTCATGATTGCGGAGGAAGATGCACCATTGACAGTTCTCCGGGATGGCAGGCGTACGATTGAGGATTTCAATCATGTCATCGGCGCGTCCCTTTTTGAGGGCCATAAAAATACGCGGCATGATCGGAAAATGAAACCCCATATGAAATTCATCGCCATCCCCAAAATAGGGACGCACATCCTCCGGCCATTGGTTGGCTTCGCACAATAAGATTCGTCCCGGAAAATGCTCATCGATGAACGCGCGCAATTTCTTCAGGTAGATGTGCGTTTCAGGCAGATTCTCACAGTTCGTACCTTCACGCTCGAAAAGATAGGGGACTGCGTCTGCCCGGAATCCGTCTATGCCAAGCTCAAGCCAGAACCGCGCGATGTTGAACATTTCCTCCTGTACTCTGGCATTATCGTAGTTCAAATCTGGTTGACTGGAGTAGAAACGATGCCAGAAATATTGCCCCGCCTGCTCATCCCATGTCCAGTTCGAGACTTCTGTATCGAGAAAGATAATACGCGCGTCCCGGTATTTTTGATCGATGTCGCTCCAGACGTAATAATCTCGATAAAGGGAGTTACGGTCTGCGCGCGCGGCTTGAAACCAGGGATGCTCATCGGAGGTGTGATTCAACACCAGGTCCATAATGATGCGGATCCCTTGACGATGGGCCGCCTCAATCAGGGTTTTGAGGTCATCCACGGTGCCAAATGTTTCGGCAATATTGTAATAATCAGCTATATCATAACCATCATCCTTCAAAGGGGAAGGATAAATAGGCATGAGCCAGATGCAATCCACACCCAGTTCCTGTAAATAATCGAGTTTTTGCGTCAGCCCTTTGAGGTCACCGTGACCGTCACCATTGCTGTCCTTAAACGCGCGGACGGAGAGTTCATAATAAACGGCATCTTTATACCAAAGCGAATCTTGATTCATCTAATCATCCTAAATAGTCATAAAAAGCCGGACTTTCAAAAAGGTTTGAAAGCCCGGCACCTGTTCTGCCGGGCAGTGCCCCGGCTTGCATTCAAAGAACATTAGTCCTGGACCGAACCAGCCAGCAGTCCCCGGACAAAATAACGCTGTAACTCGAAGAATGCTAGCGGAAGCAGCATGCTGATGAACGCACCACAGGTAAGCAGATGCCGGTCCTGACCTTTTTCACCAACCATCGCAGCCAGCGCCATCGACCACCCGGTTTTGGTCACCGAGGAAGACCAGGACAAACCGATAATCATTCTAAACCTAAATGATGATTGACACAGTGTTCACCAAAAAGCTGTACAGCATCTGTTGCAGTTTGAAGCGACCTTTTGCTATGTTCATTTAATTTATAGCCTACGGCAAGACTTACGTATCACGAGTTCTGTGTCCAGGATCAGCCTTCGTGTAGGAGGTTCTTTGCCCTCAAGCAGATCCATCAGAACAATACAAGCAGTTCGGGCTAGGTTTTGAGCTGGCAAGTGGATGGTTGTAAGGGGAGGATCGGAAAATTGTGCCCAGGGAATATCATCGAAACCGATCATGGAAATATCTTCCGGGACATGCAGTCCTGCCTCACGCAAGGCAGCTTTGGCGCCGATCGCCACATTATCACTGGCGACAAAAACCGCCGTAAAGACGCGGCCCGAAAGCAGGGATTTCATCTGTTTGTAACCGCTTTGTGGATCGAAATCTGCATAACGGATCAGTCGATCATCAAACTGGATACCCGCGGAAACGAGCGCGTCCTTGTAGCCCTGCATTCGGTCAAACGATGAAGTAAAGTTTTGCGGGGCATTGGTGATACAGGCCACCCGGGTGTGGCCAAGCTTAATCAAATATTGAACTGCATTTTGTGCGGCGAGGCGATTGTCTACATCGACTGAATATAGATTTGTTCCGGTCAATTCACCCATGAGCACGGTTGGAATATCCACCTCGGCCAGTTTTTTGAGACCAGCATCATCGATGCGAGGCGTAAGCAGGATCATGCCATCGATATGTTTAGCGCGAGCCAGTTCCAGGTAGGCCCGATCCTGATGCTCAGCTTCCACGGATTCAAACAGGAGACGTAATTTGCGTTCTTGGACAACATCCATTAGGCCCCCAATGATCTGTGGGAGGAATGCATCGGTCGCAATGTGATGCGGGCTACGGGTCATTACCAGACCGATCGCCTTAGTACGACGGCTGGCTAAGGCTTGCGCGCTGGCATCCGGGATATAGCTTAGACTTTCAGCGGCTTTCAGCACTTTCTGGCGTGTTTCAGACGATATGTTCATGCCTTTTACATTATTCAAGACGAAAGAGACGGTCGTGCGAGAAACTCCTGCCAGGTCAGCGACATCCTGACTAGTAACGCGTTTATTACCCATAGCATAGGTTTGGAGAAAATTAACCCTTTACAGCACCAGCGAGCATGCCACGCACAAAGTAACGTTGTAAGCTAAAGAAGACGATCATTGGCAATAACATGGAAAGGAAGGCGGCCGCAGTAAGTAAATGCCAGCCTGCGCCCAATGATGTGACCATGTTACTGATCTGATAGGTCATCACCGGTGTAGTTCCACCCAGGAACACCAATGCAACCAGCAGGTCATTCCATACCCACAGGAACTGGAAGATTCCCAGCGAGGCGATTGCCGGCATGGCTAACGGAAGGACGAGCCTGTAGAATACTGTCCAATGAGAAGCGCCATCAATGTAGGCGGCTTCAAACAAGTCATTGGGCAGGGATCCGAGGAAGTTGCGCATCAGGTAGATCGCATAGGGAAGACCGAAACCTGTGTGGAAAAGCCAGACTCCCAGGAACGTACCGTTCAAGCCTAGTTGAGCGTAAAGACGAGAGATCGGAACCAGTGTCATTTGGAGTGGAACGACTTGGAGCCCCACGAGAAGAGCAAACAGGACGAAACGCCCTTTGAAATCCAGCCAGGCAAAGGCATAACCTGCAAATGCCGCAAAAAGGATAGGTAGAATCGTTGCAGGGATGGTGACCAACAGGCTGTTGATGAAGGCACGTCCCATGCCACGCGGATTCAACAAGTCGCTAATGTTGCAATGGATATCGGTCGCCTGGGTCTTATCACGGCAATCCTCGGCATAGGTGCGCGTGCCGCGATAACCAACCATTGCATCAACGTAGTTGCTGATCGTAAAACGCGGGGCTGTCACACCGCCGCTCTTGAGATCACTGGCGATATCGGCGGCCTCCTGGGCTGAGGGTAGGGGAATATCGCCCATGTGCGGCTGACCGTTGATATCCTTCCGTAGCAGCGCCAGGAGTTGGAGCGAGCGCGGATATTTGGAAATTACGTTGGGATCGGTTAGATCGGCTCCTGGAAGTGCCTTTCCATCCGCGCCATGGCAGGAGGCACAGTATTGTGCATACGGGCCGCCTGCTTTCTGAGAGGTGAAGACTGTCCACCAGCCTGTTGAGTTGATATCCTGTGACGGACGCAAGGATGTGATCAAAAGACCAAATGTAGGTACGATCCAAACCAGGATGGTAAAAATAATAATAAAGTGGGTGGGGATCTGGCTCAAAATCTTGTTGATCCTATCGCGGTTCATCGGATTGCCTCCTGTGCCAGAAAGCGTCTGACGTTGTAGTATATGAAGGGGATGATGGCGACCACAAGGACCACCGCCACTGCTGTGCCCCTGCCTATGTTAAAGTTCTTGTACATCTCTGTGTACATGCGATTGGCGATCACATTGGTGCCAAAGTTTCCACCTGTCATCACGTAAACAATATCGAACAATTTGAGGACGTTGATGACCATTGTTGTGACGACAACCAGGATGGTTGGCATGATGATCGGAACCGTGATCTTCCAGAACGAGACCCATTCCGTAGCGCCATCCACGCGTGCAGCCTCAAGAATTTCGTCTGGAACTGATTTCAATGCTGCCGCAAGAATGGTCATACAGAATCCGGTCCAGATCCAAACACCTACCACAATCAATAGAAAGGTATTGATTCCCGGTCTCGACAACCAGGCAACAGGCTGTCCCCCCAGTGCTTTGACAATCGAGTTGAGGAGACCTATTTGAACATTCTGTGTCCCATAATCATAGACGAATTTCCAAATGATCCCTGCCCCCACAAAGGAAATTGCCATCGGCATGAAGATAATGGCCTTTGACAGAGCCTCATATTTCACCCGGTCGGCAAGTACTGCAAAAGCCAATCCGATCCCCACAGTTCCTGCGGTCATCAGGATCATCCACGTGACGTTGTTGCCATAGGATGACTTCCAGAAACTGGTCCAAAAGGCTCCCGGAGAACTGAAGTCAAACTCGGAAGTGAGAGCATAGTGATAGTTCTCAAAAACTCCCCAGCAGGATTGATCGGGTCTGCAGGTTGTTGCCGCTGATGCAGTGCCATCCTTGTTACTGAAGCTCAGACCGATAGTCGTGATCATCGGATAGACGATAAAGAAGGACATCAATACCAGAGCTGGAAGCAAATACAGCCATGGCGTCAGTTTGCCCTGCTTCATGATCTTGGGTATGTTCTGCGATGAGGTGGACGGCTTTTTCAGCGCGGCCCGGACCTTGGAGACATCTTGTACATTCATCTTATTCTCCTTCATAAGCGTTACAAAGAGAGCCCCTTCTAATGCGATAAGACTAAGGATGTTTTAGATCGGGAACATTTCACAATGGTATGAATTTCTGTCAAAAGAAATCAGGGACGTCCACTCGAGACGTCCCTGATTTATGCATTAATTTACTTGTTCAAGCCCTCCGCCTGCGCCTTGGCAAGTGTGGACAATATAGTGTCAAGGTCACCGCCATTGACAAAATCTGTAATGCCCTTGAACTCGGCAGAGCCAAAGCTGGGAATTGAGTCACCCACGTCAAACGTAAAGCCTTTCGTGTTAGCAACGGCCTCACCTAGTTTCTGCAATGATGGATCGGTGTAATTGCCAGCTGCACCGTTATTTGGCGAAAGACCGAAGGTAGCCTTGGCCCAGTTCGCGCCGCCCTCCGCAGAGGACAGATAAGCGACCAATGCCTTGACCGCTGGTGTATCATTGAAAGCCATCATTGGTTCCACAGAACCCTGTAGACCCTGGATGCCAGGAACTACGAAAAAGTCATAATCAGTGCCCTGTTTCAGGTCCGGAAACTGTTTCTTAATCTCGTCACCAGCGAAACCGGACTGCTTGACCATCATGGCTTCCGGCGGATCAGCGAAAGGCTTGTAGATCGCGTCGAGGAAAGCTGTGGAAACTGTACCTTCGGCACCACCCACTGTGTACTTCGGATCCATTGCCCATTTGCCATAGGTTTCATAAGCCTGCTTGACGCCCGGGTCATCATAGGAAACACTGCCATCGATGAGCCCCTGTACAAAGTCTGGACCCTGTTGTACCAGGAGAATGTCCTGAATGAAGTCCGTACCGGTCCATCCTGTGGCATCGCCCGACCCGAATCCCATGCTCCAGGGAACATTTCCGTCAGCTGCCATTTTTTCCACCAGGGCATCCAATTCATCCCAGCTAGTTGGAATGGTATATCCCAGCGCCTCGAAGTTGGCGGGGCTGTACCAAATAATCGACTTGACATCGGCCTTGATCGGCAGCCCCAGCCATTTTCCGTCAACCGTCATTGGGGTAACGAAGAAATCACTGTAGCTGGAGGCGTTTGCGCCGAGACTATCCATCGCCTTCAACTTATCCTTGTACTGTACCAGTTGAGCCACCTGCCAGAATGCAACATCCGGCGGTGTACCAGCCTGGACACGTGTATCCAGTAATGCCTGATCACGCGTGGACTCAGGCTTGATTACAAGGCCACACGCATCAACGAGCGGCTGCAACACCTGATTGAGGGCTGCTTCCTCCACACCTGACCATTGGTATAGCATGCTGATCTCGTCCCCGCTTTGCGCGCCCATACAATCAATCGCTCCAGCGGCAGGTGCTTCGGTAGCTGCCGCGGTCGGCGCCTCTGTAGCGGCCTCTGTAGCCGGTGGCTCAGTAGCGGGAGCCTCTGTAGCCGGTGGCTCAGTGGCTGCCGGTGTTGCCGTAGCTCCTCCTCCACATGCTGTCAGAAGCAGGGTAGCAAGCACAAGCAGGCTTAGAATCTTGCTAAATTTAGACATATTCTCTTCTCCTAATTTTTGTTTGATACGCTGAACTCATATTTAACAGCTTACGACATCTGTACGGTCAATTTGCGATTCGAACCACCTCCTTTACGAACACGTGTCAGCCTACCAGTTGGATGATGTTCAACATATTTGAACCTTTGCGCTATAGACTTGATTGTCGGGTAATAAGCTTGGATTCCAGTAACAGTGAGGCGTCGTTCAAGCCTTCACCTTGAATGATGCGAATCAAACGTTCTCCACCTGCCCACCCTAGACCAAAGGCCGGTAAACGGATTGTTGTGAGAGGGGGATCGTAATATTCTGCCAGGGGAATGTCATCAAAGCCTACCAAGGCGATATCTTTTGGGATGCGTAATCCGGTTTCCTTGACAGCCAGCATTGCACCCATAGCAACCACATCACTAGCAACAAAAACTGCCGTCAGACGAGGAGTCACTTGAAGCAATTGTTTCATGGCTTCAAAGCCGCTGGCTGGTGTGTAGTTGCCCTCCTTAATAAGGGCCTTGTTGACTGGCAGTTTTGCTCTTCTTAGTGCTCTCATATAGCCATCCCGGCGTTGTTGAGCTGAGGTGTAACCCAAGGGAGCATTTGTAATTATACCGATACGCTCGTGTCCACATTCTATTAAATGATTAACTGCCAGTTCAGCACCAGCAGTTGCATTGACATCCACAAAGGGGATGTCGGTTTTGGGTAATTGACCCATGAGCATGATTGGAACGCGCTGCTGATGCAAATTCATCAGTGCCATATCATCCTGACGGGGGCCCGATAACAAAATACCATCGACATGATTTTCTGTTATCAAGCGTGCATATCCTCCGGTATCGTTCGGGTCAACAGGTTTCAACAACACATGAAAACCTTGTTGCATCGCTGCCTGTTCCACTCCCAAAATGACTTGGGGAAGAAAGGCATCGGTGAAAATTTGCTCAGGCGACTGACAAAGCACCAGGCCAATCGTATAAGATTTTCCACTGACAAGTTTTTTGCCAGCAACGTTGGGGGAGTAATTGAGTTTTTTTGCGGCGTCCAACACTCGTTTGCGCGTCGGAGCGCTGATACTTACACCTGCTACATTGTTCAAAATAAACGAGACTGTTGTTCGCGAAACACGTGCTAGTTTAGCAACGTCCTGGCTGGTCGTTCTTTTGGCTGGTCTCATAGGCATTTTACTAACACGTGTTACTATTTTAGTATAAGGAATTTCCGAACGTTTGTCAAGTACTTTGTTTTTCGATACTGGAAATGACCAGACCGATTCCAATCAAAAGTCCTCCCAGAAGAAAAAGAGGCGTAATCGTTTCTTTCAGAAAGAGCCATCCCAATAGAGTCCCAACAACAGGTTGAGCAAAGAAAGTGAGAGAGGCCAGACCAGCATCTACATACGCGAACGCAGTATTCCAGAGAACCATTGCCAGGGCAGTCGAGATAATCCCCAGGAATAGCACCCCTCCAACGATCCCGAGGCTGATTTCACCGACCCCGGCCTTCGATAACTCCCACGCGCCCGCCGGCATGGAGACCGGCAGACCACCCACAAACGCAATGAGACTGAATAACAAAACATCCATGTTCTGTGTCACCTTACGCACCAGCACGGAATAAAGCGCCCAGGTGATGGCTGCACCGATCAATGCGAGGTTGCCGAGGAATAGATCCGGATTGAGCTGTGCAGAACGTGGATCAATAACCGCGATCACACCCAACGTAGCCAGAAACAAAGCAAGCAATCGACGTTTTGTGATCTTTTCCTTCAGCAACATCCATGCGAAGAGCAAAACAAAGGCAGGTGTCGCAGATGTGACCAGCGATCCGTTTGCGGCTGTCGATAGCTTGGTACCCAGAAACTGAAGGCTCAATGAAATTCCATAACCGACAAAGCCGACACCCAGAACTTGCCAAAATTGTTGACGTGAAATTTTAGGAAAACCACGAATGATGAGAACGATCCCAAGAGTAAGCGCCCCTAATATCAAGCGCAGCGTCACCAATGAAAACGGAGGAATAATTTCCAATACGACTTTACTGACAACATACATGCCACCCCAAATACTCGCTGCGCCGAGTCCGCAAAGTAGCCCGATGATGGTTTTGTTCATAAGATGGCGATTATAAAGGCGAAGGCTAGTCAGGACTCAACGACTCCAGTCGTTGGAATTTCAACGTCAGGAGACGTTGAGTCCTCTCTTACCAGTCCTTGCTCTGCCGCAACTTCTTGATTTCCCCTTTTCTTTTTTTCTCTTTCAGGCGTTGTTCTTTGGCGGCTGCGGTTGGTTTTGTCTTCTTCCGTGCCTTGGGCTCGACCAGGGATTTTCGAATCAACTCAACAAATCGTCGAATCGCATCTTCCCGATTTTGCTCCTGCGTACGAAACCTCTTGGCCTCAATCAGCAAAGCACCTTCATTCGTCATTCGCTTTCCTGCCAAATGGATCAGGCGCGCTTTTACATGTTGTGGAAGAGTGGAATTGCTTATATCAAAGCGCAATTGCACGGCGGTTGCCACCTTGTTGACATTTTGCCCACCAGGCCCCGAGGCGCGGATAAAGTCAATTTGCAGTTCGCGTTCATCGATCTGGATAGATGGAGTGATTTCAATCATAAAGAAAAGCCCTCCCCTATTTTCGTACTTCAGAAAATGGGGGAGGGTGCCGAAGGCGGGAGGGGGCTAGAACATCAAGGCGTTGACCTTGTCAATCATAGCGGGAGCAGGACGCAGGTCCGCTTCTTCGAGGCGGTTGAGCGGAGTGTCGACGAGATTGTACATCTCGGTCAGGGTAGGTTTGTTGGTTTCAATATAGATCAATCCCGTGGCAAGCCAGTTATTTTGCTGGGCTTCCGCCAGGATGCGCATGGCTTCAAAACGATCTGTTGGGTTATAGTCTTTATCCAGATTTTTCAGGATTACCACCGAGCCATCGTGCAGGCTGACTTCACGGATCTCGCCTTCCTTCATTTCTTCTTCGAGAATGATCTCGTTGCGCGGCGCAATATAAGTGATATCGTGCAAGGGTTCTTCATGATCCTTGCCCCACGCATAAGAATGATAAGCATTCTCTTGGTTGTTAAAGGTAACGCATGGGCTGATGATGTCAAGCACGGCAATACCGTTATGTGACATGGCAGCCTTGATCAATTCCTTCACTTGCTTTGCGTTGCCCGCAAAGGAACGCGCCACAAAGGTCGCGTTGGATACGAGTGCTTCCATGCAGATGTCTACCGGCATATATTGATTAGCACCCTGCTTCTTGAGGGACAGTCCTCGTTCTGCCGTCGCAGAGAATTGGCCCTTCGTGAGGCCATAGACACCGTTGTTCTCAACAATGTACACCATATTGACATTGCGTCGGACAACATGCTTGAACTGACCCATGCCGATGCTGGCCGTGTCGCCATCACCAGAGACAGCCAGCCCCTTGAGCGTGTGATCACCAAAGAGGGATCCTGTTGCGATGGAGGGCATACGTCCGTGCAGGCTGTTAAACCCGAAGGAGCGGTTGAGGAAATAAGTGGGACTTTTACTTGAACAGCCGATGCCACTAAATTTGATGACGTTTTCAGGGACAACGTTCATTTCATACATGGCGCTGACGATCTGGTTCGAGATGGAATTGTGTCCGCAACCCTGGCAGAGCGTGCTGGGGTTTCCACGGTAATCATTTTTTGCAAGGCCAGCCAGGTTTACGTTTGCAGCCGCGCCAGCCATGGGAAGAGGTTGAGTCATTGGGTAATTATTCCTTTCGCTTTATCTCTGCTGAACAGGTTCTGCATATTTTGCTAAAATGCCCTCGCGCACCCATTTTGCGGAGGCAGGCATGCCGTCCCCAAATGCTACAGACTTAAGGTTTGGAGCCTGATTAGGATATTCAACCGTGAGTAACTGTTTCAGCTGACCATCGCGGTTCTGTTCCACCACGAGAATCTGATCATATTTAGTGACAAAATCGGCAACTTCCTGCGTGAACGGTAAGGCACGGACGCGCAGAAAATCTGCCTGGATACCATCCTCTGTTTCAAGTTGATGGATGGCTTCAAGAATGGCAGCTTCCGTGGAACCGTAACCAATGACGCCAATGGTCGCGCCAGGTTTTGTATAGGAGATTGGCGCAGGCACGTACTGCCGTGCCGTTTCATATTTCTTCTTGAGACGATCCATGTTCCTGAGCCAGACCGAGGAATCTTCCGTGTAGCGGGCATTTTCATCATGACCCGTACCGCGTGTGAAATAGGAGCTCATCGGATGTTTGTTGCCGGGCACCGTACGATACGGAATCCCATCGCCATCTTTATCAAGATAACGTCCCCAGTTACCTTTCAGTTCTTCGATGTCTTTATCCCAAAGGACTTTGCCACGCTGCATGGGCGTATCTGGATATTGGAAGGGTTTGCTCATCCATTGATTCATTCCCATATCGAGATCACTCAACACAAAAACGGGAGCCTGTAATTGCTCAGCAACGTCGAACGCACGCCAGCCAAATTCGAAACATTCATCCACGCTACCGGGCAACAAAATCACCGATTGTGTATCGCCATGCCCCATGGAATTGACGAAGGTTAGGTCAGCCTGTGACGTGCGAGTGGGTAAGCCAGTGCTCGGTCCGATGCGTTGAACATCCCAGACCACGACCGGGACCTCTGCGTAATAAGCCAAACCGGCAAACTCGGTCATCAGGCTCAAGCCGGGACCTGAGGTCGAGGTCATCGAGCGGAGGCCGCTCCAGCCCGCACCGATCGCCATCCCAATCGCGGCGAGTTCATCTTCTGCCTGGAGCACCGCGTAAGTGTGTTTGCCATCTTCGCGCTTGCGGAGGAGAGGGAAGTAATCATTCAATGACTCAGCCAGGGAGGAGGCCGGTGTGATCGGATACCAGGCTGCAAACTGCACACCACCGAAAATGGAACCAACCGCGGCAGCCGTATTGCCATCTGCCATGATCAAACCATTCGTCTTATCCATTGGCTCAAGATAGAAGGGATCTTTCTTTTCGAGATTTGCCTTGGCCCATTCCGCACTTGCCTTGACGGTGTTGAAGTTCATGTCAATCGGCTTCTGTTTGCCTTTGAAGTGGAAGTTCAGCGCGGCATAGATCGTATCTAGATCCAGCCCCAAGGTCTGTGCCAGAATACCGACATAGACCATGTTTCCAACCAGATCGCGGAAGTCGCTGGGAATGCTGGGGTCGCCGCGGACGATTTGTTTGACCGGCATGGGATACACAGCAATATCTGCACGCGTGATGGGCTGCTTGATATCGTCCGAGTAGAAAAAGGCTCCACCTGGTGCGACAGAGGCCAGGTCTCGCGCGAACGAGTCAGGGTTCATCGCGATCACGATCTCATTCTCTTCGCGTCGGGCAATGAAACCATCCTTGTTGGCACGGATCGTGTACCAGGTTGGCAGGCCCTGAATGTTGGAAGGGAAGAGGTTCTTGCCCGAGACGGGAATCCCCATCTTGAAGATCGCCCTCAGGATCGTGTTGTTCGCAGTGGAACTCCCTGAACCATTTTTTGTGCCTACAATAATTGAAAAATCGTTTACTACTTTATCCATGATGCTCCTCAATGTATTGTGGAGTCAATCAGCGGCGCCACAGCGCCACTCCGTGACTCCAGAATTTACGGCCTGTGATACAAGAGGTCGGTATGTCTGACGAGCGCCTGATAACCGGCCTCAAAATTACCATTACAAATCGCTTCCACCATTTCCTGGTGGTATTGCCAAACTTCTTCCAAATATTCATAGCCGCCTGCAAAAACATTTAAACCCACTGATTCATAGGCTTCCCAATACGCTTCCAGGATGCCTGTGACGAATGGGTTCTCGAGACGGCTGTAAATTTTCAAATGTAAATTACGGTGTTCTTCGTGGGGAACCTGGATGGGTGTGCCGCGCAGTTTTTCCCAGGCCCGTGCGACCAGGCTTTGAAGTTCCTGTTTATCTGATTCCTTTAGCTTGCAAACCGCTTGGTGCCAGAATGCAGATTCGACATGGTTGCGCAGTTCCGCATACTTGCGGAAGTGTTCGTTATTGAGCGTCAGTGCATACCCCAGACTCTGACGCACTGCCGGCGTGAACGAATAATCACGGCGTCTCATGCCCAGCCGCGGCTTGATCTCTACCAAACCGAGCGCGCGCGCCACTTCAAGTTGTTCCCGCAAAGACGGGAGACTGACGCCCAACTCCAAACTTAAGTTCTTAAGAGAGGGCAGACCATTATCCACTTCTTCATGGGTGGCAAGATAACGAAGGAACTCAGAAAGTTCAGGGGAAAAACGTTCTCTAAGCATGATAATTAGGATTAATCAGATTAATAGGAGTATATAAGGTTTTTGCAGAGAAGTCAAGGATATCAGTGCATTGTTAGGCAATTGCAAGGTACCGACATCTCTGAACGTTGGAGCGCGTATATCTTCCCTCTTAATGAGTCAATGATTTTAATGGCAGGGAATTGGATATCCCTTTGGATTTCGAAAGCGGGAAAGTAGGTGACACAAAGCTGATCCTGCTGGCGGTCATCATGCTGATTTCCTTCGGACTGGTCTATTTTCGCATTTCTGAGCTGCGAACCCTCTAGCTCGCGTCAAACATCCAGGTTGCTCGGCTGGGATCGTACAGAAAATCGTAACTATAAACTTGATTCTCGACCACTCGTCCATCCTTCATATGGAAGGTTAGATTGACACGAACCAAGGCATCCATGCCGTTGTTTTCAAGCACATCCACAGAATTAATCTCAACCCGTTCCACGGAATCCCACCAGCCTACATAGTCTTCAAAGAGGCCGGAGCCTACATTGGCTTTGTAACTTGCGGTTAAGTAGTTATCCCAAAGGTTTTGATAGTCCCGTTCATTCCACACCCTTGTGAAATACCAGCGTGCAAATCCCGCTGGATCTTCAACGCTAGCTTGAGTTCCGGAGGAGGGGGATAAAGGCGGTGCTTTTGTATTTTGGTGGCCAGGAGTAACGGTTATTGTAAAAACCGGGACTTGGGCAATGGCTGTCTGGGTTGGTAATGGGCTTAATGAGGGCGCGACGGGGGAAATTGGTGTGTCGAATTGTGGTGGTAATGAAGTATTGGTTGAAGATGGCGCAGAGAGGATGGTGGGCGTCGAGCTGGCTACACTCATTGGCGGAAAGGATGTTGGAATAATAACAGTAGGAGCTGGGGTTTTCGTGCGAGGTTGCAAGAGATATGACCCAGTCATTGCGATAGCTGTCCTGGTATTGTTGGCATTTACCACCGCCGCTTCGCTGGCCGGACCTCCGGAAGCGATCCAGACTAGGATCATCAAACCGATGAACAGGCCCGTGATGCCCAGCGCCTGCAAATAGAATCGATTGTCCAATTGACTGTTTTCCTTTCATATTCCTCCTTTACAAGGAGGGGAATGGTAGCAGTAATGTAAGCATCCTACTTTGATTAACGATGATGCTTGAATGGGGATACAGAAATTGCGTTATATTTCCCCTCAAATTATGCGCAAAATCGTGATTTCGGACGAGGAGTTTGACAATTGCACGCTATCAAGGTCTGTAAGCTAAGGAACGCGTGAATATTCCCCTATAATGAGTCAACGATCTTAATGGCAGGGAATAGGATGCCCCTGTGGATTTTGGCAAGGCGTAGGTTGAGCGGGAGGCTGAGTGGGCTGGATAGGGGGCGAGGTTGGTTGCACTGGCGGATTTGTGGGAGGAACCGGCGTATTCACCACAACAGTTGCAGGTGCAAAAGTGGAAGCCGGAATCGAGGTTGCGCCAGACTGTGGGAGTGCTGTACGTGGGGTAGCTGTGTCAATGAAAAAACGAATAGGAGTAGACGAGGGCGTCCTGGTAAATGTCAAGGTGACTGTGGGTGTGACCGTGGGAGTTTTCGTGCTCGTCGGTGTAGGGCCTGTGGCGGTAGGGAACGGTCCGTAGAGGGCTTGAGATGTCAGGGCGATGGCCGTCCTTGTGCCGTTGGCTCGTGAAAACACCTCCAGCCCAAGGACGGTTGGGCGCCTGAACGTGATAACATAAAATACCCCGCTTAAGAAAATGCATAAAAGGCACCCCAGGAGCACTTGCAAATAAATTCCCTTTTCTTTCCAATTAAGATTCACTTTTCCATTCTCAATTCTTGTAATTTGCTTGCATCACTCACAAAGATACTTATACTATTATATATAAAAACGTTTGTGGCTCCTATATTGTTTCTGTCCCAAGCATGGATTTCTGCGAAAGTGCCATGTTGGGAGGCAAATAGCTCGATTGTTGTATTGAGTCGTAAGATAGTAGAGAGTATGCTTCTATCAAGTCTTTGAAGATTCATGGAATGATAGGAGGGATGATGGTTTCTATAATAGGCGGCTCAGTGGGTAGGATGGGAGTTGGAACTTGAGTATCTGGTGGGATGATATCCGTTGGAACAATCACGGGTGTACTTGTTGGAGGACTTGTTGGAGGACTTGTTGGAGGAACAGGTGTCCTGGTGGAGTTCGGCCGCGGTGTACTCGTGGGTATGGGTGTTGACGTAAACGTTGAACGCGCTACGACCGTTCGTGGAGTAAATGTCGGGACCAAAGTTGGGGTTTTGGTGGGTGTGCGAGTCGCTGTCGCTGTGGCCGTCGGGATTGTAGATGTGATGGTAGGTGTATCGGAGGCGGTGGCCGTGGGAGCCGTGGAGGTGGGAAAAGGACCCAGAAGTGATCCCGCTGTAAGCGCGATAGCTGTCTTTGTGCGATTTGCCTTTTGCTGTGCATCTGCATCCAGAGGTGAGCGCCTGAACCCAAAGAGATAAACCAGGAAGAGCAGCCCGATACACAGAATGCTGATCAATAAAACCTGCAGAGGGATTCGATTTTGTTTCCAATTTAAATTCACGTTGGCCGTTCTCCTCTCATTCACCTGGCGCACACAGACAGCGGAGTTGGCTCTTGTGATATGTTGCATTGGATGTTGATGACCGGGGCGAGGTGGGAAAAAGAATTATCTCATATTTTTTTCTGTAATGAGAATATGGTTCTTAAGGGGGATATTGTTTAGTTGGCGTTGAAATTTGATGAGCCGTTGGCTTCCGGACCAGCGGCTCATCAATGCGGGAAAGCTGTTTATTTTTCGTATCTGATTTGTATCAACTCATTCGTTGTACCACCAATATATCCTTATGGCCCTGTAGGTGTATCTGGCGGCGGATCTGTTGGTGGCGGTGGATCCGTTGGCGCAGGGTTAGTCGGTGGTGGAGGATCTGTTGGTGGTGGAGGATCTGTTGGTGGCGGTGGATCAGTCGGTGTATCGGGTGGCGGCGGATTGGTAGCCGTGGCGGGTGGCGGATTCGTAGCAGGGGGCGGATTGGTAGCTGTGGCGGGCGGCGGATTGGTAGCCGTGGCGGGTGGCGGATTGGTAGCTGTAGACGGTGGAGGAAGTGTCGGTGTGCGTGAAGGTCTAGTTGTAGGTATGGGTGGAGGCGTTTTCGTCTTTGTGGGGATATGCGTGGGTAGAGGCGTGTTTGTCCTTGCAGGAATAGGCGTGGGTGGAATAGAGGTTGCACTTGGATTAAATATCGGCGTGGAACTTGAAAAAACGATGGGTGTATTGCTGGGGAGAGGGATAAAGATGTGAGTTGGCACGGGTGTAGAGGTCCGAGTTGGAATCAGAGTCGGGGCATAGATTGACGTGGGCAAGGATGAATGGCCTAAGGCAGTTTGGGTCAAGAAAGGCACCCTTGTTTTTGACGGGGTAATCGTTGCAGAGGCCGTCATCGTAGGCGTTGCCGAAATACGGGGAGTTGCGGTGGGGGTGGACGTGTCTGTCTTGGTTGGCATGGTCAGCGTTGGGAAAGGTCCCAGCAGCGCGTTCGCGGTTCCCACAATCGCAGTCTTTATACTATCGGCTTGGCTTTGTGAGCCGCCCAAGCTTGAGGCAGTGATATCCCTGAACGTGACTGCATAGACAACGAAGACCAGACCAATACATAAAACCGCTTGCAACAAGATCTGCAGAGGAACTCGATTTTCCTTTTTCACGATGGACGCTTTCCTTCATGATTGATTTTTAGGGCTGCCACGCTGGCGATAATGTAATCCTCTTAAGTGTCTTGCGTGAGATCCAAAGGACCCTCACAAGCTTTTCTAAAAGCCCTATTCAGATAAAATTTATCGCTTACTTGTCTTTCATGACTGAGATTCTAATAAAAGGTTACAGGGGAAAAGACACGAATTTAGAAGCCGGTTTGGGCGAAAACGTGTCAGCCGAGATTCAGCTTCTTATGCCTCAGCCGGCCTACACTAAGTCTGATCGAATTGTGGAACTTTGGTCAGGTTATTCCCCCGTGGAGATGGCAATTATTCTGATTTGGGTGTTTTGTCAATCCGCATCTGGATCTCTTCCAGCAGGCGTTGAAGTTCATCCCTTTCGTTCAGAGCCAGTTGAAGCGAGGCCTTGAACGATGGTTTCTCTTCCTCTGAAAGGGAGGTTAGCAAACGCTCATCCCGAGTAATCTGGGTAATTTTCTGGTTCAGCTTTTTTTCAAGTCGCTGACGATAGCCCTCATAAAAATCTGCTTCGCTCATGGGTGTGGGAACCGGAGGCGCGCCCTGTGTTAAGAGCTGATTGATCGTTTCGAGGAATTTCTCGAAATTGACCGGCTTTTCGATGAAACGAGTGACACCAATGTTGAGCGCGAAGGCTTTGTCTTCAAGCGCGACGTAGGTGGCCGTAAGAAAGATGACCGGCAGGTCGCGTGTTTCGGGATTGAGGCGCAATCTATGAACAAGACCGAACCCGTCCAGTTTGGGCATCATAATATCGGTGATGACCAGTGCGGGACGTTCACGCTGGATCAAGTCGAGGGCTTCCTGACCATTTCGGGCCGTGACCGCGTTATAGCCTTTGAATTTGAGCGTTTCTTCCAATAGTCTGAGGATGTCTGGAACATCTTCCACAATGAGCAGATAACCCTGATTCATATTCATGCCTCAATTGTAATCGTTTCCTAACATTTGTCGAATACTCCTATCGTCTCCTGAGGGACCCATGCAAGATCTGGTTGATGGAATGACTCATATAGGGAGTTAATGGAATGTTACTTTGTTATTCTACATTCAATAAGAAGAAAATCTCTTTCAAAATGGTTTCAATTCTGGCTCGCAGCAAGGAAGGTTGCCTATTCTGTAGATCATATCAATTTCATAGTTAAGACTCTATGACGTAACTTTCAATTCCGAAATGTCGTCATGTCTCCGCTTTTGATCATTGAAAAGATTGGTTATGTGGCAGCGATAAAGTACTATTCTATTCTTACATTATTTTTGAACATTATTCTCTTTACAAATGGGTTGAGACAGACAAGACTGGTATTTTCATCCTGGTGAAGAAATAAGCCCTGCCCGTTCGCGCAACAGAATAAGCAACCCCCAAATTCCAAGAATTTGGGGCAGGGGGAACTGCAAAAGGGTGGAGAAAGGAAAACTTCCTGACAGGGGAAGAAAGGGGGAAGATCCGAGCTGCCTCATTCCTCGCCAGATCATTGAGGATCTGGTGAGGAATGAGGCAGGCCCTCTCAAACTCCCAACATTGGTTTCAAACTCTCAGCCCAGGCACGGATCGCATTCCAGTCGCGGTGATCGCCGCGCGGGAAGATGCCAGCCGCCACCGTCGCACGCAGTTTCAGCGTATCCCAATTGAATGGAAGCTTGTTGAAATCCAACAGTCCGGCAAAGAGGCCTTCGCTCAGGGGCCTCACCAAGGTACGGACGGGTGCAGTCCATCCTCGTACTGCCGAGCGATATTGTTCACTGTTCGACATGGCGATTGTGATGCACACCGTGAACATGGCCAAAGGTTTGTGCCTTAATGTTTCCTGATGGGTCCGGATGAATTGCACCGCTTCCGGCAGCCACTTCGCCTTGCGGATGGCACTGCCTATGATCACGGCTCGATAGGGTGACAGGTCTTTTACATCCTGCATGGGCATGACATCCACTTGTGCACGATCTTCGCTGAGAATCTTACCGATTGCTTCTGCCACTTCCATGGTTGAACCTGCCCGGCTGGCATAGGTGACAAGAATTTTATTGTTCACGACATTTCTCCTCCTTCAGTTTTTGCCTGCAGTCTCCACTATACTCCTTTGGGCAACGGAAAGCAGTTGATATTTATCGCCTGCATGCGTGACAATATTCAGTCCTGCCTTGCGAACAACTTGAATCAAGCTGGAAACGTATGATTAAGAGGACGTTTTTTCTTTTCAAGAGGAGAATTGCATGAAAAACACTCGTAAGTTTCTATCGGTATTTGTGCTGGCCACTTTGCTGGCAGTTACGTTCAGCACACCTGCCTATGCCTTTGATGGACGTGGGGGGGATAAGGTCGTCATCGAGGCAGGTGAAGTTGTCAATGATGACCTGTATGTGGGGGCACAGGAATTTGTATTGGATGGAACGGTCAATGGCGATCTGATCGTCTTCGGGCAGACCGTGACGATCAACGGCAAAGTGGATGGTGACCTGATGACCGCTGCCCAGACCGTCGCGGTGAACGGTGAAGTGACAGGTTCCATCCGCATGGCGGGCTCGATCCTGTTCGTGGGCGATCAGGCCAGCATCGGCGGCGATATTGTGGGGGCGGGTTATAGTTTTGAGGGCCGGCAGGGCAGCACCGTGGGTCAGGACCTGGTCTTTGCAGGCGGCCAGATTTTGCTCGCTGGGGATGTAGAGCGCAATGTTCAGGTGGCAACCGGCGGGTTCGATTTGCGTGGAAACGTGGGCGGGGATGTGAACGCTGAGGTGGGTGACGCAGACCAGGGAAATGCTGGCCCTCCACCCACGCTGTTCATGCCGCATTCCACCATCGCGGCTCCGAACGTCAGGCCTGGCTTGACGGTTGATTCATCTGCAACTGTTGCAGGGAATTTGAAATATACCCAGTCGAAAGACGTAACCATCCCAGCCGGTGTCGTGAGTGGTAAAGTCACACGGACAGAGTCCACGAAAAATACAACCGTGCCCCGTGAAGAGACCGTTGAGCAGAAGATCACAAAGTGGGGACTCAATTTCGTGCGGACCAGCATTACGCTCATTCTGATCGGCTTGCTGCTGCTCTGGCTGTTCCCCTTCTTTGTGCGTGGTCTGAGCGACCAATTGCAGGCGAAACCCCTGCCCAGCCTTGGATGGGGTGCGGTTGCCTGGGCCGCGTTCTTCTTTGCCCTGTTGGTGATCATCACGGTCACGATTATAGGTGGAATATTGTTCGGCGTGCTCACGCTGGGACAGTTGACCGGCGCTGTGGTCTGGCTCGGCATTCTCACGCTGTTTGGGCTAATCGTTAGCTTCGTGCTTGTCACAACGTTTGTGGCAAAGGTAGTCTTCGGTCTGGCGCTTGGCAAGTGGATCTTCCAGCGCGCCAACTCGCCGCTGGCGGAGCACAGGTACTGGCCGATGATCGTGGGTGTCTTGCTCACCGTTGTCGTGACTGCCCTGCTATCGTTCCCTCTTATCCCCGGTTTCCTCGCCTGGCTGGTGAATCTTGCCATCGTGCTGCTAGGCCTCGGCGCACTGTGGATGTGGAGCCGCGAGCGGATGCTGAAGAAAGCGGTAGTTTCGTAAACCTCCCTGAACCCAATGAGATGAAACCCTGCGAAGGTTGAAGAAAAACCTTCGCAGGGTTGTTATGTTACTTTAGGGAACTATTAAGACTTGTACCTGGAAACTGTGGTTCACGCAGCAGCGGACTGTAATTGAATTGTTGTACTTATCTGGCGTAGTCCTGTTTATACTCGTCCATGATGAATGAGACGCTCACCTACGATAAGATCTATCTCCTGCGCCTCGCATTTAAAGGGCTGGAGGATCACGAGCTGGAGGAAGTGGCGGAGCTGACTGAGTTTCGCGCTTATCCACCGAATCACATTCTTTGCCATGAAGGGGCCTATGAGGATGTGCTCTATATCATGGCGGACGGGGAGATCGTCATTTCCCAAAAGATCATCGATGGAGAGGAAGAACGGATCCTGCGCGTGGGAGGCAGAGGCGATGTAGTGGGGGAGATGGCGCTTATCCAAAGCGCACCCCGCGCCGCAACGGTACGCACCACCACCGGATGTACGGTGCTGGAAATGAAGAAAAATGATTTCGAGACGATCCTCAGCCGAAGTCCACGTATGGCGATCGATCTCGTCCGCATCACCTTGGATCGCATCCGGGCCAACGATCAGCGGATGATCAAAGACCTGCAGAAGACCAACCAGGTCTTGCGCCAGCTGGACCGCAATAAGCTGGAGTTTATCCTGATCGCCGCCCACGAACTCCGCACGCCGCTCACCGTCCTGAATGGTTACGTCAATGTGCTGCGTTCCTTCCCTGAGACGACCTCGAATGCCGCGCTCGGTGAAGTGACCGATGGTATCCTCAAAGGCACGAACCGTATGCATAAGGTTATCAATATGATGCTGGACCTGACGCGGATCGGCAGTGAAACATTGAAGGTTGCCTCTGTGCCTGTGCCGTTGAAGCGCATCCTCGCGGACCTGGTCCGCGATTGCGAAGAGACAACCAAGCAACGCCGCATCCGTCTCACCGTCCGGCATGCGGTCGACACACCCGAGATTAAAGGCGATCCGGAACTCATTCAAAAGGCGCTCTATCAGTTGACCATCAATGCCATCAAATACACGCCCGATGGCGGGAAAATTCTGATCACTACTCGTCCGAGCGTGTTTGATGACAATTCACCCAGCCTCGAGATTGCTGTTCGTGATCGAGGCATCGGGCTGGATGCGGAACACCATGAATTGATTTTCGAAAAGTTCTATCAAGTGGGAACTGTGGCGCTGCATTCCTCAGGCAAAACCACCTTTAAAGGTGGTGGACCTGGCTTGGGGCTGGCGCTGGTTCGCGGCGTCGCCCGTGCTCATGGCGGGAAGGTCTGGGTGGAAAGTGCCGGACATGACGAAGTGAATTTCACAGGCAGCACGTTCTATTTCATGCTGCCACTTGCTCCCCTCGCGGAGCATCCCCGCAGTGAAACGCAGGGGGCAAACCCTTCAGCTTAAATAATAAATACAACCTATTGCCCATCCCCTTTTCCCCTTTTGACTCACTGCCTCACAAACCGTACCCACTTTTCCGTAAGATCGACAATTTCCACCAGCCAGCCGGCATCCATCCAGGCATTGGGCTCGATCTGTATGCCCTGCTTTTGATTTCCCCACCACGGACGGTCTTCATGGGCCGAGGGCGGCAGGGTATCTTTCAAGATCTCCTCCACGCGCTCGAACGTAAGAGTGACTTCTTCCTCCGCCATCGGAAGACCGCGCAAATATTGTTCAAGGGGAGCGTATTTACCTTCCATAGATTCTCTTGAGACTCAATGTATAAACTTCTTCCATATTCTCCATTATCATCTACTTTGGAAGAGAACCTTATTACAGTTCCATTCTAGGCATAGACCCTAACCTAGACTGTTTGAAAACCAGAAGGGTGACGAAATCACAACTAATCTACCCAACCGATCTAGATGATGTCGAGGTCTCGAGTCCGCCCGTGGGTGAACCCAGCGGACTCGCGGCCCAAGCTCGCTTCAGCGGGCTTAACGCACCAAGTGCTTTTCTTAGGGTCGTCTATTAACGATCACCCAAGCCTCTCAAAATCAAAGTCAATAAAAGGGACATCCTGCTCGATGTCCTGTTTACGATCGCGCATAAAGTTCGCGATCCATATGTGACTGCTGTGGTTGACATCAAAACCCGGAATGCGCTGGAAGCTCTCCAGCAACCAGTGTTCGATATTCTGGATATCGAAATCGCGGAACACAACGGCATACAGTTCGAGTTCGCGCAGCTTCAAAAAGGTAGGGATCTCTTTCAACCACTTCTTGTCCAATGGATAAGCCTGTCTATAGCCGCGCAGGAAATGGGTCATGAACTCCTGCGTAAACGCCGCAGCACTGGGAAACCCCAGCTCCTCCGCGTCCATGGAGATATAGAACAGCACGATGGCGATATCGTTGATAAACCAACTGTAGACACAATCGTCGAAATCAAACAAGGTGAGCGTCCCGTCCTCATCCATGAAGAAATTGTTTTGGTGCGCATCCTGATGGATCAAACCATACGAGGCGCGGTCTTTAGGCAAAGAGTAAATATACTTCAGCACGGATCGATATTTCTGATGCGCCAGGACCTCGGAAGCGGGCAGATAAAGCTCGATGAATTGCATCGTGCCGTCATCCCACTCCGGTCGCCTCCAGGCAGGGATCGCTTGATAATCGACTGCCAGGGCATGCATATTCCCCAGTAGCCGTCCGTAGTTCTCGAACCGGGTGGGCGTCCAACCTGCCAGCCACGGCTTTTGACCCGCCGCCTTCACAAACGCAGTGACCAGAAATTGCCCGCCCTGTCCATCCTCGATCGTCTCGACCAGCTTTCCCGTTTCAGACGGGATCGCCCGTGCCACCGAGACGCCGCCCCGCGCCAGATAATTGATCCAATCCACTTCGCCCTGGATCAAGGCTTCGCTCTTACGGAAGCTGTGCCCAATCCGCAGGATATAGTCTGCCCCATCGCGCTCGAATTCGTAAATGAAACTCTCGAACGCATCGAGCGGCTGGATCTGATCCTTTGGGATGCCGTAGCGCCGCATGGCCTCCCGCGAAATGGAGTCATTGTAGCGAGCGATGATTTGTCCATCCATGATTTACCTTTGATTCCCTTAGACCAGAGATGATTATTCCACTTTTGGTCTGCTAAAACTCGACGGGTTGAACACATTCATGCTGTCGTCGTAAATTCGGAAGCTGTTTTTTGTCTCTTTCGCACAATACAGCGCCGTATCCGCGCGGCGCAGCAGGACTTCCTTTTGCTGGCTGTGGATCGGAAACAGGCTGAACCCTAAACTGACCGTGATCCCCAATTCTTGTCCCTGTACTCGCATAGGGCCAGCCATGGAAGTCAATATCTTTTGCGCTGCGTGCTCGGCATCGTCGACGTTTGATATATCCTCCAGGACACAGGTGAACTCATCGCCGCCCCAGCGAGCAACGGTATCGCTCTCGCGTACCTCGGTTGAGAGGCGCCGTCCGATCTCTCTCAATACATCATCTCCACCAAGATGCCCAAGCAAATCGTTGATATTCTTGAAATCATCCACGTCCATGATGATCACCTGGACCATGCTCTTTTGGCCTGCGTAATTGTTCCTCTGGGCCTTTTCGAGCGCATGCAACAGGCGGGCCTCGAAAAGCAACCGGTTGGGCAGCCCCGTGAGCAGATCATGGGTGGCGATCTCGTGAAGCTGATTCTGGCTGTTCTCCAGCTCCACCTCGCGCTTCTTCATATCGTGAAACAACAGGTCAATGGGCTGGTTCAAGCCGGTCTCGATCACAGATTTATAGATGCAGTAAATAGCAAAGATCTTGAAGATATGCCCAAGGAAATTGGACAGCCCATAGACATCAACGTAAAACGTAAATGCCAGTTCGGCCAGAATCGTGAAAGCGATCGAGAGTGTGATCAGGGCATAAATTCTTGGACTGAATGCCTCACGCTCCAATCTTAGCCGCAGGATAGTCCCGGCCAGGATCAGGGAGATGATGTATTCGCTGATCTTCTTGAAGGGTGTTAATCCATTGACATAACAATCCGGGAAGACACCCGTGGCGATCGCGGCCAGCAATAGGATAGTGACTGTTGAGAAGACTCCCACAAGTAAGCGTTGATTGATCTTCTGCCTGATCAACAACACAGCCAGGAGGAAGGAGAGACTTTGTAAATAGCGGGCCGCAATCCAGAGTTGTGTCGGCAGATTGGCATCGTCGGCGGGAAATATCCCCATGCCTTTGTATGCCAGTGTGTGGAACAGATCCAGAAACCCCGCAAAGAAATAGGAGACGCCAATGAAGAAAAGGAACTCATTGCTCATGAACCGTCGCGTATTCCAGGCTAGCATGAAGACCGCGGCCCCGACGGAAATGCTAAACAACTCGGCCAAGCTATGGAAGAGCAGGTAGTTATACAGGCTTACGAGATATAGCATGCCGACAAAAACGAGCCACGGCACGCCAATGGACAGCAGGGTCCTGGTGACCGGCAGAAAACGGCGCTGCACCTGGTTCAGGATAGACATATAGCGTTCATACTCCTGTGTGATCCGGCTTTAGTAAACTCGAAGGCTTTATCCAAGTATCTGTTACCCATGCCCGCCCGTCAAGGTTTTGGCCATTGCACAAGCTGTGAAACTTTGTCAGCCCTACTTTTAGTTTCACCTGCGAATTTTGCCATAGGGACTGATCAAGTTCCCGCATGATGACTTCGGCGACTCTAGCCAGCGTTTGCCTCTACTACGAATTGTATCAACCCTTAAGGACACCCGCAAAACCATCGGGATAGGCAGAGAGGCAGCGCGTTGACCTTCACCAGCCCTCCTTTGCGCAGCGTACCTGACACTCCCTGGCACCGTGCGGCTTACCCTGGCGTACGGTGTCAGGGAGCAAATCGAGCCCAGGTGGCATAGTGAGCGGTAGGTGACCGAAGGTCGGGTGGGGCCGAGGTCACTCAATCACAACCCCATTCAAATCCTCTACCGGCTCCGGGAACTTCATCTTCAATCCCTCGAGCCTATCGACCAGGATCGAGGAAATGACCAGATCACGATACCACTTATGGTCGGCAGGGACGATGATCCACGGCGCCGCGTCGGTGCTGGTCTTGTTCAGCAGGTCCTCATACGCCTGCATATAGTCCGGCCACAGCTTGCGCTCCTCCAGATCGCCCCGACGGAACTTCCAATGCTTGTTCGGATCGTCGAGGCGGGCTTGCAAACGTCGCTTTTGCTCATCCTTGTCGATGTGCAGATAGAACTTCAGGATCGTAGTCCCATTTTCAGCGAGCATTTGTTCGAAGGCATTGATCTGGTCGAAGCGCTGCTTCCAGGTATCGGCAGGCACCAGCTGATGCACGCGCACGATCAGCACCTCTTCATAATGACTGCGGTTGAAGATCACAATTTCGCCTTTGGCAGGAACCTGCTTGTGGATCCGCCATAGATAATCATGGTCCTGTTCTTCCTCGGATGGCTCTTTGAAATTCGCCACTCGAGTCCCATTCGGGTTGACACCTTCGAACACGTGGCGGATGGCCCCATCCTTGCCGCCAGTATCCATCGCCTGCAACACGATCAGGATCTTATGCTTGTGCTCGGCGTATAACACTTCCTGTAATTCTTCCAATCTGTGGTTTAGCCTCTCGACTTCAATCCGCGCCTGTTCCTTATTTCCCTTGAACTCGCTCGTATCGTTCGGATCCCACTCTGATAACTTGATCTTCTTTCCAGGTTCGATCAGATATCTCTTCAAGCTACACTCCTTTTCCATACTCCCACAATTCTACCCGGATAACTTCTGCTTCCATAACATTTTATGAGTCCTTCGCGCTGCGTGGAGCGAGCCGACAGGCGAGTGAAGTCGAAGCGTGTTGAATGGAAGTGATTTATCAAAACCTTAAACACCAGGGACTATTGCTTCATTCCCAATTCCGTTCTTATGTTTCCTTCTTCTTCTATTTCACCAATCTTATATATCAGAGGGTTGATCGTCATTTCCAAGTGCTTCTTTATTTGCACCTCCATCCGTTCGATCTTCTCCTGAATCTTGTTGAGGCGTATGCTTTGGATTTTCCAGAGCAACATGGATAACCAGTTCGGTCCCTTGTGAATTGGCTGTTTCGTGAGTTCATTGAACTGTACAGCAAAAATACTTTTTCTGGCTTCCATCTGCTTTAAGAGAGTTTGTTCCTTTTCGAGCTGACGTGTGCAGGCAGCCTGCTTTTGTTTAAGCTCCTCATTCTTCAAAGCCTTGAAGTTCGGATTGAGGGATATTTCCATGAGGAAATCGGATGGTTTTGTGGAGGAGAAAGTGATCAGTAGATCATCCTTGGCGCGGGTGGCGCCCACGTAGGTCACTCGTCTCTCTTCTTCGGTGAATTGGGCTTTCTGAGAATTATGTTCTCCTTGACTCAGGTTAAAGTAGATAACATTTTGAAATTCCTTGCCCTTCGCCTTGTGGATGGTGCTGAGATAGACCTCATTCTCCTGGTGATCCCTCTTTTTCGAAACTTTATCCTCTCCGTTGTTCTCGTCATCGCCGTCCTGGTCATCCATGGATTTGCACATGGATTGGTAAAACTCCAGCGGCGTTTTGAAATTCTCTGCCAGGGCAGTGATGACCTCGAATAATACTTCGTCGCTGGCCTGGTCCAGGTCATCTGATTTTCGGGATTGGTCTTTGTAAAAATCACTCAAGCCAAATTCTGTTTTTAGTAATTTCATAAAATCGGCTGCAGAAGTTCTTGAGGCGCGTACCTGCCGGGAAGACAAATCAACCCGGCTGATCAGGTCTGTTAATTTTTCCTGTTCCCAGGTTCGCAGGTCCGGAGTTTCTGCCAGGCGTAGGAAGGAATTCCAATTGCGCGCCTGGGCAATCAACCGGTTGGTAAAGTATTTATTCGGTCGCTTGAGGACTTGATCGAAATCCGCAGCGGTGGCCTCCTGCGGGAACAAGATGATTTTTAAGTAGGAATAAATATCTCTTCCAACCGTAGTTTGGAAGAGATGCTGACCGGAGAGGGGCGGATGCGGGATATTCATCGTATCCAACATAACCCCGATGGGAAATTGATAGGCATTGGATCGGTAGAGGATCGCGTAGTCTCTCCAATCCAAATTGTGTTCCTGTTTATGTTTGACGAGCCATTGGGCTGCATAATCGGCCTGTTCATAGAGCGAAGCATGGCCTGAGACTTCGAACTTGCCGACTTGAGCATTGGGCCTCGGCTGGATGTTTTTAGGGATTCGATCTGTATTATGGTTGATCAGCCACCCGGCATGTCGGACGACCATCCGGCTCGATCGATAATTCGTATTCAGCACATGATTGGAGGAAATGGGAAACCGTTTATCGAACTGGAGGATGTGCTTGACGTCCGCGCCTCGAAACCCATAGATCATCTGATCGTCATCGCCGACGGCAAAAATGTTGTTTTCAGGCAAGGATATAATTTGCAATAAAAGGAGTTGCGCCTCATTCAAATCCTGGAACTCATCCACCAGCACATATTCAAAACGGGATTGATAAACAGAGCGCAGCGAACTGTTTTCCAGTAAGATGCGGATGGCCAGGTAGATCATGTCGTCAAAGTCTAAAAAGTTTGCATGTAGCTGTTTTTGAATATAAGAATAGAAAATTTCCTCGAAAGGATAGATCCGATCTCCATATTCAATGGTGACTGCCGAAAGAGCTGGCAGCTCCATCTTTGCCCTTCGTAACCCAGCCAAAAATGCATCCAGCGGATCTTTATTACGCAGGGGCGGCACGATTTGCTCACCTGCACTGCGTGCTGGCGCAAGTGTAGCAAATCGGGTATGTTGCAGGATCGCCGACTTCATCAATGTTTTGGATGTCTTCTTGGAAGTGGATCCCTGAAAAGACCATCCCAGTCCCTCACGCACAATTTCATAGCCCAGCGAATGGAACGTGCGCACTTCCACGCCCTCGACCCCTCTGCGGTTGAGCCGCTCCTGCATTTCATCCTTGGCTTTTTTATTGAACGCCAGTGCCAGTATTTTTTCAGCGGGGATTCCCTGGTTAAGCATATGAAGAATCCGATTGACCAGGGTCTTTGTCTTGCCGGAACCCGCCGGAGCCAGCACCCGAATAGGACCGTTGAGAGACGTCACTGCCGCCTGCTGGCTCGAATCTAAATCGTTATCTACGCTATGGGAAGGATAGCTTGTGTAGCTCGCCGTTTTCCGGATAGTCTGAATACATTTCTCTACATCGGCATAGAGTTCTGAGCCGGAGAATCGGCAGATTGGGTAGCCTTCCAAAGAAAGCACTTTATCGCGTTCAGCGTCTTTGGATGGATCATGGAACGCTCTGCCATCACACTCGACGATGACCTTGTTGTTTTGCGTCTCCACTAAAAAATCAACCGTATATCGACCCATCCGTACTTGCGGCTGATAGGTCAGTTGGTGCGCCTCGAGCGCTGCTAATAATTTTTCTTCGATGGGAATGAAAACGGTTTTATATTCGCTCAAGCTGAGAAAGTCGGGCGAGGTGAATTGGGGATTGGAACGCTCCAGGAGCCTAAAAACTTGTTCAGCCAGCAACGCATGGATCACGCTGGAAACATCTTTATGGAGGTCTTCGCCAGCCAGAGGACCGCTCTGATAGCTTCCCTGGCTCAAGTAAGAGAAGAAACAGACAGGGATACGCTCGAACCACAGCGGAAAGATAAGTCTATCCGCGATCAAAGATGCCTTTTCTAAAAAATCAGCATAGGGGAGATCCTGAATGACGATGACAAATTTTGAAAAGGACGGTTGAGTGGATAATACACTTTCCATAGAAGAGAGCCGGATGGTAAGAGGTGCAAATCCTTTTTGAGTACAGCTTTTTAGGAAGCTTGTAATGGCAACCTCATCGGCATTGAACAAAGAAAAGCCTTTGCCTTTGCTTAAGCAATATTCAATCTTGTCGAAGAAAAAATCGTACGTGTAAACCTTGGGTTGTGCGATGGCAGAAATTCTCTGCAATGTATCCATGCTATTTCCTAAAGACAATATTTGCTCCTGTGAATTTGAACTCCACTCGGGAGGGCTCTCAAGGTTGCTCTTCCAATTTCTGAAGAATAGCCAGGAGCACGCCTTCAACATCGTTCATCACCTCACTGTTCCAAAAGCGAATGACTTTGTATCCCTGCGATTCTAAATCGCTTGTTCTCTCAGCATCGTAATCTTTCTGTCCCGGGTGTTGGCTACCATCAAGCTCAATAATGAGTTTCTTTCGCGGCGCACAAAAGTCCGCTACATACTTACCAATGGCGTGCTGTCGCCGAAAACGAACTCCCTGTTCACACATGAGACGAAGATCTAACCATAACTTCCTTTCAGCAGGTGTTGTCTGTTTGCGTCGTTCACCAGCACGGTGAAGAATTTTTGGCGTAGATCGGTTAGGTGGCATAATTAATCCCTCCCCAAATGCGGCATCTGAATTATTCATGTTCATTCAAAATTGAACTGTCGCATGTGGGGAGCGTGCCCGTTAGGGTGGGTAGGGCAGGTTTCCTCCATAAACTGCATCTCAACTGTGTAACAAATTGTACAATGAACCGAAGAAGTAGACGTTTTCATCTTTGTTGGGCATGGCACACAGCTGTGTAAGGAAAGATTGGCTGGTAGGAATGGCAGAACCCTGCCCCGAGTCAAACCGAAAAAGAGGGGGATTGAATAGAAGGCCTATTTGCTCTATACTGATATCAAATTCAATCTTGCAAATGGAGGTGACCCATGGCGCAAATGATCAAGAAGAATTTTGATATCCCCGATGAAAAACGACCCATCCCCGCTGGAAAAGTAGAGGTCGTCAATTTCGGTGAACTGCAACCCATGCGCACCACGTTCGAGCCAGGCTGGCGCTGGTCAGAATCCGTCAAACCGATCGTACATACCGATAGCTGTCAGGTTCATCACCTCACCTATTTCCTCTCCGGACGCATGGGCGTTCGCATGGACGATGGTTCTGAAACAGAGTTTGGTCCAGGTGATATCGGTGAAATACCAGAAGGACATGATGCCTGGGTGATCGGGGATGAGCCTGTGGTGGGCATCGACTTTCGAGGCGGCGCCATTTATGCAAAACCCCAGGACTGAGGTGTCTCACTCTTAGTGAGAGATCAAGGAGCGAAGACTCCTCCCTCGTAAACAGTACCAACACATTCATTGCCTCTGCTTGAGCTCCCAATATGGCTGGAGGAACGATCCATCTCGCGGGTAACAAACGAAATCTTTCTGGTAGGAGTAATCTGGTGAAGGAAGCGATCTACGTACGATTTGTGCTGGTCCTCATTCTGCTTTTTTTAGTTGCCTGCACGAGCCAGGCCAAGAGTCCCACGACAATTCCAAATCCAATCGAAACGCAACCCGCGACCGAATTACCATCTACGCCTGCACCGACTGCGATCCCGCCGACGGAAACACTCACGTCCGTTGCAACCAGTGCGCCTTCTCCAACCCAAGCGGTTGAACTGTTTACAGAATCAGGTGGCGTGTATACAGTCAATCTCACTCCCGCCGATTTTGTGGATGTGATCGACAACCCCTACTTCCCACTCCCTGCAGGGACGAAATGGGAGTACGAAATCAGAAACGGGAATAACCCTACACAGACGGATACGCTCGAGGTGTTGAAAGAAAAGCGCGCGGTAAACGGAGTCCAGGCCACGGTCGTACGTGACACAGTCTCGGTGCCCGCGCCAGGCACCGTCTCTTCTGGGAACCAGATCGTGGAAGATACGTTTGACTGGTTTGCACAGGATAAGTATGGGAACGTCTGGTACGTGGGAGAATCCGTGGATAACTATATCGGCGGTATATTGGTGAGCCACGCAGGCTCATGGGAATGGGGCGTGGACGGCGCGCTGCCCGGTATCATCATGTGGGCGGAGCCGTCTGCGCATCTCAACGAAGAATATCGTCAGGAGTATTACGTCGGGAAAGCCGAAGATATGGGACAGGTACTGAGCGTGACCGAGAGCCTGACAGTTCCCTTTGGGTCATTTGACCAGGTGGTGAAAACCCTCGACTTCTCAAACATCGAAACTGGAAAGGAGCAAAAGTTTTACGCTCCCGGCATCGGCTTGCTCAAAGAGATGGACGTGAATGGAAAGGAAGAAGTCGTTCTTATTAAGCTGACACAGCCTACTCAATGAGCAAAAGGCCTATTTCCATTGAGCTGATTTTCTTCGGGAGGCAAAGTTTGAACGGACCAAAAACTCAATGGGTGGTTTCTGCGATCACCACCTGGTCGCGGCCGTCCTGCTTGGCGCGATAGAGCGCGGCGTCAGCGGCCCGCAGAACATTTTCGATGGTGCGACCATGCAGGGGATAGAGGGCGACGCCGATAGATAACGTGATCCCCGCATAGGACTGACCGCCATCCTCGACGCGCAGGTCTCTTGCTTCCCGCCGCAGTTGCTCGGCGCGGTTTTTGGCCGTTTCCAGAAAAACATCTGGCATAATCAAGATGAATTCTTCCCCTCCGTAACGACAGGCAGTATCCTCCCCGCGCACATGGCTTTGTAAGAATTTGCCCAGTTCACGCAGGATCTCATCGCCGGCCGCATGCCCATGGACATCGTTGAAGCTCTTGAAGTGATCGATATCGATCATAATGATTCCGAGTGGATGTAAGCGACGGGTCACGCGGCTCAGATGTTGTTTCAGTGCTTCCTCCATATAGCGACGGTTGTACAATCCGGTGACTGGATCGCGAATGGATTGCTCGCGCAGGGCCGCACGCAAGTTCAAATTAGACAATGCCATGCCAGTCTGTTCGACGACTGTGTAGGCCAATTGGAATTTGGTTGCCTCCAAATCCTCCTTATGCTGGGATCGGATATGGAGAATGCCCAGGATTTCACCCTGGATTTGCACGGGTAGACAATACGAAACCGCAGGCAGGGGTTCCGAAAGATGCAGACATTGCAGTCCGCCTTGATCCTCACTGAGCGGATGGGTTCGGCCATGGCGCAACCCCCAGCAATCGTTGGGGGCAAATGTTTGTTCGGCGGCGGGCAGCTCTCCCCACGAAGACACTGAGCGGACCGAGGTGCGCGTGGGATTCAACAGGTAAAGTGCGCCGGTGGTCTGAGGGAACAATTGATTCGAGAGATCCGCAATGATCTGATAAGCTTCCTCAACAGTCTGACAGGCTTGAAGCAAACGGCTCATTTCATTCAGCCGGACGATCTCCGTGTTGCGGAGTTGAAGTTCATTGAGGATCTGCAGCATTTGATCATTGGCCTGGCGCAGCGTCGATTCCATGTACTTGCGCTCGGTGATATCGAGCATGGCGCCGATCATGCGATAGGGCTTGGCGGTCTCATCTCGCAGGATGTAGCCGCGATCTATGATATCGGCGTAGGTGCCGTCTTTTCTTTGAAAGCGGTATTCTTTCGACCAGAATTCCATGCCGCCTTCCAAAGCCTGCTCGATGACCCGATTCACCTTGGCCCGGTCGTCCGGGTGAATCTGCGCCAGGCGCCACTCCGGATCTGGCGGGGTGGTTTCAGAGGCATAATGAAACATCTTCTGAAGCCCTTCACCCCACCAGATTTGATTGGTCTGCAGGTTCCAATCCCACATGGCGTCCTTGGTGGCCCAGGCCATCAGCCTGAAGCGCTCCTCGCTCCGACGAAGGGCCTCTTCTGCCTCCTTCTGTGCAGTGATGTCGAGCATCACGCCCTGCCATACCGAGGCTCCTTCCCCCTCATTTTTTATGAGTACCGCTTCATCCCGTACCCAGACAACGCTCCCATCCCTGGCGATGTAACGATAATCACATGCAAATCGTCCGCGCGCCTCCGAGGCATCCAATTCCTTCCACATGCGTTCACTATCTTCCGGATGAATGATGTCAATGCATAAATCCGGTTTGGCAATCCAGTCTTCGGGTGAGTATCCGAGCATTTTCTGGACCTGGGAATTAATATAAATCGTATTACGGGATTCATTGGCCATATCAACGTAGACAACAGCCGGCATATGTTCCACCAGCGTGCGATATTTGGTCTCCGCCTCCTGCAACGCCTTTTCGGCCTGCGTGCGCTGGGTGATATCGTGCGAGATGCCTACCATGCCAATTACGCGCCCGGCCTGGTCTTTGATGGGAACTTTGGTTGCCGAGAACCAGCGAGGTTGGCGATCGGGAGTAGGGTTGAATTCCAGGCGGTTGATCAGCGATTCGCCGGTCTGGAACAGGCGTTGCTCCTCTTCGTAGAAACTCCGCGCCAGGTCGGTTTCCTGAAAATCGAGATCGGTTTTGCCGATGGCCTCCTGGGGTGTCCTCACGCCCAGAAGCCTGGCCTGGGCCTGGTTGATGCGCGTAAAGCGCGAGGCCGTATCCTTGAAGTAGATGGTATCCGGGATGTTATCCATCAAAACTTGAAGCACATCGCGTTCAACAGCTAAGGCGGCCTCAGCCTTGCGGCGCTCCGTGATATCGCTAATGCCAACGAACACCTTGGCCCATGTCTGCTCATAGCCGGGCGCCACGGTCAGGCGTAGAGATATAACGCGCCTCTCGCCGCGCAGCGTGTAATTGATGGTTTCCTTCTCAAAGGATGTTTCGCCGCGCGCCAGTGCCAGCAATTCCTGTTTGAATGGGATCAATGATTCAGGACCCAGGACCCTGGATAAATCCGCCAGCAGTTGTTCCTTGCTCTCGGCTCGGTACATTGCAAGGGTGGCGCGGTTCACATCCACGATTTTCACTCGCGTCGCGCTGGCGGCAACCTCTTCGGGATGCTCATCGAAATAGGCCGAGAAATCCACTATCCCAGCCGCGCGCAGATCATCGATCGATTGCCGCACCGCCGAGAAATCTTCCTCCCAGATCGAGATGGGCGCATGTTCAAACAGCCCGCGAAAACGCGCTTCACTGCTGCTCAGTGCAAGGGTGCGCGCCGCCACGCGCAGTTCAAGCTCAGCGTTGACACGACTTAACTCGGCATTCTTCTCGAGTAGCTCCTGCGAGGTCAACTCCAGACTGTGTTCGAGCATACGGCGATCCTCGTCGAATTGCCAGTAGGCCTCGTTGATCGCCCGCAGAAACTCGGTTTGTTCTTCGATCAGGGGGATCGTCTCGGCTGCAAATCGTCGGAGTTGCCGCTTGAGCAGGCTGTGGAGCGGATTCATTACACCTCCGACAGGATGGTGATGGTCATGGTTTGGTTGTGCAGCTCGCACGCCGCGGAGGGATTGAATGGGGAAATTTCCCCGTAGGAATAGAAACCGGCCAGGACTGTCTCTCGACCCAGAATGTCCTGGACCCCTTCCACTTCCTCTTCAATCCGTTGCTTAAGGACGAGTTTTCGACCCACACAACTGATCAATAATGCCAGTTCGGGTGAAGTTTTCCCCATCGCCTCAGAGCTGGTCTGGGCTGCGCCAACAGCTCCATCGATCAGCCGGTCAAAGTTTGCTTTCATCAGGCGTACATACCCGCCCTGTGGTAGATCGCCGGCAAACGTCAGACTGTGTTCCGCCTCGTTTATGCCGAGAATCGTTCGCACGACGCTTTCACCGGCTGCGCTCCTCAGGCTGAGGGGAAAGAGCAAACCGCTCGCAGGCAGGTCCCGGGCGTGTTCACCCAGATATTTTTTGTACAGCGCCAAGGCGGGCTGACCATCCAGTTCAAACAAAATATTCCCTGCCGAGCGCGTCACCAGGCGTTCAGGCCCAAAGGCATCCCAGCCTCCCATGGAGCCGAAGCCTACCTTGATCCGATCACCATACAAGCCAAGGACGGCAACCTGGTTTGGCTCGGGGGTTCCATCCCAGAGAACCAGCGTTTCCTGAAACCGGGCTCCATCGCCAGCTAACCCGCCGGTCAACCTGACATCAGGTGATAGGTGTTGGGTCAGACCGGAGACCAGCTCGCTCCCGTTCACGTTCTTCCCATCAGAGATCACCAGCACATGGACAAGTGCCTCACGCGGCAGGGAATTTGCAAGCTGTTCCCCCGCTTGAAAACTATCGTTTACATCGTCTAGCTTGAGACTTACGCCCTTCAGGCGGGTGTGTTCAAAAGCAATCGCGGTGGCAACCAGTGTTTCATCGGTGACTTCTGTTCCATAGATCTCCCCGGCTGTAGAGCAGCCCAGGCGATGCGCGGCTGGATAAGCACTGCGGATATCTTCCTGCCAGCTGGTTTGCTTAAGGCAGGCTGGACTGCCGAAAAGCAATACCAATTGTGCCTTGGTTCCCAACCTCCCCGGCGGCGCGGGCGTCCAGCCTTTGCCCGGCATCCAACGAGTTTGTTCGATTTGCATTCCTCTCTCCTCTCGCTGCTCTGTCTGTGGATGAGATGAATTAGATGTACTTTCCTTGATTATACTTA
>Ga0065705_10104190_pt1 | contig 41271 bp, 31 predicted proteins | sample SwibulcommuniRL2_FD_59092 | JGI IMG/M metagenome (GOLD analysis project Ga0065705, IMG submission 59092) | Bulk soil microbial communities from switchgrass field near Rose Lake, East Lansing, Michigan, USA - RL2 Bulk Soil v2 (version 2) | ecosystem: Environmental > Terrestrial > Soil >...
GAAGAGCTGCGGTTGCAACAACGGCTGCCACAAGAGCTGCGGTTGCGAGAAGAGCTGCGGTTGCAACAACGGCTGCGGCCATAGCTGCCTGCTCGACCGCATCTTCTCGTGCCATAGTGGCTGCGGTTGCCACAATGGTTGCGGCTGCAACAACGGCTGCGCCAAGGCCGTAGGCTGCGGCGCTCCCGCCCCGACCTGCGCCGCCCCGGCTCCGGCCTGCGGCTGCGACGGCGTCGGCAAGGCCCCAGTGGCTGGTGGCGAAGTCGCCCCCATGCCGCCAGCCCCGGTGGTCGATCCCTCGGCCTTCATTCCGACTCAGCGTCGGGTCGTTCAGGCCTCGAATAGCCTGGTCCGCTAGGCTGATCGCGGGTTAAGAGACTACGACACTTCCGCGGCCTGGTTGAGATTTCTCGACCAGGCCGCTTTCATTTCTTGGCAGCCACCCAGTCTGCGCGCCGGCGGCCGACCAAGCATGACCGCATTGATGATCCCTGCCCGGAATATTCCGTGCGGCAAGTGGATCAGCGACAGAGTATGGCCAAACGGATTCTTATCATCGGCGCTTGCGCAATGGCGCTTGCCTTGGCAGCCCTGGTGCTGCTGCTTCTCGTTCATGAACCGAGGCAGGAACTCGCACGCGCTCCCAATGCCGACGGGTCGGTAACAGTCATCGTCGGTCAGGAGCGTTTGTTTGGACTACTGGGGATCGAGATCATCCACGAACGCCAGGACGAAACCGGACGCGTCCATTCGGCAAGCGTCAAAGGCTTCAGTTCGTCATGGAGCGAGGCCCGGCGGCGTTACGCCCCGCCCGAAAAGTAGCGTGACGAAATAGTTGTCCCTTGCGCGCTATTTCTTCGCTCCTTGCACGAGCGCCGCCGTGTAACCCAGCAGGTCCCCCTTCTCCTGGCAGTAACTCAACACGGGGGAATAGTCACCCGCCTTCTCGGCCAATTCGAGCAGCGACGGCGCCTGGCCAATTGGCTGTGTGCCTCTAGGTGCGAGCTTCATCGCCGCCGCGATCGCGTCGGAGTATCGCCCCAGCCGCGTCAAGAGATCGACATACGTCTCGACCGCCGCCAGACCGTGGTACTGCGGATCGAGCATCTCGGCTTTCGACTTGAAATACGCGGCCGCCTCATCGATGTTCTCGCCGAGCAAAGCCTGGAAATAGAGGGCCGACGCCGGGTACATCTCGGCGAAAGGCTCATCCCCGTGATACTGAAACTGCTGGCTGAGCCGGCGGCCATATTCCGTCAAATCCAGGGCCAATCGCAAGTCGGCCGCGTCGGCGAGGACGCGCGAAATCCGCACGGTCGCCGCCAGGTGCGTCGTGTCGATGTGGTAAGAATTGTCCTGAAATAGCCATTCGCGGTCCGCCACCAGCTCGCGCAGCGTTTTCTCGCTGGGCTGCGAACCTTCCTGGCGGGCAATGTCGTGCTTGACGCTGCTCACCAGGTCGGCGTGTACGCGGTCCAGAAGCTGGCGGGCCGCTGGGGCTTGCTCGCCGCGGGGCCGCCGGGCGACCGAGCTGTCATACGTAGTGATCGAGCTGCACGTACCGTAGCTCGTGAGCACTAGGCCAAACCCACGCCCGATGTCGATCCCCTCGTGCAGACAGACCTCAATCAGATCTTCCGTGTTTTCCTCCGTGGGCTCGATCGCCGAAAGCAGCCGCACAGCCTCGGCCTTGTCGCCAACGGGCCGCAAGTACATCCATCCTTCGCGGACCTGGCCATCCTTGAGAAACAGCGTTCCCACCTCGCGACAGGCCGCCACAAGGCCTTCCTCGAGCTGAGCCCGCTGCTGTTCGCTCAAGGAGTCGCCCGAATCGGCATACAGAATCGGCAAGCCGATCCGCCGCCGAACCTGCATCTTGAGGACTTCAAATAGCTCGTGATACTTCTTCTGCTCGCGCAGCGTATCGGCGGCGTGCGTAAGGGCCCCCTCGGCCCCACCTTTGGCAAGAGCCGACTGAAGCTGGTCGAAATCGGAGATCGTCATGGCGGGAGTAAAGGAGGAGCAAGCACGGCGGGAATGGACAAATTCCATCGTACCAACGCAGTCGCAGAGCCGATAGGACGATGCCACACCGGCAGGCGAGAGACGCTCGTCGGCGGAATTCCCCGACTCCGTGAATTCCGCGTGAAGATCGGGCTGGGATTAGCAATCTCCCTGTTACATTAACTCGACTTCGGCGGGGCCGACGCTCAGTGGGGTGATCGATGTCGCAGTCGAGGCGATGGGCACTTACAGTTGTACTTGCGCTGGGCGCTGTTGTGGCGGGCTGGGCCGTCGCCGCATCGCGGCATTCACAGCGCAGCCCGACTCCGCCCGCGGCTGGCCATGTCGCAACGAATCCACCCGTTGAACTCGGTTGGCCCAACCTCTTTGGCCCGCAGCACAACAACATTTCGACCGAGGAGGGGATCAACCCGGCTTGGCCGGAAGCGGGGCCGCCCGTGATGTGGCGAGCAAGTATCGGCGAGGGATACAGTTCGCCCGTCGCCGAGGGGGACGACGTGGTTGTGTTTCACCGGCCGCTCAACGACCCGTCCGCTGCCGCGCCGGTCGATCTGCTACCGGGCGAGGCCAACCACGGCCCGGATGAAGTGATCACGTCCTTCGACGCGACGAAGGGCCAGGTCCACTGGGAATTCCGCCACCCGACTTCGTTCCGCTGCTCCACGCACTACAGCAGCGGGCCCTATTCGACGCCAATTCTGTCCGGCGAGTACGTCTATGCCTGTGGCACCGAAGGCAACCTCTATTGCCTGAATCGGATGGACGGCACGCTCATCTGGCAGCGCGAGCTGTGGACCGACTATCGCCTCAAACAGCACGGCCATTTCCCAGTCACTGGCAGCCCGCTCTTATGGAAAGATCGTTTGATCCTCAATCTTGGTGCGAGTGACGCGGGCGCTGGCATCATTGCCATCGACGCGGCAACCGGCGCCACGCTCTGGCAGGCCACCGATCACAAGGCCAGCTACGCCACGCCGTGTGCCGCGACGATTCATAGGCTCGACTTCTTGTTCGTGTTCACCGAATCGGGCCTGGTCGCCCTCGATCCCAAATCTGGAAACGAGTATTGGCAGGTCAAGTTCCGCGCCAACAACCCGGAATTCGTCAACGCCACTTCGCCCATCGTCTATCGCGATATCGTCTTCACATCGGGCCACGCGGTGGGGAATCTGTGCCTCCAGATTCAGCCTGACGGATCGTACAAGGAACTTTGGCGCGACCGGCGCCGCAACTTCGACAGCCAATACAACCCGCTCGCCTGTATCGACGGCTCGGTATATGGATTCGCTGCCCTGGATGACACGTTTCGCTGTATCGACCTCCTCACGGGCGAGGTTCGCTGGAAGGGGCTCCGCGAGATCCGTCGCGGGGCCATGATCGCAGTGGATGACCATTTCTTGATCGTGGGCACGCAAGGCCATCTGGCCTCGGTTCGCATCAATGACGACCGGCTCGACGTCGTCTCCCAGACCAAACAGCCCATGATTTCCGGCCCCGCCTATTCCCTCCCCGCCCTCCACCGCGGCCTGCTCTACCTGCGCAACGAGCGGGAGTTGGTTGCACTTGACGTGCGGAAATAGCCATTGGGGTGGCCGCCAACCGGAACCGGCAATTTTTGCCAAACCCCGCGCCCGCCTCCAGCCGATAAGGGGATTGGCGACCGACCGCCATGCGCGATTGCGCTCCCAGTGCGCTACTGCGCCTCAGGGTTGGCCGCTAGCAACGAGTGGAAGGACTCTCTGGCAAGGAAGGATCCTTGATGGCCCCCAGCCGCTTGCGCGTCTATTACGGCCCCGAAGAAGCCGCCGCCGGGCCAGCGACCATCCCGATGCGGGATTCGGTCCAGCTCACCTTGGGCGAGGTGCTGCCGCTGCTCTTCGAAGCAGCCAAGAGCCGCCGGGCCTGGGTCGATGACTTCGCCGATGATGAGATCACGATCTCCAGCGACCTGTATGAGGTGCTGCTGGCTTACCAGCATTTCCGCCGGCCAAGTGCGTAACGACCTTGCCGACACAGTGGAACCAACCAGCCCGGCCCTGCCGGGCTTTTTCGTGCGCTCGCCGAAAGCGGCTTGACGTATAATTGGCTCGAACTTGCTGCTCACCCAGTCACGCGCAAATCTTCACGGAGCCGATCCGTGCCCGAACATCCCGTTACGCCGCAGGACGACGACGTCTCGAGTTTCGACATCGCCGTCCCGGATGCCCTCCGCCGCCCGCCTCCGGAAGACCTCGTTCAGACGATCAAGGAGTATGCCGACAAGCTGGCGGCCGACGGCTCCAGTCGCGGCGACCTCAAGGTGATCGCCCGCACGATTCGCGAGCTGCGCTATGCGTTTAAGGTCTTCGCCCCGTATCGCCGCCGCCGAAAAGTCACGGTGTTCGGCTCAGCCCGCACGCCCCCCGAGGCTCCCGCTTATCAAGAGGCGGTGAAGCTCGGCAAGGCCTTCGCCGACGCAGGGTGGCTTGTGGTCACGGGCGCGGCGATGGGCATCATGGAAGCCGGCCACGTCGGCGCCGGTCGCGAGGCCTCGATGGGCCTGAACATCATGCTCCCCTTCGAGCAGTCGGCGAACCCGGTGATCGCCGGCGATCCGAAGCTCGTGCACATGAAGTACTTCTTTACGCGGAAGCTGATGTTCGTGAAGGAATGCGACGCGGTCGTTTGTCTTCCCGGCGGTTTTGGCACGCTCGACGAAGCGATGGAGGTCATCACGCTGCTGCAAACGGGAAAGCGCGACATGGTCCCCGTGGTGCTTCTCGATCCGCCCGGTGGCAAGTACTGGCGGCGGCTCGACGACTTCATTCACGGCGAGCTGCTCGCCGGTCAAATGATCTCGCCCGAAGACCTGCATCTCTACAAAGTCTGCGACGACTATCAAACCGCGGTGCAGGAAGTCCTCGGATTCTTCCGCGTCTATCACAGCATGCGGTACGTGAAACACCAGCTTGTCATCCGCCTGAACCAGCCACTGGCGCCAGAGCTTCTGGCAGCAATCAACGCCGAATTCAGCGACCTGCTTGTCAGCGGCCAGTTCGAGCAGCGCCCGGCCCTGCCGCTCGAACACGACGACCCCGACCTGCTCTCCAAGCCGCGGCTGGTCTGCCACTTTGCCCGCCGGAGCTTCGGACGCCTGCGGCAATTGATTGATGCAATCAATCGGGGGAGGGTGGAGTAAGTCGGATGCTCGCTTGGTGGCTAGGATCTTCAACCAGCGATGAAACTCTAATGCGGCGAGGGCTAATATGGACGTTCGCGAAGCACGTAATCGCCTCAGCAATAAGCTCGCCGAATACCGCGCGCACTCCTATTCAAGTCTCGCTGCTCGGATCAACACTTTGGATTGTGCCGTGGTCCTTGGCTCTTCAGGCGCGGAGTACCAAATTGAAGTTCAGTTCCTATGGGACGACCAACCAGGTGGCAGCGTCCGCGTCATGGGCGGCATCGACGACGGCGGGCTGCGCGCATTCGTTCCTATCTGCGACTCGTTCATCATGGCGCCAGATGGAACGATCGTGGGCGACAGTGCCGCTTGATCAATCGCAGTAATGCGAGGGGATCCAGCTGCTTCATACTAGCCCGTCGATCGGCTTGGCATTCTCGGCCAGCCGCACAATGTCGCGCGGAATGCTGCTCTCCAATCGCAACTGTCCCAAGTCAAATAGCACGTGGAAGATCGTCGCTAACAGGTGCGACGGATCATAGGGCGTTGTCGCGGGACGCGTCACATGTGCGTCGGACTGCCCGATCACCTGGCCCATCGCCAGGCCGCCGCCGGCAAATACGAGGGGCGTCAACTCGCCGTAGTGATCGCGTCCGCCGTTCTTGTTGAGTCGCGGCGTCCGCCCCATTTCGCCCGTGACGACAAGCAGAATCTTATCCGCCAGTCCGCGGGCGTGAACGTCCTCGACAAACGCGCTGACCGCGTGATCGACCTGGCGACCCAGTGGATAGATGCCCTGCATGAACTTCGGGCTGTTTTCATTCGCGTGCATGTCCCAGCCGCAGTCCGAGACCGTCACAAATCCGCAGCCAGCCTCGCACAGCCGGCGAGCCAGCAGCATCTGCCGCCCGAGGAGATTGCTCGAGCGTTTCATGTCGTACCACCGCTGCGTTTCTTCGGCGGGGAAGAGCTGTGATGTGTCGTAGCGCGCGATCGTCCGCGGGTCTTCGCGCGACAAGTCAAATGCCTCGGCCGCGCCTCGCGTGATGACGTCGAAGGCCTGCTGCTGGAACCGGTCGGCGCCTTCGAGCAGGGCCGTCCGATCCGCCGCGCGCTTGATCTTGTCCAGGCCGGCGAGCAGCCGCCGCCGGTCGCTCAGCCGGTCGGTGCCGATCGTGAGTTCCAGGTCCGCCTTGAGCTGTCCGCCGCCGGCCGGATTGAACGCTGCGAAGGGCGGGCCGAGGTCGCCCGGCTGCGTAAGCGTCGGCAGGGCCCCCGTCTCGAAATTACTGCCCAGCTTCAGCCCATCCTGCACCGCTTCGGGCAGCACCAGAATATTCGCCGGCATGCCGGTCCGCGGATGATTGGCCCCGGCCACGCGGGCATAGATCGACCCCATTGACGCCTTGAGCGGATTGCCGGCGGTCGTCACCGGCTCATAGGTGTGTCCCGTGTTCAGCGAACCGTAGGAGCGGACGACGGCGAGTTTGTCGGCAATGGCCGCCATCTTCGCAAAGGTGCCGCCGAACGTAATGCCCGGCAACTTCGTCACCACTTCGCCCGTGACGCTACGAATCTCGGCCGGCGCCGTAAGCTTCGGATCGAACAACTCGATGTGCGACGGCCCGCCTTGCAAGAACAAGAGCACCACCGATCGATCGCGGACGACTTTGCCGGCTGTTGCTGCCGCGGCCCGCGCCGCCAGAAGCTGCGGCAGACCGAAGAGCCCGCCAAACCCCAGCGCCCCGATCTTGAGGAGGTCGCGCCGCGCTATCCCCTGGCAATTGGAATCTGCCCGCGCTGCACGCAGATTGATCACGGCCAACTCCTATGCCCACTAAACCAAAACACAACAGCCGACGTTGATCTATCGACTCAAAATACCGCCCGGTTACGCCCCGGCCAACCGAAATCGGGAAAAAATGACAGCACGCGGACGCGAAAATTCTTGCGTTACGCTAGCTGCACCTGCTCTTGACCTGACCGAGGCAATTTGCGTACCCTCCCGCCGCTCGTCAGGACTCTACCCCCTGCATGGATGCAGTTCTATGTCCGCTGCCGGCTCCGGCTCGCTGCCGCGTGGATCGTCCGCACCGCAATCACCAGCGGTTCCGCTCCTGGACATTGGTCGCGGCAACTCCCCCTTGCGCGAGGAAATCCTCGCTGCGATCACCCGCGTCGTCGATAGCGGCAAATTCCTCCACGGCCCCGATGTCGGGCAGCTAGAGCGCGCAGCCGCCGAGCTGTGCGGCGTCGAGCACGCCATTGCCTGCGCTTCGGGCAGCGACGCGCTGCTTTTGGCCCTGATGGCCCTCGATATCGGCCCCGGCCACGATGTGATCGTCCCCAGCTTCACGTTCTTCGCCACCGCAAGCGCCGTGTGGCGCGTCGGCGCCCGGCCCGTCTTCGTCGATATCGATCCCCGCACGTTCAACATCGACCCGAACAAAATCGAACCGGCCGTCACTCCCACGACGCGCGCGATCATTCCGGTCCATCTCTTTGGCCAGTGTTGTGAGATGGATGCGATTAACGACCTGGCTCGCCGTCGCCGCCTGTTCGTCATTGAAGACGCCGCCCAGGCCATCGGCGCAAAATACTGGGGTCGCCCCGCCTGCTCGCTCGGCGCCATCGGCTGCTTGAGCTTCTATCCGACCAAGAACCTGGGCGCTTTCGGCGACGCGGGCATGCTAACCACCAGCGATGCCGACCTCGCCCAGCGGCTGCGACTATATGCCGCCCACGGCATGAACCCCCGCTACTATCACAAGGTCGTCGGCATCAACAGCCGCCTCGACACCATCCAGGCCGCCGTCCTCAACGTGAAGCTTGCGCGCCTCGCTCAGTGGGCCGAGCAGCGGAAAGCGAACGCCCGCCGCTACCACGACCTCCTGACCGCCGCAGGGCTCGCGGGGCATCTCGTCCTGCCACACGCCGAGCCGCACTGCGAGCACGTCTGGAACCAGTACACGATCCGCGTCACCGCCGGCCGCCGCGACGCGGTAAAGGCCCAGCTTGCCGAAGCCGGCGTGGGAAGCGAAATCTATTACCCGGTGCCGCTCCACTTGCAGGAGTGCTTCCGATCGCTCGGCTGCAAAGCCGGCAGCCTGCCCGAAACCGAACGGGCGGCCAAGGAAGTCCTCAGCCTGCCGATCTTTCCCGAACTGACCGCCGCCGAGCAGCAAACGGTTGTTGCCCGCTTGGACGAGGTCATCGCCCGACCGGTCTCGCGAGCGGCCTAGCCGACCATTCACGTTACAGTTTGCTGGCTAGGTCAGGTGGTACAATACCTCGCTGGGAAACTGGCGGGGGTTTTTGATGCGCGGATACAATCTGGCGAATGAGTCACAAGCACAAAGAACGCGATGAAGTGTACGCGGTCCTGCGGTTCGACGCATTTCTTTCGTCTGCTGAGATACGTCCAGAGGTGAGCGTCACCGTCAAGGAAATCCTGAGAAGCCGAGAGTTGGCGGAGGCCGAAGTTGAGCGGCTCAACAGGGTCAAGGGCGAGAAGGACGTGCGATATTGGTGGCAGCAAACTCGCCTGTTCCCAGAAGGCGGCTCGGCCTGCGAAAGTTCAACCTAAGACGCTGCCGAACCGAAGAGCTATTTGACCCACTACCCAAAGCTGGGCTTCGGCATCGGGGAGAACAAAGGGGATAGAGAGAATGAAGGGGGTAAGTCCAATTAGTGGGCCCATCATTGGCCGTCCCCGCGGGCGATCTGTGACCAAGCCAATTGACCGTTCGCTTCCGCCAGTTAGGTCTGCAAAACGCAAGCCAGGGCGCTGTCCTGGGTCCTGGCGTCCAATCGCGTTGACGTAAGTAGCGCACGACGCCGGCCCTAGACGGCCGCCGACTTCTCGTACCCGCCGAACCACCGGGGTCCGGTCGGCGCTGCGAATGGCTGCGGTGCCGTTGGCTTGCGCACCAGGATGAAGATGCCGATCGCGAAAAAGAATGCGCAGACCGCCAGCATTGCAAAGCATTCGCTTCGCTGGGACGTTTCGGCGTCGAGCTGGAAGTCGAGCAGGGCCGCCGCATACTCCGGGAATTGGGCCTTGATCTGGGCTATCGATTCCGTCTCGAAGGGCGTGTACCACCTCTGGAGATAGCCGCTCACCTCTTGCCCGGGCTTGAACTCGGGCAGCACCTCGGCGATCAGCCAGCGATCGCCCGTCTTAACCAGGTAGTACCTGCTTTCCAGACGCTCGACGCCGTTTTTCTCTTCGATCACGCATAGCCCGGTATCGACGGCTTCGCCGGACTTGAACGTCACCCAGCGCCGCGCGAGCTTCGCGGGGTCGTCGATCGCTGCGATCGCATCCAACTCGATGGCCGCGGGACCGGAGAAGACACTGTAAATCCAGCGATAGCTCAAGGCTGGGACACCGGCGCCACAGAGAATCATCACCAGCGCGATCACGATCCGGCTGAGCGGCTTGGAATCCAAGGACATGGCTGACTCCACGGCGAAGAACACGTTTGGTTTCGGCGCGCGTGCGCGCACTGGCGCAGCACCCCTGGAAAGATAGGTCGCGATTAACCTTGGTCCCAGCTCTGCCTGGCCGCGAGGCATGCAACCGCCACAGGACCTATGGTGGTGGGTATGAAAGGTTTGAGCCGTCGGACTCGGCGCGATCGCGCCGTAAGTGTCAATTATACGGTTGCCGACCTGCCGATGTGATAAGGGCGATTGCCGCGCGACTTCAAAGAGCGGCGCACTTCAAGGATTCGGCGCGGTTTCCGCCTTCGGCACGGCCACCGCATAGCCCAGCAGCACCACCCGCGTCGCGTCCCCTTCATACCCAGGCAGATTCTTTACCGGGTCTTCGACCACGCGGCCGACGAGCAAGAGTTCGTCGCCAGCTTTGTAAGACTCCTCGGGATTTGCGGCCGAGAGCACGGTCGTCTCCGCGAGCGACTTGCCCGCTTGAAACTTGCAGGCAAAGAGTGTCCCGGCTGGGGCGAATTCCTGCACCACACCCGCCAGCAGCACCCCTTCTTCGTGTTTCCGCTTGGGCAGATTGAGGTCGGTCAGCGACTTGAGCGCGCTCACCTTCCCAGGCTGCGCGGCCAAGCCGGAAAGCGCATCTTTCAGCGTGGTAACCTGCTCGCTCAGTTCTGGACTGGCCGCGTCGAGCTGACTGATGATGCGGCCCGCGTCGCTGGCGGCGCTATAGAAGTCGATGAAAAGCTGCCGTCGAACTTCGGGCGGCTGGCCCGCAGCTTCGTTCACCTTGGTGTACGATTCCGATGCGGCTAGCGCCGCCATGGTCAGATCATCCGCCGTCGGCAGCGGCTTTGATTCCGGTTTTGGCTCCGGCTTGGTCGCCGGATTCAATTTGGGCTCTGACTTCGGGTTGGTTTCCGGCTCCGGCTTGCCATTCCCAGCCAGCTTGGGGTTGACAACCGGCAACAGCGGACCCAGGTACGGCTCGGGCAGCGGAATGGGCTTGATTCCCGGCTCGACCGTAATCCCACCGAGGCCGCCATCGGCCGCCGCTGGATCAGCAACGCTGGTCGGCTCGCTGGCGCTAGAGCGCGCAACGCCGTCATTGACGGGTTCCATGGCCTGCGGCTCGCGCGGCTGGGTTCGTTTGCCATTGCCGGTAGCGCCGTTTGGGGCCTGGCCACCGCTCGGTGTACTGTCGCCACTGGTATCCACACTGGCCGTCGTCGTTTGGGAAGGCGCACCGCGGAACTTGGCCGGAACGATCCAAGGAGCATACGGCGCCATCTTCGGCCCCAGGTCCAGCACATCCATGCTGAACCCCCACAGCAAGACGAAATAACCCAATGTCAGCCCGACCAATCCGCCCAACACGATTTTGAGCACCTCGACAACGGCATTCTTTTCGCGCCTCGCCGGCCGCGCTCCCTTGACCACCGGTCGCGGCGCCGCGACCGCTCGGCCTGGAGCGCTGGAATCGAGGGCTGCATCGAACGCCCCGCCCGAAACCCGATAGTCGTCGCTGCCACCCACTTCGATCTCGGCCGCACCCGCCCCGACGAGCGCCGGCTCATCGACCGCGTCGCTGCCATCGAGCACGACCAGCTCGGGGGGCAGTCCGCCCAGGGCCTCGCGCAGCAGATATTCCTCGAGGCAAAGTGGGCAGCGCACCAGCGCCTTGGGCGACGCCCGCAGCGGCACGGTCACGTCGTCCAAACACCGCGGACAGCGGACGATATTCATAGTGTCTCGACCCGAGGAAACCCGGCTGCGTGATGACCCCTTAGCATAACGCCCGCGCTAAGCGATTAGCTAGGCGGAATGAGTGAGTGGTGGAGTGGTGAGTAGGTGCATAGGTTTTTGGTGATACGCTGTGTCTAGAGATGGGCAACTGACTTTTCCGAATACTCAGTACTCAGTACGAAGTACTCAGGAGTTCGCAGCACTCCTCACCGCATCTCGCTATCTCTCCATCCCACCATCTCCCCCTCACCCACTCTCCCAGTCTCCCACTCATTATCCTTATCCGCGCCCGAACCCCGCATTGCCCTTTCGCCTCCCTGAAAAGTGGTCCCTCCGGTACAATCGGGCCGATCTAGTCGATTTTACCTCACGATCGCAAAGCACCCCGACCAATGGTCGGGGCTTTATATTTGACGCATGACACGCCAGATTTTGGTCACTTCCGCCCTGCCGTACGCCAACGGTCCGATCCACATCGGCCACCTGGTCGAGTATATCCAGACCGACATCTGGGTCCGTTTCCAGAAGCTCATCGGCAACCGCTGCGTGTATCTCTGCGCTGACGACACGCACGGCACGGCGATCATGATCTCGGCCAAAAAGGCCGGCGTCACCGAAGACGCTTTCATCGCCCGGATGAATCGTGAGCACCAGCGCGACTTCGCCGGCTTTCAGATCGCCTTCGACAACTACGGCAGCACCAACAGCCCAGAAAACCGCGAGCTTTGCGGACAATTCTGGAAGTCACTCCGCGGGGCGGGGTTGATTGTCGAAAAGGACGTCAGTCAGCTATTCGATCCGGTCGCGGGGACATTTCTGGCCGACCGGTTCGTCAAGGGAACTTGTCCCAAGTGCAAGTCGCCCGACCAGTACGGCGATTCGTGTGACAAGTGCGGGGCGACCTATTCTCCCGCCGATCTGATCGATCCGGTCAGTACGCTGAGCGGGGCCAAGCCCGAAATCCGCTCGGCCAAGCATCTGTTCGTCGAGCTCGAGAAGCTGCACCCATTTCTCGACCAGTGGAGCCAGTCGGGCCGGCACTTGCAGGACGAAGTTGCGAACTACTTGAAAGGGCACTTCCTCGGCGAGCCGCTGCGCGACTGGGACATTTCCCGCCCCGCCCCTTATTTCGGCTTTGAGATTCCCGACAGCTCCGGCAATTACTGGTACGTCTGGTTCGATGCCCCCATCGGCTACATCGCCAGCACGTGGGAGTGGTGCAAACGCAAAGGGGAGAAGCTCGATGACTGGTGGCGCTCGCCCAAGACCGAAATTCACCACTTCATCGGCAAGGACATCACCTACTTTCACACGCTCTTCTGGCCCGGCATGCTCAAGACGGCCGGATTCAGCCTGCCGACGAAAGTCCACATCCACGGCTTTCTGACCGTCGGCGGCGAGAAGATGAGCAAGACCAAAGGGACTTTCGTCAAAGGCGAGACGTACCTCAAACATCTCGACCCGGCATGGCTGCGGTATTTCTACGCCAGCAAGCTCGGACCGCGGCTGGACGACCTGGACCTGAACCCGGAGGAGTTTGTCAACAAGATCAACTCCGACCTGGTAGGCAAGGTTGTCAACCTCGCCAGTCGCACAGCGAAGTTTGTGCAAAGTAGGCCCCTGACGCCGTCAGGGGCCAGCGCCAGCGCGACATCGTCCGCAGCTCAGGTCCCTCACGGCGTGAGGGACCTACATTCAGGCCTGTCCACCAAATACCCCGACGACGGCGGTCTCTTTGCTCAGGGCGCGACGGCCGGCAAGGAAATCGCCGAGGCCTACGAAGCGTGCGACTACAGCCGGGCCATGCGGCTGATTATGGAACTGGCCGACCGGGCCAATCCGTACGTCGATACGAAGGAGCCCTGGAAGATCGCCAAAGACCCAGCTCGGGCAGCCGAATTGCAGGACGTGTGTACCGTCGCGCTCAACCTGTTCCGGCAGATCGTCGTGTATTTGTCGCCCGTCCTGCCGAAGCTTGCCGACCAGGCTGGGGCTCTCCTCAACGACCCGATAACGACCTGGCAGCAATCGCAGCGGCCGCTGGTCGGCACGCCGGTCGCCCTCTTTACGCATTTGATGAAGCGCGTCGAGCGCAAGGACCTGGATGCCATGATTGAAGAAAGCAAAGAGGGGACAGGGGACGGGGGACAGGAGACAGGCGGTGCCACTGCTGGCTTGCCCAGCAGTGCCGGTGGCTCGGCGCGATTGCTCGATGTCACAGCCTCGCCCTCCCAAGCCGATTCCGACGCCGCCCTTCAGGCCGAGCCGCTTCTGGCGGACCTGATCGCGATCGACGACTTCGCCAAGGTCGATCTCCGCGTGGCCCGCGTTCTGGCAGCCGAGGAGGTGCCCGAGGCCAAAAAGTTGCTCAAGCTGACGATCAGTCTGGGGGGCGACGTGAAGCGGCAGGTCTTCGCCGGCATCAAAGCCGCCTATAAACCCGAGCAGCTAATCGGCCGGCTCGTCGTCGTCGTCGCCAACCTCCAGCCGCGGCAGATGAAATTCGGCCTGTCGGAAGGGATGGTTACGGCAGCCGGGCCCGGCGGACCCGAGGTCTTTCTGCTGGCGATCGACGAGGGTGCTCAGCCCGGAATGCGGATTCACTAGCTTGGTAGAAGCTGTGCCCAGAGCCGTGGCAATCCGGGCCGGCAGCTGCGGCCGGCCCTCACGTCGGTCTCATGGCGCCAAATGGCCAGCATCTAAACGCCGGCTTTCAGCTTTGTAAATCTGCTGCAAGTCAATGCGGCACAAGACATTAGGACTCGCGGTGTGCCGCCAAAAGAATGCTGTCTGCAAGACCTCGAACCAGGGCGCAACAATCTCACGTAGTAATTGAATCTGCTCAGGTTTTGGCCAACGATCGGCATCTCTGAGCACTCAGATTCTCTGCGGACAAGGAAACAAGGGAGGAAAGCACGATGAGTCAGTTGATTCGATCCAAAAGAACAAGCGTCGCCGCAGTCCTGGCACTGCTGGCGGCGGGCCTGGCCAGTGCGGGCTATTTCGCGGGCACCAGCCGCGTGCTCGTCGCCGATACGAAGGCCCCGGCAATTTCGCCGGCCGATCCCTCGGTGGCACAGGCCAATACGCTGTCGCAGGCGTTCCGCGCTTCCGCCGAGCGCGTGCTGCCGGCAGTCGTTTCGATCCAAAATGAAGCCAAGCCGCGGATGGTCAAGCGCGAGCTGTCGCCCAGAGGGGGAGACTCTGCACCGCGGGGCAGCCAGCCTCGTGGCGGCCGCCAACTGCCCAAGGGATTCGAGGAGCTCGACCCGCTGCTCAAGCGATTCTTCGAGGGGACTCCCGGTTTTGAACCATTTGGCCAGTTTGACGAAACTCCCAGCATCCCGCGGCAAAGCGCCGGCAGCGGCGTGATCATCGATCCGTCGGGCATCATTTTGACCAACAACCACGTCGTCGCGGGTGACGGCAAGATCACCGTCAAGCTGCACGACGGCCGCGAATTTGTCGCAACCGAAGTCAAAACCGACCCGAACACCGACGTTGCCGTGGTGCGGATCAAAGCCAATGGCTCGCTGCCATTTGCCGAGCTGGGCAACAGCGACAAGATGCAGATCGGCGATTGGGTGCTGGCTCTCGGCCAGCCGTTTGGGTTGCAAGACACCGTGACCGCGGGCATCGTCAGCGCCAAAGGGCGCGACATCGGCATGATGCGGCACGAAGAATTCATCCAGACCGACGCGGCGATCAACCCCGGCAACAGCGGCGGCCCCCTGGTAAATCTCGAAGGCCAGGTGATCGGCGTCAACACGGCGATTAGCTCGCGGAGCGGCGGCTTTGAAGGGATTGGTTTCGCCATCCCGGTCAATGTCGCCAAGTGGGTCAGCGACCAGCTCGTCAAGGAAGGCAAAGTCCACCGGGCCTATTTGGGCGTCGGCATCCAGCCGGTCGATCAGGAACTGGCCGATCAATTGGGCGTTTCGACGCCGGGAGGGGCGCTCGTGACCGACGTGCAGGTCGACTCGCCCGCCGCCGCTGCGGGACTCAAGTCGCAGGACGTGATCGAGTCGTTCAACGGCACCCCAATCAGCAACCACAGGCAGTTGTCGGCGGTTGTAGGGCGGACGCCCGTTGGCAAGGCCGTTCCCGTCGTTGTCTATCGTGACGGCAAGGAAGTGAAGCTCAATGTGATCGTTCGCGAAGCCCCGGCGAACTATGGCGTCGTGGCCGAGCAGGAGGCCCAGGGCGAACAGCAGGCCGAAGGCAAGCAGTTTAATAAGCTGGGTCTGGAAGTCGCGCCGCTGACCGCCGACGTGGCAAAACAGCTCGGCATTAAGGACAACGCCGGCGTCGTGATCACGGGCGTCGAACAGGGGAGCGCTGCCGAACGGGCCGGCCTGGAAGCCTCGATGGCGATTGTCCAGGTCGGACGCCAGAACGTGAAGTCCGTCGAGGAATTCGAGGCAGCCATTGCCAAGGGCTCGCTCGAGAAGGGCATTCTCGTTCTCGTCAAATCGGCCGAAGGCTCGCGGTTTGTGGTGCTGAAGGCCGAATAAGTGGGACAAGTTTGCAACCTGCCAAGAAATCGTAATGCTCGTTCCCAGCCTCTGCCTGGGAACTCACTGCGGCGAGGCTCTGCCTCAACACCCCGCAAAGGGGCGGAGCCTCGCATTTGATTTCGTTCGAGGGGGGGGGACCCAGTTACTCTTTCCCAGGCTCTGCCTGGGAACGCACTTCTCCGAGGCTCCGCCTCGACAGCGCTACGAGCGAGGCAGAGCCTCGCATTAGTTTCGTCCCAGGGGGGACCCTGGGAAGGAGAGCGCGCACCCGATCTCGACCGCCTCCCGCTGCGCGAGTACCTGCTCCGCCGCGGCCATCACCAGCTCGTAATCAAAGAGCTCCGCCGAGCGGCCATAGCGCCGCCGCACTTCCGGACAGATCTGACCGTCCACAAGCCGGACCAGCCATTTCGCCGGCTGATATTCGGCAGAATGTTCCGCAGCGACGTACCCCAGCGACCACGGATTTCCTTGCGGGCGGCCGAAGGTGCGGGCGAGCTCGGCCTTGCTGCTGACGACGCGGCCCCTTCCCAGCGGCTCCGTGAGCACGTGGAACAAGCAGCCCCGGCCGTCGCCTGTCTGATAGCGGCCCGAAATCAGCCGGTCGCGCTCGGCGAGCAAGTGGCGAAGGCAATCGAGCGTGATCACGTCGCGCGCCAAAACGTCCACGAGATCGCGAACGATCTGGTCCCCGCGGTCAATCCACGCTGCCGGATGATCGACGGTCACAGCCAGGCCTCGATGCCGGACGGTTTGCATGGTCGCTTCCCTGGTACGCTGGGCATGTCAAGAATTTGAAACACGCGAATGCTCTACAGCCTGATTACGTCAAGATTCGTTGTCAACTCGGCAAGGACGGTCGGCGCTATTCCGTAGCCAAAGTCGTCAGACTTCGGTCTAAGCCGCCTGACCTCTGACGAGTTCGGCTACTACCTACCGAATGTCGTCCGGCGGCTTGACGTTGGGCAGTGGCGCCACCGGCGTGCCATAGAACTTCGTCAGGTCGATGCCGCCGCGGGCTTCGTCCTCCAGCAGCTTGACGCGGGTCTCCAGCCGCTCGACCTGCCCCTTGAGCAGCGGCACGATATTCGCCGAGTCGTCGGGGCGCTTGGGCCGCGGCACGACCGGATAGCCCAAGTGCCGCTGCAAGGCCGCGAAGAGAAAGAGCGGGTCCTTGCGGCGGTTGGCCCAGGCGATCCTGCCCTCTTTCTCGGAGAACAGGATGGGCTTCTCCGGGTTTGGCGGGACTTCATTCGGCCGCGTGTGATGGATGATGTTGAGCTGGCTGCGGACGTAAATCAGGTCGGCGAAATCGACCATCCCAATCCGATGCCGCAGTTCGCGAATCCACTCGCGCCACGGCTCATCGAAGATCGGGTCGCCGGCGATTGCCGACAGGCCCGAGTCGTACTTGAGTCGGTTGCGGCTGAGGCACTCGAACTGATACATGAACATCGCCTGGGGAATCGGCGACTTGGCCCGGTATTCCGCTTCATGACGGAGAATCTCGATCGCGATGCGGATGTCGAACCGCCCCCGTTCCGCCTCCGCCTCGCGCATGACGTACGTCTGAAACGGCGTGAAGTAATGAGCCAGCCGCGACATGGCCCCCGACATCATGCCCGTATGTTTCAGCTCGGCAAGCAGGAAATCGATCGCCAGCGGCAGGCGGGTCGTCGAAAGCACTTCCTGCTTGATATGGTCGAGCAGCTCTTGCACGGGCGTATTGTCCGCCAGCCGCTCGCTCAGCGTGCGGAAGAGGTGGACCTGTTCGATGTATTCTTCGCGGTCGAGCATCTCGTCTATAATACCCACATGTCCGACTTCTCCACCGTACAGGCCGCTGTGGATTCCATCGCCGCGGGCGAGGTAATCATCGTCGTCGATGCCGAGGACCGCGAAAACGAAGGCGATTTTATCTGCTCCGCCGAAAAGGCGACCCCCGAGGCCATCAATTTCTTGATCGGCGGCCGCGGGCAGTTCTGTGCGCCGCTCTTGCCGGAAGTGGCCCGCCGCCTGGGCCTCGTCCCCGTCGTGGAGACGAACACCGCTCCACTTGGGACGAGTTTCTTGACACCGATCGACCACCGCTCGGGAAAGACGGGCATCACCGCCGAGGAGCGCTGCCGCACGGTGCGTGCGATGGCCGAACCGACGAGCAGCGCGGGCGATTTTGTCCGGCCTGGCCACGTGCATCCACTGTTGGCGAAAGAAGGGGGCGTCCTCCGCCGCGCCGGTCATACCGAAGCCACAGTCGATCTGTGTCGCATGGCCGGCCTGGCGCCGGTCGGCGTATTGTGCGAAATCCTGGATAGCAAAGGCGCCCGCGCCACGCGCGATCAACTCCTCGCGGTCGCGGCACGCAACAACCTCAAGATCATCTCGATCGAGCAGCTGATTGCCTACCGCCGCGTCAGCGAGAAGCTCGTCAGCCGGATTGCCCAGGCCAACATTCCCACCCGGGACTATGGCGATTTCACGATCATCGCCTACGAGGTCAAGTTCGAGAAACAGCAGCCGCTGGTGCTGGTGAAAGGGCAACCCGACCAAGCCGAAGCGCCGCTGGTGCGGCTGCATTCGTCGTGCTTCACGGGCGATCTCTTGGATTCGCTCCGCTGCGACTGCGGCAGCCAACTTCAAATGGCCCTGAAGGTGATCGACGGGGAAGGCTGCGGCGTGCTCGTCTATCTGCCGCAAGAGGGCCGCGGGATTGGACTCGTCGAGAAGATCAAAGCCTACGAGCTACAAGAGCGCGGCCTGGACACCGTCGAAGCGAATCAGGCCCTCGGCTTCAAGGCCGACATGCGCGACTACGGCGTGGGCATCCAGATTCTCAAGGACCTCGGCCTCCGCAAAGTCCGCCTCTTGACGAACAATCCCAAGAAGATCGACGCCTTCATCTACGACGGCTTCGACCTACAGGTCGTCGATCAGGTGCCGATCGTTGCCCCGGCCAACCCGCACAACGCGCGGTACCTTTCGACCAAGCGCGAAAAGCTCGGTCATAAACTTCCGGCTGGGTAGCGGTCCGCCGTCGAGGGCGTCGAATTCAGGACACCACTACGATGAGACAATTCGTTCTCCCAATTCTCCTCCTCGTTAGCACCCTCACGCTTGCGCCGGCTAGTGCTGCCGAGCCGCTAGTCGTAGATCTCTGGCCGGGAAAAGTCCCCGGCGATGTTGGCATTCCCGGCCAGGAAACCAGCCGCATTCATCCTTCTCCGCTCGTCGGACCGACCAAGCTCATCACCAATGTCACCAAGCCGACGCTGACGATCTATCAGCCACCCAAGGAGAAGAACACCGGCACGGCGATGATCATCTGCCCGGGCGGCGGCTACTGGGACTTGTACTGGGAGCTGGAAGGGGAGGAAGTGGCGGCCTGGCTGAATTCGGTTGGCATGACAGGCATCATTCTCAAGTACCGCGTTCCTCGGCGGCCGGGCGATGTCCGCGGCGAGCCGCCCCTTGGTCCATTGCTCGACGCCCAGCGGGCCGTCAGCGTCGTACGTAGCAGAGCGGCCGAGTGGGGAATCGACCCCAAGCGCCTCGGCATGGTCGGCTTCTCGGCCGGCGGTCATCTGGCCCTAGCGACGGCAATCAATTTCGAGAAGCGGGCTTACGAGCGAATCGACGCTATCGACGACGTCAGCTGCCGTCCCGACTTTGCCGCGCTTTGTTACTCGGGCTATCTCAAAGCCAAGGACAAGGACGAAATCTGGCCTGGCCTGCGCATTCCAGCCGACACCCCGCCGATCTTGCTGGCCCACGCCAACGACGACAGTCCCAAGGTCGGCGGCTCCGACGCCGAAAACAGCGCATTCATGTATATCGCTCTGAAGCGCGCCGGTGTCCCCGTCGAGCTGCACATTTATGCCAGCGGCAACCACGACTTCGGCGTCAAGCAGAATGACAAGCTTCCCTCGAGCTGGCCGGGTCTCTGCATCAATTGGCTCCATAGTTTGGATCTGCTCGCGCCGGAATCGAAGTAGTACGGGCGGTTGAGAGGCACGCCTAATCGTGGACTTTGTGGCGAACCTTTTTCGAATCTGATTCGTCTAATCAGTCAGGCATCTGAATGCCACTTTGTGTTCGGATTTTAGCGAGGACACCAGCGATGTTGGCTTTGTGGTCGAGATCGATGAGCGAACAACGATGCCAGCGTAGGTTCGCCGGTTATCCGGTGAATACGCTGCCCGCGCAGAATCCTAAGGGAAAAGTGCTGCGCTGTTGACGCTCGGCCTAGAACCGAACGGAGCTACTTAAAGCCCGGTGTCACAGCGACATCGGGCTTTTTCGTTGGGGTCGATAGCTGAGACGGTTTAGCAGCGGCCTGAAAAACCGCAGACGAGGATTCGAGCGCCTCTCGGCCCACTGTGCGCGCAAACGCAAACAACACGGCTCGTTCGTCTATCGGTTCAGGATTCCGCCCTTTCAAGGCGGAGAGATGGGTTCGATTCCCATACGAGCTGCATTGAACAACTCGGTAGTTGCGGGCTGGTTGCCGAGCTCCGGCTGATAACCAGAGCGCGCTGAGTTCAATTCTCAGGGCTACCACTGATCGTGACACAGAACGAAAGTAGCAAGTCAATGTTGATCGCACGTTGCAAACGCATACGCAGGTTCTAGAGAAGATCGCCTCGGCGGGTCACCTAAAGGTTGTCCTGGGTGGCGAGAAGGGCCTTGCCGACCGCGTGACTAACCTGCTGTAAATACCGCCGCCCCTGGCCCGAGCAATCGCGCCAGGGGCGATTTGCATTTCCTCTTACGCTATGCGAAGTACGTGGCAAGGTAAGATGAACGCGCGGACCGACCTGATGGTAATCCACTCCCTTTTGATCGATGGCCGCCATGTGCCCCCATTCCTTTATGGGACGGCTTGGAAGGAAGACAGAACGCAGCGGCTGACCGTGCTCGCTCTCAACCAGGGCTTTCGCGGCATCGACACCGCGAACCAGCGACGCCATTATCACGAGGCCGGCGTCGGCGCAGCGATCGCCGCTGCGGTCGAAGGAAAGCTTGTCGCCCGGAGCGATTTGTTTCTCCAGAGCAAATTCACGTTCCGACGGGGACAGGACCATCGGCTGCCATACGACCCGGACGCGCCAGTCACAGTCCAGGTGCAGCAATCATTCGCCAGTACGCTCGATCACCTGGGGACGGAGACTCTTGACTCGTATTTGTTGCACGGACCTACTCGCCGCACCGGGTTGTTTCCGGATGACTGGGAGGCGTGGAGGGCGATGGAATCTATCCATGAAACGGGCAGCGTTCGCCTGCTCGGCGTCAGCAATTTCACGCTGGAACAGCTCCAACGTCTATGCCAGCAGGCCCGCGTCCCACCCCGGTTCGTTCAGAACCGATGTTACGCAGCGCAGGGTTGGGATCGACTGGTACGCGAGTTCTGCGCCACCAACGGAATTGTCTATCAGGGGTTCTCGCTGTTAACTGCCAATGCTGAGGTGTTAGCCAGTTCCGAGCTTCACCGAATCTCCAAACGGCACGGACGGACTGTAGCTCAGATCGTCTTTAGATTTGCCACTGAGGTTGGCATGATCCCGTTGACTGGAACCACGAACCCGCAACACATGCGGGCGGACCTGGATATCTGGGATTTTGACCTGCGTCCCGACGAGATCGAACGAATCGCGCGCGTCAACGAGCGGTGACGCCGAAGTTCCCTCCGCCCAGGGTATTCACCTCGCATCACACCTGTTCAAGCCACGTCCGGCGAGCCTCTTCAGCCTTTTGATGGATGGACGCAGTTTTGCAAACTGCGTGCCGCGTGATGCACCCCAGAGCCTGCCTGCAATGAGACCTTCATTGGTGCGCGGACGGAATCCTCAAATTCGGCGGTACAGCCTCGGGCGGGCTCACGCTTCTAGGCCCCTGACGAGCGGACACTGTCCGGCACGCGAACTGCTATGGCTCTCGTGAGAAGCGACAACCACGGCTGAATCGATGGGATGTCCTTTTTTGCCGTGACGTATTGGCACGCCATTTAATCCCATTGGCTGACCAATCTGTCGCGACTCAGTGCAGCGGGTCCAACTGACGTTGGTTTGAGCTGACTTCGCTGCGCTTGCTTTTTAAACCTTCCGTCACCTTGCGACTCAGCTATGAAGCCCTGGAAGCCCCGCGAAGACCGGTACGCCTCAAGACTGTCTGCTGAAATGGTGGCCACGATTACGGGCCGCTCGATTACAGCGGTACGTCGGCGTCAGAAGCAATTGGCCCGTTGCCCGAAGGTTGTCCTCACAGCAATTGGTCGGTCTCGTCCGCGAAAGTGGGCGTCTGCCGAGGACCAGCTCGTGCTGCGGCTTCCGGCCACCGAGGTGGCCAGACTCCTTGGGCGGTCGCGTCGGGCCGTGGCTCAGCGCCGCCGGCTACTTAACGGGAATCATCAGCAGTCTGGGTGATGGTGATTGAATCTTCCCGGGAGGCTCATTCATGTCGCCGACTGACATTGAACGCAAGCTTGCCTTGACTGGCATCCGGTATGACATAGGCGACGAAAGATTCTATGACGGCGCACGGCGAGTGGAACCGGAGGAAATATTCGACCTGATTCCAGGCCTCATCGAAGATGAACTCATCGACTACATCGAGCGAAGGCACGAGCAGGGGTGAACGCAGCAGCGCTCTCCAAACTCGCGAAGTTCAGCTTTGTTCTGCTGCAGAAGGCGTCCGAGTGATCCTCTGGAAGGATTTACCGGCTGGGCCTCCGTTTCCCTAACGATTTCGGGTTTGTACCGGATACCAGGGCAGGTGATGGTCAAAATTGTCGCGGTGAACCTGCTTTAGAGAATTGGCACGCTGAATGCACTGCTAGGCCGCGATGACCCGCGACGGACAATTCCGCGAGGTCTGGTGGACAATGAAACCACGCCGGATAACACGATTGTCAACCGGCGTGCGCCCTAAAAGGAACTCAATCGATGGAATCCGCAACTGCTATACCGATCCTAGTGGCGGCGGCCGAGTACTCAATCATGTATTTGCTGCTCGGGGGCGGTATTGGCGGCGCCATGCTCATCTATTTGATTGCGAGAATGCTTGGCAAATAGGTTCGGCATTGGTCCTGAACAACTCAGGTAAGGAGCGTCACTAGCGCCAGTGTGGCAGCCGCCATAACCCTGCCCTAGATCGTTCACTTCTCTGGCGAGGCGATTTCGGGTGGGGGTAAAATGGCGAGATGCGAAGTGAAAGCGCCCGAGCCGCGACGCTGCTATTCTCCCTGATTGTGGCGCCGATCGGCGCCTACGTTGGCGGCTACTTCATTTGCTCCAGGCCCGGAGGCTGTGCCGACCGCTTGTTTGAAACCAGGTGGCAGTACGAAATGTATCAGCCGGCCGTGCAAATCGAGTAGTTAGTGACCGGACGGCAAATCATCGCTGGTTTCAAGTCTTAACCGGGCAAGTGACAACAGCCCAAATACCTAAGTGCCGATCTAGGGTGCAATCTGTTGCTAAGATCGCCCCTCCCCGCCGGTTACAAGCAGGCGGATGAAGCCAAATCCCTAAAAAACTGGACCCAAAGCCAACAAAAAAACGCCGCGGCGGGAGTCGTGCCAACCCAAGGCAACTCCCGCCACGGCAAGATGACCACCGAGCCTGGCCGGGCGCGGCGGCAGCTTTTAGTTTGACAACTTAGAACTGGGGAATTGGCGTGCCGTCCTGAGGCATGATCAACAGCTTTAGAATCTTGGGGTCGATTCGCTGGTCGATGAACCGTACCGAGCCGTCGCAAAGGGCGGCGTGGAAACCCTCCTTGAAAAAGCCGCCCAGCTTGGGCGGATCCTTCGCCGGGTCAAATAGGATGTCTTCAGGCTTCGTCCAGGGGATGTCGGCTTTGGCCTCGACGACGGCCAGCGTGTTGGACGTGCCGTCAGTGATCTGGCTGAAAGGCATGCCGTTCTTGCCGCTGAACGCCGTCTGAAAACCGCCCTCGGGAGCGTACGCGCCTCCGCCGGGAGCCGGCGTTTCTTCCAGCAGCTTCTCGGTCCGGAGCACATAGTAACCGGCGCTGGTAGATTTCGGATCGTCGGTCGGATTGCGTAGTATGGCCGGCATCTGCGCCAGAACTCCCTTGTTCGCTTCGCTGTCCCACGGCTCGTCAAAGTGATACTGGCGGTAGAGCGGCTCCTGCTCGATGTACGGCAGGATTGCAACGCGCCAGCTATGCGGCACCTTGCCCTTGCCGTCCTTGCCCATGAACACCGGCGGTGGGAACCGGCTGCCATTAGCGTCAGCATAGTTGTGCAGGGCAATCGCAATCTGCTTCAGGTTGTTGGACGATACGCTGCGCTGGGCCGAGCCGCGCGCCTGGGAAATCGCCCCGATCAGGCCGCCCGCAGCACTCGCCGCGGCTTTGGGCAATTCGGTGCTGGTCTGGGCGATGACGACCGCGTCGTTCCGCTCGACTTTTACCGACTTCAAGAGGCCATCGGCCGTTTCCATCGCGAACCGGGCGAAGGCGGGAATGTCGCGCTCGTTCTCGCGAATCGAGCGCATCGCATTGCGGGCCAGGGTCGTAGCCGCCGCGATCGTCTCGGAGACGTTTTCGGCCAGATCCCCATTGTGACAGGTCGCAATCACCCGCAAGTGAACTGTCTTCCCCTCAACGATGACTCCGCTCATCACGTATTCACTGTCAGTCCACAGCGGGGACAGCGGCGCGAACATCGCTTCGGGGCCCGAATTCGGCGCATTGGCTGGCCGTTTGCGAAGCTTCTCGCGAATCACTTCCATGTCGATCGCGGCCACAATCGCTCCCATCCGCACCTTGTCCCACGCGGCGCCGGCGGCAATCGCCGGCTGCCCTTTGCGGCGATTGGTCAAGTATTTGCCTACCATATCGACCGATCCGAGTACGAGCGTCTGGTCACCCAGTACGGTGTAAGCCTGCTGCACAGGCGGGGCGCCAGATTCGCCTTGAGCACCCGCCCTGCCGGCGGGAAGCCGCTGGGCATTGGCGGGCCACACACCTGCTTTCGCCACGTCTTCAAACGACATCGGCTTGTTGAATTGCAGCACCAAGAGCGCATCTCGCCCCCAGTCGTCCGGCTCGACACCCGCCAGGCCGATGAGCGTGATCTGCTCGATGCCGTCCATGGTGAGCAGCGCGAGTGGCGAGGCCCCGTCGCGCACGGCCCCCGCGAGTACTTCGCGAATCTCCGGCACTTTCGACACTTCCGCTGGGCGGATTGCCAGCAGCATCTTGGCGTCGTTGTTGACATGAGCCAGGTCGATGCCGGCTGTGGACTTTCTGCCGCTGGCTGGTGTGGCTGGTTGTTGGGCCTGCGCCGCGGCAAAAAAGGTCGATGTGTCTGATCCGCCGCGCAGGCCAGCAATCGCTGCTGCACCGGCGATGAGCAGACAGACGGCCGCCCAGCGGGACGCCCACCTCGACCGCGACGCGGCCGGGGGGGCTGTTTTGGAATCCCGAAGCATTTCGATTCTCCTCAGAAACGTGCCTTGGGTCGGCAGGAAGGTATGGGCCGGCCAGCCCAATGATCGCTCCGAGGTGTGGAGCGCGAGTTCCGCGAGTGACTGCAAGTAGGTTTTTCGCCCGCCGCTGAGCAAGGCCGCGGTCGCGTCTGCGGCCAGCTCCTGCTCCAGCCGCAATCGGGCGGCCAACCAGTGGACGAGCGGGTGATAAAAGTGCATCGCCAGGCTGAGCTGGGCCAGGACGCAGGCCAGATAATCGCCGCGGACCACATGGGCCAGTTCGTGGGCGAGTACGGCTCGCCGCTGGTCCTCGGTCCAGTTGCGCCACGTCGGCGGCAGCAGGATCACAGGCCACGCCCAACCGACCGTCGCTGCAGTCGTCAACTGCTCGCTTTCGCGCAGCTCGACGCCACGCGTCAGGCTCAACTCGGCCCGTAGGCAATCGACCAGTTCCGATAGCTGTGCATCCTCCAGCGGCTGACTCGTGTGGCGATACCTGTGGACCGACAGCAATCCGCCAACTAGTTGCAGCAGACCTACAATGACTCCGCAACCGATTGCTCCTACTAAGGCCAGCGGCAGCCAGGCCCGCCAGGAAGCGGCCAGCGGAGGATTGGAGTCGGCAGGCGTAGATAGCAAGGTTCCGGCGGCTGGCAAGGTTGAGGCAGACTCAGATTCCGCGGACGGAATGAGGCCACCCCACGGATTGGCGGATGTCTCCTGCGGCTGACTGTTTGCGATGTCTTCGGAGCCCTGTGCTGGCGGGGTATTTGCCGCGGCGAGTGGCTGGTCCTGGCTCGGCGTGATTGTTCCCAATGCTGTCTCCCATTGCGGTCCATACCGCCACCAGCTGGGCCACGGGACGAACGCGCAGGCCGTCAGCACAACGACCGCCGCCAGCGCCGCGGCCGGCACCATTGCCGTGCCGGGGCCGACCCAACGGCTAATGACCGTACAGAGCAACCACGCAAGCAGCCCGATCAATGTGATCTGGACGGTGCACCACAGCAGCGATTCGGTGAGCGGATCCATGTTGGCCTCTACTTCTTTTTGTCGCGGAGAATGTCTTCGAGCATGGCCCGTTCCTTGGCCGAGAGCTTGCGTGCCTCCAAGAGCCGCAGCAGCAATTGTTCGCGACTGCCGCTAAAGAGCCGCTGGACAAGATCGCCCACCATGCTGCCCGAAACCTGGCTGAACGTACGCATGGGCCGATAGGTAAACGGCCGCTCCCCGTTGGTCTGGGCGAGGAAACCCTTGTCGCAGAGGATGCGGATGAGCGTAGCGACCGTTGTGTAGGCCAGCTCGCGGCCAGCCGCGGCTAGTTCATCGCGGATTTGAGCGGCCGTGGCATCCTGGCTGGCCTCGTTTTGCCGCCAGAAAGCGTGCATCACTTCTAGCTCGCGCTCGGTTAGTTCTCTCGCTTTGGGTCGCGCCATGATGGGGATTCGCTCGGCGAGGCGTTTTCTTGGAAACCAAATTTGGTTTTTTAGATGTCATTGATAATAGATTCGGCGGGAGCACAAGTCAATCTCAGGCCGAAACTGGACTGTCCTCGCTACGGCGGTGAGGTCAGGCAACTGCCAGTTCATTCCATAACCCGGCATGCCGCTCGGTCAGAACGCTCGCTAGACCAACTCGGGGATTGCGGGTCTTTCAACCAGGTACTGCGGCCTTCCGGCCGGATCAGTAATTGTGGTGCGCGACGAGTCGATTCCGAGGTTGCGATAGAGTGTGGCGAAGATCTCCTGGAAGTGGACCGGCCTCTCGCGGGGCTCCTCGCCCAAACGGTTCGTGGCGCCGATTACTTGTCCCGTCCGCATTCCACCTCCGGCCAAGAGAGCGCAGCTTACGCCTGGCCAATGGTCACGACCCGCATTCTTATTGATCCGAGGGGTGCGACCGAACTCGCCCCAGGCGATCACCGTCACGTCATCGAGCATTCCCCGGTTATCCAGATCCTCAATCAGGGCACTGAGGCATTGGTCCAGCTTTGACCCGTGGTCGCGAACCAGAGCAAAATTGCGGGAATGGCTGTCCCAGCGGCCATAGGACAGAGTCACGACGCGAACTCCCGCTTCAATCAACCGCCGGGCCAACAGCAAGTGTTCGTTGACGGTCGGCGCACCGTCGAACTGATAATTGTATGGTTGGCCGTTACCGTAGCGCTCGCGAGTTCTTGGATCTTCTTTCGAGAGATCCAGTGCGTCAGCCAGGCGGCTGGACGTGAGCACGTCAAACGCGCCCTGCGTAAAGCGGTCCATCGCCGCCATTTGGCCGGTCGTGTGCAAGTCGCGGCGCAGCTTATCGAGGCTGGCCAGAAGACGTTGCCGGTCCTGGAGCTGGTCGAGCGTTGTGCCGCTCAACGTCATGTTGTTGCGCCCTTCGCCATCAGGTTTGAACGGGGCATAGGACGGGCCTAAGAAGCCCGGCTTGCCTGAATCCGACCAGCGAATCTCTTTGGTGGGCTCGGCCAGCCCGACAAACGGCGGGACCGATGGATCGACCGGCCCTTGCAGCCGCGAGACAACGGAACCCAAGCTGGGCCGGCCTCCCAGCGAGGCCAGGTCCTTGGTCAGCCAACCAGTCATGCACTGGAAGGCATCGTGCCGATCGGTAGCACCGACCACCGACCGAATGATTGCGCAACGGTCCATTACCTTGGCAAGTCCCGGCAGCATCTCGCAGATGCGTATTCCGGGCACGACAGTGTCGATCGGAATAAACTCGCCGCGAATCTCGACGGGTGCCTCTGTCTTCAGATCGAACAAATCCTGGTGCGGCGGCCCACCTCCGAGGAATACGTTGATCACTGCCTTGTGGCGGGCTGCTGTACCCGTCGCCGCCTCTAGACAGTTCAAATCCGCCAGCGTGAGCGCTCCTGTGCCCAGGCCCAATCCGCCGATCCGCAGAAAGCTGCGGCGCGATATGCCATCGCAATATCGCTCGCCACGGCCATAGACCGTCAACATCGGATGCTCCTGCGTCTGCTATCGCACCTCGAATCAAGGTCGAGCTTGACACCTTTCAGCAACGTAGGAGTGCCAATCCCAGATGTCAAGAACTAATTACCGGCAAAAAAACGCGTCAACGCACATGACCGAGCTCGCCAAGCCGTTATCCGACCTCTGCAAAAAACTCCCCCATCTCTCTCATCCTTGACGACATGCAAGTACACTCTCGTCGTCAGCAGGCTCGCGCGCCCAGATAGCCATAGGAGAACGGACTATGACCAAGCGCGAATGGCGACACCTGGACGATTCGCTGATGGCCGAAGCCCAACAGGCGGAGGCCGAACGCCGCTTGGCCTCCCCGGGCAGAACGCTTTCCGGAAGCGCTCTCGTCTGGGGTTTTGACGTAGAAGACTTTGGCGAAGCAGACTTGCGGAGTTTGAGTCCTTTTTGGTCCCCTGCCGATAAATTGGATGCTCCTTTGGCGCCGGCCACGGTCCATTGCTCCCGCTCGTGGATGAGCTGAACTCAGACGACGAGACTCTGACCACGATCGATCGACAAATCACGCTCGGTCGTCGCTTTGACCTTCATTCTTGTGTGGCCGACATACTGAAAACCGCGCTGACCGTTGTGTGGTTTGCATACCCGTAGCACCTGTAGTAACCTCAGTTGCATGAGCGAAATCACTCAAGCGCTTGACGCCATCGGGCGCGGGGATGAGCACGCTTTCGAGCAGTTGCTGCCGCTCGTTTACCAGGATTTGCGGCGTCTGGCGGCCAGCATGCTGGCACGGGAACCTGTGGGCCAGACTCTGGAAGCCACAGCGCTTGTGCACGAGGCTTATGTTCGCCTGGTCGATTCGGAACAAGAGCAGAATTGGAAACATCGCGGCCATTATTTCGCGGCTGCGGCAGAGGCCATGCGCCGCATCCTCGTGGAGAAGGCGCGTCGCAAGCAGCGCGTCAAGCATGGCGGGGAGCATCAACGCGTCGAGCTGGACGACGAACGACTCGTATGCTCGATTCCCGCGGACCAGATCCTTGCGCTCGATGAAGCGCTACAACAATTTGGCCAAGAGGAGCCGGAAAAGGCGCAGCTCGTGAAGCTGCGGTTTTTTGCCGGGCTAGGTCTCGAGGACGCCGCCGAAACACTGGGCATTTCGCGCGCAACAGCTTCCCGGCATTGGACTTATGCTCGCGCTTGGCTGCACAATGCCGTTTCCAATGATTAATTTGTTGCGACAGCTGAGGCGCTCAAGGGCAAAAAGGCGCACTTCTAAATGGACCGCCGTTGAGGAGATTGCTTTGGCTGCTCGGCAACCCAACCTGGAAGAGATCTTTCTTGATACGGTCCAAAAGGATCCCGCCGACCGACAGGCCTTTCTGGAGGAAACGTGCGCCGACAGCAACGTGCGCACGCGGGTGGAGGCGCTATTAAAGTCGCACGACAGTGCCGGCGACTTCTTGGAACGCCCAGCCGTCCAGCCGGCACCCATCGCCGGCGCTCAAGGCTCCCTTGAACAAGGTTGCGATACGACTTTCGCCCGCGAAACAATCAGCCTTCTCGATCGCAGCGACACGCCGGGCCGGCTGGGTCTCTTGGCGCACTATGAGATCCTCGAAATCCTCGGCAGCGGCGGCATTGGCGTCGTGCTGCGCGGCCTGGACGTGAAACTCAACCGCGTGGTCGCCATCAAGGTGCTGGCGCCGCAGCTGGCAGCCAATGCCATGGCCCGGCAACGCTTCCTGCGCGAAGCCCAGGCTGCGGCGGCCGTCGGCCACCAGCATGTGGTCGCCATTCACGCTGTCGATGAGTTCAAGGGCCTGCCGTATCTGGTCATGGAGTACATTGCGGGCGAGTCGCTGCAGCAGAAGATTGACAGCGGCGGCGCATTGCAACTGGCACAGATTTTGCGCATCGGCGCGCAGACCGCGTCGGGCCTGGCCGCGGCGCACGCGCAAGGTCTGGTCCATCGCGACATCAAGCCGGCCAACATTCTCCTGGAAAACGGCGTCGAACGGGTCAAGATCACCGATTTCGGTCTGGCCCGCAGCGTTGACGATGTCCGGATCACGCAAGCCGGCATGGTATACGGGACCCCGCTCTACATGTCGCCCGAACAAGCGCAGGGCGAGCGCGTCGATCAGCGCTCGGACCTGTTCAGCCTGGGCAGCGTGCTGTACGCCATGTGCACGGGACGGCCTCCCTTCCGCGGAGATACCGGCCTCGCGGTTCTGAAGCGCGTCTGCGAAGACACGCCACGGCCGATCCGGGAAGTCAACCCCGACATCCCCGACACGCTGGCTCAGATCGTTGGCAAGCTTCATGCCAAGAAACCGCCCGATCGCCTTACTTCGGCGCAGGAGGTCGCCGACTTGCTAGGGCAATGCCTGTCGGAGCTGCAACGGCACGGCCGGACGGAATTGCCTGGCGATCGTCAGCCGCCGCCCCAAAGCCGACGAGCCAAGAGCCAGAACCCGCTCAGGGCAAGCGTCCCAAGTCTGAGGAGCGGCCTGTCCACGGCCGCCGCTGGCTCATGGCGCTCGCTACGACCGTGGTGATGCTCACCGCCTTCGGGTTGACCGAGGCAACTGGCTTCACCAACGTCCACGGTACCGTGATTCGCCTGCTCTCGCCTGACGGAACGCAGGTCGTGGTGGAAGTCGATGATCCGGGCGTGAGCGTGCGCATCGACGGTGGGGAGATCGTCATTACCGGGGCGGGGGCCAAGGAAATCCGTCTGAAGCCCGGCCCGCACAAGCTCGTGACCAGCAAGGACGGCAAGCCCGTGCGCCAGGAATTGGTCACGATCACCAAGGACGGCCGCCAGGTGGTGCGCGTCAGCAGGGAAGGACAGTCCGTAGCCATCGGCAACGAGCCAGCAGAAACTCCGGCGCTCAAAGAGAAAAGACCGGCAGCGCCGGCGGTGGCGACCGGGGACGAGCACCTGGCGGCGCCGCCGCTGGCCAAGGCGCCTTTCGACGCTCAACAGGCTCGCGAATGCCAGAAAGCCTGGGCGAAATACCAGGGCGTGCGCGTCGTAACCACGAATTCGCTGGGTATGAAGTTTCGGCTTATACCGCCGGGCGAGTTTACAATGGGGGTAACGGACGCGGAGGCGGAAGCTTGGACGAAGTTCCACCAAGACTACCAGGACGGCGGCAAGCGGGCGGCACCCGCCCACTCGGTCCGCCTGACACGGCCGTTCTACCTGGCTGAGAGCGAGGTGCGCTACGGCGATTTCCTCGACCTCATGAAACGCGAACCGGGCGGCCAGCCGAAGCACCCCCACCACGAGCCGGATGGCGTGGTTCAGGCCAATTGCACGTGGTTCGACTGCATCGAGTTCTGCAACCGACTGAGCGAAAGGGAAGGGCTCGCGCGCGCCTACGCGGTGGATGGGGAAGCGGTGACCGTGATCCCCAATGCGACCGGGTATCGGCTGCCGACCGAGGCCGAATGGGAGTTCGCCTGCCGGGCCGGCACGACCTCACTGTGGTACTTCGGCCTGACCGCCCAGGAGGCCCGCGCGATGTGCGACCGGAGCGTCCCGGAAGGTCAGCAATACCTCCGGGCCCGAATTTCGGAGTCCCATCCCTTTGGGCTGCTCGGCATGTACGCCGGCGCCTCGGAATGGTGCTGGGACTGGTTTGACCCAGGCTATTATCGGAAGTGCGCCGACCACGGCGTGGTCGTCGATCCTCAGGGGCCCGACTCGGGGGAGGCGCGGATTACCCGCGGGGGAAGCTGCTATTCCATCGACTCGGCGGACCTGGGGTCGATTAATTCGGCCGCTCGCAATCCCCAGCATCCGATAAAGGCCGTGGCCCTTGCTTGGAACGGCTTCGGTCGGGTAATGCTACCCATCCCGGCGAAGGCACAAGCCGCTTCGGCACCGGTCAAGGTTTATATCCTGGCCGGCGATTCCAACATGGCTGGCAGGGCGAAGCTCTCGCTGATGAGATACCAGGCGAGCCAGCCTCAGACGAAAAAGCTCTTTGAACATTTGCTCGGCGACGACGGCCGATGGGTCGTGCGCGATGATGTCTGGGTCAAGAACTTTCATCAGATGGGCAACCTGACCGCCGGTTTCGGTCAATCGCCCGATCGCTTCGGACCGGAACTCGAATTTGGCAACGTCATGGGTGACCATTTCGACGAGCAGGTGCTGCTGATCAAGACCTGCTGGGGTGGACACAACATCTATCGCGACTTTCGCCCTCCCAGCTCCGGTCTTCCTCCTCAGGAAGTGCTCGAACAGCTGCTTATGGAGTTGCAAAAGGAGAAACCCGATGTGACGCTTGCCGATGTCCAGCAGAGCTATGGCGCCACCTATCGGGCGATGTTGAAAGAGATTCGCGAGACGCTGGCCAACCTTGACGAGAATTTTCCGACCTATCAGGACCAGGGCTTCGAGATTGCGGGGTTCGTGTGGTTTTCGGGATGGAACGACGTGCTCGATTTCAACCCCACCTACGTGGAGCTTCTGGCACAATTCGTTCGCGATGTGAGACGCGATCTGAAGGCGCCAAATCTTCCGTTTGTTATCGGCCAGCTGGGTGTCAATCCCGACGGCGTACAGCCGGGCTCGAACGATTCGAAGATCAGAACCGCCCAGGCTGAAGTCGCTGAACTTCCAGAGTTCAAGGGCAACGTGAAGCTGGTGGCAACAGACCCCTTCTGGGACCGCGACGCCCACGCGATCGAAAAGCTGGGACTGCACGTACCTCGGGAGGGATGGGACAAAGTCGGCTCCGATTTGGGATATCACTATCTGGGCAGCGCCAAGACGTTTTGCGCGATTGGCAAGGCCTTCGGCGAGGGCATGATCGAGCTGAGCCGCCCCGCCGCCAAGAACTAGAACTGCCGACATTCGTCGCCGCAGTTCCGCGCATCAACAGCGCGCCTCTTGCCTTCTGGATCTTTAATCTGCCAGCTCTTCGAAACGCTCGAAACTTTTTCGTGGCGTGAGGCGCGCGGCGGCAGAATGTCGCACTTCTCATAGTGCCGCAGGATTCTTCCCCGGGAACCGCCCATGTTCAGGTACCTCCGCTCTGCGCCGAAAGTCCTCCGTTCATACTTTGCGCCACCCGAGCGCCGCCCAAGTCGGAAAGAAAAGTTCCTCCGGCCGCTTCAGCTGGAGCATTTAGAGGACCGATCGCTCTTAGCCGCCGTCAACCTGAATGTGGCGATCGACGACCTGCTCCAGGCGCACTTTTCCTCGGCCTCCCCTCCGAGCTCATCCGAAACGTTTACCTTCACGAAAAGCACCGATCCCGCCCTGGCCGAAATCGCCGTTGGGGCGTCGGTCGGTGCCGGCATCGCGGACCTCGAACTCGAGAACGTGTCCTTGACGTTCTCAAACCTGGCCTACGTTGCCGGGGCGTGGGCTGGCAACGTAAAGGTCGAGGCTGAGTCAGGCGTCCTGTTCCCTGGCCTGCTCGACATCCCTGTGGAAGACGGCGACGACGCTGGCAATTTCGGCGTGGTCGGCAACATCAACCTTTCGGTCGGCAACGCCACCTCACGTCTGGCCCTGGATGATATCGACGCGGAGGAGATCGGCATCCCCGCGTTTCTCGACATCCAGTTCACGAGCCTCGCGCTGAACTTTGGGGACTTCCGAGGGAATGATAACTCGAACACCCTCGAGGCGGGCATCGACTTCGTGGGCCTCGACACCGGCGTTGACGAGCTGAACGAGCTGATGGCCTCGGACAACCCCCTCTTCCAGCTCACTCTCGAGGGTCATGCTGACACCTCTTGGAATCTCGCAGCGATCGAGGACTCGGTCGACGACTCGAACCCCAGCGATTTCGTGTCCGCGTTCCAGGAGGAGCTTGCCCTCGAAGTGGGGACCGATCTCCAGGACGGCCTCTCCCTCAACGTCGCGGGAAAGATTTTCCACGTTGGAGACATCGCTGGCACGGCCTCCTACCATACCGTCACCGTGGCCGGCGAGACCTCCGGATACGTCGCCGTGAAAGGCAGTTTCCGGCTCGCCAACGAGGAGCTCGGCGGCCGCGGCCCGAAGTTCGAAATTGCCTTCGCGATCTCGGACCTCGGGCCTCTCCAGTTCTACATTACCAAGAGCCCGAGCGAGACGCCGGATGCGGTAGAGCCGCCCCCTGGTACCATCGTCGTCGAGTCCGCCAGTTTCGGGGTGATCTTCAGCAAGACGATCGAGCAACTCCAGAGCGTAATCGACTACTCCGCGACCGCGGCGACGACCCCCGTCGCTTCCGGGGACAAGTTCAGCGTGACCTTGACCATCAAGGACCACGACCTCGAAGAGGGCGACTCGTTCGCGATCGTCGAGGCGAACGGCTCGCCGAACTACGTCGGCGAGTACGAGGTTGATTCCGTCCTGGGAAACAAGGTCACCGTCTTGATGGACACGAACCCGGGGCCGTTTGCCGGTCCCGCCAGCATCATTCGGCGCACGATCAAGGATCCGCTGGACCTCCGGGACGACGGCCTCCGGACGGGAATTAGCATCCCGGGCAGCCTTCAAGACTGGAACGACAACCTCGACGAGTCGGTCCGGGAACTCCTCGTCGCGGGCGACGACCACTGGGCCCAGATGTTCGAGAACATGGTCATCGGGGGCGGCGCCACGCTGAGCATCAGCGATATCCCCGACACGGTCCTGCTGATGGACGTGAACGTGTATCTGGACACCCACTTGCGAGCCATGCTGCTGGGGAACTTGATTCTCGCCGACGGCGTCGTCCAGGTGCCCGCCTCCCTGTACGGCGACCTGAGCGATCTGTTCGAGGGGAACGGCCGCCTCCTGTTCCTGGCCGACGTGGGACAGGTCGATCTCCTGCTCGACGACTCGCTCGTGACGCTGCGCGGGGAGGCGTCCTTCGCGACGATCGAAGACAATTCCAATCCCCCCAAGGTCATCGGCCTCCAGATCGCCCTGGAGGGCGGGGTGGACCTGAACATCCCCGAGGCCACGACGATCACCCTGGAGGGACAAACGACCCTCGCGTTCTTGTCGCCCGACACGGGGCCGGAGTTGCGGATCGACCTCGGTTTCGACGCGGCGCTTAGCGAGACGAATATCGGCGACATCGCCGCCGCCCGCGGCATATTCCACGTGGCCATCGACGTCCCGAACGATCTTGAAAACCCCCAACTGGGACCCGCCGAGGTCTGGGGCGCAGCGATCTTGACCACCCAGTTCGACTTCCTGGACAAGGTCAGCCTCGACGTCAACGCCAGCGCCGTCTTGCGCGTCAACAGCAGCAGCAGTGCCAAGCCGTCCGAGGTTCTGACGGATGCCTCGGACAATGATGTCGAGGTCGCCCTCCCCAAGGAATCGTTCGCGCTGCGGCTCGACGGCTCCGCCGACTTTAGCATCAACAATGGGTCGGTGGCCCGCCTCGACGGCATCTTCGTCCTCGAGTTCGGGGCCGAAGGCTTCAACGTCGCCCTCTTCGATGAGGGGGTGAATGGCAAAGTGCAAGCCGCCTCGATTGCCATCGGGCCGGCCGGGAGCCGGATACTGGAGTTCGGCGTCTTCGGCTTCCTGGCGATCCGCGAAGACGGCATTGCGGCTGACATGGTCCTCACGGCCGATGCTAATCTCCCCTTGAACCTGGCCCACCTCGAAGCGGACGCGGTGTTCATCGTCAATACCACGGGCAAACAGGTAGCGTTCGACATCCCTGGGGGCCTGGACCCCAACCACCGCGCCACTGGCCTCTCCGTCACCATCCCCGCGGCCGCGCCCGCGTCCCCCGAAGCAGTCCTGAATGCAGGCCTCGACAATCTGATCAATGGCAGTCCTTCGTGGACCGCAGGGTCAGCCGGGCCTTACGGCGTCGTGTTCCTCACGGGCGAGATGGACCTCCTGTCGGTCCTCACGGTTGACGTCTCGGGCTACTTCCTGCTGAGCAAGGATCTGGTCACCCTCAAGGCGAGCTATAGCGCCGATGCCAACTTCCTCAATCTGGCTAAAGCCTCGGCGCATGGGACACTGTCCTACAACTCGCAAGGCGAGTTCACGATGGATGTTTTCGCCGGCGCGCAACTCGGGCCCGACTGGATCAACATTCATGGCAGCGCGGACCTGGACATCAGCTACGTGGACAGCGACGGCGTTGGTTCCCAGGGCGATAGGAATCGGCAACTGAATGTCACCGGGTCCTTGGATGTTGGCTTAACCATTGATATCGATCCGTTCCCTAAAGTTAACCTGGACATCGATGTCCTGACGGTGGGCTACAAGTCAGCAACCGGCGAGATTACGGTCAGCGTTTCCTACCCGGAACCCTTCTGGGATGAGGAGTGTTTCGATACGGTCATTTTTGGCGAGGTCTGCATCCCCTATCCGAATGTCCGGATGAGTCCCTACACGTTCTCCATCGGCACGTTGATGGCCACTACGGTGCCGCCGCCAGACCCCGTTCTCGGCCAGGTGGACGCCAGCGGCGTCTTGACGCTGAACGTCGGCCCGAATGCCGCCGCACGCAAGTTGCTTGTCGATGAGATGAATGAAGACGTCGTTATCGAGAGTCCTAAAGCGGGCTCGATCACCGTCACCATGTTTGGTTATTCGAAGACATTCGACGGCGTCACCAGGATCCTGATCGCCGACATGGGCGCCGGCAAGGATGCCGTGGAGATAAAGTCGTCGGTCAGCACGCCCCTTGAAGTCCACTTCGGCGATGGCGATGACAGGCTGAGAAATGCTGGGTCGGGAGCCGTGACGGCCTATGGAGACGCGGGCAAGGATCGCCTGGATGGTGGTAGCGCCAACGACAGCCTGTACGGTGGGACTGGCGAGGACATCATTGATGGTAAGGGGGGCCAGGACTTGATCGAAGGAGGCGACGATGGCGACAAACTTGTCGGCGGAGACGGCGCTGACACGATCCGAGGAGGTAAAGGTGGAGACCTGATCGCGGGCGACATGGCAGAGGTCACGTCCGTTTTCGCTGATGAAGCGAAGACCATCCTCACCAGCACTGAGTTCGCTACGAAAGCGTCGGCAAATGGTGGGAACGACTCCATCGAAGGCGGAGACGATATTGACATCATCTTCGGAGGCCGCGGCGGCGATAACATCTCCGGCAACGTTGGGAACGACCGATTGTTCGGCGGCGACGGCAAGGTAACGTTCGCAAACACTACGGTCACTGTCGACTCGAGCGACTTGAGTCAGGACGGTGACGATCGGATGACCTGGACGGTCGGAGACGGCAACGACGTCATCGACGGGCAGTCTGGGAGTGATACGCTCGACATCCTCGGCACCGACGCCAGCGCGGAACAGGTGACCGTCAGCGCGAACGGAACCGGCTTCACTGCCGGCGTCGGCCTGGAGAGCCTGAGCGCTGACCGCGTCGAAGTTTCCAACATCGAGGGCCGCGGAGGGAGCGACAAGTTTACGATCAACGATCTGACCACGTCGCTCTTGCGGCAGATCAACCTCAAGCTCGGCAGCGACAGCGTCCAGGACATTGTTGAAGTCAATGGCACGAGCGGAGCTGACGTCTATAGCATCTCCACGCCGCTGGCCAATGTCCTCCGGATCGGCGTGCCAAGTGGCGTGACGATCGACGGGCCCTGGGGGCGGGCCGGAAGTGCGGGTGTTCAATGGCGCCATCGGGGCCCGATTCACCGAGCCCATCGGGGACTTCTTCGCCTTCGCGGCCGGGTCCAAGACCACCGTCCACGTGGCCGTGGGCGACATCAACCTAGACGGCCTCGCCGACATCATCACCGGCTCCGATTCGGGCGGTGAACCGATCGTCAAGGTCTTCGACGCCTATAAGCTACTGACCGGACAGGCCAATCCCGTGGTTTCCCAGTTCCTCGCTTACGATCGGAGCTTCGCGGGCGGTGTGCGGCTGGCGGTTGGCGACCTGAATGGAGATGGGGTGCTCGACATTGCCACCGGACCCGGCTCCGGCCTGGATTCACAAGTGCGCATCTTTAAGACCAGTCTGAGCGTGGACCAAGCCACCGTCACGCATTCGCTGCTTACCAGTTTCAGTGCCTTTCCCAAGTACAACGGCGGCGTCCACCTCGCCGTGGGCGACGTCACCGGCGACGGCCGGGCCGACCTCGTGGTTGGCACTGCCTCGGGCGGCACGGCCATGTCGCGCCTCTACAACGGGGCCACGATCGGCGCCAAATCGCCGCCCACGCTGCTCACAGATTTCAAGCCTTACGGTTCGCAGTCCGGCGGCGTCCGCGTGGCGCTGGTCGATCTGGACGGTGACGGCGTCAACGAGCTGATCACCGCCTCTGCTCTGACCGGCAGCAAGGTCAAGCCGAAAGCCTTCGACCTCCTTTCCGATGGTCACGGCGGACTGACGCCCGCGGCGATCGATGCCTTCTTCGCCAGCTATACCTCCGACCCGTTCTTCCAGGGCGCGCTGTTCCTTGCTGGCGGAAACTAGAGGTGTGTCGGGATCGACCCTCGGGTTCGATCGCGGTTGACCCCTTCACTCTCATAGGGCCCTTTCGGGGGCCCCAAAGTGGCGGGCATGAAAATCCACCTCCTTCGCCGCTTCAACAACTTGCGCAGTTTGTCGCCACGCGAACGGTCCGCACACTCTACACAGCGTTGATGGTCCTCTTGGCCAGGGCTACGGACCGAGAACTGGCCCGGATGGTGAGCTACTCATTAGGGCCGACCGTTGTCATTCAGGCAGGCCGAAGCAGCGGATGCCTCCCGTGTATTGTTTGGGGAAGAAGCACTCAAAGTCACTCGGCGACCAAAGCGTGTTGCCAGTCCCCACATACACTTGTCCGCGTGATAGCGCTGGCCCCGCGAACACCGGCCCAATGGCAATTTCGTTCAGAACCTTGCCGCTCGCCGCGTCCAGGGCGATCAATTTGCCGCTGCCAACCGCCGTGAAATAGACCACGCCATTTCCAACCGCGATTCCGGAACCAACGATGTCGCCGACGTCCCGATACATGGGCTTGCCCGGCGAGCCGCCCATCTCTGGGATCTTGGGCCGCTCGTGACGCCACCGTTCATCGGTTAAGTCCGCGGAGGTTGCGGTGACTCGTCCGCCGGTCGGCACCTGGCCCGCGGCAGTCGGACTGGTTTGTGTTCCGAGTCGGAGGGCATCGATGCCATTCGTATAGATCGTCTTTCCGTCGGTGGCACAGCCGGATTGCAGCCCGCCAATCGGGCTGGGCAGGGCCAGCACCCGCGGATCGTGCGCGGCAGGCGGGTGGGTTGGCGGGCCGGCATAGACGGGAGTATGGCGTATCAACTTACCGGTCTGTGCATGCAGCAAGTAAAACCCGCCATTCTTGCACCCAACGCCAACGACTTTGGCCGGCTTGCCGCTCACGTCGATGGTGAACAACTTGGGCGAGTCGCCGATCGACTGGTCCTTGTACAAACCAGTCTTCGCGTCGTAGGCCCTCATGGAATTCGTCCACAGGTCGCCAGAGTTGAGCTGGGTATTCCACTTGCGCTTGCCAGTGGCTGCGTCCAGGCAAACGACGGCACATGAGTCCTCGGTGGCAAGTTCAGGGTTGTCCTTGGTCGGTTGTCGGGGCGCGGTGTTCACGTCCGTTCCGAAGAACAACGTGTTGCTATCGGCGTCGTAGGTCGGCGTGGACCAGACGCTGCTCGTCGCCGGGCCGGATGTGAATCTGTGCTCCCCCCAGTCCCCCTTTACGACGACCGGCGGGTCGAGCTTTTCCGGCTGCGGACCGACGTCGTGCTTCCACACGATCCTGCCAATCCGCGGGTCAAGGGCGACGATGAACCCACGGCCGGTGCTGCCGGCATATCCCGGAGTGCCGGCGAATAGTTGTTCGAGCGTCCCGCCCCCAAAGACCACCCTGCCATCCGCCCAAACCGGCGAGGCCATGAACAGGTTGTTCCAGTGCGAGCCGGGAAAATCCTCGTGGCGGGCGTCCACTTTCCACCGCTCCTTGCCGGTGGCCGCTTCGAGGCAGTACATCCACCCGCCCACGTCGGCAAAGAAGACGGCGCCGTCGGCGACCAGGGCCGAAGAGAAGATGCCCGCATCGGACGCCGCACCGCGGAGCTTTTCCGTGATCGGCGCTCCGTCCGTCGGCGGCAGCACCGCCTTGCGGGCTGGGTTGCGATAGGTCCATAGCAACCGACCGTCGCGGGCGAGCTTGTAGAAGGCCGGAAAGGTGGCGGTGCCGAAATACACTTCCCCATCGACCACGGCAGGGGTGGCATGGACGACGCCGATCACGTCAGCGGAACCCGCAGCCGGAAAGCGCCACTTCTCAGCCAACTTATGGACGTTCGCCGGGCTGAGGGTTGTCTCGGCGGGGTTGTAGCGCCAGCCTGCCGGATCGTGGTTGTAGGTTGGCCAATCGGCGGCGGTGATCTGGGACGTATCCGAACGATCCTGGATCGACGTCGGTACGGCGGCCAGCCCGCTCGAAATGCCTCCGGCGGTCGCTGCCATCAGCGCGGCACAAACGAACAGTCCCAGCCGACTACTTACCATGCTTCTTCCGGTTTTCACGAGGGTGCCCCCTCGACCTGGCCCACTACTTCTTCAAATGCTCATCGAACCAGGCAGTGGCTTCCTTCTGCGCTTGCTCACGAGCTTCGCCGTAAATGCCGTAATGGGTGATATTCGGAATGGTAATCAGCTTCTTGGGCCCCTTGGCCCGCTCATGGGCCTTAATACCATGGTCGCGATTGTCGAAAAGCTCTTCCTTGCCGGCAATGATGAAGAGCATCGCACACGTGGGTGCGTTGCCCGCCTCCTCTGCAGGGGCGTAGTTCATGAGCCGCTCTCGGATTGGCGCGCCGCGGAGGTTGCCGACGGCCACCGCTCCGGGCAATGGATAGCCCAGCTCGCCGCGGGTGCGCTTCGTCGCTTCAGTCATCGTCTGCCCGCGACCCGGGCCAATCAGCACGAAGCGGCTGTCCATGCCGGGCACCTGACTGACGGTGGCCTTGATGCGCGGGTCGCGGGCGGCCACATAAACGACGTGGC
>Ga0065705_10104191_pt1 | contig 40863 bp, 54 predicted proteins | sample SwibulcommuniRL2_FD_59092 | JGI IMG/M metagenome (GOLD analysis project Ga0065705, IMG submission 59092) | Bulk soil microbial communities from switchgrass field near Rose Lake, East Lansing, Michigan, USA - RL2 Bulk Soil v2 (version 2) | ecosystem: Environmental > Terrestrial > Soil >...
GCCGGCACGTCCCCGCCTCGGACCCCCATCGGTGACCTCTGCCGCAAGGGCCTCCCCTGGCTCCCCGCCCCGGGTCAAGCGAACGCTGAAGGGCAGTTCAATGTCACCATATCGGGGGTGCCGTACCTGGGCTTTATAGACCTCGCCACCCCTGACCACCGTGTTCTACCGGGTATAACCGAGGGCGGGCTACCAGCCGTTATAGACTACAAGTTCAGCAAGGACCCGAAGCGCTACGGCATTCGGGAACCACGCGATTTCCTCCTGGATCCACAGGCCCTTCTATACGCCGCCTATATGTTCGTGCGGTACGGCACTAGTCGGGTGTTCCTGAGGTGGCTCAAGTTCCAGACCCAGGGACGGCCCACCGCCACGCCAGTGGACGCAACCCTCACCCGCCGCCAGGTTACCGAGGCATTCGGCCGAGTAATCCACCCCACGGCCAGCGTATTACTTAGAATAAGGGACAAGGACAGGGACCCGAACTCGTTTGCCCCCAACTATGAGGCATGCCATGATTTCGGCCGAGTCTGCCCGTACCTCGGGCAATGCCAAAGGACCGCCAGCGTGACACTCCTCGATGATATGCGTAACCTGGTTGAGGCCCCGGCCTCCACCCCGGCCGTGAACACGAACGGGTACGTTGCCCCGTCCGATGCGCCCCTTGATAGGTGTATGGCCACCCCTCCCTTGCCCCTCCGGGTCATCCTCGAGGAGCTAGGCCAGGCCTTCACCAGAGCGGCGAACCGCTTGTAGTGGACCTGCTAGCCCAGTTCGGGCCGCTCCGGCCTGGTGGGGAAACACGGGTAGCACGTACCCAAGAGTTCCAACGGATCCGGGACCTCCCCCGGCGTGTATGGCAGGACGCCAAGGATTTGCCCGAGGTCCAGGCCCGGCTAGAAGCGTGGCTCCACCATGACCCTAAGCCGTGCCAGGTGGAGTGCGAAGGGTGCCGCATGGTCACCCTCCGGCCGGCCCAGGCCGCGGCCCTGTGGGAGTGCGCGGACCTGAAAGGGGGCTTTCTCCCGCTAAGGCCCGGGGCCGGGAAGACGGCGGTTAGCCTCCTCCTACCAACGGTCATGAAGGCAAGGGCCCCTCTGCTCGTGGTCCCGGCCGCCCTCCGTAGTGACACCTTGGTCAGGTGCCGGGACCTAGCCAAGCACTGGCGTATCCTCCCTATCACGGTCATGTCCTATGAGACACTGGCCCATCCTAAGCATGTAGAGGACCTCGAGGCCTTGGGGCCTGACCTCATCATATGGGATGAGGCAGACCAGAGCGGCCAAGTCGCAAGGAAACGGGCCCTTAGATACCTGAAACGGAACCCCACGGTCCCCTTCGTGGCCATGTCCGGGACCATGGCCAACCGGGCCATGCGTGAGTATGACTTTCTACTCCGCACGGCCCTCCGCGGTAACGCACCCCTGCCCAAGGACCTGCACGAGCGGATCACATGGGGCTATGCCCTGGACGCCAAGGTCCCGCCGGGGGCCCGGATAGACCCCGGGGCGCTCCTGGAGCTGCCCGGGGCCGAGGGCCCCACGCCCCTGGAGCAGGCCCGGGCCGGGTGGAGAAAACGGTTACATGAAACCCCGGGTGTGGTAGGGACAGGAGAGAGCGTCCCGGATACGCGCCTTGTACTCCGCACGGTAGAGCCCCCAATACCGTCCGCGATCCGGGACGCGATCCTAACTATGCGCGCCACCTGGTGCACGCCAGCCGGCGACCCGTTCAAGCTAGCACTGGACATGTGGCGTCATGCCAGGTCCTTAGGGTTGGGCCTGCTCAAGCGTTGGGACCCACCCCCGCCAATAGATTGGCGCGAAGCAAGGCGCCAGTGGTACCAAGCGGCCAACGGTAAACTCGGAAGGTCGCATTCCCTGGACTCACTGGGCCAGTTAGAGGCCGCGATACGGACCGGGACATGCCGTGATCGGACTCTCATAGATGTGTACGAACCCTGGCTTTTACTAAAGGACACATTCCACCCTACCTCGGTGCCCATCTGGATCGATGACACGGCCCTCGAGTGGTCGGAGGCCTGGCTAGCTGATGGTGGGGGGCTCGTATGGGTATCGGACACCGCCTTTGGACAAAAGTTATCAAATCGTACGGGGGTCCCCTTTTTCAGCGTAAACGCTCGTGCACCCGACGATACACCCGTCGTAAGCTACCGGGGTCCAAGCGCGATCGTATCGGTTCAATCGTGCGGCACGGGTAAGAACCTCCAGAGATGGCATCGCAATCTCGTGACCAACCCACCGACCACGGGCAAGCAATGGAAACAGCTCATTGCGCGCACCTGGCGGGACGGGCAGGAGGCCGAGGCCGTGACCGTGGACGTGGTCCTTGTGTGCAGAGAGGCCTATCAGGGCCTTTATCAGGCCATCAAGGATGCGGAGTTCGAGCCCGAGGCCCACGGCCTCCTCTATGCACAGAAAGTGATGCCCACGATCGAGGATTTGCTATTACGTGACGATCCCCTGTGGGATGACATAGGCGTTTGAAAGCGAGGGATTTATGGGTGAAGACATATACGCGGGATTGGACGGGGCCACGGCCGACACTGAAAAGCCGTACTTGGAGCCGGGCGGGAACTACCTAGTGGAGGTGACCGCGGTCAAGGCCTTCATGGCCCGTACGAGCAACGAAACCCTTCTCCTAGAGTTCACCGTTATAGAGTCCGATAAGCCAACGGTACCCCCGGGGTCCGAGGCTAAGTACATGGTAACGGATTACTTTGCGCGCAAGGACCCGGACAATAAGCAGATCAAGCTTCGGAACCTGATTGCCGTCCTTGCGGCTCTCAGTGGTCGGGACCCGAGCAAGCCTGAGCAATGGGGCCAGGTTGCGAAGTACGCCAGCGATACGCAGTGCTATAGCCGCGGGTGCAGGAACGCGGCCGGGCAACTCCTCCGGGGTGGTAAGGGTGTCCTTTTGCGCGTGAAAACGGGTGACACGAAGCTGTCGAAAAAGGGCCGTTCCTTCGCGCCGCACTTCTTTACGCACGTGCCAGAGTGATGATCATTTTCGACCTTGAAACTGAGCTTATCGATCGGGGGCGCCTGGCCCCCGCCCCCGTCTGTGTGGCGAGCACGGACGGGGGCCTAGAGCTGATCGATGAGGCCCGGCCGAGGATCGAGAGATGGCTAGCCAATGAACCATGCCTAGCCAACCATAACATCGCATTTGACATGGCTTGCCTAGCTAAATACTGGCCCGACCTGGAACCGGCTATCTTCAAGGCCTATGACGAGGGCCGGGTCCAATGCACCCTACTACGGGAAAAGGTCATAGATATTGGCACGAACGGTGGCCTGAAAGAGTCCTACAGCCTAGCCAACGTAGCCAAGCGGCGGGACCTGGCGAGCATGGACAAGGACTCCTGGCGCCTGGGCTACGCCGCCCTTAGGAACGTGCCCCTGGCCTGGTGGCCCGCTGGAGCCCGTGAGTATCCCCTTGAAGACGTGCGCGTGACCAAGGCCCTTTACGAGCTCCAGGAGCGGGAGTCCGATATCCTGGCCCTGGTCCCGGCCATGTCCGCACAGGACTTCGCTCTGTACCTCGCCGGCTCGTGGGGCGTGCACACGGACCGGGCCAGGACCGAGGCCTTACTCCGGGAGGTGGAAGCGAAGATCCAAGGCTGGCGCCAAGCCCTCCACCTGGAAGGCCTTGCCAGGGAAGACGGTTCCAAGGACCAGGCCGCGGCCCTCGCTAGGATGGCCGCTACCGGCTCGAGCAAGGTCACGGCCACGGGCCGGCCGTGTCTGGATGCGGACGCTTGCACCCTCTCTGGCGATCCCGTGCTTGTAATGTATAGCGATTACGCTAGTGCTACATCCCTACGGTCTAAGGTGGAGGACTTGACCTACGGCTATGACCTGCCACTCCAGACCTCGTTCAATAGCTTGGTAGAGACCTGCCGCACGTCATCGCGCAAGCCGCTCTTGCCCGTGCGTGGCTGGCAAGCTCAGAACCCTCCGGCCTTGCAAGGCCTCCGGGAGTGCCTGACCCCACGGCCTGGGTGCGTCTTCCTGATCGCGGACTATCCCTCGGCAGAACTGCATTCAGTGGCCGAGGTCTGCCTACGGATGTTCGGTTTCTCGTGCCTTTCGGAATTATTGAACGCTGGCCGTGACCTTCACTGTGACCTGGCGGCCCGGACCCTGGGCCGCACCTATGAAGAGGTCTACGCTGGCCGAAAGGGTAAGTACAAGGCTGCCCGAGCCCTGGCGAAAAGCGGTAACTACGGTCTATGGGGCGGCATGGGTGTCCGGCGCTTCATCCTCCAGGCCCGTGCTGAGACCGGGGTCACGTACTCTCACCATGAGGTGGAGCGCTTGAAGGTGGCCTGGCATGCCATGCTCCCGGAAACCAGAAAGTTCTTCAATTGGATCGATGACATGAAAGGATGTCGTGAACACTTCACCATGAGGCACCCGATCACGGGGTTTCAACGTTCCGGCTTGACGTACTGCTCAGGTGCGAACTTCACCTTTCAACACCTCACAGCGACAGCGGCTAAGTCTGCCCTCTGGGAGATCACACGCCGCTGCTACGTGGAGCGCGGCAGTGCCCTCTATGGCTGGCGCGTATGGAACTTCCCGCATGATGAGTTCTGCCTTGAAGGACCAGAGGAAACGGGTCACAGCGCGGCGATCGAGCTCGCCCACGTCGCAAGCACCTGTTACAACCACTACACACCGCACGTCCCCATCACCGTCGAACCCGTGCTCACCCGGCTCTGGAGTAAGGATGCAAGTCCAGTCTGGCGAGGCGGGCGCTTGTGCCCGTGGGAGGGACCCAGTGAGACCCAAGAGGTGTCCAGACTGTGAGGCGGACCAGCCCCCGGTGTTCTGCCAATACTACCCCCTAACCTGTAAGGAGCGTCTCCTGGTCTGGGAGGAGGGCTACCACGAGGGCTACGCGGATGGTTACGTGGCGGCGTTTGAGGAGGATTTTGAGCCATGATTCCATCGTACCTGTTCGGGGCCGTTCGGGACCTCGAAAAGCTGAACGATTCGGTGATCACCGTGGAGGGCATCGCCGGGGCCTTAGCTAAGATCAACCGTTTCAACGGTCAAACGTCATACCCCTATAGCGTGGCCCAACACTCGGTCCTGGTGAGCCACCTGGTCACGCCGCGCCAGGCCCTTGAGGCCCTCTTCCATGACGCGGCCGAGGCCTTTATTGGGGACCTGTCCAAGTGGATCAAGCCCCTGTGCCCGGAGTTCCAGGTCCTGGAGGACAAAATCGCTACGAACGTCTACCGCACCCTCAACCTCTACCCCGACCACGAGGAGATCAAACGTGCGGACCAAATCGCTCTCCGGCTCGAGCAGATGTACATTCAGGGTCGGACTATCTTCCACGACTGGGAGCATATTGATGTGGGCATTGGATTGCACGGTTACGCTCACCTTACCCATGAGATGTCTTGGAAAGAGGCCTTTCTCGCTTTTTTGGTCCGTCACGCGGAGTTGACCCGGTGGCGGGACTCATAGCGATAGACCCCGACACCACCTTGTTCGGGTGGGCCCTGTTCGAGGACCGACTACTTACGGCCACGGCCGTGGCTATCACGCCCCATCTCCCCTATTTTCCCGTGGCCGTGGACCTTGTGTGCGAGATCCCCGAGGACCGGCCCGGGACCTCGGTCCGTAAAAACGACATCATCGCGCTAGCCCTGGCGGCCGGCCAGATCGTAGGCAACCGCCCATGTCATTTTCGACGGCCATCGGACTGGAAGGGGCAGATTCCCAAAGCCGTGCACCATGCCCGCATGCGGGGGGTCATGACCGAAGGAGAGATTCACGTTTTGAACGTGTCCCTTGAAGTAACCCCGAAAACGTCCCACCCTGAAATCCTTGATGCCGTAGCCTTAGGACTCACCGAGTTACGGAGGCTCTGACCACCATGGCACGAAAGAAAGCAGTCACAGCGCTAGCGATTCCCGCGGACCTGGAGCTGACGCTATCGCCACAACGGACCGAGGCCGAGGAGGCCTTGCAGATGATCGGGACCCTGGACCTCTCTACGCAGGACCGGCGGGACATGGGTGGCCGCGTAGTGGTAGCCATCCGGGAGCGTAGGGCAAAACTCGAAAAAGAGCGCAAAGGCATCACCACGCCCATCCTTGAGGCGAAACGCACGATAGATGCCATGTACAAGCCCATTGACGAGTATTGGCAAGCCTGTGATGAGGCCCTCACCTGGCGCTTGCTCCAAGCCACCAAGGCCGCGGACCAGGAACAGCTCCGGGCCCTTGAGCTCGTGCAGGAGACCCAGGGCAACACGGACAGTGCCACCCTGGTAGCCGCGCACACGGTGGCCGAGACCCCGGCCGGGCTGGACCTTAGGAAGTCGTGGGGCTTTCGCATGGTGAATGTGGACCTCATCCCTGATGAATATTGGTGCGTAGACGTGGACAAGATCAAGCGCGTGGTCCTAGCCGCGCGCGGGGAAGTTGAGATCCCCGGCGTAGTCATAGAGCAGGTAGAGAGCTTCGCCAGGAGTAGGGCATCATGAAGGTGGGTGACAAGGTTCGTGTTGTTCGTGCTGCCGCCAACCACTGGCCCGCTGGCCTGCCGACCTCCGGAACGGTAATGGCCTTGGACGGGACCGGGGCACAGGTGGAGTTCTTACAGGGTGAGACGCATTGGATTGATAAAGCCGTCCTTGAACCCGAGGCCATGCGTGCCAACGGTGGTAAGCCGGAACTTTCGTATGCTCTGACCTTTGGCGAGGCCCTCCGGGAGATGGCCAAGGTGTGCACGTACGGCGCGTCCAAGTATGACCGTGGTAACTACCTCAAGGGTGCCCCCCTGTCACAGAGCGTGGACTGTTTGCTACGCCACCTCCTGGCCTGGTGGGAAGGCGAGGACAAGGACCCCGAGTCAGGTCATATGCACCTGGCGCATGTCGTGTGGAATGCCCTCAGGTTGTGTCAGGAATCGATAGCGCGGCCCTCCCTGGACGATCGTATTTCCTATGCCCAGGACCGGACGGCGCCGTAAGCTCACCGAGCTACAACGCCTTGTCGTAATCGAGGCGTACGCAAGTAAGGACGCATCGTGCCGTGAACTCGCATCCGTTTACGGTGTTACGGCTATGGCATTATATAAGACATATTTACGGTCGGTTGTAAGGCCCAAGTCGGCCGGCCTGGACCCGGACTTGGCCCGCCAGCTCAAGCGTCAGGGTGTGACTATCGCTAGGATCGCCGCGGCCTGTGAGGTCTCCAGGGCAACGGTAGAAAGGTTTCTCGCCAATGAACGAAAAGCGTTATATCAATGATGGCCTCGGGATGCGCCTTATGCGGGGCCAGGAGAATCGACTAGGCCCGCCCGAGTCGGACCTAACGTGCGGGTGTTGCGGGTACACCATATGTAGGTACCCCCATGGGGCCCCGGAGCCCTTTGAGTCCCTGCCCAATGGCTGGGCCCCGGCCATTGGCGGGTACGTGCATCGGATCGGGGCCGAGGTCCAGCGCCGGGGTGGTAAATGGGCCTGGTTCCCCAAGGGCAAGGACACGTGCGCTCTCAGGGACTATAAAGACACGCTAGCCGAGGCCCTAATCGCCGCTGCGCCCCGGTGGTCCCAGGTCACGGATGATGACGGCCGCAAGGTCTACCTCAAGGGCCTGCTCCTCGTTCATCCGGATGAGGACCAAGACTACCTTTGGAGGAATAACGTGCACAGGGACATGCTCTACATGTCCGCGGAGGCCGCTATGCTAGCGGCGGAACGGGATCACCCGGAGTGCTTCAAGGGGTGCGTTGCCGTGATTGCGGATGACTTCTAGCCCCCGATCCGTTCGGCGGCCATACGCACGTTCCGAACGTACTTCAGGGACGGTTTAGGTTCCCAGTCTGGGCCACCGTTCGCTGAACCGTAGAACTTTATGTAGGTCTCCACGCTATCGTGACCACTGCCCTTGGTCACCACGCCGGACTGCTCTAGGGCCCGTTGGCCATTCACCCAAAGGGTAACGGTTGCCCCGTCACAGCCCCCGCCCTCGGTCCATACGTAGTGCATTTCCACGTCGAACCACTCACCCACCGGGAGCTTTACGGTGGACCACGCGGTATCCTGGTTGCGTTCACGCCAGGTCCATTTCACACGCATGGACCCGTCCTCGGCCAGCATCAGCCCGGGCTGGGTGTCCCACCTGGAACCGTTGCCCACCGAGTGAAAGTCCCACAGGTTGACCCAGGGGTTACTGTCCAGGCCGCTATCGGCGCCGATGGTTTCCGGGAAGAACCACTCTTGGGCAATGTATACCCCCGTGGAACTCTTCACGAGTTGGTTGAAGGTGCTGTTAGCGAATGAGTAGATGCCCGCCTGGGACCTCGAGCCACCATTATTATCAAAGGTGGCTAGCTGTTTCAGTGCGAAACCCTCACCGGACGGGTCCGGGACCCTGGTCAAGTTCACTTCCGAGGTCCCTTGCGTGGCCTGGCCGATTGGGCGCTCTAGCTGTATCTGGCTAAATCCCCATGGGGCTTCACATGCCGTTTGAATGGAGTCGGTCCACAGCACGCCGTGGGGCGTGGCCGTGAGTGGGGGCGGCCGGGGGACGGTTACGTCAACGTGGGCACACCCCACGAGCAGCAGGAGGACGGCTATTGTGCGGGTCATAAGTGGTATTATAACCCACTTATGATACTGGCCCTACATGCGGTAGCCCTGTTCCTGAACATGTGGGCAGCGGTCATGCTAGCCCGCATTGAGCCGGAGGAATATGACCGTTATTGGTGGAGCCTCAAGGTGGTGAACCGGGCCGCTATCGTGTTAGCGATAGTGGGCCTAGTTCGCGTCTTTCAGGAGCCGTAGGACGGCCGCTCGGTGCCCGGCCAGGGCCTCGGCCTCGGTGCTGTAGCGATCTTGGAGCTCTCCTGTGCCCTCTTCATCAAAAGTCATCGTTTCAAAAATTAGCCGTCTGCGGCCAATTCCATGATCAATCCCGAGCCAGGCAGTGGACACGTAGATGGTGCCTATGGTGTCCTCAGCCACGCGACGCTGGACGGGATCCTCGTGGAGTTTGCCCCACTCCTCTGGCGTGATTGGCTCACCTTTACGGTTATAGAACATGACTAACGGTCCTATCTATTGCGACGCTACAGCCTTTGTCCGTAGCAGGGGAACGGTTGAGGTGCGAGCATTCGGTCCTAAGGACCCCGACCACCCGACCGTGGGCCGCCAATGCCCGGCGTGCGGGCAGCCTTTCGCGGCGGGTGACTATACCACCCTGGTCCCGCTCGGTCCTGGCGATGACAAGGAGCAGCAAGAAAAAGCCCGCGCTGGCCGGTTCTATAACGCCGTGGCCGTGGAGGTGCACCTAGCGTGTGCCACGGGTCATGTGGAGCCTACAGCGTGACTGCCCACGCCGGGCCGTGTTCTTGCATCCATGGTGGACGCACAGGCCCTGATCCCGGCGCTCCCAGTAAATACGCTTGCACAACTCGTTATGATAGTCGTTGTGGTATGTGCACTGGCGGATGCCCTGGTCATGCTCCTGTGGACAGTGCAGGCACAGGCCCCGGAGCCGGTGATCGCGCCGGTAGGCCTCACGCCATAGGCCGATGATGGCTAGGCACGAGCTACAGTTCAGCGTGGTCCCTCGGTGAGGCCCCCCACACCGTTGGCATATGCGCCTCACTTGCGCCTTTTCAGGGTGTCAAAGTAGTCCACCCGGAATTGCGCGAGTAGGGATGCGGCACGGTTGTAGCCGATTCCGAGTACAAGTGACATGAACTCGGTCTCATCATCGGACAGGGGCCTGGACGGGGGCGGGGGCGGGGCCTTAGTCTGGCGCGGGGCCTTGCCTCCGTTCCGCCGCTTGGCCCGGTACCTGATCTGTTGAGCCTGTTTCAGGGTCAGCTTGTGCCCAGCCTTGGCCGCGCGCGAAACTACCTCAGGGCCCGGCATGGACAGGGGTAGGGACTCCACGAACTTAGCGGCGGGGGACAGGGGCTGGGCCATGCCCCTAGGACGCTACTACGCGGCTTTAGGTTCGGGCAAGTTGTTAGGGCACTCAGTGCACTGAGTAAAAATACTCAACGTGTAAATGAACTTTTACGCTGCTTGGGTCAAGTTGTGTGCGATCCGGGCCCTGGCGATTTCGGCATACGCCGGGTTCAGCTCCACCCCGATAAAGTCCATGCCCTCGAGAACGGCCGCGATGCCTGTCGTGCCCGAGCCCATGAACGGGTCCAGGACCACGCCACCCCGCGGCGTCACCAGGCGGACTAGCCAGCGCATGAGCGCGATCGGTTTCACGGTCGGGTGCGTGTTCTGGCGTTCGGCGGAGTTGCCGAGGCCGGCTTCGCGTTCGGATCGGCTCGCCTTCGCCGTGTAGAAGAAGCGGGAGGCGCCGCCGGAGTCGCCGAAACGGTGCATGTCGCCCGTTGAGCACGGGACATTGTAACTGCTTTCCTCATAGACCTTGGGTCGCGGACTAGTTGAACCGTTCCGCGCTTGCCCCGCGCCATGTAACTTGTCCGCGGTCTGCCCATCAAGCATCGCTGCCGCGTCCTCGTCCAGCACCAGGTTCGCGGGCCAGCGGCCGAGGGGTGATTGACGGTCAGCGGGGGTCTGGGCCGATCGATCCTGCGTCACGAAGCCTGCCGCCGACACGTGCCCCCTGTTCATCGAACCAGGCAATGCTGTTTGCCTATCCTGCTCGGATGCAAAGCCTACCCTGCACCCGTCCACGTTCAACGCCCCGCACCCGTGCTCAAGCACGTTCGCCGCGACTGTGCCCTTGAACGGCCGGCGCGCGAGATAGATCGGCTCCCATGCGGGCTTCAATGCAGTGCCCCAACCTCCCGGTAGGTTGTGCGACTTTGGAAACCCCGAGCCGTACAGCCACGACAGGCAATCGCGTAGCTCCCATCCCGCGTCCTCGATCGCACATGCCAATCGATGCGCCGTGCGCGTGCCGCCGAAGGCCAGGAGGTGAGCGCCGGGCTTGGCCACGCGTAGTGCTTCACGCCAGTAGTCCGGGCCGGGGACCTGACCGTCCCAACCCTTGCCCATGAACGAGAGGCCGTAAGGTGGGTCTGTCACGATAGCATGGACGCTATCGGCCGGAAGGGCCCGGAGGGCCTCCCGCATGTCACCTACGATGATCAAAGCCGTCCGGTCAGCCACAGGATGAGCAGGACCACAACCACCAAGGCGGCCGGGGACCAGCCCACCCAGTTACCGGACCACCCGCCCCCGGCGATGGCCACGATCAGGAGGATGATTAGTAGTGTCGTCATGGTCATGATTCACACACTCCGCGTGACAGGTGCAGGGCCGGGGCCAGGGCAGGGAACCACACCCGGCCAATAGAATGATTAGGATTATGTACTTCATGCCGCATGCGCCACGGTGATGAACTCCCCATCGTAATCGATGACACTGAAACCACACTTCAGTAGCGATATAAGTGACGCTACGTTGTCCTTGTGGGCGTACGTTTGCAGGCTCAAGGCGCCTTGGCGCTTGGCCCACCAAGTGCGGGCTCGGATGAGCTTTTGCTGAATCCCGGCCCCGCGGGCCCCGGGCCGTACCACGCAAAAGGTAAACCGTACGTCACGAATATCATGGTCCAGGACTGCCCCCGCCGTGGCTAGTAGGGTCCCGTCCTTGTCCAGAACTGCCCAGACATCACCCGAGCAATCGATGCCCTCAAAGTCCGGCGTAGCGTGCACCATGGCGACGCACTGCGCCCTAAGGTCATCGTTCTGGACGTGGACTACGTTCATGTTCTCGAGGAGCGCCAGAACTTGAGGTTAGCGGCGGCGTTCGCGACCACGCGAAAGTGGGTGTTCCGTGGCCCGAGCTGGAAAGTGTAGATGTGCCCCGCCAGGAAGGTCCCCGTATTGGCCGGGGCGGGGATAGGTGTAGCCCCGGCATCGTCACTGAACAGGATATCGAACGGCCGGTTGCATATGATGGCCAGGTCCCTGTCAATGGCCGTGTCCACGGCCGTGGGCTGTGGCCCGCTAGCCGTGCCGGCCGTAAGGGGGAGGTTGGTGACGTTACGGACGCTAGGGGGCTTCACGGCCCTATTATACCCTACTCGGTATCGATAGCCGTACGGTTGTACGAGGGATTAGTGAGCATTTGCCGGTAATGCTCCGTCACGGCCTCTTCATCACCCCTAAGGGCTGCCTCCTGGACGGCCGTAACGGCCTCCTGGGCTTGTTGGTTTACAGCGATGCGGCCTAGGGTCGGCCCGCTCGGGGCCCTGGCTAGGATCTTCTCAATGGTGGAGTGTACAGGCTTGGCCGCGAGCTCTGACGCTTTCTTGGCCCCTTGCCAGAAACGCATCTGGACCCCTGGGCTTGACGCTACCAGGCCCGCGAGCATGCCCGGGTCCGCGCTAGCTAGGGCAACCGTTTTGAGGCCCCGGACCTGGTCCCCGCCCCGGCGACTGCCACGTTCGGCGAATTCCTCGGCCCGTTTCGCGTCTGCTAGGTCATAGTTCAGGCCACGCCACTTGGTTCCAAGGTTGTCACCCAGGGCCTTGTTAGCATTCGCCTCGGCCGCATTATTGAAGGCCAAGCCAACCTCTTTCATGATCTCGGCCCTGTCAGTGTCCACGGGCCCGACCCTGTCATAGGCATTAGCATTGGCATCGGACCTGTTGCGCACAACTTCGGGGAAGGGCATCACCCGCTTTGCTTCGTACGTTTCTGACCAAGGCTGGCCCGCGACCATGGCACTGGGCCCGGCCTGCTCGGGTGCCGGGGCCCTCGGTGCAAGGGGTGTCTCCCGGTCCACGAACCGGGCCTGTGCCCGGATCGGGCCCTCGGCCAGGGCCTCACTCGGTGGCCCGGGTGGTAGAGCACGGAGAGCTGGTGAGGGTAGGGCCTCCGGTCCAGGGCCCGGACCCTGCCACGGCCCCGGCATTGGACGGGCCTGGGTATAGCCCTTGAGCGGGCCCACGTCCTCTACGGTGACCTCGGGGGGCCGTTGGAATGGAGCCTCTGGTTCATGACGGCCCGCGATGGTTTCATAGACGGGCTTGGTCCCGGCCGCCTTAGGGCTACGCAGGGCCGCGGCCTCGGCCCGGAGCCGATCGGCTAAGTGCCGATTGGTCTGGGTATAGGTATCGGCCCTGGCCTCCATGGCCTTGGCCACTTCTTCCACATCAATATCGATGTGCTTGGCCTGGTCCGCTATGGCTTGACTCTCGGTGGCCAGCCGTTCCCCCACCTCCCTGGATTGCTTGAGGACGGCAGGAGGGTTCGGGATGATGTCATTACCGATGCCCAGGGCATTGACCCTATCTAGAAAGGCCTTAATATCCGGGTTCTTGGCGGCCTCTGGTGCTGTCAGGCCATGGGCCCTGGCCTTGGCCCTTAGCGCCCGTTCACCCCAACTAGCGGCCCGTTCCGGGTTGCGGAGGGCCCGGTAGGCCACGCCGGGGGCCTGGGCAACACCCGAGGCAAGCGTACCAAGTACGGCTCCCGTGGCTGCCTTGGCCGGGATGTCCTCCATCGTCTCAGCCTCACCGGCCCCGATCAGGGCCCCGGGCACGGCGGCGTTGCCCACGTTCGTGGCGGCCCTGGCGAGCATGCCGGCCTCTGGCGCGGCCTCGGCCGTTCCGGTGGCGAGCTGTGCTAGCTTCCCACCTACCCCCGTTGCGCCCTTGAGCAGGGGTCCGGCCGCTGCGGTCTGGAGCGCGGCCCCGGTTCCGTACCCGGCCGCGGCCGACCAAGGGGACCGTTCGACGGCTTCCTTAGTCCGGGCCCTCTGTGCATCCCGTTGCATCCGGTAGCCCTGTGGGGCCATGACCCGGGGGTCCTCGAGAGGGTTACCGAGGGCCTTACCGAGGGCACCTACGATGCCGGCAATCTCATCATCGGCGGACCAAGCCACCCCGGCCGGGACCATGGTAGCGGCGTCCTGAAGGGTCTCTAGGTCCTTAGACGGTCCAGCGTTCACGGACCCGCCAGCGGCTTGTGCGGCGGAGTCCCGGGCAGCGATGGCCGTGTCAACAGCCTGCTCCCGATAGCCTTGGAGCTTGCTAAAGACATCATCCCCGGGCGGGGCCTTGTCCTGTGGCTTAGGATCACTCATTGCTCAACCCTAGTGCCCTTCGGTTCTCCGGCGTGTTATCCACCACCCTTTTACCGTCAGGGTGGCGGATCACGTCACCGTCTATCCGGTACTTACCCTGATCGCGCTTGGCCCGCTCTGCCTCGGCCCTCTCTTGGCTACGTGCGGCGGCCTCGGGGAAGTCCTTAGCTATGAGGGCCTCTTGGTTCTCAAGGGTCTCCTTGGCAACCTGTATACCGTTTATGACCTGCTCATCCGTGGCCCAGTCACTCACCCCGAGGATTTTCTTGAACGCCCTTTGTTCAGCAAGGCTAGCAGCCGCGCCGGTGGCCTCACGGATCCTAGTATCCAAGAACTGCTGTATGAGACTACGCAAGCGCTGACCTCCCCTAGAGACGACTGAATCAATAGGTAGTACCCCCGGCCCCGTCATCCCCGTGCCTGGTAGGTCACCTCCACGGTACTTGTCGATTTCTTTTTCGAGCAACTCTAGGTTAGCTCTAACCTTATCCAAGTTGGCTGCCGTACGGATGGCCTTGTATCTAACGTCCTGCTCGTTTGCTAGCTTCTTGGCCGCGGCCTCGTCCAGTTTCGCCTGCCGCTCCTGGGTGGCGGTCAGCTTGCGCTCATTGATGACCGCATCGATAACGTCCCGGTGGATCTTGCTCGCCTCCGCTGGGTTGGGCACGAGCTGGATAGCCTGTTGCGCGGCCTCGGCCCTGACCATGACCTCCGGGGGAACGGCCTCCTTGGAACCGTAGACCCGGATGACATCCTTGATCAGGGGACCGTCAACGGGGGCGGCCTGTGGGGGCGGTGCTTGACCCGGGAGCGCTTGACCTGTGATGGCTGACCAATACGGTGCACCACCGATCCCGCCCCCAAGGGTCTGGTAGTCCTTCTCGGCCTTTTGCTTAGACCGTTCCGCCGTCATTTCATCTTGAAGTTCACGCTGGCGGTTCTCATCCGCGATGGCTAATTGAAGGGACTTGGCCCCATCAACGGTCATGCCCGCTTGCTGCTCGGGGGTGAGACGTTGCCACAGTTCGGGATAGGTCTCCGCAATGGCCTTCTGTAGTAGCTGGTTCCGTGGGCTCTTAGGATCTCGGGCTTGAGCATCAAGGGCCGTAGCCTCGTCCTCCGTAGCCATGCGCCTGGACCTGTCCTCGGCCGCGATCGCGTCCTGTTCCGCCTGGCGGGCACGCTCCTGTTTACGCTGTGCGATGCGATTGTTGTAGGCCAGGGCCCGGGCCTTGTTGCTCCCGGCGCGGGCCCGCTCGTTCGCGGCTAGGCTCGTGGCGTCACGTAGCATCTGGTGCGTTTGTGCCCTCGAGTCCTCGGTACCGTTGCCCTTGAGTTGTGCGATCCCCATGGCCGCGGCCGGTAGAAAGCCCAGGGCCTGGGCCCATGGTGCCATGCCCGGGTCTGCCTGCATTGGCTGCTCCTCGGGCTCCAGTGCTATCGCCTGAGCAGAGCGGAGGCCACTGGCGGCGAGCTCGGGGGCCCTGTCACGGAACGGGGCGGGGGCTGCTGGCCGGCTCAGGGCCCCGGCCAACTCCGGGCCGCTAGTAGGTGACCCACCTCTCAGGAGAGCGGGGGCCTGCGGCTGGACCTCGTACGGGCTCGTGTCCATGGGCAAGCCCCTGGACTCGTACGGACCATACGGGTTCTCTTCCTCTTCCTTGGTGCGTAGGAACGGGTTAGGCATTACCGCGCCTTCTCCTTTTCCTTGGGTGCAACGTAAGGTGCCAGGGTCTGAACGGCCCCGGTTGCGGCGCCCGTTACCGCGCCGATCCCGCCAATGACGTTCGCGGCCTTTTGCTGGCGTTGCTGGATGATGCTTGCCTGGCGTCCGGTCTCTGCCGCCGCTCGGATCTCGTTCTGGTTCTGGAGGTCACCAATAGCGGCCACCTGGTCACCGTAGCGGCCACGGGCCCCGTACTCGGCGGACTTGTTCCGCTCCTCGGCCGAGTTCGCAAGCTGTGTATTACTAGATCGGGTCTGCTGTTCGTCATTGTATTTGGTGTCTATGCCCCGGTTCTTGGCTATGACGTTCCGCTCCTGGCGGGACCTGTTACCCTCCGCATTGAAACGGTCAATCGAGTCCTGGGAGGTCTGCACCTGGCCACCGAGGTCACCCAGAGAGCCAAGGGCCGAGTCCTTCCGGGACAGGGCCAAGGCATTGGTCCGGATATCGTCCATGGCCCGTTGATTGCCCGTACCTTGAGCGGCCTGCATTTGTGACAGGAGCTGGGCATTGCCACCGGCGCGGCCCTGCTCCTGCGCGTTCTGCATGATGGCTTCACGGTTCCCGCGGAGCTCCTGCTCCCGGCCTTGCTGTGACTCGGCTATCGCGGCCCGATCAATGGCCGTTAGACCGCCCTGGTTGACGATGTCATCGTACCCGCTCAGGGCCGCGCGTTGCGCGTCCAGCCCCCGGGTATCGGAGCGTTTCTGGTTGATCTCATCCTCATAGGCGTACTTCTCATCCGGGGACCACTCCATTTGTTGGAAGTCGGTGGGCTTGATGGTGTAGTCATCCTGCCCCGGGATCATGCCGTACGCCTTACGGGCTAGGTCCGTGTTCGATTGCAGGAGCGCTGCCGCACGCTGGGTCCGGTGGTCCGTATCTACATACGGGTTGATGACGGCCGTGTCTTCAACCAGGGGGTTTAGGGCGCGTCGCTCCTGCTCGAATTGCTGCTCCGGCGTAAGCGGTGCCTCATCACTAAGGACGGTCCCCCGGCCGGGGTGGAGCTTGTTCCCGAATGCCTGTGCCTGAGCCGTATTGCTGTCGGGCCTAGTCTTATAGGCCTGCCTCTGGACCTCTGGGGCCTTTTCTTTTTTGTATGCGTGAGCTACACCCATAGTGCCCCCTATAGTATCACTGTTGCAGTAAGAGACCAAAAGAGCGGTTTGCGATCGTCACACTCTGACCGGCCACGCCGCTAGCATATCTTAGGGCAAGTGTACCTGTGGAGTTCGGGGCCACGCGACAGAACAGGAGTGCTACGCGGGCCGTTCCCCCGGGACCGACCGTGGGGTTCCCGAGAGGCACGTCAAAGTTCGCGGACTCCCATGCACTAAACATGGTGGTTGCGCCGGTGGCTATTATTACGCCATGACGTTGGGTGCCCGCGGTGCCACTGAAGTTGATGGACAGGAGGAGCCCGTTAGTCGCGGTCTGGGTAATGTACCCTAACATCCAGATCCCGATGTAGCCCTCGGCAGCATGGCCTAGGGTAAAGTTCAAGGATCCTGCAACATCGACTAGCGTCCCGCTCGTGGTACTCGCTGTACCTGTGGTGTTGCATGTGTCGAGTTGGCGGCCGACCAGGCTCCCACTTACGCGCCGGAGGATTTCATCCGCCAGAATGCCCCCCATAAGAAGATCGGTCGGCCCCGAAGTCTCGCGTAGCAAGTGGTTATGATCGGCTCGGGCTAGGGCTATAGACGTGCCCTCGCTATTACCGCCACCAATACCCCGGCTAGGTGCGCCCGTATGCACATCGTGTCCATGATCTTCACGAGCGGCCCTTGGGCTGATGCCTAAAATTTGTGGGTCACCCGCATCAATGCCCGAAGGGCCCTCGGTCGCAAGGAGGCCGTTGAACGCTGCCTGGAGCTCGGACACGTCCTTGACGGCCCGCTCCAGGCGGTCCTTCATCTTGCGCAAGACATCGAACGTGTCCGAGCTGTGCTCCTCGGCCGTCCTGGCGAACGAGCCTGGATTGCTAGCGTTGATCTTACGGGGTAGGACCAGTTCATCCTTGCTCATCTGGCCCTCACCCTCGGGCCCATGGCCGAGTGAAACAGGCTGAGACCTTGCCAGATCCAGTTAGCCGCAGTCCCCGTGCCCTCATAGGCTAGGATCGCCTGGCGTACCGTTGTCTGGACAAACACCTGCTCAGTGCGTGCATGCTCCCGGGGCACGATGAACCTGTGGCTGCAATCGGCCTTAGGTGGGGCCGTGTCCAGTGTCTTGATAGCGCTCTTGACCGTCTGGCTGATGCTGGAGGTGAACGAGACGGTGTAACCTAGGAGCGTTGAGAGCTTGCCCCATAGCAGGGAACCGTCCCCCCATAGCTTGAGGATACTCGGGTTCTTGCTCGTGCACGCCACCGGCTCTATCACGCAAGGGTAGGCCGGATAGGCCCGCTGGGAGCCTGTCAGCGGACTAGGCTGGAGTAGAACGGTGAAGTGCGTTGCGTCCGTAACGGCCGTCACCACCGATGAAGGTATGATGACGGGGTCCGGCCCGCCCATGGACCCGAGATTGATGATGTCCCCTACCTTAGGGGTCCAGCCAGAACCAGCGGCGATCGTGATCGCATTGCCTGCAATCGCTGTGACGTTCACCATATAGGACAGGTCAAACAGGCCGCTAGAGAGCTCTCTGATGCTCACCTGCATGTCACCGTCCACCGATAGTGGGGTTTCGAGGCCGAAGATCAAAGCATCGTTAGGTGCCCCTCCACATGACGGTGGCTGGGACAGGTCCCAGCGTGTCCAGGCATTGGTGAGGAAGTTATAGACCAGGAGGTACGAGGTACTGTCGCGCTGTCCAATATTCACCAGTAGCTCATTAGCTTTCTGGTTACTACACAGCCACGTTGCAAACGGCCCGATGCCCTGCCCGGCCGTGGCCTGGGTCCTCACGAGTTGATCACGTACCGGGTGTGACTGCACGGCATTCGCGCCGGAATCGAGGGCCAGGATGCCCTGATCGGTCCAGGCGTAGACCTGATCGAAGATATCTGCCACACAGTTCGGGTTGACCAGCTTGGCTCGTGACACGGGATCAATACGAAACCCTGCATCACGGCCCGCGCCGGACAAGCGCCAGAGCCCGTCAGTTTTCAGGATCCACAAGGCATCCCGGCCCCGCTTGATGCGCCAGGTGTCCGCGATGTCCGAGCCTATTTGTTCCATGTCCACAAGGGAGAAGTGCTCAGGCTCGAAAGTCTTACTCCACGCCACGCCGGAGGGGAATACGTCCTGCGTCGCGGCCAGGCCCGTGGCCGTGGGCTCGGGCAAGGCTGGCCGATACTCGGAACCGTGGGTGGCATAGACCACGAATGGACTAGTTGTCGGGTTGATGGCCTTTAGTAGTAGGTTCCTATTCGCGCCCGAAGATACCTGACCTGTGGATAGGACCGTTACCACATCTTCGGTCAAGGCATAGACGCTCGTTGCTGGAGTGTGGGTCCCGAAGATGCCACCCTCCCAAAAGCCCCGGATGGCAGATGCCCAAGATGAGGACCCCACCGGGAAGTATTGGCTATTGACCCGGATAGAGTCGTAAACAGCCTTGCTCTTACTGCCCGTTGTGCCCGTGTAGTTCGCAGAGAAGGTCACTGAGCTCGCGGTCAGGGAGATGATGCGTGGGAGGTCCGTGGTACCCGCCCACTCATTGAGGCTTTCATCTATGATTTGACCCACGCGAAAGCCCACCGTACTAGCTACGCCGGTGACGACGGCAGAGCCGTTGGTGAACGTCCCGGTCAGGGTCCGTTGCCCAACCCCGGCCGCGTCGGTGGCTAGGAGGTTCGTGACATAGGGGATGTTCACCGCGCGCTGTGCGGGGTAGGTCAGGTTGGCCAGGAACAGGGAGCCGTTGAACTCGGCCACGTCCTTGGCTTGCGGGGGCCTCACATTTGCAGCGGCGGCCCCTTCCTCGTCATCGTTCGTATAGAGGGCCGCGCCAAGGTCCTCTTGCGCCACGTCGTCATTGCCCGTCATCATGAGCCCGCCCACGAAGGGCTTGGCTAAAAAGTGATCGTCAAACGGGGTCTCATCCTGCTCCACGGCGAGTGACCGATACAGCTCCACCGTGTTCCCAGAGCCCGCATTATCATCCTGAGAGCTCAGGATGATGAGCACGCCAGGGTCCTGTGTAACGGCGCCCACGTTCCGGTAAATGACCCTGTTAGACGGCGCGGACCGGACCACCACACCGTTAGCATCGGTACGCACCACCACGGCCCGGTAGCTCACGGCCTTGCCCGCTGGCACCGCGGTCCCCGGGGACGTTCCAGCGCTTAGCTCCAGGAGACACGGCGGGGTGCCAGCTTTGGAGGCCGTGGTGTCTGTATTCGAGGTGATCTTTCGGACTGCGTCCGCCGTGCTTAGGTAAAGGTTCTTTCGCGTGGCCGCGGCCTGGATGTGCCCCCGGGTCCAGGGCAGGGCCCCGCCCGAGTCCATGGTCACGGCAATAGCCGGGCCCCCATCGGTCATATAGGTGGTGTGCGTGGCCTGGGCCTCACCAACGTAGATGACCGTGGACGGGTAGCCCGCATAGCCAAGAATGGCGTGGACAAGGGCCAAGTTCACATCGGGCCTGGCCTTGTCCTGAAAAAAGCCAGGCCTAGGCTCCACGGCCCCGGCCCGGCGGAGGACCACGTTCGTAGCCGTTCTCAGGGCCCCCGGTGGGGCCGCTCCATGGGGTGACGGGTCTGTGTAGAGCCCGGCCGGGACTATGACCAGCTCCTGGCCCATGGTTAGGGCCCCCGGCGGTATGAGCCACGGCGAAGGAACGAGTTACGATTGACTACTTTCTGGCTCCGGCCCCGGGACCGTGGGGCAAGCATGGCCTTTTGCCCCTCGAGAACCTTATCGAGTTTCCCGTAGAGAAGGACGCTTTGCTCCGGCGCGTACTGGCTAATCACTTCAGCGCTCACGGCCAAGGCCAGGGCCGATTGCAACTCGGCCGGGATCTGTGGGACCGGGCTCTCCCCGGGCAAGCACATGTAATCTCCCACGGCCAGGCGCGGGGGAATGGACGCAGACGGGAAGGGAACGAGGACGTTCGATCCGGAGCCCGTGGGCTTCACTTCTACGCCAATGGTAGCGAACGGGGGCGTGGCCTTGATGAAGTCGTATGCTGACGCCGTGGTCCAGGTGACGGGGGCGCTCAGGGTCACGGAGCTCACGGCCACGGCCGTCACCGTGAAGTAGCCACTGGAAACTAACCGTGCAGGCCTGTATTCATAATAGACCCGGATAGCACCGTCCGCCGCGCTAGCCGTGGGGAGAATGAGGAGCTCATCATCCCGGATGGCGTAGGCCTCGGGGGTCCCGGACATCCCTGACCACCGGACTTGGTCACTTGAGGTATGCGGGTACAGTTCCCACTCCGTGCCCGCGCTGTCCACCCACATAATCTGGCGAACTCTGCTACCTATTGCGCGGGCAGGGATGGGGTAACGGGACCTGCCCGCGACCAAGGGCAGGTCCTCAAAGCGCATATAAAAGTCAGCACGGGCCGCCTGGATCAGGGGGACGAACATCTCAAGGGTCTGGGAGTCCGCCTCCCTGAGCAGGTTTATGTCAGTGAAGTCCGGATCGGCATCCGGGATCCGGGCCCTTCGCCGGATCTCGGCGAGGAGCCCGACAGTCGTGAAATCACGATCAGCCACATCGATAGCCTCTCAACTCCGCGACAAGGGTCCCCTTCGCGCCATTGACTGGACTGGTAACGGTGAAGGCCGCGGGCTTGCTCGTGCTCAGATTCAGGAGATTGGCATGGGAGCCCTTGGACGCCGCCGTGATGGTGACCGTTCCGATGGCACTAGTGGCTGTGAACGAGCCCCTCAGGGCCGGGTGCCCGTTGATAGCCGCGGCCAGGTTCGCGGCACACTCGGTGTTCGTGCCACCCCTTGAAAAGTAGCCGTCAAGGAGGCTAACCCCTGTCGCGGCGACTACGGTAAACCGTGTGTCGCCGACATTGATTGTATCTCCCACGGCCGCGCTAGCCTGGACACATGCAATGGTGCAGGTGCCCGCCGTGCCGGTGTCAGGACCCGCAAGGGCAACATGGACCACGGCCGAACCTGAGCCACCCACCAGCCTTTCGAGGTATGCCGCAATCGCGGTCACGGCCACTCGGGGCCGAGTCGCGGGCTTGCAAAGCGTCTCTTTCAGGGTCTGGGCAGGGAGCCCGGAGTCCGCGGTAACGGTGATATACAGGACTGATTTACTTGCCATGTTGCCCCCCTAGGTTACACGTCGTCACTGTTGACGATGTTATTGATCAGGAGACATTGCGCCGGGGTGGCACAGAATAGGGCTTGGTTCCAGTAGTTCCGGATACCATAGCCGGCGTGATCGGGGAGGTTCTCGAAAAAGTCCTTATCAGCCATGCCTGGCGGGGTGAAGGTCAGTTCACTTGCACCGAGGCGAATGAGACCGTTCTTGGGGAAGAACAAGGCCTCGGATGGCTTCATCAAGATGTGCGGGTAGATCTCTACGGTGCCGCTTTGCCCATAGAACTTGATGGACTCCGCGCCCTGCTCCATGCTGCCCCCGGCCTTTTCGGAGTACCGTCGAAGCGCTGCAAGGTCATTCATGCAGTCCGACCACGACTTGGGGGAGCAGTAGCCGATTACGTCCTTCATCAAGCCCCGATTCACCGGCTTGTTCAGGCCCTGGAGCACTTTGACGAATGACAGCGCGCCAGCGGCAGCACTAAACGTGTTCCCGGCCCAGAGACTGGACGAGGCCGCATTGATTGCGAACATAAGGCCCGTGTTACTGGCAATGGACCTAAGCCCGACCATGCCAGCGCTCTTAGTGTCGCGGAGATAGACCTTATCGTTCGGAACGATCGTATCCAGTTCGGCCGCGGTACCTGTAAAGGTGACCGTTCCAGCGTCCACGTTGACCGAGGTCACCGTGACCGTACCGGCCAAGTTCCTCTTGATTGCCCCGGCCGCGTCCCAGACCTCGACAAAGCCGAACTCCATACCGGACCAGAGGGCCGGGATGAAGGTGCCTGGCGTGAAACTGAAGGTCTGGACCGTGGTACCTACGCCAGCGGTGCGGGCCAGGATTACGCCTACGTCGCTCTGACCGTAAAGAAGCTGCGTTTCGAGGACGAACGCCGCCGTCTCGGTCATGTTCTCTACCATGTACGCGGACCCGGAAACGAAGGCGCGCTTTCGTGCCCCTTCACTCTTGCCACTCAGGAGCTTGGCCGCGGCATCGTAGGAGATGACCTCCCGGAGAACGAAGCTAGAGCCCTGCACCTGGGCATCTGCGGTCCGGGCAGGAACAGCCGCGTTCAGGGGGAACGCATCGCCGGACGTGGAGAGAGTCCAGCCGTGGGACCTGGTAGTCTTGACGGGCTGGTGGTACTTGTTACCTTCTTGCTTGTCTCTACTAACGAACTTCGCATCTTTCTGGAGCCGGGCAGCGGCCGGCACCAGGTTCTCGACATTATCGCCATAGACCTCCTTGAACAGGGGCAGGGCGATGGTTGTATTGATAGTCACGTTGGACCTCCTTGGGTTGGGGGTCTCAACGCACTGGCTAGGTTACCGTGCCCCTACGGGGTGGGCCTAGCGGGGGTTGTTCCGGGTCATAGAGTAGCACATGCGCTACTTATTGCACACCGTACTTAGCCCGGAGCTCCTGGAAGTATTCCTCAGAGTGGCGTTTCACTGGCCGTTTTTTCGGTGCATCCGGCGGGGCCTTGTGCCCGGTCCCCTTCGCGCTGGGTGGCAATTTGTCCTCGGCCTTGGCCTTAGGTTCACGCTTCAAGCGCCTGGCGATGTCGGCCGCGGCCTTGGCAAAGGTCTCCTTGGTCCAGGTCACATCGTTGTATCCAGCGATGAGACGTTCCCGGATCATGGCCCGGGTGTCCTCGTCATCATCGAGGCCCGCCGGGCCCATGACCTCGGCCAGCCAACCCATAAACTGGGTCCGTAGCTGGGCCGTCTCTTGGGCGTTGCGATGCTTTTCCTGTTGCTTCTTATTATATTCCTGGGTCTGCTGGTGGGCCTTGAGCTTGATCTCTGCGTCCTTAGCCCGTCTGATTGCCGCACGTTCCCGCTCGGTGAGTTGTGACTCCTCCTGACTCTCGAGGATCCACTTGTCCCGGAGGGCGGCCACGGCATCGGGGTAGTACCGGGTGAGTTCAAACTCCATGGTCTCAGGGTCGGACAGTGACTCTAGCCACTCCTTGACCTCACCGTACTGTTCCTCCTTTGCTTTGAACGCCTGCCGCTCCTTCCCGATCTCGGCATAAAGGGCCTTGCGCTCCTCGGCCAGGGCCTGGGTCTTTTTCGTGTAATCGGCCTGGCGGAGGCCTGCCTTGTGGGTGTCATCGTCCGGCGACTTCTCGGTTTTGTCGCCGCTCGCTTCCTTTTTCTCGGTGGCGTGCTCGGCCAAGTCCTGGGCCGCATCACCGTCCTCCGGGGGATCGGCCGGCTCGGTGGTCTCTTCCTCGGCCTCGGCCTCTTCCGGCCCATCGTCCGGGCCGATCTGTGCTTCTAGGGTAGCTAGGATGTTCTCTGGCATATCTCTCCTACGCCGCGGGGGGTGGGGGTTGTGCGGGCCGTGGTAGTTTCGCGGGCCTGTCAGTGCCCGGGGCCATGTTCCCCGCGGCCTTAGACTTCTCTTCGTTCTTGGCCCTGTTGGGGTCCTGCTTAGGGCCTTCCTCTTCAGGTGGCGGGACCACGTCCCCGTTCATGTCCTCGCCAGGCGGGGGCGGGGGCAGGGGGAACTTGAGGAGGCCCAGGAGGTCCGCGGGGGCTTCACGCCAGACCTTCAAATGCTCCAGGATATGGGTGACTACGGCGTTCACAACTTGCGGATTCATGCGGGAATCCTGTGAGTCGAGGACGCAAGCATGGGCCCGGATGTGGTTCTCCGGGTGATCGGTCATCAGGGCGGGTAGGTCCTTGACCGTCTGTATTGTTTGCCCCGTTGGATCCTTGGCAGGCACACCGTTAGCGTCGGTTTTTGGCACGACTTGGGGGCCACGCATAAGGATCTCGTTTTCCTCCATGACCCGGAGGTGAGCGCGGCGGTGCGGGTCCGTGACCGGCTCCAGGCGGCCGGTTTCCAGCACCTGATAATATTGGTTGATGTCCTCAATGAGGCCCCGTTCCAAGAGCTGGGTGGCAACATCGAACTTGCCGGCCACCGTGCGGAAGATGGGACTTCCACTTTCCACTTCCACACGGTCGATATCGGAAATGTCATCTGACTTGAAGCTCCGGAGGCCGTCTGAATCGTAAGCGCCGGCTATCTGTGCCAGGCGCTCCACCTTGGCGTACCGTTTCAGGATGCGGAGCAGGCCCGTTGCGGCGTTCTCGGTCAGTCTGACGTAACCACCCTGGAACCTGCTTTGGAACTGCACGGCCTGGGCTTGGATCAGGGCGAGGGCCGTGCCCGATTTCAAGTTCGCTTCCGGGTCCCCGCGCACCGTGGAGTTCACGCCGGACGCTAGTTGCATGTCCTGCATGAACGCCTGGCGCAACTTGAAAAATCCCTCACTAAGCTGGAACTTTTCAAGGACGGCGGGGGGATTGGAACCGATCGGGTACCGTATGGCGTTCAACCCGCCGTGCACCTCTTCAAGGGAGATCTCCGTGCCCTCCTGGAGCAAGAGATCGTTGGTGCCGAACGCATCGAAGTTCGACAGGGCCGTTGAGTTCATCCCATCGAAGGCCTTTTGCAGACCGAGGAGGTCCCATACCGAGGCGTAGCCCAGGGACCCGGCCTCTAGGAACTCCTCGGGCACCATCTCATAAACGGGCAGCTCATCAAAAGGTAGTGGCCCCTCGAATAGGAGGATGTCCTTACCTGTGCATATGACATAGCGCCCTTGGGGGCAGGCCTGGGTGGGACCGTGCAAAAGGTGCCAGACCGCTACGTCCGTTGATTCACGGGCTGATCGGCCCGTGCCCAGACGCGGCTTGAGCTGGAGTTCGCTATCCACGCCCTCCCCACCGTCCATGGCCAGGATATCATCCCGGAGTTGGGCAACCTTGGGGTCCTCCTCAGGGACCAAGCCCATCTCATCCTCTTGAGGTTGGCCGGCAAACTGCGCCGCCAAGTCATACTTATTCCGATACGTGCGAATGATATACCAGTCATGTTCACCCGGGCCCCTGTCAGGGTCACACACCACCTCAAGGGGGGAGAGCGGCTTGAGGACCACGTCACCCTGACCCTTGGCCAAGGACGGATCCCACGATTCCCAGAGGTACCCTTTACCGTAGATGAGGGCACGCAAAGCGGTACCTATCAGGCACCGCTCTAGACCCTTCCGGGTGTGGTAGTAGTCCAGGAGCGTCCGAGCCGTGGGGATCTGGCTCATGGCCGCCGCACTGCCGTTAGTGGCCTTGGGCATATACGCCGGACGGTCGGCCGTGGCCGTGGTCAGGATATACAGGGCAATAGACCGTAGCTGGTTACTTTTTACTTGGAGGAGCTCCCCCTGGTCCCCGCCCTCGATGATTCTGGAGCCCTCGTGGATGCCGTCATCGCTCAGGGAGTAGAAGGCCGCGTGTGCAGCCTTATAGAGGGCACAGAGGCCCGTCCGGGTCATCGTTTCGTAGTATTCGCGTATCCGTTCACTGATGGCGTCAACGATTTCATCCACCGGGTACATTGCCCAGTAGGTGCGGTCTAGATCGATGTCGGACACCTGCGAAGTGTATCACGCTAGCGTCGAAAAATCCGGGCCAGGGTCCGGGCCGTTAGGCTGCTAGGTGCCATCCGCTTCGGGACATGGTGGGTCCGGCCATCGTAGGACATGGGCGGGACCGGGTTCCTGCCCCACGGAACCATCCTATTTAGATAGATGAGGGCGGCGAGGCAATCGTAGTGCGTCCGGTCCGGGGACTCCGCGAACCTGTTGCGTTGCCTGTTCCATAGCGCGTTCTTGGTATGGCTGATCGCGTTCACGCACCTGGCCTTGAACACGATCTTCCCCTCCTGGATCCGTAGCCGGGTGGAGTTGATGGCGGCCTCCAGGTCATCCTTAGCCGCGGGCTGGAACACCAGGCCATGCTCCGATGACAGGTCAGCGATAAGGCGACTGTCCGTATCGGAGAATCGCATATAAGGCCCGGGCTTGAGCTGCCCACCACGATAGCTCTGGACCACGGGCGGGGGTTCAAGGTTCGGGTACATGGCGGCCTTGATGAGGCCAAGTTCCACGGCCCACGCCGCGTCGGTCATGCTCAAGGGCTGCTTAGGTTCCCTGCCCCATAGTTGCCACTCCCTGGCCTTCAAGGCGATAGCCAGGCCCCGGGAGTTCTTCCCTTGCAAGGCGAAGTCGCCCTCGATGACCAGGCGGTCCAGGGTGAAATCGTAGTAAGCGAACAGGGCCCCGGAGCCGTGGATCATGCCAGGGTCAAGGGCCGTATAGCAGTCGCGGTAGGCCGGAGCCGTAGTCCCGTCCGGGATAATGTTCGCATCGGTAAACTCGGGGATGACTACGGCAGAGGACTCTACGATATGCTCGCACAGGAGCTCGCGCCGGACCCGGGTACTCTCCAGGCCACCGAGGGACCGTATCGCCGCTTCGATCTGGTGTTCACTAAGGCGCGGGTTATCGGTGATTACCCGCTTGGCGTACATGCCCCGGGCCTTCATTTCGGGGAGATAACGTACAGTCCATGGGTGGGCCGGCGTGACTGGCGGGGTAGAGGCGATGACCCCGAACCCCTCCGGAATGGTCAGGAGCTGCGGCATCAGGACCCCGTCCATGAGGTCCACGAGGTTCGGGGTAAAGGCCGCCTCGGTGAACAGGAACGCGAACGTGGCCGGGCCCCGGAGCCGGTCCGGGTGCAGGTCCACCCCCACTAGGACGATACGCGCCCCCCATGGCCATGTGAGGGTATCTGCTGACCGTTGGAACGTACCCTTAGAGATCTCCACCGGGAGCAGTTCCGGGGGGCAGTCCGCGAAAAGGTCCATCATCGTGGGAACGATGATTTCCTTGAGCATGTCCTTAGTGGGGGCGGCGTATGGTATGCGGGTTGGTCTACGGCGGCGAAGGGCAACGCCCACGCCAATGGCTGACATGAGAAAGTCCTTGCCCCATTGCCGTGAGATATCCATCCCATAGACCCGCTCCATGGATGAGCCTACAAGTTTGTGACTCCGGAACACGTCGTCATAGATCTCACGTTGGCCCGGGTGCAACTTGTACCGTAGGTCACCCGCGCCCCACGCTATCCGGAGCTGGGCTTGACGCTCTACACCGCACAGGTCCCAGGGAATGGCCGGTGATTGCCAGACCTGCCTTGTATCCCACGGCACCTCAGGGAACCGTTCCCGGAGCTCACTCATCACACTTGGCTGACCAGGTTAGTACATCCCATAGGTGTGCCTCATCTAGTTCATGGTAGTGAGGCATGACCCTGTTCCAGATGCGATCGGACCTGGCTAGCCACGCCGTCTCAGCCACCGGATCAGGGTCAGGATCCAGAGCTGTAACCGTAGGGGCAGGGGGCACGCCGGGTTGACCTGCCATATCACGGACCGGCTCCGGCGGGCCTTGTCCAGGGCCGCGGCCTCGGTCCTGCCCTCGGGGCCCTTGAAATCATTTGGCGCGCTTACCAAGGAGATCCCGTCGCATTCTGCCGAAGAGGTTGGCCCGTTCCTCGGGCTTCATATCCGGCAAGTAATAGATGTCACTCATACCCACGGCTGACCGTCTGCCTTTCGTGGTCTCAAAAATGACGAGGTCCGCGTCCGGGGCCGGGTGCCAGGTTACCTCTATGCCCAGGTCAAGGGCCAAGGCCCCGGCTAGGTGCTCTGCATTTTTGATCACTTCACACCCCGCAAGGATAAGGTTGTGAGCTTGTTAGACTGCTCGGTCAGCTTCCTCTCCACGGCCTCCACCCGGCCTTGCATTTCAGTCACGTCCTCCACCAGGGTATCTATCGTCTCGTTGTCCGAGTCCTCGGCACGGCGTAGGCCCCTGGCCAGTAAGAGATACGCCGCCAGGATGAGCAGAGTACCCAGGGGTAAGGCCGGGTGCTCTAACAGGATAGTTAGCATCATGCGCCCTCCAACTCCTCGATGACATCCTCAAGGAACCGTCTGAATGTGTGCTCGTGATCGGCTAGGCGCCGCACGTCTGCGATGAGGTCCAAGTTCTCTAGCAGGGTATAGGCCCGGTCCAAGAGCTCGTGGCGGGACGGGGTCACCCTTTGGCCTCGTGCTCCACGGCCCGATCTAGCCACGTCATCAGGGCGCCGTGGTCCGGGAGGGAATCGTTGTAGTCCGCGATGCTATAGGACGAGGGCGGGATCGTGGCGTGGAGATGAGAGCTAGCGCCATCACTCCTGTATCGATCATTGACATGTAAACAGGCGCCTAGAGCGCACCACGCCACGGCTGGACCGTCCGGGTTGACCGGCACAGGGGTCCCGTTCTTATCCCTAGCAAAGGCGCCCTTAGTCCACCTGACCGGGTCACTAAGGAGATCCCGGACCCGTTCGAGTTGGCTCATGACTTCAGGCCCTTGAGCCGGTAATGATCCATGACGGCGGCCATCAGGTACTCATAGGCCGTGGATTCGTAGATACCTTTAGGGCCGCAAGGGTCCTGGCTGACCACTTGACCGTCTACGATTTCCAACTTGGTAGGAACGTACTCTTTACCATCCTTCAGGATAGTAAAGGCTACGAGGCTAGATCCGCCCTCCACAACAGATAGCCGTGGTTCATGTTTACCCACAGGAGTAGCCGCGGGTTCTGCTGATCGCTGTACCGGAGCCGGCATATCCACCTCCACTCTCCCAGTGCATCGGAAAGGGCCTTGTGCTCTTTCGGGTCCATGGGCTCGGTTATACCGAGTATTAGTGGGGGGTCAAGGCGTTCAATGCCTGAGCTACCAGGGCCGGGTCCGCGGCCATGGGACTATTGGCGTGGTCCTCCGGGGAGGTCCGGGCCGGGATCTTCTCGATGATTTCCTTGGGCGGGTCGAAGATCGTTCGGTCCAACCGCTGGAGAATCCAGTTCTTTTGCCGGGCCGCTTCAGCGGTATGCCGGTCTACCGAGGAGAGCTCATCAGCGAGCCTGAGCATGTACAGGGCCCGGATGCGGTAGACCTCCTCGGTGAACTCCGCGTAGCGCTCATCACCGTGGCGACCGAGCTCTAGCCAGGTCTGCATGGTCCGGCGATTTACGCCGTTGGCCTCAGCGGCCAAGGCTATGAAGGGGACCCCGCCCCTGAGCGTCTCTAGGATTTTCTCGCGGACTTCGGGCCTATTGCCGGGGGCCAGGGGCGTGGACATGTCCGGGATTGTATCATGACTCCAGCATTCGCATCACTTGCGTCTTACGGAACGGCTTGTTCCGGCGACTGCGGAACGGCAGGTTCCTGGCGATGTTCGTGTAGGACATGCCCTCGTCCCGGAGCCTTTTCGCTTCCGCGATCACGGCCTGTTCGGCGGGGTTCTCGACCAGGACCCCGTCCCTCCACTCGTAACCGTAGGGGAGACCACCAACGTACTCGCCCCGTGTCTTTTTCACGGCTAGGGCGTTCTTGATGCGGAGGACCAGGACCTCCCTTTCGTATTCCCCGGCCGCGTCCATGATCGTGTCAAAGAGTTGATCTTGCGGCGTCTCGGCCGGTTTACCGTCAGCTGCAACAAGCATGGCGCCGTTCTTGATGGCCTCCCGCTCAATCAACTTCGTTAGGAGCACGGTGCGGCTGAAACGGTCCCGGGAACTGAACAGGAGGATGCCGGCATTGTGCTCCCGGAGGGCAGCCAGGGCCGCGGTCAAGCCGTGCCGCTCGTCCAGAGGGGTGGTGCCCGTCAGCTCCTCAGAGAAGACTGCCACCAGGTTCAGGCCGTGCTTGGTGCAATAGCGCTCAAGGGCCTGGGCTTGAGCCTCGGCACCTAGCGATTGCTCCTCCTTGGATACCCGGATGCAACCGATGACCGTTTTCGCGTCCCCGAACTTGTGCTTTACCTTGGACATGTTCTCGTAACCTCCAAGGACCATGTTAGCGGGTCTGCTGACAGGGTCAAGTGTCCGGGCTAGTGGCGAGACAAATAGCCAGCATATCCACCCACTATGTAGACGTTAGGTTTCTATTGCGGAGGTGGGGCCCCGGCACTTTATGGTACCTAAAAGTTCAAAGGGTTATGGGGGTGGTACCCCCACCCCCGGTGTAGGTGGGGCACCCCACCTCACCCCCTAGCGATGTAGGTGCGCCACCCCACCGACGTAGGGCCCTGTCGGTCGTACACCGCACATGTCGGTGTCGGTAGGACGTGCACCACCATGCCCGGGACCCTAGCCCGGGCCCTGGGTGTAGGTGTCTGTACGTCGTACAGCACCGCGCCGTACACCTGAACGGGCCCAATGGACACGGAGACACTAGGCTGTGTGTCCGACCGAGCCTCGAGAATGTAGGTGTCGGTGGGTCGTACACCACCATCACTGGCCCGGCTTGGGGGTCCGTGGCCCGGGAGCTGGCCCGGGAGCTGGGCACACGAGGACCGTCCTGTCGATCGGCGGCCGCCTGGTGCTCCGCCTGGCTCGATCGAGCGAGTCCAGGTGTCTCTCTGCCATCTCAAGGAAGTGAGCGGCCGCCTGGTCACTGAGAGCGAGCGACGCCGGGCCCGGGATCCGGGGCGGTTTTGGCAGTCTGCGACGCGACTTCGGGGTTCTCCCTGACATGAGCGAGTTTTGCTCCTCTCGATGCTTGTGTGTCCGACCTTTGTGTCCGATGATTAGGGAGTCAGGTCAGTCACTCAAAGGAGCAACTCAGATGACTCTCAACGCTCGCAACTCTAACCTCATCGTCCTTGCACTCGCTGCCCTTGCTGGTGCCCACCAGTGGGACCGTCAGCTGTCCAGCAACGTCTTCGAGCTTGCTGGCCACACTGTCCTGGTCCGCCCCCGCGCCCTAGTCGTTGTCTCCCCCACGGGGAGCCGGACCGAGGTTGGACTGTGATGTACGAGATCATCGATACCCACACCAAGACACGGGTCGGCGGGCTCTATAAAAGCCGGACCCGAGCATCAGCCCGGGCAGACCGCCTGAGCAACGAATACGGGTCCTATAGGTACATGTACAGAAAGGTGGAAGTATGCGCTCCCTGATCATCTGCATCACGCTAATGGTGTCCGCTTGTGTAGGCGGACGAGGCATCGCAAGCGCTCTGGACAGGGTCCAGGCGGAACATCTGGCCAGAGTCGAACAGGTAATCAGTCGCCGTTGATTCACGCGGTCTAGGCTCATGAGCTACTCTCATGAGCCCGGGACGGGTCAATCACCCAAGTAGGAGAATGAACGTGGAGAAGAGATTCAACGTAGGAGACAAGGTCCGGCTCACCGGCAAGCATCTCAAGAGCACTGGACAAACCCGGGGACGAGCCGGACTCGACAAGTGGATTGTCCAGGCATGTGAATGTGTGCAATGTGCGGGGGGTCAGTGGATTCGTACCAATCAGAAGAGCTCATATTTCACTCCCGAGGCATACGCTGATGTCATCGGCACGCCGGATTACGAGGCAGTTCAGTGGAGACACATCGCGGTAGGCAACCTGGAGAAGTGTAAGTGAAGATTACACGTAGGGAAGGGTCGGACTTTTTCGTTGTCTCAGTAGATAAGGATGAAGTCGAAGTCGCCAGTGGGCGGAAGCTTCCATATCCCACATGGATCGGCACCATTGACGCCAACTCAGGCAAGCTCAACGTCTGGACACCCGCGGCATACGTACCGCGTGGATACAAAGCGGCCGCTACTGCACTACTCGAACAGGCACGCGAGCAACTCCAGTCAGAGGGCAAGGTACGTAAGCCATGATGTACATGTATCTGGACTCTCTCCCCGGCATGGTCCGCCAACCGTCTAGGGCCTTCTCCAAAGTGTGGAGAGCAGAGAACCGGGCACGGGCCCTGGGCTGGTTATTCAGTCATAACGCTCGTTGATAATCGCGGTCTACCTCAAGGCAACGTCTTGAGGTAGGACGGGAGAATCAACCCACAGGAGAATGAACGTGAAAAGGCCACTATACCAAGCACTGTCCCAGCTCATCACAGCGATTAGGAACTGTGAAGAATCCGATAACCAGGAGTGGCTTACTCGCCACACTGAGCGGCTCACTACCCTGGTGAACGATCACATGCCATCCGGCTCGGGTTTTGACGCTGGCACCAGGCTGGATACTGTCAAGAGCACGCCCGAAAAGCTGGTGTTCAGAGTGTCTTACCATCACATGCATGAGTCGGGTATGTATGATGGTTGGACCGAGCACAATGTAACCGTGCGGCCGTCGCTCGGGTTCGGTTTCAACCTCATGATCAGTGGAAGGGACCGTAACGAGACCAAGGACTACATGTATGAAGTCTTCCGGGCTGCTCTGGAGACCGAGGTGGAGTCATGAGCAAAATTGAAGTAACCACAGCAACAGCACCAGCCTATTGGGCGCCCTACCTGGTGAATGGAGATGCCTCTGGGCTTGCATACGATAGCCCTGAGAGCCTCGCTAGGGCGGAGCAATGGGTAGCGAAACTGGCCAGCGAAGGATGGTACGTGGTTTCTACCACAGACGCCGAGTCCTACTTCGCTCGTGTGTGTGATGCATACGGCTCTCAAGACTTCAATGGAGACGTATGCGAATACGTACTGCACAAACAAGTGACACAGAGCGAGGTAGAGTCATGATTACTAAAACGCACGATGGACGGACCGTGTACCCAGCCGGGACGCCATTGCCCGACTGGGCTAGCGGATGGGTTCAGTGTAATAACCAGGGGGGCGCCTACTCTACCTGGTTAGATGAGGCAGACCGAGAGCGGTCTAAGGCAGACCGAGAGCGCATTGAACGCGAGGCTAACGCCCTGCGCACCAGGGCGCAATGTGAAGCTGCAATGAAATGGCTTGGACTCGTACCTGGTGGTACGTGTAGGGAAATGCGCCTTCGGTATCAGATCACACTTTACGCGGACCTTTGGCCCCTTAGGCAGGTCGGGTAAGCCAATGGACCAACAGCTATTGGACCGTGCGGCCGAGTGGGTGGGTGTGAACCATCCTGAGCTGGACGGCTTGGAGTTTGACATCAAGGTATGCGAGGTTGCGGAACAGCTCATGGAGCTGGACGATGTACAGGACCAGGAGACGCCATGATCACCAAGATTGAAAACCTAGCATTGCAGTGCGCCAGGGAGGCTATCGAGCAGGGGGCCGTAGCCCCGTGGGGCGATGGGGACATGGAGCCCGGGGACCTTGAAGCCCTGAGCAAGCTCCTGGACCGTCAACCGACCAGGGAGGAAGTGTACCTATTTGAGCAAGCCTTCCGGTCTGCTATCGATACCCTGGAGGTGATCCGAGCCGTAGGCCAGGCACGGAAGGACGCTATCGAGGAGTGCGCCAAGCTCTGTGAGACGGCGGAGCGCGCGGACCTGGCCCGGGACATTCGAGCACTGAAGGGGGATACATGAACCCGGAAACCCTCCTGAAAGCCTACTCCGAACACGCCGCCGAGTACCGCATGGAAGTCGCCATGGGGTGGGACCGTATGAAGTTCTTTCTAACCCTGAACGTGGCCCTGTTCGCGGCCCTGTCCGGGTTCGGGGGGCGCGGACCAGTGGCGGCCTCTGGCTACCTAGCCGGGGCGTTGGCGAGCCTGCTCGGGGCGCACGTCGTCTTGAAAACGCACAGGTACTATGTGAATGCCCGGGAGGCGTTCAAGGCTATTGAGACCGAGCTAGGCCTAGACGGGCGATTCTCCATGGCCACTACCCCGGGCATGGTAGGGGCACCGTGGCTCCATTCGTTGAAGATCACCACAGCCGGCGTTATCGTGCTCGGTGTGTTCGTGGTCCTGGACATCGCACTGGCGGTGTATGCGCTATGACCATCATCGCCACCATCATTGTTATTGTGAGTGTAGTATGTGCAGCAAACACTTAGACCTTAGTATGACTACAACACTAAGGTATAACTACCCAGGCCCCGCGCCAATGACCCATAGCTAGGACGGGAACATCCCAGGGTCCCTGACCGGCCACTCCAGGCCCCCGAACATAACTAGCCAAATCGCGCGGCTGATGTAATCTACCTCAAGGCCCCCTTGACTCACCAGGAGCTGAGTACAGGATAGGCATTTGACCACACCAAAGGACATGGCCATGAAAAGTACAATGGTTCCGAAACATTTGATAGGCGCAACCCATCTCGGCCGGTACGTGCTCAGGCCGGATGGCAAGGACGGTATTGCATTTACACTCTCAATGTATGACGTAGGCATTCCCACCGGCGACGGGGGGACCTGGGTGGGGTACCGTCTCTATCAACGTACCCCGGACGGGGACAGGAAAGGTACTGTCCTGTTCGAGTCCAGGACCGTGCCCCCGACCCCGAGCAGGGACCCGGCCGACTTAGCTAAGGTCATACTGGACACCTTAGCGGCTGGACCTGGTGACCTGTCCCCGGACCCGACCGAAAGCTACACCCCCGAACAATTGGAGTTCGCTACCAAGTGGGGGGCAAAGGTCCGGGAAGTGGCGAAGCAAAAGTTCGGCTGGTCCGACGATGATGTCCGAAAACTACGGGCCGACCTGGATATTACATATAGCAGACGGGAGGATGTCAAAGCGCATTCAAGGCACCAAATGCGTACAGGTGTAATCGAAGTGAAGGCTAGAACGAAACGTGAGGCCGTTGCAGAGATGAGGGAAGCGATCAGGAACCACACTGCCGCCATCCCTCAATTCCGGGTGGGTCCCGTCTCTAAGCAGGTCTATGCCCTCTACCCCCACGGCGCCGAGATGGTCATCCAGACCGTCAGACCGCAACATCCGGAGGCCCCGCTCGGGGACTCGATGAGGTTCAGGGCCAAGGACCTGGCCGAGGCCAAACGTACTTTTCAGGTAATCACCCGAGGCTTAGAAGCGCCATCGGAACCTGTTACAAAGTTCGTACCAGTGGTCCCGGTCCAGGACCTCCCCCGACCCCCTAAGAGGCCGGTAGCCAGGTCGGCCGAGGAAGGGGGCAACGGCAGCTCATTTGACGAGCCCATCCCCCGGAAACGTCCCAAGGGACTACCGGGGGGGATCCTCCAGAGCCCGTGACCCCCTAACGATCTCCTCTCGGGACAGAAAAAGGTCACATTACCTACAATGTAGGTGGTAACAAGCCCCTGTGCGCCTCCAGGAGGCGTTCTAGCCCAGACCCAGGCCAAGGTAGCGGCCGGGCGCTAGAACGGCTCCTGGAGCCGGCTGGATGCCGTAGTGGCGGTGTTTGAGGGCGGGCTCGGGGGAGGGGTGGGCTTGTCCCAGAGGACCGTTGGAAATGGCTGACAGATGGGTCAAAACCTGTCAGCGGACTTTCTCTAATGATTTCATGCACTTCGGCCGGATCGGTGACAGATTGACAGGTTTTCCTATCGCGGCCTCTACAATTCGATCCGGAGCTGGACAGAGGACAAAAATGTGTGCAGAGGTAGGTACTGTAACCTTTTTTTGTCCTGTCCGGCTCTGGATTGTATGTGGTCCGGTTCCCATATAAATCTGTCATTCTGTCATAAAAACGTCCTAAATAGATGAAATCATTATAGAAAGTGAGGTGACAGATTGGGGTCTCAACCTGTCAGAACCTGTCAGAACCTGTCACCCAATTTCGGCTAAGTATTGGAAATCATTGAGAACACATTTTGACGGCCTCCAGCAGCGGCTCAGGCCGGCCGGACAGAAAACGTACACCATACCCCACATGTAACCCTTTTCTGTCCGGCCTGTCTGGGCAGTTCCAGATTTTCCAAGCCGGGACAGAAAAAGGTTACCCCACCCGACACTCACCTACACGCCGGGTTGCGTGTATCCCCTAACCGTCCCATACCTCCCCCTGATCCCCCGGTCAGGCGAAGTAGGTTGACAGGCTCTGATACACAGCTCAGAATAGACAAAGCCCGCGCACCCTCTTGGAAAGTATGCGCGGGCTGAACGGAGCGTGAATGTTGACTACAGAGAGCACTCTAGCACAGGCCCTCGAGTACGCAAGAGATCGTCGGTGGTCAGTTTTCCCCGTCGATTCTGCCGAGAAAAGGCCGCTAATTTTGAAGTGGACATCCCGGGCCAGCACCGAGGAGGACACGATAGATCGCTGGTGGAGGAAGTGGCCCGATGCCGGTATAGGCATCGTTACAGGGCAGGTATCGCAGCTTTGTGTAGTTGATATTGATAGCGATGCAGCCCTCACCAGGCTCCAGGCCGAGGGCCCCATTCCCGACACCCTGACCGTAGAGACAGGCCGGGGAATTCACCTGTACTTTCAAACGGTTACAGATGTACCGAACCGTACAGGCCTCCTCTGTCCGGGGATTGATATCCGAGGTAACGGTGGGTTCGTGATCGCCCCGCCGTCCCTGCATCACTCCGGCAAACGGTACACCTGGAGGGATCTAGCCGTTCCCCTCACTCCGCTCCCGGGCTGGCTAGAGGAGCGCATCCTTTTCCCCGTCAGCTCGAAAAAGCCAACGGTCACCTATGGCCCCAAGTCCCTGTCCCCGGCCTACATCGAAAATGTTCAACAGTTCCAGCTAGCTATGCTCCGAAACGCACCAGAAGGTATGAAGCACGGGACCCTTCTGGATGTCTCGATGCGTATCGCCGGTCTAGTGAAAACAGGCTGGAGCGATCAACCGACACAGACCGAGGCCATGTGCCAGGCCCTGAGGGAGAACGCGAGCCCGGTCAAGGATTGGCAGAATGTAGATAAGACGATCGCGTCCGCGTTCGTAAAGGCCCGTCCCGAGAACCCACTGAACCAGGTCCACACTGAATATAGCCTGGCCTTGAGATTCGCTGCGCAAGCCCATGATTACAAACACCTTTGGCAGGCCAAGGACTGGCTACGGTTCAAGGCCGGGGTCTGGCGTCAGTGCCCCCAACCGTCCTTGAAGATAGCGAACATGCTCGTGGCCATGGCAGACGAGCCCCCCGCCCCTGGCATAGAACCCGAGACACATCAGCGGTCCCTTAGGCGGTTCCAGTCAGCCCGGGCCCTTAGCGCGATCGGGTCCCTAGCCGCTGATACACCAGAGCTCCTGATAGAGCAGGAGCACTTGGACCGGCACCCCCACCTCCTGAACACCCCCAACGGGACCGTGGACCTCGAGACGGGCAAGCTCCGGCCCCATGACCCGGCCGATCTCCTGACCCTCATCACCCCGTACCCATACGACGCAAACGCAACTTGTCCGCAGTGGCTCAAGGCCTTGGACATGTACACCGGCGGGGACGGGGACCTGGCGCAATACCTCCAGAGGCTTACCGGGAGCTGCCTAGTCCGAAAGGTAGTCGATGAAAAGTTCTGGCTGTTCAGTGGTAGTGGCTCGAACGGGAAGACTGCCTACATCGAAACTACTACATCGGTCATGGGGCCGTACGCGAAACCAACCACGGCTAGTAGCCTTATCGTAAGACAGAACGAGCAGCATACGTCATCCATCGGTGCTCTAGCCGGCACTGGTTTAGTATACGTGGAGGAGCTTGAGAAGGGGGCCACCCTGGACATGGACAAGCTCAAGCGCTACTTCGGCCGCTCCCCGATCCGGGTCCAGCTCCAGATGGGTGGGAACTTCGTGGACCTGGTCCCGACGTGGAAGCTCATCATCAGTAGTAACCATGACCCCCACTTCCCTGACAATAGCGAGGGGGCCCGGCGACGGTTCACCGTTGTTCCCTTCGATAGGCCAATACAGCGGCGGGATCTGCACTTCACGGACAAGCTCCTCAAGGCCGAGGCCACGGGCATTTTTCGGTGGCTGGTTGACGGTGCCCTGGCGTACCTCCGGGATGGCCTCGGCACCTGTGCTGCCGTGGAAGCGAGAACGGCCAAGTTCCATGCAGACCAGGACCCGCTTACGGATTTTCTGGCTGATTGTTGCGTCATTGAACCCGGCGTGTCCGCCCCCTTCCGGGCCCTCTACCTGGCCTATGTGGACTACGCCACGGAGGCTAGGGAGAAGGTCCTTAGTAAGAAGGCGATGGGGAACCTGCTCAATGCCAGGGGCTTTCTGGTAGCCCGTTCGTCAAGCGAGCGGGGCCGCTCCGGCCTCACCTTGAAAAAGGACCTTGCATCACAATACATTGCAAGGATGCTAGCCTCATGAGGACCCCGGCCGAGCGGGGGCTTGAGCGGTGCATCTTTCGTTTGAGACAGGATGTACTGGCGTGTATCGAGGCCTTGCATGTGGTCATGAGAGAGCCTGAAATAGATCATGCTCGTAAGGTTGCCATACTCAAAAGCACTTTCCGGACCTGGGTACGCACCAGGCAACGGATGCAACGCGCGGCCCTGTATTTCGGACTTGGGATGGACATAAAGAAGGATGTATGACCCCCGATGATCTTGACCGTATCGCGAACTGGGACCTGGACACGCCCAAGGCCTATGCACAGTTCATGACCTATATAAGGGGCCTCTGGACGGGCACATGGTTCCAACAGAACCCCGGCCTTGGTGAGACTCAGGGCACCTATCAACTCCTGGCCACCGAGGAGGACGAGGAGCTCATCGAGGCCATGAAAGACAACGCCGTGTTCTGGTCCACGTGTTGGGAGTCCTCGGACCGGCATGGTAAGCACGTGTTCAAGACGCCATGAAACGCATCCGGATCATAGTGGAGCTTGACGTGCTCCTGACCCCTCGAGAGTGCCTGGGTTCCGATGTTCTCGATCCCACACCGGAGTTTGCTCTCGAGTTGGTGAATGACTACGTGAAGCAGTACGGTGCCCCCCGCTTGATTGAGGAGTGGAACCTGGCCGATGCCCTGACCGTGACCGCGAGAATTGATGATGGAACGGAGTTCGAGCCCGAGGGGTCTTGATGACCAAGCACATGAAAAAGAAGCGAAAGGCACGCATCGTGGTTTTCAACGGCCGGGACGCGATCGACGCGATGCGGATGCTATCGGGTAGTGGGCACCCGGACGAGTTCTTGCACGACGCTACGCGCGTCGAAGTGACGATCAGTGGGCAGAAGATCGATCCTCGCCGGGTCAGGTTCACGTACGTGTTCGAGCAGGAGCCATGACCCGCCCCACCCTCTGTGAAGCTTGCGCCGCTGGCCGGGACCGTGCGTACTGCCCGATGTTCCCGGTCCCGTGCGAGGACCAGATAGAGATCTGGGACGAGGCCCGGGAGGATACCCTTTCGATGTGCGTGGAATATCTCCAAGTCGCGGGCTATCAGGATGCGGCCTTTGTATTGAAGGCAATCGCGGCGGAGGCTAAGTGCCAAGTGTGTCACTTGGATGCCCGGGCCTGTATCCTGTTCAACGCAGCCCACCACACTTTCGAGCCCGAGGAGCCCAGCCATGAGTGAAGCAGAGGACGAGGCGGCACGGGTCTGGAAAGACATCGGAACCGTCCTAGGCGGTGCCGGCACGTTCACCCCCGAGCAAGAGGACGGATACGCGAAAGCGATCATCGCCGCCGCCATCCAGAAGCACATAGACGCGACTGCGGCAGTCACGCGCGACCGCGACTTGGAGAAAGCCGAGCGAGATAGGGTCTGGTTGCAGGCCAAGGCGCTTGGCGAGCGCGTCGAGAAGGCGGAGCGAAAGCTGCTCGACATCTACGAAGGCAACGAACCGAACCCGCACGATGAACTGATGGCCGCCGAGCAACGTCTCGCTGACCTCGTGCGCGAGGTGCGGGAGTGGTGGGACTCGCCAGACGGTGACGTGCTTGGCGGGCTATGGCCACCACTTGAGACGATCCTCGCCAAGTACGAGCGACCAGAGCAATGACCTTTGAAGGTGAAAACTTCTGGGTCGCCTTGGTTTTGACCATGGTGATTATGTTCGTGGTCATTATGTGGCCACGCGAGTAGTATAGGCCCCATGATCTCAGCCTCCGCGGTAACTCTCGCTAGCCGTTGCCTGAGGAGGGCCGCATTCAAATACGGTTCCGACGTGGAGCCGGCCCCCGAGGAGGAGCCCGCGGCCGTCACCCTTGGCAAGGAGGGGCACGCGATCCTAGAGGCCTACCAGAAGGCCGGCACGTCCCCGCCTCGGACCCCCATCGGTGACCT
>Ga0065705_10104192_pt1 | contig 40690 bp, 29 predicted proteins | sample SwibulcommuniRL2_FD_59092 | JGI IMG/M metagenome (GOLD analysis project Ga0065705, IMG submission 59092) | Bulk soil microbial communities from switchgrass field near Rose Lake, East Lansing, Michigan, USA - RL2 Bulk Soil v2 (version 2) | ecosystem: Environmental > Terrestrial > Soil >...
GGATCAATGCCTGCGATATTATGATTACAGATCGAGTTCGGCAGGTTGACATGATCCTTCTGGATCGCCTGCAAGGTCTTGATGGTGTGCGTGGAGTTTTGTCTCAATAAGCGGTTCGCACGGAAATAGCGTACACGGGAAGAGATCAATTCCTCAGGATCGTTTTCGATCTCCTTCATGATCTGGGAAAAATAATGATTAGTATGGACCATATACCCATCTGTCCCATGCAAGATGTCGAATCTGCGCGCAGAAACCTCTACCGAATAGAGCTCCCCACTCTCATGCGCCAGCAAATGGTTATAACCCGCGGCGCGATGAGAAACGAGTGTCCGTCCAATGGCGCCTGAAACGCGTCTCGCGGCTAGGACGGCACGTGCCACCACCAGGCGGGGAATCCCGATCCGTGAATCGTTGGGATAGACTGAATCGATGAGTTGGGCAATGCCATAAGCGTTGAATCCCACATTGGGCAGGAGCCCGCCATACGTCATGGCAAGGAACGGGGGTTCCTCCTTTGGTCTTGCTGAGACGACAAAGACATCATTCTCATCTTCAGGGACCCAATCTTCATTGTGTGCGAGAAGTACATGACCATCAGCTGTGCATTCTTCATTGACTGCAAAACTTGTGCAGCGCGTCAGATGAAGCGCATCCATCGTCATAGCCTCCATCACATTCAATACCACAACATCATCAAATGCAACGTTTGCACCTTTGGCAACACCTTGCATTTCTTCGATATATTGTGGATAACGCTCTTCGACGAAGGGCAGATATTTGCGCGACTGGATCTTGGCTCCATCCCACGTAAGTTCCAATGAATCGTAGGATAGATCGATCAGGATATGTGCATTTTCAATACTATGCTGGATCTGCTCACGCCGCGCTTCTCCGATCTGACATCCCATATCATGATGTGTCCCGGAGACTTCAACGAGCGGAGGTGGAGAATTATGAATAATCGTATTGGGAATTGGTGTTTCTCTGAATGCCATAGTGCCTCTATAAATAAATCCGCCCCAATGTTGCTCGGGGCGGATTTATTATAACATGAGAGATTTTTAAGGCTAGGCGGTGGGTGGCGCCTGCTCTGCGGAAGAGCTGGAAGAGTCGGTAGGCGGGGTCAAAACTGGCATTGCAGGAACTTGAGGTGGCCGCACCCCAAACCAGGTCATCACGGCCCCCCCGATTCCTAGCATGCCGAGCAGGAAGAGCATCAAGCCTCCGAGGCAGGGTACCAAACCAATCGCACCGCCAACCAACATCAGCAGAAATGTCCCAAACCCAACGCTGAGCACGGGTGACCAGGTCTGATTAAGTGACTTGGTGAAGCGCTCGCCGACTTCTGAGCCCATCGCGACCACACCAAACAGCCAGGCAAAAAACGCAATGATGGGTGGAATAATGGTTAGGAAGAGAATAGCTGCCACAAAGAATGACAACAGGCCAATCGCACCGCTCATGAGTGGTTGCGAAACAATGGCTTTTCCGGCCCGTTCAAGCTGCGGTTGCCAGAAAAGGGCAAGTAGCATCGCGAATCCAGACACAAAGACTGCCCAAAAGCCAATCCAGAAAACTCTTGCGAAAGGATTGTAGTTGATGTGGAAGTTGGGACTTGGCACATCTGGTACAACAGGAGCATTCGGTGCTATTGGCGGGATCCGTCCGGCCGGAAATGTGATGTTTGGTGCGACATTATTGACCACTTCGCCTTCGATTTTCGCGCCTTCTGCACGGGTCAACTGACCACCAACGGTGACGACATCACCGGTCACAAGCGCCAATTTTTCAAGACTAATCTGCCCACCCACCACAACTACGTCACCATTTGTTTCACCGTTGCTTTTGATCGTGCCGCCAATGACCACCAGATTCCCATTCAGGTTGGTATCTTCTTCCAGGGTGACATTCCCGCCAAAGACGACCAGGTCACCATTAAACGTATCGCCTTTCTCCAGCGTGAAATTGCTGCCGAAGATGACACGTCCTCCATTATTTGGATTTGGTCCCTGGGCATAAGCCGAACGGGCCGGCACGAGCACCAGAGTAACCAGGACAAATAGGATAAAAAGTTTGAAGGTTGTTTTCTTCATAGATTACACTCCTCGCGGAACCCCCCGATGGGCGAACCGCCATATTGATACAGACCATAAAAGACCAATCCCCGCCAGCGCGGAAATCAATACCATAAATCCAAAAGGCGTAAGGAAACTTGGCATCACACGTACTATCACGGAGCCTGCCTGTGCAACTGCCTGCAGAGTCGTAATCAGGAAGACCCCCCATTCGATCAGGGAAGTGATCCAGGTGGCAGGCGACGCAAAGAAGGAGACCAGGTACGGCCCGGCAATCCATGTCAGCATGACGAGGCCTCCGAATGTGAATAAGATCGCACCCCACAATCTACGGCGACGCTCCGCCAGCTTGCGCGCGACCAAATGAGTCTGGAAGCGAGCTGTGAAGCCGGCCGCAGGTGCAGCCTTCTTCACTGAACGTAAAGCCATGCCTGTTTCAGCCAGCGCGCTGCAATAAGAGCATACCCGCAGATGTGCATCAAGATCGAGCTTCTGTTTGGGATCGATCAGCTTTTCATTCAACAACCAATCTTCAAAAGGCTGGTGATTCATGGACTCTCCTTTCAGTGCGAGCGCGAGGCGAGCTCTGCCCGTCTTCCTGCCACATTCCTGCCAGGGCGCGCCGCGCCCGGTGCAGACGGCTTTTGACAGCGCTAACTGTCAATTTTAGAGATTCGGCAATTTCAATTTCAGAATAGTCATACCAGTATCGCATGATCACAGCCGCCCGATCGGTATCATCTAGGTCTTTCAGCAAACTGTGAAGGCGGTCGCGGTCTTCATGTCTAACGGTTTCACCTTCCGGGTCGGGTGAAGAGGCGTCGGCAATTTCAAAGCTTGTCCCGTCGTCGTTCTCTTCATCCACTGAGAACACTGCAAGCTTACGCCGGCGCAACCTGTCGATGCAATAATGTGCACCAATGGAAAGCAGCCAGGTAGCAAACGACCGACTCTGGTCATAGCGATGCAAGTTCTGATAGGCCCGCAGGAAGGTTTCCTGCGCGGCATCTTCAGCGGCTTCCGGCTCGCCTAACATGCGATAGCACAAATTGTAGACGTGCGTTTGATGCTCCTCAACAAGTCTTGTAAACGCTTCGTCGTTGCCTTGCTGTGCCTGGAGAACCCAGGCAAGTTCATCATTCACTCGTGCTCCTTGTACTTTCTATACGCAAAACATTACAAAAGGTTGCGATAGGCCGGTAGTGGAATCAAAGTCTTTGCGTAGCATCCCAGTGGGACCAGACTTTGAAATTTCCAATTCCAACGACTGGAGTCGTTGACTCCACAGTTCATGCTTAACGAATATGCGCATCTACGCTACGCTCCGGGCCGAGAACCTCTTTCCATTTTCCGAGGGAATCAGCTCTGAGCGCAAACAAAATCGCAATCGCCGTAGTAAGTGGGACAGCCATGACCAAACCAAGCGAACCCACCAGTGTGCGCACAATTTCCTCGGCGATAAATTCAAAATTGATAAGAAAGCCGTAATTCCCGCGCCCAAGCGAGAACATGAGCAGCATGGGCAAGGCTCCGCCCGCATACGCTAATACCAGCGTGTTGACCGTCGCCGCCACATGGTCCTGCCCAATGCGCATGGCAGATTGGAACAAAGGCCGGAATCCGAGTGATTCGTTCGCATGGTGCAACTCGAAGACGGCGGAAGCCTGGGTCGTCACGAGATCATCCAGCACACCCAGCGCTCCAATGATCATCCCGCCCAGCAACAACCCGCGCAGATTGATCTGTGCATTGAGCATTTGGATCAGAAATAAGGCGTTCTCATCTCCTGAACCAGTTAATCTTGTGAAAAACACGAAAAGCCCCGCGAGAGTGCCAGTAATGAGCAGAACAAAGATCATGCTGATCACCGCCGCATGTGTTTTGAGATTCCAGCCATAAGTGAGATACAGCGTCACGCCCAGAAGAATGACAGAACCGATGATGCTTACCCACAATGGGTCTTCGCCCGCCAGAATGTGTGGAATGATATAGCCGATAATGACCAATAAACTAAAAGCAAGACTGATCAGCGAACGCAATCCCTTCCAGCGACTGATAGCCAGTATGACAGTCACGAAAATGATCGTGAGCCACAGGAGCGAGCTGGCACGCACAAAGTCCACAAAATAGACAGTCAACACTCCATCCGGGCGCGCGCCAACGGTCACTAAAATGGTATCTCCTGTTCGCAGATAGACCACATTGGAAAGGATCTGCCGTTTGCCGTAATCCATTTCCATGCTGATGCCCTTGTATTCCCCCTCCAGCAATTCCACGCGAGCAATCTGGTAGCGCTGAACCGTTCCTCCCAGGTCAATGTCACCGTCTTCGATAATTTGCGTTACGCGTGCACGAACTGTCCCTGCACCAAACGAGGACATGTTCACATGAGGCAAATTTACCTGTGCAAAGTAGGGCCAGAGCAAAAAAGCGATAACAATGATCACCGCGAAAATGATCAGCCTGGAAACAGATTTGTTGCTCACAGATGACTCGATCCGATGTCTTGCTTCGTAAGTATTTCTCTTTGGCTTAGCTCCTCTAAAATCCTTAATAACAACCAATAGACCACCAATTGCACGCCGACTAAAAAGATCAAAGCACTACAGACCATATAAAACCACAAACGGCCGATTGCCCAGTCGTTTGCACCCAATACAAGGGCACCGAGCCCAATGGTCGGGCCCGCAACGATAGCAAGAAGACCCAGCCAGCCAAAATGCTGATCCACAGGAGTCTTGAAGATCGGTCTGCCAAATAAGCCCTGTCGTATGGGTTTCTTATAAAATAAGGCGACCAGATAGTTGAATGTAACACCCAAGGCAAAAAGGTTTACACCGGTTACCGCGGATATCAGAGCCAGGAACAATACAGCCACGCCCCACGGACCAAGGGTCAGCACACCATTCGATCGTAAATAGAGAATCCACAAAAAGACAATGCTTGCCAACCCTAGTCCTGCCAGCCCCAGCAATCCCAATATACGGACCGGGTTATACGATAACGCGGTCCAAAGCATGCTTTGGATGAAGATCCGCCCATCGCGGATCACGCTCAATTTGGAACGACCTACGCGTTCGCTGTAAGGAATGGGAATTTCTTCGATTTTTATCCCTTCATGAACTGCGCGTGTACTCATGACCGGCGTTAGATTCAAGCCATCGGGCAGGGGATAAATATGTTCAAGAATGTCTCGTTTGAATACCCGCATTCCGCTGGCACTATCGGTCACTTTTTGGCGGCTTAGCAATGTAAGCAAGTTGGCAAAGAAGAAATTACCCACGCGCCGCGTTAAAGGCATCTGGCTATCTGCGCCAGCCATACGCGAGCCAATGACCAAGTCTGTCCCTTTCAGGGCCGCCTCACATAATTGTGGAAAATACTCAGGCGGATAAGTGCCGTCTGCATCCAGGAACCCGATTAGTTCGCCGCTTGCTTTGGAAAAACCTGTCTTGAGCGCTGCGCCGTACCCTTTGTTTTTGGCATGGCGGATGAGACACACTCCGAGAATGCTCTCAGCCACCTCGGCAGTTCGATCTTTTGAGCCGTCATCCACCACCAGCAGTTCCAAGCGATCCACTCCAATTTTTTTTAAAGCCGGTTCAATGGAAAGGACGCGCGCCGCGATTTCAGCAATCCCTTTTTCTTCGTTGTAGGCTGGAATAACAATGGACAAAACACTCATGGATTCTGATCCTTAATGGAATGATAAATTACCCGATCGGGCTGGATGGAATTTCCATCGATCGTCTTAATCTGTTTAGCTGGAACCCCTCCAACGACGGTATGAGGCGCTACATCCTTGGTGACCACCGCTCCCGCCGCGACGACCGCGCCTTTCCCCACTCTCACACCATCCGTGATGATTACACCCGCGCCCAGCCAAACGTCATCTTCGATGATGATCCCTTGCGCGGTAATCCCCTGCTCGATGAACGGACGCTTCGGATCGTCAAAAACGTGATTGACCGCGATGATCTGAGTGAAGGGTGACGTATAGACACGGTCTCCAATCTGTACGCCTCCCTGACCGCGGATCACTGAATATTCCCCGATTAAACTGTCCTTCCCAATTTTGATCCCTGACTGAGGCATATCCCGAAAATTATAAACATGCAGGACCGCTCCATGCATCACGATGGTTTGAGGTCCAATCTCGATGCCTTGAGGACAGGCATGCAGATAGACATTTTCATCCAGATAAACACCATGACCCAGCTTGATATGGTCTGCAAATCGCAAACGGACGCGGCTCTCAATCGCAGCCAAACCATCCATGCGGAGAATCAGCCGATAAAACAGACCTCGCAGACCTACTCCAACGATCGTAGGTATCCAGCCAAGCAGGAAAAATAACGTCTGTTCAAGGATATATCGAAAGGGGGAAGACGCCTGACGGTCCAGATAGAGCCGAATGTTATTCAACATGATGGCGGGCCTGACTCAGCGGATCTGCTCTGATTCCCTCAAATAAGCTACCGTTTTCTCCAAACCCTGTTCAAGAGTGACGGTTGGAGTCCAACCCAATTCCCTGGCGGCTTTTTTTGCATCCAGATAAATGTGTCGTGTTTCACCTAGTTTGGCAGGGCCATACTGAATCGGATGATTGTATCCGGTGGCTTTTGCCAAGGTAAAGAAAATATCATTGATCGAAGTGGGGCGACTCCATCCTAAATTATAGATGCCCGCTTGATGATCTACGGTCACTGCCAGATAGTTGGCATAGGCGCAATCAACCACATAGACGAAATCCCGAGTTTGCTCTCCATCGCCGTTGACGGTCACCGGTTCGCCGCCCAGCATCCTGCCTGCAAAGATTGCCACTACGCCCGCCTCCCCTTCTGGATTCTGTCGAGGACCAAATACATTCGGATAGCGCAGCACGGTATAGTTCAACCCATAGTTCACATGATACATATAGAGGTAATGCTCAACGGTATGTTTGCTGGCTCCATACTGACAGATGGGATTGATCGGATGTTCTTCATCGCAGGGCAGTCGCTCCGGTTCCCCATAGGCAGCGCCCCCGCTCGAAATATAAACAAAGTGCTTTACTTCAAACTCTCTGGCGCATTCAATTAAATTGATGGAGCCTAGAATATTGACCTCTGCATCAAATAACGGCTGCGCGACCGAGCGGCGCACATCCATTTGCGCGGCATGATGACTGATGTAATCAGGTTTTTCCGCGGCGAACACGTCACGGATTTCAGAACTTCGAATATCCATTTGATAAAACTTCGCCTGGGGATTCAAATTGGAACGTCTTCCCGTAGAAAGGTCATCCAAAACAACCACCTCATATCCCTTTGCAAGGAATAGGTCGACGACATGAGATCCAATAAAGCCCGCCCCACCTGTCACAAGTATTTTTGCCATAAAGACTCCTTCTTTGTTCAGTTCGATGTTCAACGTTCAGCTGGGATTGTTTCCAGGAACAGCGAAAACTCACATCAGACATTCTATTATATTTGATATGGGAAATCGGGGTTGAATTCAAATAAAGAGAGGGCCTCTAAAAGGATGGGCTCAAGTTGCTTTGCCACAGAGCTTTTTGAGAAAAAGCTCATAGTTCTTCGCGGTCTCCCCTGGCACCGCCCGAAGGGGCCAGAACAGGTGTGTGGCTAAGCCCACGATATGAGTCCCTCGTAATAAAGGCAGCCTGCTTGCTCAGCAGGCTGCCTAGAATAAGTCGTACAGGTTTTAGTTCTGTAATCTTTCAGCGTATCCATGGCAGACGTTGATTCGGATCGCCGGGTCTATAGTGCAACTCACCCTGAATATGATGACTGAGCGTGGTAACGATCTGCGTAACCGGAATATCATTTTCACAGGATTCTCGACACATCCCGCAGCCAGAACAGGACGCCAGCCAGCGGCTCACCCGGATCAACTCAGACAATAGCGAACGTCCATTCTGACGCCCTTCGCCCGCGCCCAACATTCCAGCCAGTTCCCCATCGTACAACGGACAGGCATCCAGACAATCTGCGCAGAGGGTACAGCGAGCAAACAGAGCCAGGGCTGATGTGAAATCCCCTGGCAGCGTTTGGCCTTCCATCAGGGCGGATCGTTTTTCGGCTCTTTTATCGACGAGTTTTCCAACCATCATTTCACGGAACTCCACCTGTGATTCACTGGCGATGTCATCCGTGACGCTCTGCAATTTAAGCAGGGCGTCAACCTCCTCGTTGCGAGCAATCATCAGGAGGTTTCCCTCAGGTTCAATTCCAATCGTTCCTACGCTGAGGTCTGCCCCGAGCGGGCCGGGCGAATCGCACATCTCACAGGTTGGCCGCACCTCATATGGAATATAACTGTCCCGTCTGCCATAGATCAGCCCCACATGAATGATTTCAGAGTCGTTCTGATGGCTGAGGACATGCTGGCTGTATGCAGTCTGAGAGAAAGTACCCGGGCAATCCACACCGATCACTACCAGACTCTCAAGGTCATTTCCCCCGTAGACCTGCTGATAGCAAACCCGATGACGTTTTCGAAGTTCGATCATTGCGCGCAGCTCACACGGACGCAAGATCACAGCCAGATGCTGGTTGGGATGATCCCTGACAAAATCCTAAATCAGGGTCGCGGTATTCGCCGCCTCGTGATCGCCATCGACTCAATGCTTAATCGCATCGCAAGTCATACCAGCCAATTACGAGCAATTTCGGAGAGAGCAATTAACGCTCAGGAAGAAGAAAGAGTCCGCATCGCGCGCAGCCTACACAATGACACCGCTCAATCCATTTCCATGCTGATCATTCATCTCGAGCGATTGGGAAATCTTCTTCCCAAAGACGCGCCTGAGAGAACAAACTACGCTACTGACGCTCAAAATGTGGCTACCAAACTCCTAGAAAACTTGAGAAAAATCATCTGGGACTTGAGGCCGTCGATCCTGGATGACTTTGGGCTGTTCTCAGCCATTCGGTGGTTTGCACGCACAAACCTGGAAAAGGGAGATGTGAAAGTAGACTTTTACGCAGCCAGCGAATTTACCAGATTACCCCTCATCTTGAAAGCATGTTATTCCGTATTGCTCAGGAAGCCATCAGTAATATTTTGCGCCACGCCAACGCAAGCCGGGTTTCCATCCGTCTCTGGACAGCAGAGGAGCAGGTATGGCTGGAAATCAAAGATGATGGACATGGTTTTGATATCGAAAAAACGACCGGGCGTGCTGTGGATCGCAAGCAGTTGGGACTGCTGGGAATCCAGGAACGCGCCTCGCTGGTCCATGGCCGAATGAAAATAGAGTCCTCACCGGAAACTGGAACCTGCTTGCAAGTACACATTCCTTTGACTGCAGAAGATTCAATCGGTTCTGAACATACTGCATTGGATTTGCCGGAAGAGATGATACAGCCATGACCTCTAAAATCCACATACTCATTGCTGACGATCACACCCTGCTGCGAAATGGCATCTTTGCCATTCTTGAAGATGAGCAGGATATGCTCATCGTGGGCGAAGCCAATGACGGACGTGAGGCTGTCCGTTTGGCAAATCAGCTTAAGCCCAATGTCGTGTTGATGGATATTGCCATGCCACTTCTGAATGGCTTGGAAGCAACCCGTCAGATTAAGCGTGAGCATCCTGAAATTAATGTGCTGGTCCTCACCATGTACGATAATGAAGAGTATTTTCGGAAGATGCTTGAAGTCGGCTCTTCCGGTTACATTATCAAACGTGCCGCCGCGACGGAATTAGTGTCTGCCATCCGCGCAGTGTATAGCGGTGAGGCAGTTCTTTCGCCGGCAATCACTCGCTTATTATTGGAAGATTATCTTAATCGTGATCTGCGCAGTGAAAAGATGATCCCAATGCGCTCTCTTCACCGGAGCGGGAAGTACTGCAACTGATCGCTGAAGGGAAAACAAGTCGGGAGATTGCAGAAATTTTGAACCTTTCTGTTAAAACAGTTCAGTCTCATCGCACCAGCCTGATGCAAAAACTGGATCTGCATGATCGCGGTCAACTGATCAAATATGCCATTCAAAAGAAAATCATAGAGCTGCAGTCGATATAAAAAGGCACCCAGTTGGATGCCTTTTTCTGATCTGCATATTCAACTATATACATTAGGTGAATCATCGTCATTTTAGAAAGCACTCGTCTCAAGTCATACAAATAAGCAGGGTGGACCGGAATTAATACGCGTGCAGAACCTGCATGGAGAAATTTTGTAAAGAGCATATCCTCGTCGTGAGTAGCATTCTTCTGTATCCAGGTATTATTGAACTGACTACGTCGCTTGTTTTGCCCCATGGAGAATCCTTAGCCAATAAACATCTCAAACTACGGCACGCGATGAATTGGGTTAGTTTTCGAAAATCGATGTCCGAAGTATTACTATAAAAGAATAGAGTTGCATAGTGAACAAAACCTATGCAACTCTATTCTTTTTTTACTGTTTCAAAGTTAGTTTATGGCAAATTAAATGTTCTCACCAGGAACACAGCCATTTGGGCGCGAGTGACGGGAGATTCAGGACAATAATTGCCGTTTCCACACCCAGCCGTGATTCCTTCCGTCACCAGTTGCTTGATCCAGGCTCCTGCCCAATAGGTAGGTTGCACATCGCCAAAGCCGGTGCCGGCTCCGACTGCAGGTGGATTATAGGAAGAGCCATGACTCCCTCGCAGCAGGAAAACTGCCATCTGGGCACGGGTGACGGGAGATTCAGGGCAATAATTGCCGTTTCCACACCCAGCCGTGATTCCTTCAATCACCAGTTGCTTGATCCAGGCTCCTGCCCAATAGGTAGGTTGCACATCGCCAAAGCCGGTGCTGGCTCCCACGGCCGGCGGATTATAAGAAGAACCATGAATCCCGCGCAGCAGGAAGACTGCCATCTGGGCACGGGTGACCGTGGCTTCCGGGCAGTAAATAAGAGGATTTACACCACAGCCGCCAGTGATACCAGCTGAATAAAGGCGCTCGACAAACATCCAGGCCCAATAATTGGTCGGAACATCCTGGAAGCTGGCAGTCGTCTTGTTAATGCTGATTACAAATGTCTTGGTCGTGCTCAGGGCAGTGCTATCGGTTGAGCGAATGCAAACGCTATAACTTCTTTTGGTGACCCAGTTGAATACTGCTGCAGACTTAAGACTATTCCCAGTGATCGTAAATGAAGCATCGTTCGTACCACCGCAGAAAGAATAGGTGAAAGTGTCAGCCGGATCAGCGTCGGTGGTGGAGAGCGTGCCGACTACTGTGCCTGCTGGGAGATTCTCGTTAATGGTACTCGCAGAAAGTGAGATATCGGTGGGTGCATTACCAGCAGCATTCACAGTTAATGTGCCATTCACATAGCTGAAATCATAATTGTTATCTATACCGCCTGAACAAATAATGGCGTAGGCACCTGTACCCGCATGAGGAGCTGGTACATTGCAGGTTGGGGGTGTATCAATCTCTGCACTCGTATCACTACCAAGTAGCCCGGAATAGCTAAATGTAAAGGTAGGATCTGAGCTGCCAGCCGCCTTCGTCTGGTTGTCAGCAGTGATAGTCAGCATAGCCTTCGTGATATTGGCCTGGCGAGTTGGCTGAGTGATTGTATAGTCTCCGGCCTCTGTGCCATCGAGTGTCAAACCAGAGATTTGAACAGTTTTGTTGTCTCCTACATTTTTGTCTATGAATGCAGCCGTAGCGCCAGAGGTGTTCAAGGTTGCATTGTCACCACTCAATACGCCGTTCAGGGTGGGTGACCCAATAGTCAAGGTCGTGGCTGTTGTTCCATCATAGACTTTGTTGCTGGGGGTCAGACCACCTGTTACCGTTAGTGCGACTGGGCTGACGGTAAGATCGCCAAAATCATCGGCAGGTTCAATAATTCCGTCGCCTGCAAATGTGGCTTCAAGGGAACCTATATAGCTGCCAGCGTCATATCCAGTCAGGTCAACGCCCGCGATCGACGCGATACCTGAAGCGTTCGTGGCTGCACTGCCAATCAGCACATCATCCAAATAGAAGTTAATTGTCTTTCCACTAAGGGCCGTTCCCCCTACCGTTTGTGTCAGAGTAGCGCTGATCGGGCTGGAAGTTCCGCGATACGTTCCGCTAATCGGGTCCGCGACCAGAGTTGTCGCAGTCCCATTGATACGCAGATCAGCCGTAATGCTGGTGGCATCCCAGGGAGGATCACCCGCAAAGCTGGCTCCGGCGCCATAGGGATAGTAGCCAGCGGCGATCCCGGTAAGTGGGACGTTTGACAAAGTCGCGACACCACTGGCATTAGTCGTCGTGCTGCCCACCGAAGCACCGTTAAGGGTAAAGTTCACGGTTCTACCGGCGAGCGGGGCATTTGTGGCTCTGACCGTTAGTGTCGCCGTCATGTTGGCTGTGCCATTATAAGGTCCGGAGACTGCGTCGAGAACGAGCTTTGTATCGGGAGGAGTGAAATAGACTTTGACCCGCACCTGGTCGATTGATACCGCACCGCCAGTGCCGGTCACCGTGAGCCTTACGGTTAATTTGTTCTGGAAATCTATGGCCGCCCAGCTCTTGCCCCAGGTGTCTGTGGCACCACCCAAGGTTAGCGTACTTTCACTGCTGGTAAAAGTTGTGAGCTTGGGCGAAGTGAACCCGCCTGCATTCCCCTGGATCGCGACCTCGACCTGTTTCCCGGCCGTCAGGCCCTCGACGGTCACTTCGATGCCGTCGATGGTGGAATTACCGGGGATAGACGGAATAAAGAAGTTAGTGAGTTTGAGGAACTTATTGTTTCTTGTAGCGGTTGCGTACAGGTTATCTGAGGCAAGCGCAAAAAAAGGATTTGACCAACCACGGCCATTGCCGGTGGCTCTGGTAGGTGAATAATAGTCTGTTGTATCAGCCGACGCTGACAAAATCGGCGTGGCTGCCAGGAACATAGCGACGATCAAAATGATCGTCCAGACTTTGTTCCAGGTAAATGTTCGGGAAGATATTGATTGAGATTGCATATTATTTCTCCATAAGGCTTTATTGATAATGAGATAGAAATAGTTCCCCATAGAAGACAAATTTAGGTGCTTTCGGGCTGTTTAAACAAATTTTTATTTCACCTCCAGTTTGATGAAGAGCTGTAATGTATACAAGAGAACAAGTTTGACGGTGCACTTTATTACCTATTCAGAAATTTATTGTGGTCTACAATTCAGGATACTTTTCAAAATTGAAGACACTCCTTGCGAAATTGCAAACCTGTAGACAGGACATGAGAAATAGTGAAAAGTTACACGTTTTGCGTTAATAATGATATTGCAATGGAGATACTTTATCTCCAGTTTAGATAAAAGAAAGTCAAGAATAACTTTCATCCCCCAGATTATGAACGTTTTGTGTGCAGCTGCCATGATCTTGACGCCAAATACAGTTCATCCCGTATTGAAGTGGCATGCAAGAGAAGCACCACAAGACAATAGCCCGCGTTACGAGCCGATTGCTTACTTTTGAGTTCTCAAATCAATCCGAAGTTGAATTACAAGTTTGTAATGAAAGAGTCAACCAATTGATAGGTGAGCCTTACATAGTTAGGGCTATAATATCCATATAGAAAACAGCCGATAAAGGCAAAGCCGGCGAAAGTCGGTGACGCAAAGCTATGGGTCTATCGTCACAAAAGTGACCAGGACTGCCAGGCCGCCGAAGATCATCTCAATTTCATTGGATTGATTATTTTTGGTGAGCCTGGTAAATAGCCAGGCTCAGTTGTTTTCTATAAATCATTACCTACCTTGTCGTAACGATAAGGGCAAAGCCGGCGAAAGTCGGTGACGCAAAGCTATGGGTCTACCGTCATACAATTGACCAAGACTGCCAGGCCGCCGAAAACGAGTAATTGTTCCTGTATGAGCTTTGTTTTCAGTCCGCCGCTTTGGGTGCCCTTATCAGGGAGAGAATTTCATGGCACCGAAACGCAATTTCAAAATCATTGTTTTGATCTTAACTCTGGCGCTGTGCTTTGCGAGTATACCCACCCCTGTATGGGCTGCCTCGGCTCATGAAGCATCCACGAAAACCCATCTCTTCAAGTTCTATCTCGATCCTACCTTAGTCCCGAATATGGATTTTGCGAAGACAGCGTTACCAAAGTACATTGCCGATATGAATGCTATTTTGGCAAAGAACACAGATCGCCAACTTGTATTCGATCCCACAACCGGGATCATCTTAACGAATACCCAACCCCACTCCAATAATGCCGCTCTCCCGTTGCCAGTAGATGGATTTGAAATATGGGCATATGCCGTGACCAGTCCTTTTCCAGTCTCCTATGGTGGATACATGGGCATTGACACAAGCGGTGCAGGTGTTCTTGCCGGTCTCAAATGGGCCAAGCTTTATGACCCTGACAAATTAAAACCTGATGAAGTCGCAGATTACTGGACACAGATTAATAATATGCTTCATGAGTTGGCTCATGTTTTCGGTGCAGGGATTGGTGAATACTATAATTTATCTTTCATCAGAGACATGACGAATGTTTCCCCATTTCTCGACATTAATATTCTTGATCCGCAGGATACGTTTTGGAAGGACAAGCCCGACTTTATGACCGATCCTCTGTTGCAAAATCCAGTTCGAACGGCAGGATCAGCATCGTTTTCCAGCCGTGAATCTTTACTGGCTTTTGTTCAATACTCTCGTCTAACAGCAGCTATCATCAATGGTGATTATCGTAATTCTGTACCAACGGTGGATCTTTCAAATATTGTCCTACGCGTAGTAGATAACAACGGGCTTCCTATTCGAATGGCAAATGTCAAAATCTGGAGTATTACTGGAAACACCTCATACCAAAGTCAATTGATGGTTGAAAGTTCAACAGACGATAATGGTCAGATTACCTTTGCTTGGGGCGGCTCAGCTACTCCTCATAACATCTATGATTTCTTGCGCCTCATCAAAATCTATCAAGATGGGTATGTGGCATCTGCAAAGTACATTTCCATTTTTGATACAGATATAGTGAAACTGGTGAACGACGACGACAATTTTTATATTACGATGATCTTGAATCAGGTAGAGGAAAAAAACACATCTACTTCGACTTTCGCTGATGTGTCAGTTTCTGATATGACTTGGCACTCGATTGAATCGATTTACTCAACCGGTATTACAGGTGGCTGTGGCATATCACCTTTAATCTACTGCCCTACAGCCCCAGTGACGCGTGCCCAGATGGCAATCTTCCTTGAGCGTGGCATCCATGGCTCCGCATATAATCCTCCGGCGACAGGAAGTAATACAGGCTTTGGGGATGTACAGTCCACTAACTGGGCAGCCCCCTGGATTAAGCAATTGGCTGATGAGAAGATCACGGGTGGTTGTGAGTCTGGTAATTATTGCCCAGAAGCTCCTGTTACACGAGCCCAGATGGCAGTCTTCCTGCTGCGTTCCAAATATGGTGCAAGTTATAGCCCGCCCGCAGTCGGGGGCTATACCGGTTTTGGAGACGTGCAGCCGACTTACTGGGCGGGAGCGTGGATAAAGCAATTAGCGGCGGAAGGAATCACTAGTGGGTGTGGGGATGGAAATTACTGCCCTGAATCTCCCGTCACTCGCGCACAAATGGCAGTGTTCATGGTAAAGGCATTTAACCTACCTTAGAAGGACTTACCTCACTACCAGGTAGGGAAGCTAATCCGAGTGGATGGGTCCGTTTATATTTTCTTCTAGTCTTTCATTCCCCCGCGTAAACAATGGTTCCTTTTCTAAGCTTGTTTATTTAATTGGCACTCACCAAATAATTAGGAAATATCTGGCAATATTAGGCAGTCACTTCCTTCCTCTGAACCATCCTCTTTCATCCATAGTTAGTTTGCGGTGACAGTTAGCGCAGAGTACGTCACACTTGTCGATCTCGGCCTGACTGGTTGCTAAAGAATACCCCGCTGCAACCAGTTCAGATACAGCTCGGTCTTTTCCGTGTCTGTGATGAAACTCCAAGACCCTAGGATCTCCTTCACCACAACTTGTACAAGGATGATTCAAAAGATACTGGTAGACATATTCACGGGATATAGCTCTAACTACATCTTTTCTTTCTTTGACATCGGCCGGGTGCCGATCATGTGCGTCACCTTGAAAGTATTTTTTTGGTGGATTGACATGCGCTCACGGCAAGTGTTATGGCGTACCCCAAGAGATTTGAATTTCCAGTTAAATTCCTCTTCTTCTTTGAATACTTTGCAATGATCACATTTTTTTGAGTCATGGTTCTCTCCACAAGGTGTACCTAACTAAAACTTCTTAAGATTTTAAAATCAAAGTACCTTAGCTTTTTTAAACTAAGGTACTTCTTAGGCAAAAATGCCTGTATTCAGGTGATCCCGCTCAGGGTCGAACTGAGAACCTAACGCTTAAGAGGCGCTTGCTCTGCCATTGAGCTACGGGACCAATTGCTTAAGAGGCAACTGCTCTGCCGTTGAGCTACGGAGCCATATTGATGATACAAACTAAAAGTATAAGGCCACTGAATTAGTCGGCCGGTTTTAGTATCTATGACTGTCTATTACAGGAGAGATACCATAAGGGCCTTGGGAATCTGTTGTTTTTTATGTCAATGTGCCGCTTGCGAGCCGTATTATACTCGAACAGGAAAAGATGTCAATCAGTGCAATCTGGGCTTTTACTGCGTTGCGGTCTGCCTCAGCAAAGTAGAATGTCGAAAAGATCGAGGCTTATTTTCACAATAACCTGGCGTACACTTTGCCTGCTACAACTTTCATCTTCAACGGGAATTAGTAAGAGGGTTACAACAAGAAAAGTGCCAAATCCATGAGAAGATCAAACAACAATTTTCATGGAGATGTCAATGGCTTTAAACAATGTATTTCAGCGTGATCTGCATATTGAATATAACATGCTGCACGTGAGGCGTTGGCGATGGCGATGGTTTCGGGCCAAGGGAATGGGCCAGGGACAACCAGCGACGGATAGGTAAAGCGGAGATTCTCCTGATACCAATCGAAATGAAGCAAATCGGTGGCAATCACAACCAGGTCTGGACGCTCGTGCAACGCGAAGTGAAAATACCAGGTTGTAAAAACCGCCTGATCTCCTTCTGCAAATACAAGGGCGTTCCACGGTGCAGACTCCAGAATTTGTCGTCCAAAATCTTCGGCCCGCATATCATGAGAAGCATCAATTTCTGGCCAGTGGGAAACAGCCAACCCCAAAAGATAGAATAGGAATACAAAACTGACCGCCAGGCCAAACCTGTGTTGCCACAAAACGGCTGAAGCCATAATCCGCTCAGCCCAATCCCAATCCAGATCGAAAAAGAAATACAGACCGGAAGAAGGTAAAAGTATGAATCAAACGAACCATAAAGAATGGCAAACCCTGAATAGACGATTACCTGCCATAGGGTGAAAACTAACAAACGTGAGGGAGGAAAGAAATACACAAGTCCAATCAAAGCTAGGATGAATCCGATAAGACCCCATTGCTGTAATAAGAGAGATGCCCAGGCCTGAACGCGACCCCATAATTCAACGGGGCTGAATTGTAGATCATAGCTTTGATATAACTGACCCGATACCAGCCACCAGAAACGTACTTGCGTGATCGCATTCCCCCAGTTGACAGGCGGATTTGTCAGGGCCCGCAGAGGGATCACCAAATAGATCGACACTCCTGCTACAAACATCCCCAGCTGCCGCAAGAGCGCGCCTCGATCCATTTTTAGTCTTTTAATCGGTCGCAGGTACTGGCTTTTCCTTAATAATTCCCCATATGTAGATGTCTCGATTACTCTCTGTTCTCAGAACAAGTATGCTCCGCCATCCGACAACCTCTCGGTAAACCGCTTCAATTGAAACGCTGGAACAGAAGCTGGTTCTGGCCCTTCCAGGTCAATGGCATCAGACATCAGTATACAAATTATTGGTTCAATTTACACCAATATTTCATTGCAGATTCAAAAATCCTCAATAAACTGGTCTGGTTTTGTCGTGGAACCTGATCTCTGCTGGGGAGAACATCTTTCAAATTGAGGCCTTATATTCAAATCTAAAAAGATTTTACATGCGGGAATTGCAAACGTAGTCTCAATCATAAGGGCATGATTAATGTCTGTGAAAAACATTACAAATGTCACCGTGATTATTTTCACGAATAAACCGTCATGTATATGCTAATCCCTTGAGTGTGTTATCAAATTTCAAACATTACCATAGCGCCGACCTGGGATTGTGCGTGATCAGTAAATGAAAGCTTTCAAATGAAGAAGACAATTAAAAAGATTTTAGGTTGTCTGTTACTGTAAAAATATGAACATGAAGGATGGGGAAATCACTGATCGACAAAAGAGTAAAGCCTTTCGACTGTCCTCGAGGACAGAGATTGGTGTCATGAAAAGGGCCAACCAATGCCAAATTGAATCAACGCATAAATTCAAGCTTGATGAAGGATGAACATAGCAATTGCTTAATCGGAGAAATGAAGTAAGTATGTCTCAGAAGACAAGAATACTCTCGCGTGAAATGAATGCTGTGATCAGCGAGCTTTTTACAACAACTTCTTCATACGGTGAGCAGGGGTATCTAAATCGCCTAGCCACTGAAACTATTGTTTCTTTATCCACGCTCTTCGCTAGCTGGGATCGGTTCTAAGTATGTGGATTGTTAACTACTATCTTTTGACAGAGTAACAATGAATATTTTGATCACTGGAAATCTCGCCTCTCTTGCTGCAACCTTTGCAAAAGAATTCGCAAAACGGAAGAACCGTATTGTATTGTCCGCGGATGGAGCGGATAAATTGGATATTAAATTAAACAACACAATCTTGCATTCCATTGATCCTGCTGGTGATGTTTTCAGAGATGCAATGTCTTCATACGGGTTTGATGTTGTCGTGTTTATCTCAACCCGTGAAGAACAATTATACGAACAGGATGCTTTTAATACGGGCTATCAGTTGGATGGATTGCGAAACACCCTGGAGCTATGCAAGCAGGAAAACCTGAAACACTTCTTTTACATTTCCTCTACAGAAGTGTATGGGAATATGGGTGATTTATCCGAACAGGCAATTCCTGAGCCTCTTTCCCCAAATGGGCATACCCTATTGGCTGGAGAACAATTTTGTCGGTTCTATCATGATAAGTTTGGCGTGAATACAACCATTGTACGGGTAACAAATAGTTACGGGCCCGACGAGAAAAGCGGTCTGCTTACCGGTCTGATTAAGGCTTGCAACAACAAAAGCGAAGTGAACTTCCCCGCTCCTGAGAACAGTGAGATTAGTTTGTTGCATGCCCTAGATATTGCTGATTTCTTAATCCGCGCGATCGATGAGGAGTACACGCCGGAGTCTCTGGTTGTGAATCTTTCCTGCTCCAGTCCTATCAAATATTCTGAACTAGCTCGATCACTCCAAAAATATTATCCGGCGGTTACTTTTAATTTTTTGAATGAAGCTGAGAGATATACAAAACCTGTCAAAGTATCTGCTGCAAAGAAAATATACTACTGGATCGACACGCGCAGATTCAAGGATGAATTGGAAGACATGGTGGAATTACTTCGGGCAGAAGGTTCGCCGGAAGGATCGGGGCTGGAAGGAACTCGTAAAAAATTCTCTAATTATCCAAAATCATTAAAGTGGATTGAATTAATTCTGGGTGCAATGTTGACCCAGTTTCTGAGCCAGATGACTGGCACACTCATTCAGTTTAAATACGTTGATTTCCGATTGCTTTTTGTTGTCATCATGGGGTCCATCTACGGGCTAAGGACTGGTTTATATGCCGCTATTCTTGTAAGCATTTCCATCTTATATACCTGGGTGCAATTGGGTTTCGATTGGGCCCTGCTGATCTACAACGTTGGAAACTGGTTCCCCTTTGCGCTCTATATCACAGCGGGCCTGATCACCGGATACAACCATGACAAGACCGAGAATCAAATCTTAAACGCACAAAAACAAGTGAATCTCATCTATGACAAGTATTCATTCTTGTATGAGGTATTCAATGATGTTCGCAATCTCAAGGATGAATTTCGTGAACGATTGCTGGGTTATCGAGACAGCTTTGGGAAAATATTTACGATTACCCGTGAGCTTGATCAACTGCAGGAACAGGCAATTTATTTACGGGCACTAAGTATCTTGGAGGAACATTTAGATAATAAGAATATCGCCATCTATTCTTTAGATGAGAACAGAACTTATGCAAGGCTCGAAGCAAAATCGGCCTCTCTTAATGAAGACCTCTCAAAGTCATTAAATTTATCGGATTTTCCCGAGATATTACCTCATATTGAGCAGGGAACAATTTTTCAAAACACAGCGCTGGTGCCAAATTATCCCGCTTACCTGGTCCCCATTTTCAATAACACGTATCCCTTTAATGTGGCGGCGGCGATGATCGTTATATGGTCTGCGAAATTTGAACAGTATTCAACCTATTACTATAACCTGCTCAAGGTAATTTGTGGTCTGATCCAAGCTTCTTTGATTCGTGCAACCCTGTTTTCGAATGCGAATTACGAGAGAATGTACCTGCCTACGACGAGAATCTTAAACCATGAGGCTTTTAGGGACGCGTTCAGGATACGGGTTGAGATGAAGAAAAATAGAATATCAGATTTTCAAGTGGTGGTGGTGGATAGTCTGGAAAATAATATTCAGGATATTTATCCGTGTATTTCGGACGAGATTCGGTATGCCGATATTATCGGCATACAAAATGACGGTAATTATTATATTTTGCTCTCACAAGCCGACGAATTGACAGCCCAAGATGTCGTTGAAAGGCTGGCCAGGATCGGGGTCCGCAGCAGACTTGTCGATACCAATCAGCTTTCACTGAATTGAATGGAATCAAGATTCTGGAAGAGCAGCCTTTTGATCACCCTGCAGTTTTGATTGGCCTGTTCAAAGTTTTTGGTGAACGATCCCGGGAGAACTAATTAGTGAAGATTCAACCTGAGATATTTGTAATCCTCGCCCATATATTCCTGATATTGGTATATCTGATTTTCATTTTTTTTAGAAAATCCCATCTGCTTAAGGAACACATAATCCCCTTATGCTTTATTCCCATATTTGGGCCTCTTTCGGCATTGACAGTTGACTTAATGATCCTCTGGAAGAAACAGGGGAAAAGCGTCCCCGATCTCGAAAACTTGGATTTTGGTGATGACATCCTCTGGACTACTTTGAAGAGGTTTCACGAAAAGGGTGATTTGGTACCCCTGGAAGAGGCGGTCTTGATCGATGAGGTAAAGGTAAGAAGAAAATCCATGCTTGAGACGCTCTATGGAGATCCAATCAAGTATTTAGATGTACTAAATGTGGCCAAACATAACGAAGATATAGAAACTTCGCATTATGCCACTACAACAATCTCAAAAGCACAAAAGGATTTTCAACTCTCTATTCAAAAATATGTTCTTGAGCTGGAAAGTCATCCTGATAACCCAGATGTACTGGATGCTTATCTTGAAATCATCAGGCAATATATCCACAGTGGCTTATTGGAAGAAAATTTATTAGAAAATCTTCGTACTGTGTATTCGAAGATATTAGATCGAAAGCTTGTTATGGTAAAGGACGATAAGAATGCGCTCGTCGAGAAACTGAGAACTGCGGTTGAATTGAAGGATTACGCCTGTGCCTTTGATACTAGCCACTTACTAAGAAGATATTGGCCCGAAGACGAACAGACATGGATCGAAGTATTGCGTGTGTGTGTGGAAGGCAGGGACTGCACACAATTAAAGAAAACTATTGAAGAAGTTCAACAGAAAGAAATCATTTGGACAGAACCGGGCAGGGAACAAGTTAGCCCATGGATGAAAATGGCGACCTGATGAAGCATACTTACAGTTTTTCATTGATTCTATTGCCGCTAGTAATACTAGTCACTCTAGCCTCTTTTTTGCTGATTGTACAGTCTGGAGTCAGATATGAAATAAGTTATCCACCCATGCATATTTTGGCGCCCGCTAAAATAGAGACCCAGGAATATTTCAGTGATAAACCGGTTGAGGCCCTGGTCATGTACGATTCCAACGCTTTCGCCGGCGTTGAGCATGTGAATACAGTGCTGGATGTATTGGACAGCATGGAGGTAAAGTACGATAAGTTCGATGTGAGTTCTGATAGAGAATATGATTTATCAAAATATAAGAATGTTGTCGTGTCTTTTATCGATCTACAAAAACATGAGGATCATCTCTCCGGGCTGCTAAACTGGGTGGAGGGTGGAGGACATCTTCTTTTCTCCATTCGTCCCGACCCATCTAGTGCTTTTAATGCAATATACCGAAAGTTGGGAATTGTATCCAAAAGTGATGGGTTGATCGTCGTCAGGGGAGTAGACTTTATTTCTGATCTAATGCCGGGGGCAGAGGGTCTGAAAGTGGGCGCTGACTTTATTGACAGCAATAGTTACTTCGTTGAATTGGAGCCAGAATGCAAGGTGCATTTGAAAAGTACCGATGAATTTCAAGCTCCTATTCTGTGGGAATGTGACTACCAGATGGGCCGCTTCGTGATCCTGAATTCCGATCAGTTCAACACAAAGAGTGACCGGGGAGTCATCGGCGCGGCTTATAGTTTATTGCAGGATGTGTTTGTATATCCGGTAATTAATGGATCGATTTATTTCATTAATGAATTCCCAAGCCCTATCAAGCAGGGAACAGATGATTTTATTGCCAAGCAATTTGGTCGGGATATCCAGAATTTTTATGTCAACGTCTGGTGGCCAGATATTCAGCAATTGTCCCATAAATATGGGATTAAATATACCGGAGCCTTCCTGGAGACATTTAATGACACTGTCCTGCCGCCTTTTAATAAGCAGCCCGAGAATGAAAAGTATGGATACTTTGGAGGATTGATCCTTAATAATAAGGGAGAAGTTGGTATTCATGGTTATAACCATGTTCCGCTTTGTCTGGCAGAGGCAGAAATTAACCAAAAGCTGGATTATCCAGGCTGGCCTTCCTTGGAATCCATGGAGTTATCTATTTACGAATCATATAGTTTTACAAAATCGATTTTTCCAGATAATAAAATAACCACCTATATTCCTCCATCAAACATCCTATGCCCAGATGCTCGTCACTGGTTACCGCAGGCTTTGCCAGACTTGCAGGTGATTTCGAGCTTATACCTGCCAGGAGAGGGAGGCTTAGCCTATGAACAGGAATACACCGAAGCGGCAGATGGAATCATTGAGCTGCCGCGGATTGCAGGCGGTTATGAATTATCAAGCTATTTGCGCTGGGCATCCATAAACGAACTGGGATTGCACTATATCAATTCTTATTACATCTCCCCGGACGATGTATTATCAGATGCCTACGGTCCACAGAAAGGTTGGGATTATCTACATGGTCAGTTTGAAGAATACGTAAAACGGCTTAGCGAAACCACACCCAGCTTGAGGAATCTTACTGCCCTGGAAGGTGCCATGGCTGTTCAACGCTTTGCAAGGCTCGCCGTAAAGACTGAAAAGGAAGATGGGGAAGTTGATATATCACTGGGAAATTTTTATGATGAAGCCTGGCTAATGATGCGGAGTTCAAAAGCGCCCCAATCAATTGATGGAGGGGTTGTGACACAAGTCTCCTCAAGCCTGTATTTAATCCAAGCTTTGAAGCCATATATTGTTGTCAGGTTTACGGAGTAGGCTTTGAAAATTTGCTTTGTTCTAGAAGGCAGTTACCCGTATGTTCGAGGCGGCGTTTCCACATGGGTAGACAGTTATATTCGCTCAATGCCTCAACATCAGTTTATTTTATGGACCATTACCGACTTGCCAAGCAAACAGGGACATTTTGCTTATGAACTGCCCAGGAATGTAGTGGAAGTGTATGAAAACTGTCTTGGCTCTTCGCTAAATCTTCGGATTCGTAAGAACCCAAATCTAAAGTTTTCCGAGAAGGAAAGAGAGGCATTTTACCAGTTGGTCAGATGTCGAGAACCCGATTGGCGTGTGCTTATGGAGAGTTTCAATCTGCAACCAAGCAAGCCAGTCGAATTTTTTCTGAGTGAAGAATTTCTAAAGATATTAAAGGAATACGCTCGAGAGGAATTTCCCTATGCGAGCTTCAAGGATTTGTTCTGGACACTCCGTTCAATGCTTCTTCCGTTGCTGTACCTGATTGGTCAGCCAATGCCTGAAGCTGATCTTTATCATAGTCCGTCAACTGGCTACGCAGGTGTCCTGGCCGCATTGGGCTCAATGAAAAATAACAAGCCTTATGTGTTGACAGAGCATGGGATCTACACAAGAGAACGGGAGGAGGAATTATTAAGATCGGACTGGGTTATTCGTTACTTTAAGGATTTCTGGATATCGATGTTTTTTATGTTTGCCAGATTCGCTTATAAACGGGCGCACCAGGTTACAAGTCTATATCATCGTGCCAGTCTGATTCAACAGGATCTTGGTTGTCTACCTGAAAAATGCGAAATTGTCAGAAATGGTCTTAATTTTGAAACTTTCTCAGCGATAGCAGAAAAGCCAAAAGATGGCTGGGTAGATATAGCTGCTATTGTACGCTTTGCACCCATAAAGGATCTGAAGACCCTCATCTATACCTTTTCACAATTAAAACGAGAATTTGAAAAGGTCCGCCTACATATTGTTGGTGGAGTCGATGATGAAGATTATCATCGAGAGTGTTTGGAACTGATCGATTATCTCAAAGTCGACGATATCATCATGCCTGGAACGGTGAAGACGACCACCTATTTAGAAAAAATCGATTTTACTGTGTTGACAAGTATTTCTGAAGGGCAACCCTTTGCCGTATTGGAATCAATGGCTGCCAGGCGACCTGTCGTTGCTACAGATGTGGGTTGTTGCCGTGAACTTATCGAGGGAGATACTGACGACAAATTTGGCTCAGCAGGTATTTGTGTACCGCCAATGCACCAATCAAAACTTTTACAGGCTTTGATGGAATTGTGCGAATGTGACTCAAGTAGAAAAGCTATGGGATTGGCCGGGCAACAGAGAGTGAAATGTTATTACGAGATCGATAATATGATCGATAATTATCTGAAAGTATATGAAAAGGCGATAGCAACATGGCAGGAATCGGGTTCGAATTAAAGAAATTATTCTCACAAAACGGGATAATTCTTAAAGCAAGGGCAAATCTTTACGCGAGTCTTGTAGTCGCTGGTCCTATGATCATGGGGGTTCTCCTGCTTTTGGGGGCCAAATTCGTTTCAGCTTTTGGAGGAGCATCGAATCATCAACAGGATTTGATCGTGGTCATTATCACCTATTCCCTGTTATTTTCACTGCTCTTATCCAGTTTGTTGCTGTTTGTTCTGGCCCGCTATGTTGCAGACATGTTATATATCAATGCCGATCACCATATATTGCCGTCGCTCTATGGAGCTGTTTCATTGTTACTAGTTGCGGGAGCATTTTTATGGTCCATCTTTCTTCATTTCAGTGGGTTGGAAATTAGATATGGTGTTTACTCATTTGTACTATTCTGCGAAGGACTCGTAGTCTGGACCCAGATTAACTACATTACTGCCATAAAGGAGTATCGAGGCATTCTGGTTGGTTTCATTATTGGGATTTTGACCGGGTTGTTGATTGGCCTGTTGTTGGTCATGGTAAAGTACGATGTTGTTGCCTCCGTACTTGCAGGCGCCTGTATTGCCTACGGAATATTAATCGTCGATTTCACATGGGTCCTGCATAAATTCTTTCCACTTGGCTCTGGAAACCCATTAAAGTTTTTGGAATGGATTGATGAATATCCTCACCTATTGTTTGTAGGCTTCTTTTCTACGCTTGCTCTTTTTGCACATCTCATCATTATGTGGACAGGTCCTTGGGGGATGCAGGTGCATGGTCTGTTCTACCACGCCCCCCAACACGATATTCCGGCCCTTTTTGCCTTTGCTACTAGTTTAGTAACAATTGTTAATTTTGTCACTTCGGTAGAGGTAAATTTCTACCCTAAATACCGGATCTATTTTGGCTTGCTAAATGGGGAAGGCTCGTTGAGCGACATCGAAAAGGCCTATGAAGATATGTTAGCAGTTCTCAAGCAGGAACTTTTTTATCTGGCTATTCAACAAGTTTTTGTAACCATATTTGCCGTGGTTGTCATTGGTGAAATACTAGTTTATTTCCCCTTAGGCTTTACTTCTGTGATGATTGGAACATTTCGTATTTTAGCTGTCGGATATGGAGCTTACGCAATTGGCAATAGCCTGATGTTGTTCCTGCTGTACTTTGCAAGCAACGAGGATGCCCTGATGTCGGTGATACCGTTTTTATTGATTAATATACTCGGCACTTTGTATACATTTACCCTTCCCGAGTCTTATTACGGTTTTGGCTTTGTGGTGGCCAGTTTGATTTACTATCTTGTTGCAGAGGCGCGTTTATTTGCTTATACGTCGCGTTTAGATTTTTTTATTTTGACCAAGCAGCCGGTGTTTATTGCAAAAAGAAAAGGTTTCTTTACTCGATTTGTCAGCAAATTGGAAAGCTAAATTAATCTAGAACTGCCTTTAAGAATAACTAAAAAAGTCGCGTGATGGTTAGTATAAATGTTTTTTGGAAAGGCCAATCAGAGCTGTCGTAGTGCCAAATTATATTCTGGAAAAAGGATTGGACATATGTTTTGTTATCGAGGTGTGCAATGAAAAACATCTTCAAAGTAATATTTATGAGTGTGCTCGGTTTGTTCCTGCTCTACATTACCTTATTAAGTCTTTCATCTTCCGAACAGATCGATAAAAAATTAAAGGTTTCGACCCTGATTGCTGCTAGTCCAGTTGTGAAGGAAGTGGTTCCTGAAATAGACAACGCACCCTTTAAGGATAACCTGGATCTTTACCAGGATGATGACCCATCTTCAATTATATATATGTACGTGACAATAAGAGTTGGAAATTCCTCTGATAACACCAACCATACTTGGCAAGAGGTTAATGACTTTGTCAAATGGACCGAGAAGGGCCCAACATATATTGTTGTAGGAAAGGCAGAAGCAATTCTCCAGATCGGGGATGAGAATGGTCCTTTTCCGGGTGAGTTAGGCTACGGAGAAACTCTCCCGAATGCAACCATCGAAATGCGAGGCAATTCCACCTCAGCCAAGGCTCAGAAATCGTATAAGATTGAACTGCGTTCGAGGGCAGGATCATGGCGGGGCCAGTCAACGATCAATCTAAATAAACACGTATTTGACATTTCCCGGGCACGGAACAAGCTGAGCTTTGACTTGGTCAAACAGATCCCTAATATGGTCAGCCTTCGTACACAATATGTCCGCTTATTCGTGAAAGATGAAACTACAGATCCTCCAAAAGTTACTTTTGTTGACTATGGACTTTATACACAGATCGAGCAACCAAACCGTAAATTCCTGCGGAGTCATCTGTTAGATCCGGACGGGCAATTATATAAGGCCACCTTCTTTGAATTCTTCAGATACCCGGATCAAATCCGGCTGGCCGATGATCCCCGTTATGATGAACAAGCTTTTTCAAAAATACTTGAAATTAAGGGTAACAGGGACCATTCGAAGCTTATTAAAATGCTGGAAGATGTGAATAATCCGAATATACCCATTGAACAGACTTTCGAAAAGTATTTTGATACGGATAATTATTTCACCTGGTTAGCATTTAATATCCTGATGGGGAATTTAGATACGCAAAGCCAAAATTTCTATCTTTACAGCCCTCACAATGGGAATAAATGGTATTTTATTCCCTGGGATTACGATGGAGATTTGGCCAGACAGCTTGGGTTTTATGTATATGATGATTTTGAATATGGTATTGCAAATTATTGGGGTGTCCCGTTGCACAAGAGGGTATTCAAAGTTGCACGCTACCGGCAGATGCTCGATCAAAAAATGAATGAATTGATGGACTTACTGACTCCTGACCGGCTGGAAGGCATGTTAAAGGAATACAAAAAGGCAACGGATACCTATTCTCTGCAGATGCCAGATTTATATTACCTGCCCGGCTCGGTAAGTGATTATGAGAACGAATATGCATTAATTCCAGGCGAGATAAAGATTAATTACGATTTATATCTTAAATCCTTGAGATCACCCATGCCTATCTTCCTTGGTACGCCTAAATTATCTGAAAATTCGTTGATTTTTACCTGGGAAGAATCTTATGACTTTAATGCTGCGGATATTAGCTACCATTTTGTTCTCAGCAAGGATTGGGGATTTAATAGCATTGTTTTTGAAGAGACATTATCAAATACAACTTCACTCAAGATCGATGCATTGCCACCAGGCACCTACTTTTGGCAGGTGATTGCTACCAATGAGAATGGAATAACGCAATATCCGTTTAATACGTACTGGGATGCTGAAAATCTTATCCACCGCGGGCTGAAGTATTTGTATATCACCTCTGACGGAAAGGTCTTGGAAGAATGAAATACCGACATGAGATGAAGTTTCTGATAAATTATTACGATTATACGTTCATTAAATTGCGACTCAACCAGCTATTATCTATGGATTCCAATGTGGATTCTGATGGTTCTTACTTCGTTCGCAGTCTATATTTCGACGATTACTGTAACCATGCCTACAATGAAAAATTATCGGGCGCATTCAAACGGTCCAAATATCGGATTCGGGTCTATAACCATTCGGAGTCAACAGTACACCTCGAAAAAAAGTCTAAATTAGGTCCATGTAACCATAAACAGACTGCTGCACTTACAAAAGCTGAAGTTTATCAAATCCTTGAGGGAAACTACAGTTTCCTTTTGGAAAGCTGCAATAATCTTCTAAAAGTTTTTTATTATGAATGTGTATCAAATTTCATGCGACCCAGGGTTATCGTCGATTATGAGCGCGAACCTTTTATCATGGAGGCTGGAGATGTGCGCGTCACGTTCGACAAGAACGTCCGCGCAGGGGGCGAGGGATTTGATATTTTCAATAGGGAAATGTCTACTCTCGAAATCCTGGATCCTGGATTGCTGATCATGGAAGTAAAGTTTACAGAATTCCTGCCTAGTGTGGTTCGAAGAATCTTACCGATACCTACAGTTCAGTCTGAGACTGTCTCAAAGTATATATTGTGTTGTGATAAAACCCTGCACAAACAAATTTCAAATATGTAGTTGCCGACAAGGAGAAACTCATGGATAAAGTTCTTGGATTTTTCAAAATTGATCTTGCAGGTGCGCTGACCGTTCTTACCCCGATCGCTGTCGCTCTGCTTGTATCGTTTTCCATTGGGATACTGATTCACTATGTATACCAAAAGTCTTTCAGAGGAGTCGTCTACAATCAATCATTTTCTGTCTCTCTGGCTGTGTTGACGATTCTAACGGCCATGATCACACTGGCGATCAGCTCAAATATCGCGCTTTCGCTCGGGATGGTTGGCGCCCTCAGCATTGTTCGCTATCGGACCGCGATCAAGGATCCAGCAGATATCATTTTCCTTTTTTGGGCGGTGGGGACTGGGATCACTATCGGTGCAAAGCTCCATTACTTGGCGGTTGCCGGGGCTCTGGTTGTTATTCTAATGCTTATGACACTTGGCAAAAAATCAATCGCGAACGATATATTTATTTTGATCGTGCACTATACGGGTGAGGATATCGGGGATGAACTAAGGCGAATTTTGCATGGCAAGCGCTTCCAGATCAAGTCGAAAACAATTAGAAAAGATTCTGTTGAGCTTGCAGTAGAAATTGAAGTAAAAAACGGCAATACCGCTTTTATGGATACAATTAAAGGTTTGTCGTCGGTTTCCGATGTCTCGCTGATCCAGTTTGCTGGGGAATATAATTAAATTTGAAATACTCGATGGGCTTTACAACTGTTCGTATGCCTAAGAGTAGCCCAATAACCATGTTGTTACTGGGCTTTTTTCTTATTGGAATAATTTCTGCAGGAATTATTTTGTATCAAGAAACGAATCTTCAGACGATACAGTATCAAGAGCTATCAGGGCCGATCTCGAATCCCTTAATGGGATGGTCACCATGGGCAACAATCAAGGAAAGCAATCAACCCCATACGCTTGTATATGCCGACCTGACTTGGCGTAACTTTGAACCACAGGAAGGATACTATGATTTTGACGCTTTTGAGAAAAAGAATCAGTTCGACCGCTGGCGCCAGGAAGGAAAGCGAGTCGTTTTTCGATTTGTTGCTGATCTACCAGGCAAAGAAACTCATCTGGATATCCCAGGCTGGTTGTTTGATAAGATCCATGGAAACGGTAATTTTTACGATAATGAATACGGCAAGGGGTTTAGCCCTGATTATGCAAACCCGGTTTTCATTGACTACCATAGAAAGACATTAAAAGCCTTAGGGGATAGATATGGAAAGGATGGCTTTTTTGCATTTATTGAGTTGGGCAGCCTGGGGCATTGGGGTGAATGGCATACTCATCCTGACATTACACCACTTCCCCCGGAAAATATCAGAAATTTATACGTAGATCATTATGCGGAGGCTTTTCCAGAAACGCATCTATTAATGAGACGCCCTTTTTCCATTGCTCAAAAATTAGGTCTGGGTTTATATAACGATATGATTGCTGATCCCATCCAAACTAACACCTGGCTTGACTGGATCGAAAATGGAGGGGAGTATTCGCCGCAAGAAGGAGACGGCCTTTCCGCGATGCCAAATGGATGGCAAAGTGCTCCAATGGGTGGGGAGCAAACATCCGACTTGAGTAATGAACAAATTTATGGCACCTATTTGAATCAAACGCTACAGTTGCTCAAAAAGTCCCATACAACATTCATTGGGCCGGGCAGTCCCTACCAGGTGGCAAATGGAGGTCCCTTACAAGTTGGCATTGACCAGGTAATAACAACGATTGGATACAGGATATATATCGATCATGTGCAGATGCAGCGATGGATTTATTATGCCAGAAATATGAATATCAGATTTACTTTATCCAATAGTGGTATTGCCCCTATGTATTACAACTGGCCCTCCCAAATATATCTATTCGATGAAAAGGGAATTTCCATCTCTACTCATTTACTCGCCATGGATCTCAGAAAAGTGCTTCCAGGTGAGTTTTATGATATTGCCTTGAAAGTACCGGTTGGTAATCTTAAAAATGGAACATATTCCATAGGGATAGCCATTATTGATCCAATCACAGGTCAGCCAGCCGTGAAATTTGGCAACAAAAATGCTCGCCAGGATCTAATACAATATATAGGTTCGTTTGAAGTAAAAAGACTATTTAGTCCTCATTAACGCTTTATGCAAAATAAGGAACATGCCAGCCAAGCGTGATCACGATAGATTGTTACCTATGAAGACGATTAACCCAAATATGACGCTACGTTGAAAATAAATAAAGTGATGCAACCGGCCTGTGCGTTTCCACGCTTCCACAATCCCTGTATAATGGAGTAGCCAGATTCATCTAAGGTTATATGGAATGAGTTTTTCGGAACCTACCTCACAACCCTCTTCTGAACAGACACCTGAGTTTGTTTCCGCGCGGGCGCGCAGGCGACGAGCGCAGAGACGCGCCTATTTTCCAATAGATGAAGAAGGGCGCGCGGCTTTATTTGAGCATCTTGCCCGCCGCGCGTTTCCTTCCTACGAACTCTTTGTGTTCTCGCTTGTTGCGGGAGCGATACTCGGATTGGGCTATTTTTTTAATGCACAGGCATTACTCATCTTTGGGGTCCTCGTTGCGCCCTTATTGACTCCCTGGATTGGTACAGCGCTTTCCATTATCGCTGGCGCGCTACGTCTTTTTGTACAGACCTTTACAGCCCTTTTCGTAAGTTCACTAATTATTTTCTTTTGCGGGTTGCTCGCAGGTTTTGCTTCACGTACATTTCAGCCTCTGACATTCAACGAAGCGTTTACCCACAGTCGTCTATGGTGGCCCGATCTCATCGTCCTCACCATCGCTTCCATCCTGATCACTATTTCGTTTGTACGTTCAGAAGACCGTCCGTACCTCCCCAGTGCATTGCTGGCTTATGAGCTTTTTCTCCCACTTTGTGCGGCAGGTTTCGGGTTGGGAAGTAACATCAGTGGATTATGGCCTCAGGGATTATTTGTATTCATTGTCCATCTTGCCTGGGCAACTTTTTTTGGAATCATCACACTTTTCTTCCTGCGCTTCTATCCCACATCATTCGGAGGGTTGGCTTTCACCGGCTTCATCTTCATCGTACTCATCGCAATTGTGAGTTCCTATACTGGCTTTGGAAATTGGATCATGATCCAAGCCGGTCTCGCCACGCCGGATCCGGTGGCCGTTATCACATCGACATCCACACCTTTAGCGATGTCCTCACCCTCTCAATCCCCTAAACCTGCCCAGACAACTGGGTTCAGCAATAATCTCACAGGCACCGCATCACAAACTCCCAAACCGACTCTTACAACAGTAACTTTGGCGGCAACAGAAACGCCTACCTCCACCGTGACAGCCGAACCAACCCCCATCCTTGCCGTCATTCGTGCATCGGAAGGAGGCGGCGCATTTATTCGCGAAAAGCCAGGGGGAACGGTGTTAGTTACTCTTGGGAATGGATCTACAGTCACGATCATTCCCAATGACTTGCAGGATGTAAACGGCGTGATCTGGGTGCATGTCTTTGCAATCGTCAACGACACGCGGGTGGAAGGATGGATGATCCAGACGGTTTTACAGACTGCTACTCCCGTCGTGGATTGGCAGCCTTCGCCTACCCCTTAATTCAAACGTCTTCAACAAAGAAAAAATCTCCATCAAGGAAATACTATGCCTATTCACTTTGGAACAGATGGCTGGCGAGCCGTCATCTCAGATACATTTACATTCGACAACCTGCGGATCCTCACGCAAGCCATCGCAGACGCGATCGCTTCAGATCATTGGGATAAATCTGGGAATGGCGGCCCATGCCCAGACCCCAAAAAGATCGTGGTTGGATTTGATACGCGTTTTCTATCGGATCGCTATGCGGGTGAGGTCGCACGAGTCCTGGCGGCAAATGGATTCACTGTCCTGCTGGCCCAATCCGATGCACCAACTCCGGCGATTTCCTACGCAGTCAAGCATCAATGTGCGGTGGCTGGTGTGATGATCACCGCCTCTCATAACGCCCCACGTTACAATGGTGTCAAACTCAAGGGCGCGTTCGGCGGGTCGGCTTTGCCCGAACAGTGTCGCCGCGTGGAAGTCTATATCAATGACAATGAGCAGCAGGCACGTGGTCCTAACTTGATGGACTTTAAAAAAGCGCGCGAGGCAGGCTTAATCCACAAGTTCAATCCCCTGCCCTCCTATTTCGACCATTTGCGGACATTGATCAACACGGACATTATTGCCGATAATCCACAGCGTTTTGTCGTCGATGCCATGTATGGCGCGGGCCGCGGTGTCATCAAATCGTTTTTACAGGGCACGGGCTGTGAGATCGCGGAAATTCGCGGGGAAATGAATCCAGGGTTTGGAAGCGTGCATCCGGAACCCATCGCAAAATATCTGGGCGCACTGGCCTCTGCAATCAGCTCCGGAATGGGTAACTTCGGGGTGGTGACCGATGGAGACGCGGACCGCATCGGCGCCATGGATGAACGTGCTACTTTCGTTGATCCACACAAGATCATGGCGTTGTCGTTGAAGTATCTTGTTGAAAAACGCGGCTGGACCGGTGCCGTTGTACGGACCGTCTCTACAACGCGCATGATTGATCGTTTGGCAAAACGCTATGGTCTCGCACTTTACGAGACCCCGGTTGGATTCAATCACATTGCCGATTACATGATGACAGAAGATGTGTTAATGGGCGGCGAAGAATCAGGAGGCATCTCATTCAAGGGACACATCCCGGAAGGTGATGGCCCTCTCATGGGATTGTTGCTGGTGGAAATGATCGCCTCTTCAGGCAAGACACTGCAAAGTCTGGTGGAAGACCTCCTTAATGATGTTGGTCCTGCTTTTTACGAACGCGTAGACTTGCGCCTCAGTCGCCCCGTTGAGAAAAAGGAAATGACGGAATTTCTAACGAAGCAGGCACCAAAAGGGATCGGCGGTCAGGATCTCGACGAAATCAGTCAGCGCGATGGAGTCAAATATGTTATGGCTGACGATTCGTGGCTGCTCATTCGTCCCTCAGGCACAGAACCCGTTTTACGCGTCTATGCAGAAGGGAGGACGCAGGAAATGGTCAAGGCACTGCTGGGGTACGGTGAGCAGGTGGCGAAGAGTGCGGTTTAGGTATGAATGGATTATCTGCCGTATTATGTCGGCAATAGAGAAACTCACGGGCTTTCTGGTTATGGACGATTTTGGCTATGGCCGGTACGGTGATAAATCTTATTCTGACAGTTTTGTGGCAATTGAACAATAGATTAAACCAACGGTTTGTTACATTTATGGGTTGATCCGACCTGCAAAAAATTTTTGGGGAGCAGATCAACCCACATGAGTTCCATTTATTTTATAGTTATTTGATGAAGCTTACCAGCCCCACAACTTGGCAATGAAATATGCTACCTCTTCGCGGGTCAGGTTAGCCGTCGGGCAATATTGGCCGGTCGGGCAGCGGTCAATGACTTGAAGCGTCGCTAAGTGCTGGATCCAGTTCTTAAAGGGAGATCCGGCGATGTCGCTGTAGGCATACGGCGGGCTATATAAGGGAGGTGTCCAACTGCTACCATTTTTGGCTCGCAGGATAAATACAGCGAGTTGTTCGCGCGTCGTGGCTAGCTCAGGACAATAAACGCCGGTTCCACAGCCCGCAGTGAAGCCGTCGGCTACGAATTTGGCAATCCAGTCTACGGCCCAGTATGTAAGTGGAACATCGTTGAACGGTGCGCTGGTGGCTCTGGGCGGACTGTAGCCACCCCCATATTTGGCACGCAACAGCATGACTGCAATCTGGGCGCGAGTGACGCTGTCTCTGGGGCAGTAGTTTGGGGGGGTGGTGGTGCAACCTGCGGTGATGCCGTGCCAATAGATCGATTCGATAAAGGGCTTATAGTACCCACTTGTCACGTCGGCAAAGATCGGCGCAGAAGTAGGAGTTGACGTGCTGGTTGGGGTATTCGTGGGCGTGCGTGTCGGAGTAGCTGTGTTGGTCGGAGTGAATGTCGGTGTAAAAGTTGCAGTACTTGTGGGCGTAATCGTAGGTGTAAAAGTTGGGGTGCTTGTTGGAGTATTCGTGGGTGTGCTAGTCGGAGTGAAAGTCGGTGTAAAGGTTGAGGTGCTAGTAGGCGTAAATGTCAGAGTACTTATGGTAGGTGTAATGGTTGGTGCAGTCATATCGGACTCAAGGGCCCCGATGTCACAGTGCAGACCTTGCGGACGAACGATACCGCGCTGATCAAGATTACTGACGGGAGCTGCGGCACAGACAGCATCATCTCCCGCGTCAATAGCGGGAGAGCCAGCCAGCAACGCCATCGTTTGCGTAGGACCACCATTATCGGCAAGCGGACCGAGATTGGGATCGCCGCTCAACTGAGCAGAACATGAAGGACCATTCTCTACGAGGTTTCTGGTATTCGTACCGACCGAACCACTGTTGATCATGGCACAGTCTCCACCGGATATGGAATTGGCAATAATGGTATTAGCGTAGTTTAGTGTACCACCGTTGTTGAAGATGCCACCACCTGATGAGGCTGAATTGTCCGAGAAAGTACTGTTCGTTATCGTCAGCTCGCCCCCATAGTAGCTATGGTAATAGTGATATATGCCGCCACCCGATGAAGAAGCTGAATTGCCCGAGAAAGTACTATTCGCTATCGTCAACGTACCACCATAGGAGTTATAGATGCCGCCACCTGATAGAGCCGAGTTGTTCGAAAAGGTATTATTGCTTGCCGTCAATGTACCTTTATTGTAGATGCCACCACCCGATGAAGAAGCTGAATTGCCCGAGAAAACACTATTCGCTATGGTCAACGTGCCATCGTAGTGATAGATACCGCCACCAGAAGGGGCAGAGTTATTTAAAAAGGTATTATTGCTTGCCGTCAATGTACCTTTATTGTAGATGCCACCACCCGATGAAGAAGCTAAATTGCCCGAGAGAGTGTTGTTTGTTATGGTCAGCGTACCACCATAGTTGTTATAGATGCCACCACCCGAAGGAGCAGAGTTATTCAAAAAGGTACTGTTGATTACCGCTAGTCTGCCGTTATTGTAGATACCAGCGCCGCTGTTGGCGTCATAACCCTTAGAAATCGCCAGGCTATCCAGTGTAGCAGTGACTCCCGAATTAACGTTGAACACTCGCACATCTCCGGTGCCATCCTCATTCGTGTCGCCACTGATGGTGATTGGCACAGTCAGTGCAGAGCCGTCTATCGTAATATTTCTGGAAAGAGTCAATGTGGATAAAGCAAGATCAAGATGAATAGTTCCACCCGAAAGCGCCGCATCGAAGCTGACAATGTCCCCTGGAGCAGCCACTGCAATCGCTTCACGCAGGGAACAATCGGCATCGCAGAAGCCGTCGTCTGTGTCCGCGAGTTTCGTCACGATTGTGCTGATCACGCTTTTGTCTATATTGTAGACTTGACCTGTTGTGAAATTGCCGTTGCCAGATCCTGTACCACCTAAATTATTATAGTCTGTGTCCAGAATCGTACCATCGTCCACAATATCCAGGCGAATCGTGCCGCTACCACTGCCGGTATTAACGGTTACGGTGTATTCGCTATCACCATCATAGCCGTTGACCTTGCTGATCGCTGCGCCAGAAACGCCTTCTGTGATGAAGGCAAAGTCGCTGATATTCACCCCTGAAACTTCTTCAGAGAAAGTGACCTTATAGTCCACGCTGTAATAGTTCGAGTTCGCAAGGCCTTCGGGAACGCGTGAAATGCTCGTTACTGCGGGAGGACCAATTACTACGACAGATAGATTCTCTTCTCTTGTGAAGGGTTTTCCATCTCTATTACTGTTGCCAGTAACTACTTGAATCTTGAAATTGTATACGCCCTCGCGCGCTGTGTTGCTAAAGGCATTAGCGTAAATTCCGTCGTTCGCCGCGCCGTCACCATTTTGCCCATCATCATACAATTGGAAAGTGTAGGTGTGTTGTTCGGGATCTTCTTCTGTTACGGGCACTGTAACTGTTGCTTCGATGACCGCTCCATAAACATATTGGGGACTCGCTGTTAAAGAGCCCGAAGTGCTGTCGTTTATGCTGGCTGTAATTTTAATTGGGTTGTTACTAAGATACTCCTCCTTATCCGGGCTGACAGAAAAGGTCATGGCATCCATCGTGGACGTGGAAAGTGAATATTCTCCTCCGTTGACACTGGAAACGCTTATTGGCCACGTTCCTGTTTGAGGAGCAAGAATCGTGTACATCTCATAGTTTGAACCCGAGGTATATATCACATTCGGACTGTTAAGATCCAGCGCGCTTCCATCTGGTTAGGTAAGCGTTAAGTTTACATCGCCGCTTGATTTGAAGAAGGATATGGTCATTGCACCCATTGCTGAATCTACCAAGGTACCTTCATCCATTATTGTTCCTGCAGCAACAGCTTTAGATGGCGTCGATTTGACAGGTGTGTTGCCTCCGTAGATTTTTTCACGAATAGAATTGAGCGCCCACTGTATTCTATCTGTCGTATGAATCCATTGATATTCTCTGTGATGGTTGGATGCAATTTGTTTCAACAGGTTCTGACCCACGCTATCGCCTACACCCAAGGCGTGAACAGTAATACCGGCATTCTTGAGATATGAAATAAGGGGTTCATTATAATCTCTGCCATATCCATCACTGAGAAGTATTATTACTCGAATCGGATCTGCTTGACCGGTTGAAGTTCCGTCAGATGTGCCATAGTTGAATAAATCCCAATATCCTCCATTTAACCCATTGCCAATGGATGTTCCTCCGCTAGCAGCAATATTAGTGTCAATTGCAAGCTTTGCTGCTTGCTTTTCAGCATCTGAATATATTGTTTGCAGCCCGCCTACTTGACCCACAATGTTAGGGTAGACTTGATTTCCTTGATCGTTAAATGCCACCACTCCAAGTTTATCGCCCGGCCTCATCAAGTCTATAAAGGTTTTGGCAGCCTCTTTTGTTTGATTCAGAGTCTCATCCATGCTACCAGACTCGTCGATGACAAGCACGACGTCAATGGGGATGATGTTGTTATATCTGCGGGGCGTATAAAGAAGCCCATCAATAGTAACTTGTTCTTCACTTGGGCGATTGGGATTAGGAGTCGGTGCATTTGTGAGGGTATACAGGTGATACCTGACTTTCCAATCCGGTGCCCCCGCTGCCTCATAAACCCAAAATGTAGTTCCAATACTTGGTTCTCCATTAAGGGGCGGATCAAATTTATCAAATAGCATCACATGTGTTGTCTCATCCATTAGAATATCCCCAGGTTTAAGATCTTTAAATTTGATAGGCAGGGAATAACTGTCTCTAAGTGGAATCATGGGAATTCTGGCACCCATTTGCCATGCATTATTTATAAGACCTACACAATCAACGCCTGCCGCCCACGAATTACCATTATCGGTATCATAATTTTGATTGCCAGCAAAGTATCTATGGTCAATATCAATAAGTTCGTCAAAGGAGCGATTAGTTTCGCCCATTGGGATGAATACATTTTTTATATTTGAATCTATTTGTTGATCATATTCAGTGGCGATAACTCCTGATGATAATCCCCAAGCATAGGGAACGCCCTCATTGTACACTCCTTCTTCTGTGGATATCCAGGCTGGAGTATCCACTTTTATTTGCATGGCAGATTCGTCTAAGTCTCCTAACCAGTTATTGACATAATTCCAAATCTGTTTCTTCGTAACCTGATCTTGTTCACACAGCCTGTTTTCGCATTCAAAACTATAAGGTGGATGTATGATATTGGTTGCGGTTGCATGCCAACGATGATGAGTCTAGAGATAAGCGATATCAAGCATATGCTGCCTAACTGCATCGACAGCGGATTCCGTAGTAGGCATTGAGGTTAGTTTAGCCGCGGATGTACTCATTGCGCCAGATGCAGAAGCAAAGCAAATAACGAACAGCAAAGCGACCAGAATTTTCCAACTGTGTTGGTTTTTGTTTGATTTGGCGTTCATTGTGTCTCCTTGTCAATGTATTGTGCGTTGAACTAGACGGGCATCAGTGAAAATCGCTCACCAAGATTTATTGCTTTGGTTTAATAGTACTCAAGCCTGAATAGGGAAGTCCTGATTCATAGTAATAGACTTCATTTCCCCTAATTTCTCCTATAAGAATTCTCTTTTGTTGAATTGCGGGATTATTTTCTGTGCTATCAAAGTAAATAAAATGATTGGAATCAATCCATTGAGTGCTTCCCCCCCCAAGAACAGGCGGCTTGTCAAAGGAAATTACAACAGCATTCCCGTGAATAAAATATTTGCTGTCCGAACTCCATTGGAAATTTCTCATAAGATCATTGCCAAAGGCTTTTGCACTCCCATCTGCAAGATTCCCAAGATAGAGTTCCGTTGCGGCTGGGCTGAGACCACCATAAACAATCCAGTTTCCATCCGGGGAAACTTCAAATGTGCCAGCCACAGGTGGATCAAACGGTATTTGAGCTGTCGAATTATCTTCAATTTTATAACGCCAAATGGTGTAAGCAGGAGCAGTGCCATCTACATAGAATGGGTCAGGGCGGTTCTTGTCAGGAAGCGCCACAAGTAGCCCGCTTGAATCAGGTAGCCAGAACAGCGATGGAAAAGGCACATCTGCTTCACTTGGCGTATAAGGCAAAATATTCTCACGAATGATCTTGCCATCCAGCGTGAATATCGCCACGCCGCCCATCGTTCCAACTGCCATCATCTTGCCATCTGGGGAAAATCGAATATTATCCTGAATAATAGGATCATGATTTTGCAGCGCCAAGCCTAGATCTGCAAGTTTTCTGATTTCGCCTATATCGGTGTCTGCTAGAAAAATGATTGTTGAACACAGCGATACAGAGGATTTCTCTTTGCACAACATCGTCTCAACAAACAGCAGGTGAGTCTTAGGAACAAAATTTAGAAATCTTATTTGTGTTCCCATCTCAAGAGAATCCAGCCAGTTTTTTGGAATAATGATTTTCTCTTGCGTTCCAACCGTGTTTATGGAGTAAATGTCCCCACCAGCTTCGTAATAAACAACCTTTTGGTTGTCATTTGAAAGCCGGACGTGATACTTGGATGCCCCTTTGGCCTGAGTGAGTTGAATTGGTGTATTTTCCCCATCTTGAAAGTACAGATTGTCATCTTTGGTGAAAAGCATGACATACCCATCCAGTGGGAATTTTGGAAGTGACGCCGGCAGCGGAGTCCTCGTCGGTTGAACCGTTGGGGGCGGTACATCCGGCAAAGTTGGAAGAGCAGCCGGAGTAAATGTTGGCAAAGTAGCTGGCGTCTCAACATCATGTGTGAAAGTTGGCGCGGTCGTTGCCGTCGCATTACTTGCTTGCTCTGGTGGTAAAGTTCCACAAGCCCCCACTAGAAACACAATGAGGATTACCCAATATACTATTGGTACCTGCTTTGATCTATTCGTCTGTGAAAGCATATCAGCCTCCAAATATTCTGAGAACTGGCTTAAAGGCCAGTTTTACCGCTTGTCTCATAAATTGCTATGAGCTTGCCCAATTTTCGAC
>Ga0065705_10001807_pt1 | contig 40654 bp, 57 predicted proteins | sample SwibulcommuniRL2_FD_59092 | JGI IMG/M metagenome (GOLD analysis project Ga0065705, IMG submission 59092) | Bulk soil microbial communities from switchgrass field near Rose Lake, East Lansing, Michigan, USA - RL2 Bulk Soil v2 (version 2) | ecosystem: Environmental > Terrestrial > Soil >...
AAGCTATGACCCAAGAAATCATCGACGCCTTCCATATCGCTTACTACAACTCCCGCGTCTGGGAAAGAACTTTCTACAACGGCGTCCGCATCGCCAAGAACCCGATGGACCTCATGGTCCTGAATGAGATCCTCTGGGAATGCCAGCCCGACCTCGTGATCGAAACGGGTACGCACTTCGGGGGCTCCGCGCTCTACATGGCGGACGTGATGGACAAGATCGGCCACGGCTACGTCTGCACCATCGACATCGTGGACGAACCTGGACTCCCCAAGCACGACCGCATCCACTACATAAGGTGCGCGTCGTCGGTCGATGAACTCGTGGTGAACGAGGTTCACTTGCGGGCTCAGAAACCCCGCGTCATGGTGGTCCTCGACTCCAACCACTCGTACACGCACGTCAAGCGCGAACTCGAATGCTACGCCCCGATGGTCACGAAGGGGCAGTACCTCGTTGTTGAGGACACCAATGTCAACGGGCATCCGGTGTTACCGGAGCACGGGCCGGGACCGTGGGAGGCGGTGCGTGAATGGTGGAATATCAGAGGCCCCAGCTACGGGTTTGAAGTGGACGACAACCGCGACAAGAAGTTCGGTTTTTCATTCAACCCGTTTGGCTACTACCGCCGGAAATAAAAGAACCCGGGGGTTAGCCCGGGTTCATGGAGTGAGTGCGAACAGGCTTCAGGCCGTGGCGTTCTCCGCCGCCTGATTCGCCGCCTGCCGGATCTGGGCGCGGCTGGCCGCAGCCTTTTCCAGATCGTCCTGAAGGGTCGGCGAGTCCACGAGGACCGCCTTCGACATGAGGCGCTTCGCCGTTTCGAACGCCTCGTTGACGCCCGAGAGCGTGTCGAAGCCCTGCCCGCCATCGGACACGATTTCGCCGTTCCCCGCGCTCTTGAGGTTCCAGAAGAACCTGCCGTCAACGCCGAGGTACCGAGTCGCCTTGCCGGGCCGCGGCTTCGCTTTGCCATTCTTCTTCGCCATGATGGATACTCCACAATGTCACCGTGGGCGACCAAAATGATCGCGTGGGGCCGTAACTTAACGACTTCCACGGTGTATAGAGCAAGCCCCGTGCCAACTTGAGCGGAATAAAAAGGCCCCGGGCTGTTAACCCGGGGCTGGAGAGAGGGGGAAACAGAAAAAGGTACCGCTGGCGGTACTAGATCCTGTATCCTCCACCCATGCAACAACACATCCTACAAAAGACGTGCCGAGACTGTAAGCGCACGAAGCTAATCTCCGAGTTCTACGTTAAGGAGCGTCGGTACCATTCCACCCACTACTTCTCGCGCTGTAAGCCATGTTACTACACCTGGGTCTACGAAAAGGACAAGGCCCAAGGCTACCGATGGCACGGAGCGAAGCAGAAGAATGGTCGCGCAAGATCAAGGCTCACGAACGCCGTAAAGCGTGGCGCGATCAGGAAGCCATCCAACTGCTCGCTCTGCAAGAAGCCGACACCAAAGCACAGGCTGCATGGGCATCATCCGGACCACTCGAAACCTCTTGAGGTCCGCTGGCTCTGCCTGCAGTGCCACCGGACACAACACTAGTCCCACGGCTAAGTGTTGATCCCTTCCTTCACAAGCACGCCGTTGACGAAGCCCTGCACGCCCGCCGTGGAGTGGTAGGACGCCAGGAGCTTCTTGAGGTCCGGGTCGTCGTAGGACTCGATGGCTTTGAAGGTAGTGACCGCGGCTTTCTCGGCTTCTGCTTTGGCTACGTTCGCCCGCCTCGCGTAGTAGGTAGCACCCGCCGCAACCAAGGCTCCCGCCCCGGGCAGGAAGTAGTTCAAGACGGCCCCCACGACGCCTCCGGTTCCGTTCGTCGTCACAGTTCCGTCCGGGTTCTTCTTGACCCCCGCAGCGGCCTCGAAGATGCCGCACCCGGCGAGGAACAGCGCCACCGTCAATAGGAGTCCTGCACAGATTCGGTGAACCATCACTTGCCTCCAGTCCTCATGGGCTTCTTAGCCGTAAGTGTAACACTGAAATCATAGAGCACGTTCACATAATGGCTGATGGCGAATTGCTGAATCTCCGGTGCCCGATGACTCCACTCGGGGTCGATCATGGGAGTTATCACCCCGTCGAAGTCGCAGGCGAAGTCCATGTGGTCGAGCTTCTGGTCCTTCCGCCACTTCGCATCGAGGTACGCCCAGAAGGTGCGGGGCAAAAACCTTCTGTGAGTCGGATCTTGAAAGGCGCGTTCGCCAGGCGCGGCCGGCACGACCACCTTCATCACCCCGTCGGGCTTCAGGATGCGGTAGCACTCGTTCATAAAGACGATGAGGAAGTCCTTGCCGTTGAACTCGGAATTGTTGTAGCTCAAATTACCGTTCGGTTCGAATCGCGTGATCTCCCCGTAGTTGCAGTTCGGAATGTGCTCGAGGAAGTGTTCGCAGATGATTTCCGAGACTTCACCGTCCTTCCACGGGAGCGGAAACGCCATGAGGTCCGCGACGACATCGGTGGTGGCCGTTTTCACGATGTCAACGCCGACGTAGCCCTCGCGCTTCTGCTGGCCGCAAGCCAGGTGAAGCTTGAGAGGCTCGGGAACCCCAGTAATCAGCTTCTCCTCCGGGTCGATTACCATTTCACCCCCGTCTTGGTGTCCAAGTGAGCGACCTTCACCCGCGAGTCGATGGCGAACCGCTTCCCCTGGAGCTTCGCGTTGTGGCAGAAGAAAACGTCGTGCGTCATTTGCCAACGAATGCCGTTCGGTATGTCCAGCATGGCCGTCGTCTGAAACCACGGCTTCTTGAGTTCCTTGAACAAGTCCAGCCGGAACAGCGTGCAGCCCATCGGCACGGCGTTCACTTCCCAGATGTTCCCGAGCTGGGCGAGCTCGACCGGATCCTGAATCGCGTAGTTGAGAATCCCTTTCTCCGCATAAAGACGGGCGTTGCCCATGACAAGCGGGAAGCCGGCCTCTCCCTTGACCCAGTAGAGTCCGCCCACAGCGTCGAGGCTGTACTTCACGATGGTCTGCATGAGGAGCGACAGGCAGTTCGGCGGCGGAATGTTGTCGTCCTCAAGGGTGAGCAGGTACTTGCACTTGGCCGTCGTGGGCGTGCTGAAGATGGACTCGATCCCGCGTTCGTAGGCGAGTCCGACCTCCTCGCCCTTCACGAACACCCAGTACCGCTCCTGGTTGGGAATCGACATGATGTACTGCCACGAATCCACGACCTCGGAGTCGATCATCCCGCGGGTGGGCGTGAGGAAAACGCAGGAACAGTCCTGATAGCTGGAGCCGACGAGGATCTCGGCCTTGAGTTCCTTGGCTACGTCGGACGCTGGAATGGACTTCCGCACCTCTCCCATGCGCGGGAGTATATCACATCATGGATGGTCGGGACAACCGGGCGTGTGGATGAGCGTTCCGCCTGGCTCCTGGCGAACGCAGGTGCAACGCCCACCTTCCGGGGCGTATGGCGGCTGATGCGCCGTGTTCGGGCACTCCGCGCTGTACTGGATGAAGTGGCTCGGATGGGTTGGACAAACCGTGCAGGGGCAAGCCATATCAATGTCCTTTCGAGAGCCAGCCGATGATCGCCACGATGATGCCCCCGCCTACAACAGCGAGAGCCCACATCACGATTCTCATGTTCGCTTTCAGGGTGGCAACGTCCTGTACCAAATCGAGACAAATTTGGAAGTATTCGCGCAATTCGCCCCTGATGTCGTCGGACGGATCGCGTGCCATTCTTGTCTAGTGTCCATGTTCCAAGAGATTCCGGCGATACGCAGCCTTCTCCTCGCGCATGACATCGAGCATCTTGTGGACCTGATCGAGTTTCCACTTTGCAATCGCGCCCTCGATGACGGCCACGATGCGGTGCTTCACGAACGAACCCTTGCGGATGACTCCGTAGACACCGAATTTCGTGCCGTCCTTTTCGAGCTCCTCGGCGAGATCAATGTCCCCCGTTTCAGCCACGACGGGCGACATGGAGGCGGCGCGGATCAGTCCTACGGTTTCAAGGCCCTTCTTGTCGGGAAGGTTGAGGTCGAGGAAGATGAAGTCGTACTTGTTGCCCGTACGCTCGATGACCTCCAAGGCTTCGTATGCGGTTTCGGCAAAGTCGATCTGGCGCCATTCATCCTTGAACATTTCGTGGATGAGGAGCGAGACCTGAGCTTCGTCCTCCACCACCAGCACCTTGTCCAAAGCGAGTGTCATGCGTCTCCGCTTCTACCCCACCCTTAGTACCTGAGCCTTCCGTAAACAGTCACGATACAATCGAGAGCTCCAACGCCCACATTTGGTACGCTGAAACGGATTCCGCTTGTCGGGCCTTGAAGAATGTATTCGCTACCACCTAGGGGGAACGTGCCTTTGAAATCCCCCGCAGCAGTAAAGTCGATCTGGCCGAACAGCAGATTCGGCGCGTCCTTCATGTCGCGGAGTGTCACGGTGAAGGTTCCGCTGACCAGGACGCGCAGATACCCACTGATGGAGAAGATGCTGAATGATTCCGGAATGTCCGTGAGCGGCCAATGCGCGGCCCCCGCCATGATTCCGCTCGTCGGTATCGTAACCGTGATCGGATACACATGGTCGCTGACCACTTCTAGGCTTCCTTCCAATGCGCGGTGTACGCGAATAGCCACGTCTGAGTCGCAGGCATGACGACGCGGGTGCGGAGGACAATGCCATCGCCATTCGCCAGAACAATCGGGTAGATGGGCTCGAAAATCCACTCGAACCACATGGCTCCGCCGGAAATGAACAGCGGGAGGATGGTACGTCCGATCTCGGCACCGAACACGACGGACGTGACCGTGAGCGCGGCGTTGTTGTCCCGCACGTCCGTCATTTCAGTGGCCGTGGCAGTTTCGTTGTTCTCTTGGGGGGTGCGGGCCGTTCCGCCCGTCGGCGTAGCGGCCGTGAAACGCTGGAGCCCGATGGAGCCCGCGACAAGCGCGGATGTGCCGACGGTCGCCACGGCGATGATGAGCCGGTACTTGTAGAGATAGGCTTTGCGCGTGGCAGACGAGAAGCGCATGGACATGAGCGACGTATCCGTGGCAAGCGAGACGGCGACGACGGCGGAGGTGCCGCCAGAAACGGTGTAGTAGCCCCCCGTGCTTGGAAGTGCAGGAAGGCCAGCATCGACCTTGAGATTAAGGTTCGCATCAACATCTGCCAAGTTTGTTGATGCGCCCGCTTGAATGACCGCCATAGCCTAGCTCCCGTGGATGTAGTTGAACTTGACGTTGCCCTTGATGAATCTAGAGGAATTCCAGTAGACCGTCGCTGTCCCGCCTCCGCCAATGACGTACCCGTGCGCTGTAACCCCGTCCATTTCCGCCTCATCCTCCCGCGTTCCCTTGCCCGTATAAGGCCCCGCTGCCTGCGTGATCTGGATGAATTCACCAGCGACAAGCGCAGCATCCACAATGTCGAACTTCCCGCTGAGACGGGCGAAGGAACCGAGGTCTACTTCGACTTGGGTAAGGTCAGCCGCTCCCGCCGATGCGCTATACACCTTCGGCCAGCACCGCCAACGGGCCGTCGTGTCGTCGTAGATCATCATCAGGATTTCGCCCGGGTTCAGCCCTACGAACGTCCCGGTTCCCGTGATGATCCTGTCCGCCGCCGCCGCCCCTGCGTCCTCGTTGTAAACGTCGATGATGAATCCGGCGGTGTTGGCAAGGATGTAGATGAATCCAGCGGGCTTGGCGAGGATACCTTGAATCCTCCGATGGTCGGCATCGCTCGAAAGCCGTTGCCCGCTCAGTTTCGAGTCGCCCCCCGAGAAGGCGTAGGCGGTCTGATTCGCCGTGATGATGGTCGGGGTGCTCCAGGCGTGGATGTCCAACTTGTCGAGCGTCTGGATGAGCCCCTGTCCGCCCCCCTCGTCCGTGACGTTGAAGTCGCGGTCGTCGAAGTTGATGGAGGTCGCGGGATTGACGATGGCGACGTTTTCTTCCTTGATGACGCTGATGCCGCTGCCGCCCGAGGACGCCAGTTTGTCCGCCACGATGAACCACGAGGTACCGTTGGACTGGAACTTGATGGAGTCCCACTGGGCCGTCAGCACTTTCGTCGCTGCCCCGTCAATCAACTCGGCTCCCGCCGGATCAATCGTCACGGTGTTCGCCGAGGCGTCGATTTTCTTCACGACGTAGAGTCGGCCCGTCGCGGATGCCGCCGTGGGGAGCGTGATGGTCCGGTTTGCGCCCGTGGCGTCCACCAGTACGGTGTGATGGGTTTCGTCCAAAGTGATGTCAACTGCCGTGGAAACGGTCGGCACCGCGAGCGAGCCCTTGATGTCGAAGGTCGAAGCCCCGGAAGGATTCAGGACCGTCCGGGGCGTGAACGTCCCGGCGGCATTCTTGTCGCCCGTCTTGATGGGCAGGTACGCCAGCGCGTCCGAGTCGCGGGCCGTGATGTGCCGGATCTCCGTGCCCTCGATGACCGAGATTTCGTGGTAGCGGTCGGCTTGGACTTCATCCCCCTTTGGACGCTCATGCAGGTTGATCCCCGCCGTGCGCTTCGTGGCCCCTGGCGCGGATCCCGGGTAGAGCCCGAACTTCACGCCGTCCACGCTGGGCGGCACTTCGAGGTTTCCCGCAAGGACGGGCCGGCCGTGGAACTCCCACAGCGAATAGGCGCCGATGTGCCAGCCTTGAAGGATGCCCTTCTGGAGATTCTGGCGGGCGACCTTGGACTGGCCGATCGAGAACTGGGTCTGCTGGTTCGCATAGCCCGCGACACTCTCGAGCGACACGCCGGAATGGACCGCGGGGTCGATCTTCCTTGCGGCTACGCTCGGATTGTCGCTGACGGTCGTGACCATCACCTGCCCAGTTTCCTGCCTCCCGTCGGACGGTTATCCTGTATGGTCGGCTTCGGCTTGCTGGCGATTCCTCCACTGAGGCTGACGCCGCCGCCGTAATGTTGCGCTGGAGCCGACGATCCGGCCGCTGCGGACGATCCCGCCACGGAAGCCGCCGGTTGCGGACTGACAGACGCGACGGGCTGGGAGCCGCTTCCGGCCGTCTGCTTCGGCCGTCCGCCGCCGCCATACGAGCCGCCCGAGAACTCGGGGAACTCGCCGCGTCGGAGCTTTTCAGCGGGGCTTGTCACCGTTCGACCCTCTTGATCTCATCGTTGCCCCAGTCGTTCAAAACCTGCATGGCGGCTTCGCGCTTCTCGGGAGGCATCCGTCGAAGCCCGTCACGGAACGACCGCATGATACGCATTACCTTCATCCGTTCCTTGGCTTTTTCCTCATCCATGTTCTTGACCTGCACCCGGGGGATGCCGAGGAACCCCAGCGCACCCTTCCACAACCCCTCGGGATACATGATCGACCCATCCGGAGCCTTGATGGGCTCGGGGTCCAGAAGCCAGCCGCGGTCGGTCATGCGGTACGGGATGGTCGCTTCCTCGATCAGTTGCGCCTGCGGCCAGAGATACCACACGGAGCGCCAGAAGCTCGGAGCGGCGAGAGTCTTGCGAAGCCGACCGTCCTTGTATTCGTAGACTTCGCCGTTGTCCAGGCGCGTCATGTACTCGCTGGTATCCCACGGCCGCTTCGTCCAGTGATTCGTGCCGCCGATCAGTTCGTAACCCACTTTCACAAGCGGATTCTGGAGCCACACGGCGCCTAGGGCTGGGATGGTCTGACCGCCGATTGAGGCCGTCCGCTCCGCGCCGCTGAAGGGGTCGAATGACCGTAGCCGGATCATCACGACCGAACCGTCCCGCGTGATGCCGACGGGGGTGTACTCCGCGAGCCACGCCGGAACTTCGTCGTCGTTGAAGGCGTCTTGGATGACTTCGTTCAAGCGATTCCACATGAACATCCGCTTGGGTTGCATGAAGGGCAGGCGGAACGCGAGCTGGAGCATCGTCTTGGTGAACACCCAGAACGGCACGGCACGGCGGAACCAGTCGCGCTGGACGGGATGCAGGCCGAGGTAGTTCCCGAAGTAGCTGTTCGCAAGGTCGATGGCCTTGTCCGCGATCTCGGAACGGGCCTTGAGCATGGGAAGCCGTTCGCGGAGCGGAATCTGGGCGTCCAAGGAGGAGCGGAGTCCTGCCTTGAGTCTTTTGAGCTTGTCCTCCAACTGCCCGGCCTTCAGTTTTCTTCTATCCAAGGCATAGCGTTTTTGTGTTGCAAACACTTTTCCTTTGATGGCCGATTCCAGTCGCTCGATCTTTCCGATCTCCGCATTGAGAGCCGTCTCAAACTCCACGAGAGCAGGAACTCTGAGGGCGGCATTTTCTTCAAGCCGCTGGATTTCCCTGAGTGTCGCGCCCATTTCCTCGGGAGCCATCGAGATTTCCCGCAGGAACCCGGGGGCGTCGTCCGCGAACTGGAAGAACTCCTTGCCCGTCTGACCGAGCGCGAGACGAGCGGCTTCCACTTCAGAAGCGAAGATGCCCTGGCGTCCGATGTTGTCGAGCTTCGAAGCGTACTGGCCGATGTTCTGGGACACGCGCTCGTAGGCATTCACGTCAGTCCGCAGAAGATCGGATTGCATCCGCGACCGGAGCTCGGGTGGCATGAACTCCTGCATCCGTCGAGCTCGCATCGACGCCACGGGATCGACGCCGTAGAGGGCCATGAGGAATCCGTTCCCGATGGCCGTCGTTGACCAGTAGCGCGGACTGAAGATCGTCGCCGCCGCCTTCCAGTACGACATCCCGCGGTCATAGATGCGGGCGAGCGGCCCGGGCAGTTTCAATTCGCGGGCGATGAGCGCCGCGACATGGCGCGGAACGGCAATTCCCTTCGCGGAGTTAACCTCCTGCATGAACTTCGGATCGGAAGTCAGGGCCTTGTAGGTAGCCGCCGCAGCTTCACTCGGACTCATGCCTTTTGCAAGGTTCGAAGTCGCCACGGAAGCAGCGCGGGCGCGGTCAGTGAGGTACTTCTTGAGAAGCACGTCAGGGATGACCGCCATTCCAGCAGGAACGTCGCCTTCACGAATAACGGGGAATGCCTTGTTTCGTTCCTTGAGGTACTGAAGGGTTTCATCCATCCAGTCGAGCCGCGCCTTCAGATGGTGGAAAATCTGGATCTGGCGAGGAGCGTACTTCGCCGGGTCCTTTTCGTACAATCCGCGGGCCACGCGCTTGTCCAGGCGTCCCCATGAACGGGCAAGCCCGAGATCACGCGACATGGACGAAAAGAAGTCAAGCATCCGCTCGGGGACTTGGAACAGAGTCGCATAGAGCGGGTCAATCTCCCCGGCCACGACCATCTTCGCGGCCTTCTTCCAGTTCTTGCGTGAGGCATCCCCAAACAACTCGAGAGCCGCGGCCTTCGCATTGGCGATGAGGGCCTTCGGACGCGAGAGCCAGCGCTTGCCGACGAGATAGGATTCCTGTTCCGCACCGAGAGACTTCAGAATGTCAAATCGCTTGAGAGCCTCCGGCGTCAAAGCCGCGAGGTCGTCCTTGCTTCCGACTCGGATGGCACGATTGAGAAGTTTCCGATCGGCCTCCCCGAGACCCTTGAAGGCCAGCGCGGAGAGTTCATCACCGGCCGCTCCACCTTCCCGGGCGACATTCCTACCGAGCATTCGGAGCACCGGCCCCGTATCCGGACCCACGCCGAGCCAGTCCTTGACGCCTTGCGGGACGATCTTGCCCACGGGACTCACGGCTTTCTTGAGGCCCATTGCCGGAAGATTCGAGATAGTCTTACCGAGTTCCACCATCCTGTCAGCAGCTCCGGCAACCTTCGCCCCACGCTCAACCTTCGCAACTCCGCCGGCCAACCTGCCGATCCTCGACACGGAACCGCCGACCAGCGAGGCCACGGCGGAAGCATCCAGAAGGGCCGTGAAGGGACGGTTGTAGAGCCCGTTGACAATACCGTCCTTGTAGGGTTCCTTGATGCCCTTCCAGAGCGTCTCCCCAACGTCCCCGATGTGTCCGGGCTTGTCACCCCACAGCAGTTGAACGTCCTTCCAATACTGCTTCGGGTCGCTGACTACTTCCCACGCCCGCTTCGGAACCCAGATGGCGAAGTCCACCAAGCCCTTCGCGGTGTTCGCGGCGTCCTCGAATACGTTACCGATGAAGCCGCCGACGGATTTGGATTCCTGCGGAGCTTCCTCTTGGGCTTGGGCTTTGGAGAGTTCCTGCTTGAGACGCGCCTGCTTCTGGACGTAGGACTCTTTCGGCGGAGGCGGAGCAACGGGATCTTGTACGGGCATCACTCACCCGTGGGGGCCGTGAGGCGGTCGATCTCCTCGGAGGCGGCCTTGGCAAGAGCCATGTAAGCGTCCCGCTCCTTGAACTTGCCGGCCATCATCGCGGCGTTCGAGAACTGCATATTGCGGCTGAACTCGTTGCGCCGCGCTGAAAGCTTGTCCCTGAGTTCCTTGTTCGAAGTCCGCATGATGGCATCATTCGCACGCTGGAGGACGCGAACCTTTTCCTGCTCGGTAATCCGCGCCTCTCTCTGTTCAAATCGTCCCTGAGTGGCGGCGGCATTGCGTTCTGCCAGATCAAGCCGACGCTCCTGAATGCCGGTCGTGTAGGCCGAACGATCATCCCGCGCCTGTTCCCGCGCTGCCTGCCTGCGCTCCTGGCGTTCGCCCATGACGATGCGATACGCCTGCTGGGGTCCAAATGCGAGAGCCATGAGCAGGAACCGCGTGAGGTCGTCCGACTTCGACGCATCGGCCGCGCCGAACTTCTGCCGATGCGCCTCCGGATTGACGGTCGCGCCGCTCCGGAGGGTACGGTAGACCTCTTGCTGGTTCAAGCCGAGATCGCCCGCCACTTCCACCGCGAATTCGTCCATGCTCTGCGGCGCATTCATGCCCGTCTGGAACATGGCGTCTTTGATCGACTCCTCGACGTGCTGGCGGAGATTGTCTTGAGCGGGGAGTTTGATGCCAGCCTGCGGCCCGACCATGAAGGCGGGATTCTCTCTGAGAATCTTCTCATTCGGCGTTTCAGGAGGCTTTGGAACCTGCTTATTGAGTAGGTTCTGTTGCAGGATAATGCCGCCAAGCGTCTTGTTCTTTTCCTCGGCTTCACGGCCCGAGATCGGAGTTCGGGCTTCCTGTTCCGCCCTGAGTCCGGCGAGTCCTTTCTGCTTCTCGGCCGTCAACGACTGGGTGCGAGTCTGGAGTTGGCCGCGCATCATCTGTTCCGCGGGACTTGCGACGGCCTGACTGTACGCCCTGGCGGTGTCCTCGACTTTCTTGAAGAATGGATTCGTCCGATCAGCTCCGGAATGCGCTTGCTCAAGGATGAACGCGGCTTTCTCCGGGTTCCGGATGATCTTGGCTCTGAGCGAAATGAGGCCGCCCTTTTCGTCGGGCACCGTCTGGGGATAGTTCTTGAAATCCCCCAAGCCGCCGAGCGATTCGAGGTAGTCGTCCACGGCGTCGATGACGCTCTTGGACGCATTGGCCCTACGCGTGACGAATTCGTCCTGTGGCGGAATCGTGGGCTTGACCGGAGCGAACGGTTGACGCCCCAATTTCAGCCGACCCGAGAACCGATCCCGCTGGAACGGATTCGGCTTCGGTTCGACCGGAGCGACCGTCGCTTCGTCAGGATCTTGCGGGAAAAAGCCAGGCATTATCGTGGCCCCAAGTATTCGTAGTACGATCCCTTGTGACCGCCCCCGCCTTCGTCACCACCGCTCAATTCATTGATTCCAAGGCCAGTAGCCGCAGCGTCCCCACCCATTTCCAATCCGAAATTGAGCCATCTCAGACGCTTCTTGCGCTTCGCCTCCTTGATGGCGAAGTTGATGTCCCTCTCTCTCGCGGCCAGAACCGCTCGGGCTCGCTCCGTCATGGTATCAAGCCTCTGCTGTTCGGTGTTCGGCCCGTACAGCCCGCGCTGGGAAATCAGCTTCCCACGGGCTCCGCTCGCCTGCTCCTCAAGAGCCGCTTTAGAACCCTGAAGAAGCTGCCGCTGAGTGCGTAGACGTTTCAGATTGTAGCGAAGATTCCGGAATTCCCCCTTGAGCCCGATGGCCTTCTGGCCCATCCGGGCGGCACCCATCGTGCCAGCCAGCGCAAGAGAGAGCGGGTCTACAGGCATTACAGGTCAGTCCCCACGGGTTCGAAGATCGCCGCTTCCATACCCACGCCGTAGATTTCGGCGTCCGCCGCGCCCGTTGTCAGGTTCCACCTGAGAAGTCTACCACGCAAAGTCTGGGAAAGTTTGTCCCGCATGATGAGGGCCGAGGGCGTGCCCGACGGAGCCTGAATCGAACGGTTCGCAATCGTCGCCGCGGCATCCACCACGCCATCCTTGTAGAAGGCCGCGCTCAGGGTGCCCCCGGTAACGGGCTTCACCATCGCCCACACCGTATGGCCTTGCTTGTCGCACATCCACTCGTCGCCGCGCTCGTTGAAGTCCAAGTCCCCGCCCTCGAGAACCATGTCGTAGCTAACCCCTTCATCCAGCGTCACCGAGGGATCAACAAACCGCATGAGTTTCGTCGTGGATCCAAGCGTGGACAATCCGCCGTAGAGCCTGCCGTCGATGTCGCGGTAGAGAACCCGCGCCGGAACCGGATAATACTGAGCCCACGTTCCGCGCCTGGCGTCGAACACGAGGGCCTTACTGTTGATGGAACTTCCCTCACCGTAGGCGAACCACACCTGATCCTCGAATGTTCCGCCCGCAATCACCGTCTTGTCCGTGATCGCTTTGTAGGTGTTCCGGATGGGAGCGGAAATCTCGGTGAACGAATTCGGGCCGGCCGCGTAGATGCCGTCCGCCGAGCAGTAGATGAAAAGCCCACCCCACACCGCCCATGCACGTTCCCCGATCAACCCGCGGTTCGCCATGTTATGCGGGATGAACCGGAGGTCATCGAACGACGTGCCGTAGCCGACGTAGATGGTGTTCTGCTTCGGGATCATCAGCACGTCGCCGCAGGGCGTGATGTTCATAATCCGGTCGCCGTCGCCGGGCCGAATCGCCGACGAGAACGAGTCGTTGACGGTATTGAAAATGTCCACCGTACCAGCGGCGGATTTCCACAGTCTCGACCCCTCCGCCGCCGTCGAAGCCAGCCACACACTCGAGGCGTAGACACAGCAATACCGAGCCTCAGCCGGTGACGGGATTCCGGAGGGAACCGTAAGGGTCATGTTCGACATGGTTCCCGTCACACCATCCCACTTCTGGGGGTTCATTCCGGCGCCCGCCGTGGCTACCAACGTGTTCGCCAGCGACGTGAAAAACACATTGGCGTTGTTGGTGGGCGCGTCGTTCGTGCGGTCGGTGAAGGCGGCGCCCGTGGAACTGAGAATCTTCGTCCCCTCGGACGCGATGTAGAAAATAGAGCCATTGTCCTTGCGAAAGACGTGGAGCCCTGAAACGCTGCCGTTTCCGGAGACGGGGCTGATGGTCGAGGCGAACTGCGTCCGCCCCTTGCGGCGACGGGCCATGCCTGCGGGCGCCGAAGGATCGGCATTTTCAAACCGCGAGCATTGATGCGGGGCGAGAAGAAGCGGGCTGAGGTCTGAAACCCAGCCGCCTGAGAAGTCTCTGGTAGCCCATCGAACGGGTGGCCTCACAGATACATTCTCGAATGGCGGTCGATGGATTGCACGATCGCGGGCGACTCGCGCTGCTCCTCATCCACGGCCGCCGCTACGCTGACGATCGTCTTGTCATAGAGATCCCTGTACTTCAGTGCCATCCCAAGATCGGTGTTGTCGAGCCAGCCCAGGTGCGCCGCGTAGTAGATGAGGATGTGCGTGTAACGGTCCGGAACTTCACTGACATCCCCGTCCGCCACGAGTGTCTTGAATCTCGCATAGTACGCCATCCGAAGGAACGCCAAGGTCACAGCCGTTGCATCCGCATGAGCGGCTGCGACCGTGCCGCCGATGCCGCGCCGCAGATTGTTGAGCGTGTTCGAAGTCTTGCCGAAGTATTCGATCTTCTCGCTCTCGATGGTGATGATGCCATTCGTCGGGAAAGCCGCCGCGCTCGTGAGGATAACCGATGCATCCGTGGCATTGATGCCGCCCGGATCATTCATTGTCGTCGCTGTCGAGGTTTCGGACGGCGCGGGCCAGAGACGGATGCCATCCTCGAAAATCGTGTACTTCATGGGCCACGAGTTGAAGGAACCCATGAAGCCCCACCGCTCGGTGAAGTTGATGATATCCTGGGGAGTGAGATCCCATTGGTCCTTGTAGGTGAACTTGCGCGGCCGGATGAAGTCGGCCGGCGGCGTTACCCGATTGACCCCCGTAGTTACGGAGAAGCCGGTGATGTGCTCGAGGGCTTCGGTGTCGTGGGCGAACTGATCTTGGGCCTTGTTGATGTACTCGGTATAGACCGAATCAGCGACGTACCGGGCGTTGGGGTCGATCAGTGTCCGCTTGAGCGAAGTCCGAAGTTGAAGAAGCGTTGCCACATGACCTTATCCCCGGGCGGGACCGGAACGATGTCTGTTCCACCGTTCCGGCCACGCCCGTTCAAAGAGGACGTACCTGTTTACGGGAGCGAAACCGCCACGGAAGCCGTCACAGCGTTCGACGCGATGGACGCCACGGAAATCGCCATCGCCCGCTGGGGCGGCGCCGAGGACGCCGGGACACTCGACAGTCCGATGTTGTTCGTGGCCGCGCCGCGGAGCGTGAGCGACAGGTTGCTCTGGATCGACACGCCCGAAGCGATGGCACACACGAACGTCCCGCGCCGCTTGAGCCATCCAAAGGCAGAACTTCCGATGGTCGCCGCCGCGAAGCCGAGAAGGGCCTCGGGCTTGCCATCGTGCGTCGTCAGGGCCTTCTTGCCGGCCGTCATGCTGCCCGCGTCGTGCGTGATCGGGTCTCCGATGGCCCACGCCGCCGAGTCGTTGTTCTGGACGTAGACGCGCTCCGTGCCGTCGTCGTCCTTGACGATGACGCCCTGCGTGAACCGCGAAGCCGTGTCGATCTGGGTCGCGGGCGGAGCCGCAACTTGTGTCGAGGACATAGTTTGTTCTCCTTCTTCCTGCGACCTTTTACACCACGGCCAGGTTCGTGTGCTTCGCGTGCATCCGACGGCAATCCGTCAGGAGCATCATCGAAGTCGTGATGCGCCACACCGAAACGTCCTGATCCGGCATGACGGGGATGAACACCGTGTCGAAATCGTCCTGCTGGTGGATATACAGCCACAGGTACTTCTCGTTGATCCACCAGAAGTTCGACGCGGGAACGCCCGGGTCCACCACCACCGGCCGCTGGTTGAACCCAAGGTGGGTGAATCCGATGGCCGCGAGCGACTCGTCCACGAACCGCTGGACGTTCGTGGACCGCTCCCACATCTGGTCGAGGATCGTCTGAGTCGTGAACGCGATAGTCGGCTGATCCGCGCCGAACGTGACCGCCCCGTAGAGCGACTGGATCGCCTTCATGTTCGTCACGATCGTCTGGGCCGAGGCCGTTTCGAACGCCGCCCACGTCGAGAGGTCCGCCGGGTCGATGCCGCCGGAAACCGTCGAGGAATCGACGATGTTCTGGAGCCCCTCGACCTTCTTCACATCCGCACCCGCGCCCGTCGAGGTCGAAGTGAAGTCCGTGCCGATGAGGTCGAACAGCGACAGTTCCGAGTTCCGGCGCCGCGCCGTCACGAGCGACACCACCTGCGCGGGCCCCGAGTTCTTGAGGATGTCCTCCTTCGGGATCACGAGCTGGGTGACGTACCGCTTCATCGTGTACTTCGCGGCGTTGAACGGCTCCGCGAGTTCGAGCGTCAGGAGGTCCGCGCCGGCGAACGCCTTGGTGTTCGGCTCGGACCCCTTGATGATGGCGATCGTCGCCTCGAGGCCGCCGGGGTAACGGAGACGATTCTTCCTGAGCCGCGCCTGGATGGGACGGGCCGTGAAGAAGTTGTCGGTGACGACGTTCCGGATGAACCGATGGGTGATGGACGCCAGCCAGTCCAGATAAGGAAGGGCCATTCGAACCTCCTATCGAGGAGGTCGGGGAAGCTACTTGGCGCCGGGGCTGGTATACCAGCTCTGGAGCATCGCGGCTTCGCGCTCGACCTCGGTCATTTCCTCGGGCTTTTTCCGTGAGAGCTCGGCATTGATTCTGCCGCCCGGAATCCCGGAGGAACGGAGGTTGAGTTGCCCTTTCAAGTCGGTGACTTCTTTTTCGCGCTGGGGAGCCTTCCAGATGTGAACGGCGGTCTCGAGCTCGATGGGCTCGCCGTTCGCATTATGGTATCGCTGTGCGACCTTCAAGACTTCACGCAACTGCTTGTCATCGAGCTTGAACTTCTCGCGGACGGACTTCTCCTCCGCGGCGAAGGCTTGCTCGGCGTACTTCAGCTTGAGGTCGTCGTGCTCCTGCTTCCGGAAAGCATTCATCTGGGTGAAATACTCCAGAGGATTCCGGTCTCGGAGCGAAATGTCAGGCTCCTGCACGCGGCCATCGTCGTCGGTCTCGGGCTGACGACGCGGGGAAGCTCTTTCGGCCTCCTCCTCATCGAGAGCCTGAAGGATCTGAACCTTGAGGTCCGGGTCCTTCGCAATCCGGTCCAGAAGATCCTTGTGCTGCGAGTATGCTTGGAGCTGCTTCTGGAGCGAACCTTGCCGCCCGTAGGCTGCGGCGAGATCGGCGATCTTGACCTTACCGACTCGGGGGATCTCAACCTCTCCGGAGAGGGCGGGCGGCTGCGACTCGGGGGTTTCAGCGGGAGCGGCGCCATTGGGTGCGCCGTTCGCGCCATTACCTTCAAGTCCAGCTCGCTCGGCGTCTGCGAGGAGCGTATCCAGGTCCGTTTGATTGTCTGGCATTTTAGATCATCCCTCCCATCGGAGGCATCGCCTCCGGGGACGGGAGCGGGGGTTCTGCTCCAACACCCGCTTCCATTCCCGGCGCACCACCACCAAGCTTCGCCGCGAAAGCCGAAAGCTGGCCCATCAGGGCCTCGAACTCAGGAGCGAGGTCCGGCGGGATCGTGGGCGCGACGGCAGCAAGGGACTCGACGGCCGCTCCGAGCGCGTCAGCCGGCGAGCCACCCCCACCCGGTAGGCCACCACCAGCCTCAGGTTCTCCTGACATTCCCAGTCCCACATCTTCCGGAGGAGCTTCGAGGTCGCCAAGTCTCGCCTCAATAGCCGTCGCTCGTGCAGACCGGCCTCTCTTGTCTTTTTCGTTCGCCATCTTAGGATGTCAGGCTCTTGAGTCGGTTCTGGATCGCCATGCCTCGAGGGCTCTGGCGTCCCCTGAACCCGCCCTTGGTTTTCTTCTGGAACTCACGGAGTCGCTCACCACCGATCATGGGCTTCTGTGCTTTCGGCTTCGTCGGATCGGTCATCGGAAGCGGCACTATTCGTACTCCTGTTTTTCGCCCTGCGAGAACCCTTCACCCGACTGACGCTTGCGGAGCCGGTTCACCAACACCTGCTCCCGCGGTGACTCACCACCCTTGGCCTTGATCTTCGGATTCAAGAACCCGAAACCCGCGGCCGACATTACCGGAGCCGCCTTCTTTCTCAGCCGCTTGAAGTATTTTCCTAGGCCCACGGTGGAGGATCGTTTCTCTGGCGTTCGTGTTTCGGCGCCGGGCCGCTGGCCTTGGTGTCACGCCACTGTTCGACTCGGACGGAAAGGTCAGACTGACAGAAGCCCGGCCCCGTCACACTCTTGGCTTCAGAGTCAGAGAGTTTCGGAACGGGGCCGCCGGGGGCGCGAGTCCCGGTTTTCGGATCGTTGTCGCTTGGAGCCACTAGTCCCCCACTCCACGACGACGACCACTCTGGGCGGGCGCTGAATCCGCGATGCCGAGCTTGGACTTCTCGCTGACCTGCGTGTCGTAGGCAGGGCTTCGTACTCCGCCATGAGCCTGCGGAGGCGTGATGGGCACGCTGGAGCGGGACTGGTCGATGCCGAGACCCGTCTTGGAATTGGGATCGACTTCGGTGGGCGTCTTGACTCCGCCCTTCGTCGGCGTGGAACCTGTCGGACCCATATGGGCCTCCTGTCGGGAAGAACTATATCACCGCAAATTACAACTGCCAACTTTTTCTTTTCACGGGGATGAAGTCGCCGATCTCAAGCGCCAGGTGCGGGGCACCGATCGCCAGCGCAACCGCATCGTCCAGCATTTCCATCTGGACCGGAACGTCGAACACGATGAGCGGAGTCATTGAGGGACGGATGGGGATTTCGATGACCGCTTGGAGTTCAAGCGATGCGCCGCTTGCGTCGAAAGTGGGGGAGATTGCCTGCTCTCTGACTTCTTGAATCTCCCTCGGCTTTTCACGTCGGATCTTCTTCGGTTTGCCTGCGCGAGAGGTTGGCGTGGAGCTACTGGGACCTTTCACCCTTCTAGTGGGAGCCTTGACCTCCGTAGTGGTAGCTTTCTTCGGATGGTAGTCGCCGATGATGAGCGGTTCGCGGGTTCCATCGACGGTATCGGCTGGAGTGACAACAGGTGGCTCCGGTCCCGCTCCCGACGGCCCGTAGGCGATGTACCAGAGGAAGCACGGGATATAACCGCCGTCCGCCTGAAACGTGAACCCATCGGAGTTGGTGCGGATGAAACTCCACAACGTTCCAAAGACGGGAGCGAATCCGTTTATCCCGGTGAGCCAGCGTGTGTAGTGAACGCCCGTGGTAATCGAGGCACTCGCCTGACCATCGAGGTCTATCAGTCCGAGCGATGCCTGATCTGCATTTGACGTTGCAGACCCGAACCCCATTCTCCAACCGCTTAGCGTTGTGTCAGACGCGGGCTCAAGTCCACCGTCAGGCCCAGCGAGCGTGAGCCCTGTCACCCCCTCCGGCTTGAACGACATCCCCGTCACGTTCACTTCCGCCGTGTTCCCGTTCGTCGTCGTCACATCCCCCAAGTGGTACTTCCCGCCCTTCAACACGAGAACGAACGAACTCGATGCCGTCGCGGGCGTGTGTTCCAAGACGTTGATCGTGAATCCATCGGAGAGCGTACCGACGAACGACGCACGCGCATCCGGCGACGTTGTGCCCGGCCCGTCAATGGACGCGAGACACTCCCCGTGCTGGACGTAGCTTTTGCACAGCGACGATGCGTTGTCGTCGTCCTGCTTGCCGACCATGACGTACTGCTGTACGGGCGTCTCGCTACGCGCCGCGCCGAACATCAACTGGATCACGTCCTCGTCAGCCGACGGAGGGTCCGCGAGAATGGACGGCATTCCGAAAAATAGAAACAGCGAATCCGCCCCGGGGTCGAACGACAAGCCGTGAATGTCCTGATTCCCCAGCGCCGCCCCCCAGCGGAACGGCAAGACTTCCACGTTCGTAATGTCAGTCCCACCCCACGCCATGATTTTCAGATTCATCGACGTGGAGAGGTCGTTGTCCACGATGAGCTTCACGCCATCGGCGGTGAAGGAATCGAAGTCCAGAGAGGCGGTCGCTAGTCCACCCGCGTCATTTCGCTGTGCCACGCCAGTATTGTCGATCCTTCCTCCGCCCGTCATCGTCGCCGCCGCATCAGTGTCGAACACGGAACAGCATCCACGATTCGTCGGAGACGTGGCGGCACCCATTCCACCGTTCAAGTTCCGGCGTCCGACGGTCGTGATGAGTTCAGGTCGCCCGTTCCAGAAAATGAGAATCGCCTTGGGCTGAAATCCGAAACCCTCGCATGGGTAGATGGTCCCGACGGGATCGAGCGCGGGGATGTTGAATATCTTGGACTTGAAGAAGTAGGTCACGATTACGGAAGGCCGCCGATTCGGGCCTTCAAGGTTGAAGCGGTTTCGTAGGGATTGTTCACGAGTCCGCGAGTGTTGGCGATCAGAAGAATCTCGTGCAGTTCTACGAGGGTCAGCACGTATGGGGTCGGACTTGCAAGGCGATCCATGAGGTCCTTGGCGTCATTCTTCTCGGCGGTGGTGAGGTCTAGGATGTTGCCCGCCTGAGCTTGGGTCAAACCACGCCCCGCTCCAGACCGCAGACGCTCCACCTCCGCCAACATCCCAACAACGATGTGCGGAGAGATTCCAGATTCACCCGGCGTATTTCCGATCAAGCGCGTCCAGAAACTCATGCGGTCAACTCCCGATAGCAGAGCGACAGGTTGATCGTCCCGGGATAGATCACCACCCGACGGTTCGGCTTCACTTCATCCGGCGGAAGGTCGCCGCACAAGAGAGCGTTCCCACCCTGCGGAGCGTCGAACACATACGCGCCGTTATAGTCCCCCCACGGCCCGAGAGAAATCGGGAACGCAATCTTGTCCGTGTTCGTGATCGGCGAGTTCCGGGTCAAGAAACCCTTCACATCCACGCGCTTGTAATTCGCGCCGGAAATCTCCATGCTCGCGTGAGTGAGACCCATCCAGAGACCGGGCGCGGAGTAGGGAATCCCGAACAGCGTGCCGAGCCACTTGCCTTCGAGGTACGGAGTGATGGCGCTCATGCGACGGGCGGAGCTCCAGGTTGCGCGTACTGAAGTTCATCAATGACTTCCACCGTCATGCCGTTCCCATCGCGCACGATCTTGTGGCGGATTGCCACCGGAACGGGTGCGGGTTGCGCGGGCATTGGAGGCGGCATATTCACCACGACCGGAGGCGCGGGAGGTTGGACCGGCATTGGAGGCGGCGCCATGATCGGGGCGCTGGGGGCTCCGCCGGGGAAGGCGGGAGCCCCACCCGTCATGGGCGCCGCTTCCGCGGCCGGCCCGACAACTCCCATCGCCTTCAACTCCGCCCACTCGACACGCTTCTTGGCGACGATCTTCTCCCAGTTCGGCCAATTCCGCGCCTTGAGGATCTCCGCCACCGCATCGGGACTCCCGGGCTCGCCGAATCCGCCGATGTTGTGGATCTCGATGGCTTCCTGCATCATCTGGACCCGCGAGAACGGGAGCGTCGAGCCAGATTTCACGTCCACGTCGAATTCGTGGCCCCGGAAGCGCATCCCGTCGATGGATTTCCACGCATTCCTGCCGCGATCCTCTCCGAGCAGGCGAACCATGCGCGGTTCCGTCCAGTACGCGGCGATGAAGTCGAGTTCGAGTTCGCCCAAGTCCTCGAGAGAGGTTTCATCGTACCGCGCTTGCTGACGGATGCGCGTGTTGGCCTGTTCTTGCAGGATTTCCAACGCGCTCGCGGCTTCCATGCCGACGGGACGACGGCCTTGGAGGATCTCCTGATGGCCCGTCATCATTTCCATGTGAAGCCGGAGCATTTCCACGAACTCGAACACCGCGTTCGGGAGCGGAGAGGGCTGTACGCGGTCGAGTTTTCCGTCGCCTTGCACATTGATGACGCGATTCGGCCCGTTGTCGATGGGCGTCTTGACCGTGACATTGTGCGCCACCCACGGCGACTGAAGATTCCAGATGAAGTGGTCGATGATGAGCGAGAGCGTCTTGTTCAGTTCGAGTTGCGGCCCTTCGAGGATGTTGAGAAGCCCCTCGGCCCAGAATTCCCACTCGACGGGCGTGTAGTAGAAGTGCGAGAACGGGTATTCCTTGAAGTCGTAGAAGGTGTTGCCCAGCCCGGGCACGCCCCAACGGTCGTTTTCCAGCACCGCGCCGTTCCCGAGCAACATACGACGGATCTGATCGCCGGACTCGCGCACGAACAGCTCCATGACACGACACCGCTGGCCCGTTCCGTGCAGACTTTCGCCCGACCCGCGCTGGAACGGCATGATCCACGCGGTTCCCTGAGTGCCCGCCATCGGAACGGAGCCGTCCGACGCCTGACCTTCCTTGAACTTCGCGGCGTGTAGGAGCATATCCCACTCGCCAGGCGCGATTCCGTCCACCTTGTTCGGATAGTTCTCGATCAGCCAGTCGTAGGGCAGGTCTTGGACGTGCGAAACGTACCGACCTTGCTTGAGCATCGAGCAATCCGGGTCGGGGAACAGCGAGAACGGCATGACCGAATGAAGTTCGATGCGACCCTTCACGCCGCCATAGGTGCAATGGGGATTCCACACGGGCTTGATGAAGCCATTGCCGATCGAGCATTTGGTCCGCTGGATTCGTGGGAACAGATGCTCGAACTTGTTCTGATCGTGGACGTAGTTGAGCGCGTCCTCGGCGTCCTTCGCCAGCACGAAATCCTGCGGGTCATCCATGCGCCGCGGCTGGACGAACAGTTGCGGCCGATTGTCGGTGAGAGCCGCGACCGTGGCTTCCACAAACGTCTTGCAGAGATTGTGCGTGACCTGACTACGCTCCGCGCTCCACTCAACGCCCTCCCAGTGGCGTCCTTCGTAGAGATTGAGTTCCTTTTTCCATATCTTGCGCTTTGGTTCGCTGGCCGAGGAGGACATGGTGAAAAGCTGAAGGGCTTGACGGACGATCAGTTCCTCGCCCGCCTTGTTGTCCTTGGCGGTGAGGATCTGGTCGATGACTGGAGGCGCGGTGGTGTCGGGCATCAGACTGAAATCCCCTGCTCATTTTGGTAAATCGCGCACTCCCGGTCCTCGCACGGCTTTCCGAGCGTGCGAATGTGTTGCATGAACCGCTTGGGCAGAAGTTCCTCGCACGTCTCCGTCGGCTGATCGGCGTGCTTGATCTTGTGCGCCTCGTTGACGTAGGTGCCTTGAGGGTTGGTGATGATGACGGCGCACTTCTGGGACCACGGACACCCGCTATGCCAGTGACTCACGATCTGATCTCCCCCAAATCCATTACTTGCTTGCGGTAGTCCTTCAACATTTCACCCTGAAGCTTCACGTCCTCGAAGTCCTGGCGTTCCTTCTTGATCTGATTGAACTTCGGACGGCTCGAACCGCGACCGATGGGCACGAATCCTAGCTCCTTGGCTTTCTTCTCGGCTTCGCGGTAGGTGCGGAACTTCCGGATGTCTTTGCCGAAGAAGTCCTTGAACTCCCGCCAGTTCGCGTCCGTAGCAACCATCCCGCCAGCCGCATTGAAAGCATCACGAAAGCCAGCTCGCAGGCTTCTTCCTCGTTTCGGCGCCGCCTTGCCGCACTCGACGCAGTTTCCACGCTCCCCGACTTTGGCACGGAACCGGACGCAGGTGTGCATCGTTTACTCAATGGCAACTGTTCCACAGCGCGAGCGCCACGAACAATACTACCATAGCGAACGCCAGAACGCCGAAATCGAATGCGCTGCTCTGTGTCCATTTTGGAGGCCACGGTCTACCCATGACGTTTTGTGACCTCTTTCAACAGCTCCACTTGGAGCGTAGTGAAGATGTCGGAAACTGAAGTGCGGACTCCAACCTCATCGGAAGCGTCGAACTCAGGGACGCGATGCTTGATCTGGGCAATCAGAGAATTCTCAAAAAGCTTGCACGCCGCATGAACGATTCCATCGTGCCCCAGCCGCTTGCCAGTTTCAACGTCCATCCCTTCGGGCCGCTCGTACCCGAAAGTCAGGACCGTGTACTCAAGGCACTCAAGCAACTTCTTCTTGAAGTCTTGCACAAGGTCTGGATATTTCATCAGTTCCTCACATACCAATCGGGCCACGCGGAACCCTGCCGGACCTTGTTGTACTTCTGGAACGACCGGGCGTAGTGCGAGAGTTCGTCGGCGGAATAGACCCTCGGCCGATCCGTGGGATGTTCACGCGGCGCGGGCTTCGGCTCCCCGTCCGTCGCGTAGTCGAACATCATGTACTCCGTGAACGCTCCGTACCGCAAGGCGTCCATCGCGTGACACCAAGCGTGGAGCGGCTGGGGAGGTTTCTTTTCCTTGTTCCACTGGTAGCGCCCGAGTTCGTTCCGCGTCATCGGGCATTCGCCTTCAGCGATATACAGCCGGTCCTTTTCGAACAGGTTGTAGACGTACTGGATGCCCGTCGTCACGTCCTTCCGCGCCGTCATAGTTTCGATGCCGATTCTGGACAACCACTGGCGAGCCGTCTTGTCCTCGGGGTCGGCGTAGAACGCCTGGACCCCATCGCGGTCGCGCCACAGCTTCAATTCCGCGCCCCAGTAGTCCATCGACAACTCCGCGCCGTACAGCTCCTTGAGGATCACCCACTTTCCAGTGTCGAGTTTCGCAAGTTGGACGGCCGCAAAGGGGTCGGTGAAACCGAAGTCGAGACCCGCGATCTTCCGCACGATGTTCGTCCCGGGCGGGATCTTGTAGTGCCCATGCTTCTGGTCGGAGTAGGACTTGAACACGAGGCCCTCGAAGCTGACGCACTCGCCCTCGAGTTCCTGCGCCGCGTAGTTGTCCGAGAACTTGGCGCGGATGCGCTCGATTTCGGAATGCGCGAGGAACCCGCCGCAATGCTCCCGGCAGTTGTCCTCGGTACGGCCGCGGAAAACGTAGGTGTCGCTCGCGGGATTCTTTTCCTGGCACTGGAGGCAGAACCGTTCATGCACCCAGCAGTAACCCTTCGGCGTGCCCGTGAAGATGAGCGGAGCCAGCGTGTCGATCGTCGTGGCGAGCAGCACGTCGAACGTATCCGCGCCGTTGAACCACTCGGCGGGTTCGTCGCCCCAGACCGCACCCGGCGAAATGCCGCGGGTTCCCCCCGGGTTGTCCGCCGACTTGATTTCGATACGCAGCGGGAAGGGTCTGGAAGCTTCCGTCGGCTCGAGGATGTACGCCCGATCAGCCTTGTAGTGTTTCTTGATGAGCGGCGCCGCGATCTCGGCGAACTTGCGCTCGATGACGATGGACATGGGATAGTTCGGAGCCATCGCCACCCCGAGCGGCGGCATACACTGGCGAGGGCCATAGAACAGCTTCAGAAACCCACGGGCTCCAAAGCTCGACTTCCCCCACTTGCGGCCGGCGATCACGCTCAGGATCTTGTACGCCCCTGAGTCGAGCACCTTCATGGCCCGCTCTTGCGCGGGATTCAGGCGCCACGCCAGGTTGATGACGCTCACGAAACGCTCGCCTCCGCCGGAATCGACTTCATGGGCTCCTTCGTCGTCGTCCCCAACTCGGAAATGTGGATGGTGTTGAACTGGTTCGACCCGCCCTGACCGTTGTTGATGAGACCGAGTAGCGCCCCCGCAACCTCGATCAGCTTCGTCCGCACCGACCGATTGTTCGTCGCGTGAAGATCGCGGATGACTTGGTACAGCATATAGTCCTTGCCGAGTATCCCCGACAGATCCTTCACCGGATACCCGGCGGCGACCGCCCGCTCCGCCGCGAGCGCCTTCATATCGACCGTGATGCCGTACCGCCTGAGCAGTTTCCCGATCCGCCGCGCATCTTCGTCGCTCGGAAGCTTGAACTTCAACGCCATTTCGGACGCGGCGTTCTTCCCCTTCCGAGTCGTGAGCTCGGCTTCCTTCACCGCTTGACCGAACGGCGTAAGCCCGCTCACTTCATCAGCCCCGGTGGAATCCGCGGCGTCCCCGAAACCGGAACGATCCGCTTCGACTCCGCGTTCTTCAAGTGCAGGTCATGGATGGCATCCCGGGCGCACTCGAGCATCATGTAGCACATTGCCTTGTTGTCCAGCGGCCCGCTCACGTTCACCGACCCGTCGGGTTGGATGCGGATAATGAGTTGCGGACCCGCGATTTCTTGACTCCCGCCGTTGTCGCCCATTTGTTTCTCCACGATTCTGCTTGACTCCCCCCGCCAAGCGTATCACACTTCATTCCAGAAACGCAATACAAGGAGAGACGCTCATGCCCAGCATCCCCGAAGGCTACTACGTCACCACCAAGAAACCCAAGCCCGAGGACACCCCCCAGGACATCGCCTACTTCGCTCCCATCTTCATCACCAACGACGACATCACCAGAAACAAGGGCAGCGGAGAACGTCGCCATCTCATCAAAGCCAAGTGCGACAACGCCCGCGTCACGATGGAACACCTGTTCATCGAGAAAGGACTCATCTAATGCCCACACCCACCGCCGTCAAGACCGAACCCGAAAAGCCCGTCAAGAAGTTGGCCGACATCAACCCCCTCATCACCGTCAAGTGCCCCAGTTGCGGCGCCGACTCCCACTCCATGTTCCCCATCCGCGTCCGCACCGCAGGAAAAGTCCACGACTTCGAAATCTGCGGCATCTGTCTCTCCCAAACCGCCCGCCAACCCGTCACCTTCAAGTTGAGGTTCAACTGCAAGTCAGGCGATCCCATCCGCGAAGTTTTGAAAAACGAAGCGGTGAAGATTTAGAATTTTTTTGTGGGGCTTAAAGTGAAAATCGCTTCCGGTTTGCGGGGAAGGACCAGTACGCCACCCCCACCCCCCGTCACCGCGAGGGTCGATCACACACAAGGCACGATCACCGGATCATAAAGCATGGATCATAAAGCACAACCCGTACCTGACGATTCATCAAGCATGAACCGTACTTTACAGGCGGGAGCAGGGGAGTCAGGGAAGGAACCTAATTCGTGCTGCCCATACTGCGGATCAATTCATAGCAGGGTCTACGGTACCTATCGCAAGCACACCAGGTATCGGAAGTGCCGGTTCTGCTCCACGAAATTCAAGACAATCGAAATCACCATGTCGCGGCCAGCTCTCACGGCCGCCTCATAATTCCCCATACCTAATTCGTTCACCCCATCGAATATTTCTACTCACCATTATTTATTTCTAGCTTGACAATTCCATATATGGAAGTATACTTGGGTTGTGACGACCGGTTAGGAATTTCATGGGGGTCAACGCATGCCCTACTCTGAGGACGGTGACCGTTCGGAGTTTCAACGTCCTGGCGAAAACTCTGCACTGAGGAAAGCAGGGAGGGGGAATCCGCGGAATCTACCGTGTCCGACGTGCAAGGAACCGAACAAACTCACGCCGGCGGATGTACGCAAGGGTTATCAGTGTGACGATTGCGCGAATCGGGAAGAGGGGGCGTGGTAGCTATGTCCATCATCTACTGCCGTAGCGTGTACAGCATCCTACGGGATTGCGGGTGGTCTGACATTTCGGCGTCGTTGATGGAGTGGCATTTCTACAAGGATGATCCTGGGCAGGTTGTGGAGTATCTGCGGATACTGGGGGCAAGGTTATAGGAATTCATGGGAGGAAATGAGAATGCGTCAACTTGAACGTGATCCGTTTGCTCGGGCGAGTCTGATCAAGGATCAGCCGACAAAGCAGGTGGCGTGCAAATGGTGCGGGGGATATGACGGGCGGGGATTGTGCTACCGATTCTACTGGGAATCGGATTCCCTCGGCCAGTCCTGGGCTCGAGACCGCATCTATGACCGTTTCTGCTCGCGGTCCTGCTGGGAATCCTACACGGGCTAGTTTCCCGCCTTGCTCCCCTCACATGGGAGCATCACGGGGAATTGTCCCCTTCATGGAGGGTTTGTCCTATGTTGATTCCGAAAGAGGCTTTGGAAGTGTCGCGGTTGTGTTCGGATGAGGTAGTGCGGTACGCCTTGACGGGCGCCCTGGTGGAACGTGTCAAGGGCCGGAATCCGCGGATGGTGGCATCGAATGGGAAGTATCTCGGGATTGTGGAATGGGCGGAAGCGGATTACCGGGATTATCCGGCCGGTCACAATGCGGAACCCTCGGAGGGGCGCCGGTTTATCCTGGCTGCCGATTCCTGCAGGGAAGCGATCAAGCTCCATGACAAGAGGAGCGCCCGGACGATTCCGATTCTCAACAACATCGTGTTGGACGAAGCCAGCATCACGGAACAGGCCGTCTCACTGTCCTACGGCATGAACGGGTCGGCCAAGCGGATTGAAGGGAAGGTCATTGATGGAAACTTCCCGGATTACTCCGCCGTGATGCCCCAGCGGAAACCCAAAGAGATTGCTTGCGAAATTCAGCTCTCCGCCGAGCTGCTCAAGACGGTTGCCGAGTTTTTCCTCAAGACGTTGGACAAGGGGCGGGGAGTACCCTTGACCTTGACCATTCCGAAGGATCCGAAAAACGCCGTCACATTCGACGCGGGGAACACGGCGGATGGCGGAATCAAGGCGTATGCGGTCCTGATGCCGTTGACCGGGGCGCCCAGCTTGCCCATGACGCCGGAAGCGGCCGAAGTGCCGAAGCCGGAACCCGCCCAGGAACCCGCTCCCGAGACGGCGGAAGGGCAGGGATTCAAGGTGGAGGTAATCCACTAACCTAGAATTCCCCATGAATGCCGGGGGATGGGCAACCCGGCATGATGAGGAATTCCGGTTGTCGGAATGGTTAACCCTTTTTCATGGAGGATTGAGTCATGGAGACGAACACGGTGAAGCCTGAAAGCAAGGCGGCTGAGGAGCGCCGGTTCAAGGCTGAGGCTCTAGAGAAGCTTCACAGGCTCTTGAGGCCCGGCGACACCCTCTACACGATCTTGAGGCATAGCGCCGCGTCCGGGATGTTCCGCAGGGTGTCCGTTTACCACATCGGCACGGAGGGCGAGCCTCAGTGGTTGGACGGGTACATTTCCATAGCCCTAGGCTTGAAGTTGAAACCGGACGTTGAAGGGCTTCCCGCCCCTGGTTGCGGTCTGGATGTCGGATTCGAGATTGTCTACAACCTCGGACGCGCCATGTTCCCGACTGGTACGCCGTGCGTAGGAGCTAACTGCGCGAGCAACGATCACACCAACGGACAGCCGAGACTCAAGAATCCGAACCGGAGCGCTGCTCTGAGGGTTGCGACCGGACACCGTGACGGAGGGTACACATTCCGCCATCGGTGGCTGTAACCGAGTCCTCCATGAACCGGCCCGGGACCTGCACCGGGTCGGCTATGGAGTCCTTGAAACTACATGGAGGCTAACGCTATGACGACGCACGCCAAGGCGGGGGAGAGCGGGAGCGGGGGGAAGGCGACAAGCAGGCCGTGGGACGCGAGGGTGTCGGTAGATGCCGACGGAGACATTCAGGACTCGCAAGGCACGAAGCTGGCCGAAGTATTCTACCCGCAATTCGCTCAGGAACTTGTTGAAGCCGTCAACTCCCACGCCGCGCTCGAACAGCGGGTGGCGGCGCTCGAATCGGCGCTGGAGGAATGTCTGGACGCGCTGGATGAACTCGCAACGAATGGACCCGAGGCTTACCGCGATTGCGCCCCCTCGACTCGCGCATCCGCCCGCCGCCTGCTCCGTCCGCAGGGGGGAGAGGAGGGCGCGTGAGCAACGCAACACTATTCGAGGCTTGGCACGGCTTGCCGATCAATGAGGCGACTCGTTGGGAGTGGGCTCGTGAGCAGTTGATCGAAATGTCCCGCCGTGCGAACGCCGAGGGTAAAGACCTTAGTTACGAAGCTACCACGACTTCTTCCGGCGACTCCATGCTCGTCACTACGTCAATTCGACTGTCGGATGGAAGCCACATGATCGACCAATACGATGTTCTCATCAGGCGTCACCGCGTCAGCTTCGTGCCTCAAGAGGTAGCCACCCCCCTGCTCGCGGAGCGCGGGAAGGAGAGCAAGTGAACATCGGAGACAGAGGACCAGCGCCCAATTGGTACGACCCTCCACGCGAGACCGATTGGGCGTGCTCCGCTTGCGACGAGTCGGGCTGGCTTTGCCTCGAGGGTGCCCCTTGCAGACTCCCGGACGGCCAACCCAGCCCCATTTGCGAAAGAGAGCACGTCTGCCCCATGTGCAAGGGCCAAAAGAGAATCCACGCCGAATGAATAACCCCTATTTTGGAGGTCGCCCAATGGCCGACGCCACAGCAGTACCGCCCAGCCCCGATCAGCCCCAGAGACGGGGCCCAGGTCGGCCAGCGGGCTCAAAGTCGAACCCTGCCAATCCTGCGAAGCCGCCTACGAGCCGTACCCTGGCCCTGAGAAACGAGGGGGGAATCAACTGGGACAACGAGACGAAGGAGCTTTTGAAGCAGCAGATCATCGCCGGCGGGAACGCCCCGCCCGTGACGGACAAGGAACTCGCCCTTGCGGTCTACATCTGCAACCGGACGGGTCTGGATCCCTTCGCCCGCCAAATCTATTTCATCAAGCGCAAGACGGGGAACGACTACAAGGTCACGCCCCAAGTGTCGATCGACGGCTTCCGGCTGAATGCCCAGCGCACCGGGGAATTCGCCGGAAGCGATGAGTACGAGTACGGGCCGACCAACGAGCGCGGCTGGCCGGAATGGGCGCGTTGCACGGTCCATCGGATCGTGAAGGGAATGCGCGTCCCGTTCACCGCGACCGCCCGCTGGAAGGAATATATGCCGGCCCCGCCCAATGACGCCATGTGGCTGAAAATGCCATTCAACCAAATCGGGAAATGCGCCGAGGCCCTCGCACTCCGCAAGGGTTTCCCCGCGGAGCTCTCCGGACTCTACACGGACGACGAAATGGCCCAGGCGGACAACCAGCCGCTATACGAGGCCCAGACGGTGCAGCCGGGCCGTATAGCTATCGACGTGCCAGCCCGTGCCAACCCGGAACCCGCAAAACAGCCCGTTTCGGCGCCTCCGAAGGCGCCCGTGCCACCCGCCACGCCCAAGGCGGCACCCCCGGCGCCCGCACCGCAGCCGTCCGGGGTAATTGTCACGAAGGAAACTCAGAAGGCTTTCGTGGACGCCCTGACCGCCGCGGCCGGCCGCAACGACAAGGCCACGCTGATGAAGGCCCTGAAGGATCTCACGGGCAAGGCACGGTCCATCGAATTGACCGAGGACGACGCGAAGGCGTTCATCGACCTGTTCCAGAACGTCGGCATCGAGGAGGTCGAAGGGGTCTGGAAACTCAAGAGCCAGCCCGAGGGGCGGGAACCTGGCGAGGATGCGGGAGTCTGACCGGACGAGGACTGAACTACTGCCAGTCCTCCGACAACCTTCCGACCCCTGCCCGTCGCAGGGACCACCGGAGGGCTTCAGAGTGCTGAAAGGAAACGCATGACACTGATCGAGACCAAGATCGAACTCCAGAAGAAGCTAATCGACTGGTGGCACGCTCACTTGTCCAAGGCCGTCGAGGAGAAGGACCTTGAACTTGCGAGGCACTGTCTCAGTGAGATTGGATCGTGCGAACGCGCAATCGAATGGGCAAAGAAGGCAATCGCTGAAGGGAAAACAGAATGACCACTGAAGCCGCACCCGTCCACTTGAGCAAGTCACAGCTCGGAACACTTTCAACGTGCGCCCTTCAATACCAACGGAAGTACATTTTCAAGGAACGCGGCGAACCGATGCCCGCGAAGGTCGGCGCTGGAGTCGGGATGCACGCCGCCTTCGCACGGTACTTCAACTGCAAGCGCATGGGTCAGACGCTCCCGACCGTCCTCGATATGCTCGCCGTTGCCGATGCCGAGTGGCGCGAGTTCGGCGAGAAGCAGGGCGGTCTCAGATGGGAAGATCCACCGAACGACGAACAGAACCTCAAGGCAGATCTGCTCCAAGCCATCACCGCCTTTGATTCCAAGGTCGGACCCCTCATCAAGCCGTGGGGCGTCGAAGTCCCCGCCAAGATCACGCTCAAGTATCCCGACCTCGAGCAGCCCGTCGAAAGTTACATCGACCTCGTGGGCGACGACGAACAGCACACGATCTACGATTGGAAATTCAGCCAACGGTATACTGAGCGAGTCGAGGCGGGGAACGATCATGTCTTGTACTCGTTGTGGGCCAGCGAGAAGTTCGGCATCCCGAACACCCCGTTCAAGACGGTCCAGTTCGTGAGATACAAGAAGGGGCTCGAGATCAGAGGACTCGAGGATGACCAGGCGTTCCTCGTGACTCCCGCAGATCGTGAGTGGCACTTGAAGCACGTCGTCTACGAAGCCATCCGACTCAAGAACGCGGGGATCTACATGGCGAACGTCGCCAACTGCAATTGGTGTGCTTTTAAAAGCACCTGTCGCCCGACCGTGTGATATAATGACCGTGGATGCAGCGGCAGAAACTTCTCGAACCCCGTTCGGACAGTCTCTAGTCGTCGCTGCATCCACGGTCACGTCTAAGGGACTTTCGAGCGGGGCTCAGGGAGCTTCAGCTATGGGTCACATCTTGATTCCTCTGACCCAAGGTAAGTTCGCCACGATAGACGCCGTTGACTACGAGCTGGTATCACCGATCAAGTGGTGCGCTCATTACCAGCCAAGCAAGAACTCCGAGCGTTGGTACGCGGTCAGCGGAACCACAGCCCAGAAGATGCACCGTCTTATCATGGGAGCAAAGGCTAACGAACCCATAGACCACATCGACGGAGACGGCTTAAACAACAAACGCTCTAATCTGCGAATCGCCACCGGATCAATCAACCAACGGAACCAAAGAAAGACGAGAGGCACGTCAAGATATATGGGCGTCAGCCATCGCGGGAACAACAACCGTGGGAAACCGTATAAGAAATCTCCTTGGACAGCGATGCTGAAAACCGATGGCCCACAAAGGTACTTAGGCGTCTTTGCTACCGAGGAAGATGCTGCCCTGGCGTGGAACCAAGCTGTCTTGAAATCACGCGGACCAACGGCCCGCCTTAACGTGATTGCTCAAAGGCCAAGTCTCTAGGAGTTCTTATGCCCCCTAACCCCCACCTCGTCAGCCGGGAGAAGTGCAAGTGAAACTAGATTGGAGGAATGATGAACCTTGTGACCTTGGAAATGACGCCTAGGAACGCCCGCACGGAAGCCGAGAGGTACGCGAAGTGTGAAAACCTCACACCTCAAGACAAGCACATCCTTGAAGCCTATCGGTCCATCGCCCACGGCGGAAAGATCATAGCCTTGGGTGAGACTCTACGAAAGGCTGGCCTGAACGAGAACGGCACGCCGAAGCTGGCCATCTGCCGGGCGGACGCAAAGGAAGTCACGCTCACGTTCTACATGGACGGCATGGAGTTCACGGGCGATGACGTCGGGTATTGGCACATGAGAAAGGTTAAGACTGAGAACTTCACAAAGTGGAATAGCAGAGAACACATCTCCGCGCGGCTTCCCTATGTGCCACCGTACATCCGCGTCGGGAACATGAGCGACTACTTCATCCTCTGGGAAGTGAAGTGGAAATCCAAGCCGCCCCCGAGCGATCCGTTCCTACTCAAGAGGCTCGACGACAACTTGTTCCGCGTGGTTTCGGCGTGGGACATCACGCCCATTGAAGCGGCGGCACTTCTATGACCCCCAAGGAGCCCCAAGTGAAAAAGACGGCGGTGGAGAAGTGGTGCAGGTGCGGGCACAAGAGAGGCCATCACGCTCAAGGCGACTTCTCAAGTGCGTGTTGGGTCTACATGGATACGCGGGGAAAGAAGAACTACAGCTACGCCAAGCACGGCGTTGCGACTAGATGCAAGTGCAGGAGCTTCCGCCCCCTCGCGTTGAAGCCGCCGACGAGGAGAGGAAAATGAGCAGGGCGACGATGATCTGTCACGCAATCCTGTGCCTCTGGCTTTTCACTTCGCCATTCATTGACGCTGAATGGTGGATCGTGGCGGTCGCAATTGCGGGCGTGGCCTTGTTCTCAATGGACCTGATCCGCGAGCAACGTGAGGCTAAGTTTCGCGCTGAATGGGAGCGCAAGTTCGCCGCCCTCGCCGCCCAGCACGGGAAGGAGAAACGCCGTGAGTGACTACCCGAGGGTGAAACAGCCGTGGTGCCGCGTTCGCACTCAAAAGCACAAATGGGAGTTCGTCGGCGTTGATGGGTTTCAGAAACGGGCGGCACCCGGAGACAAGAGGCCGCGTGGATTCTACGTCACGTTCGGCTGTCAGCGTTGCGGCGCAACTGTTTCGCATGAGTTCTTTCCGAATGATGCAGAGGCAGAATTGACAGTGGAGTGCAAACCATGACCACCGAGCGCGAGAAGGAGATCAGGGAGAGGGTCAAGAGGGCTGTAGATGCCCCGCATGGCTATCGACAAATGCATTCTCACGCCCTCGGGGACTTGGAATGGTGCCTCGAAACCATCGCCGCGCTGAAGGCCGAGATCGAGGCGGCGGAGAAGCGGGGGACGAAGCACGGGCTCGAGGACGCCATTCACATCATCCAAGGCGGGAGCTTCCTGACCGCCGATTCACCCGAGCGCAAGTGGGCGAACGCCGTCGAGAAGCTGATCCGAAAGGAGATTGAGAAGCTATGACTCGCACCCTAGAGCAGATCGTGGAGGAGAACGACGCAGAGCATTGTCACGAGAAGGACTGGGGTTGCGAATGGCCGAAGGCGTGTGAATGCACCTGCGAGGATTGCGAGGAAGCTATGGCTGGAGGTAACAAGTGACCCGCCCTCCTCGTCGCACGAAGGCGAAGGCGGTGAAGGCGAGCCACTGTCACGACGGCTTCAACTGCTTCACTGACAAGCGGTACAAGTGCGGATGCTACTGCGATGGGTGCAAGGCACTCCGCGAACTGCCCGCACGGAGGCGCAGGTGAAGTGCAAATCCAAGATGTCGCATTACCTCACAGACACCTTTTGGCGGTGTGTCAGAGTCGCGGGTCATCGCGGGATGTGCCGAGGCTCGTGGGGAAGGCATCCGTACCGCTGGTTCTATGTGAAGCCCGCGCGTAAGCCGGGCGAGAGGGGGAGGGGCAAGTGACAGACGTAGTGGTGACGGTCCCGAAAGGGATGTGGGAGGATTGGATCGACGAGGGCGACCTTCCCGGCGATCCTCCGACCGGCGAAACGTGGGGCTTCTTCACTTGGGGCGCACGGCCAAAGATCGAAGTCGGCGAACGGGTCTACGTCGTCGCGCACGGAAAGCTCAGAGGTTACGCGCCGCTCACAAAGCTGGAAGTCAACGGCGGCAACATCGCGTTCGGTCGTGGGGCGGGCGCGGTAGCCGTCACGATTCCCGAGCCCATCCGAGGCTTCCGAGGCTGGCGATACCGCTGGTGGAGCCTTGACCTTGAACACCCATTCGCAGATTGGAGAACGCCATGACCGATCCAGCCCCCGCCCATCGGCAGGAGAGCCTTGACGAGAAGATGGTCGAGGAGGCGCGAGAAGCGTACTTCGACGGTGGAGGTTCAGCCCATGAGTACGACGCTGAAACGCCGATCTGCACTAATGGCTTCCGCGCCGCCCTTCTAGTCGCCGTGAAAGCGACGAGAGCGGAGTGCGCGAAGGCCGTGGACGACGAGCCCGAATTGAACGACGAGCCGCCACCTGAGATGAAGGAAGAATTGAAGAAGTGCTTCCCTGATTTCACGCAGTACGACTTCGACACCTTGGTTGGAATCCTACGGCTCACGGTCAAATTGACGAAGGACGAAATCCGAAAGCGAATCGAGAGGGCGCATGATTGAGTATTGCGGGCGATGTTTCGGGACTCAGTTTGAATCTATCGCCTTCCCTTACGGGACCGCGGCGATAGTGAAGTGCTGGTGTCTCGGGTGCGGATACTTCTTTGTGTATGTCATTGAGACCGCAACGGATTCTACTTGGTCGAGGTAGCCCCCTGACCATCGCAAGCGGGAGGCGAAGGAGGAAGGATGAGCTTTGACCATGTGTGGCACTGGAAGGTGAGGCTTCCGGGCCGCAAGGGGCAGAAGTGCGCCGTCTTGTGGAGATTCAAACGCATGAACTCGGTGCTGATCCAGTTTGAGGACGGGGCGAAGTATGTCACCAGCAGATACGCCGTGAGGAAAATATGAGCATCAACGATGGAGCATCCAGTGAGATCGGGTCACTTCAAGACAGGCTTCATTGTGTCGAGATCGTCCGCGATGACTTCAAGGCCAGATGGGAAGCGTCCATCAAGGACTGCCTCTCCCTCCGCGCCCGGCTGGAGAAGGCGGAGAGGGTGGTGGAGGCGGCGAGGGAAACGCGAGACTTGCTGCTCAAAAACTGGAGCGACAATCTTAATTGGCGCAAGGGCCAAGAGCATACCTACTTGGGGCAAATGGACATCTTGCTTGAATCGGCTCTCGCCGCGCTGGACGCGCAGGGGGAGGCTTCACAACCTGGACCGGATGTGGTAAGATAGGAATTGTGACGACGCCTGACAGAACTTCTCTCCCCCCTGCGTCCGCTGTCCGACCGGGCGGTCGTCACACATCACTCCACTAGGACACGGCGCAGCGGGGAAAGGCGTTCTTGTAGGACCGGAGAGTTGAATGGCAGACACCAGCCAGGACGAACTGTTCCTTCTTGGGGCCTGCCTTTCAGACAACAAGAACATCGAGTGGATCGCAAAGGAAGTCTCTGTCGAGGAGTTCGGCGAGGCCCATCAGCCCATCTTCGATACCATCTGCCGGCTCTGGGTCAAGGCGCCCAAGAACCCCATCACCACGACCAGCATCTACTACACAGCCGTCACGCTCACCGACCACAAGGATCAGGCCGGCGCGTGGCAAGCACGCTGCCAGCAGGGAGTGAAGCTGTTCGAGTCCAACGGCATCACGATCCAAGAAGCCGCGGCGCACATCCACGACGGACGCAGACTCGACCGATTCTCAGCACTCCTCGCGGACTTCATCAAACACAAGGACCGCCCGTTTCAGGAAGTCTCGATCGCCATCTGCCAGGAGATCCTCCGCGTACTCCAACAGGGCGTCCAGTTCCCGAAGTTCAAAGCTCTCCGCAAGACCATGAGTGACCCGCCCGTCTACAAGTTGCTCGTCAGCCTCCACGGAGAGGACCGCACCCTACGCATGACTTACGGCCAGCTCGAGAACCCGAAGGCTATCGAGGGACTGATCTTCCAGCACTTCAACCGATACCCCGACTACAAGCCAGGCGCCGGCCAGTGGAAGCTCATCCTCTCGAGGCTCGGCCAGTTCATCGAGGAGGACGCCATCGATGAGGAGACCCCGAATGAGCTCGTGGCAATGGACCGCAAGGAGCTCACCGAGATCATCGAGGAGTACCTCGACAACGCCAAGCGCGTCTCCAAGGCATCAGAAGTGGTTCCCAGGACTGTCCTTGAAGTTCCGGAGGAAGGCAAGATCGGCCTGAATTTCAGGGATCTGTTCAATTACTGTCGCTCCAAGGGCGTTACCCCAGCAAACACAAAACTCGGTCAATCCCTGTCCGATATGGGGTTTAAGAAGTCACGCCTTGGCACCGGAAGGGTCCGCCTATGGTCGAGGACAGACGAACTGGTTTGAAAATCGTATGGTCAGCGAAATTTAGCGAAATTTTCAGCTTACATATATATACACCGATGCATAGGACGGACGGACACACGGTTGATCGGTATAGGCGGCTTATATAGTCTCGGAAAATTCGTAGTTACCGCCTATAAGGGGGTTGGCCTTTGGTACTGTGTCCGTCCGTCCGTCCGTCCGTGGTGGTATAGTTAGTCAAGCAGAAAGGCATAGAATGACTTGGGAAGAAGCTTTGGCTGAAGCGTTTTGGCGTGGGGTCAGAAAGACTAATTCGTGCTGGCTCTGGAAGGGCGCTACCAACAGAGGAGGGTACGGATTCCTCACGAAGCTCAGAAGGCGTGTTCCTTCGACTTTCATGTTAGCGCACCGAGCCTCCTACTTCTTGGCTTACGGGGACTTCAAGTGCAGCCTTTTCATACTTCACAAGTGCAACCGCGCAGAGTGTGTCAATCCTGAACATCTGTACGCTGGAACGCACGCGGACAACACTCAGGACGCTCGAATCGAAAGGCTTAGCAGAATCTACGGCTACGATGCTGACCCTTACGGGATCAAAGAACTGTGGTAACAACAAAACTCGTTGGTCCGCCTGGCACCGGCAAGACGACTTGGCTGCTCGGGAAGGTCAAGGAGCGGATCGAGGATGGCGCCGACCCCTCAACCATCGGGTACGTCGCGTTCTCCAAGGCCGCCATCGGGGAGGCTAGGGAGCGTGTGTTCGGACACATCAGGTCCGAGGAACTCCACTACTGGCGGACCCTGCACTCGATGGCGTTCAAGGCATTGGACACATCCACCCAGCAGATGTTCACGACGAAGGACTGGATCGAGTTCGGGCGCCGCTACGACTACATATTCAGCGTTCTCGCTACGACCTCTCGCCGGCCAGTTGAGCCTTCTAACGAAGCCGACGCCCTGATGCTGGCCTACCACTACGGCCGATCTACGATGGCCTCTGATTGGCGCCTGGTGGCACGAACGCTGGGCGGTTTGGCCCGTGAGGACGACCTTGTGGCGTTCGTCAAGCACCTGACCTCCTACAAAGCCGAGGTCGGAAAGATCGACTTCAACGACCTGCTCGAGAACGCCGTCAATGAGAAGGCTGCTCCCGTAGGGCTGCGGCACCTGTTCCTGGACGAAGCCCAAGACTTGACGCCCCTCCAGTGGGCGTACTTCAGGGTGATTCAGGAGGTCAGCCAGCCGGAATCGGTCAACGCCGCTGCGGATCCCGCCCAGTGTATCTACAGCTTCAGCGGGTGCGACCCCGAGCTCTGGAACGTCTTGGAAGCGGACGACGACGTGGTTTTGAGGCAAAGTCACCGACTTCCGGACCAAATCGTGCGGTTTTCGAGGAAAATCACCCCCGATGCCGTCCGTTTCTACGGAAAACCGGACGAAAAGGACCACATCAAGGTCAAAGTCCGCTGGCAGGACGCCCTCGACGGCTTGGACGGCCGGCGCACGTTCATCCTCTGCCGCTCCAACTGGATAGTCAGCCAAGTCGCCCAGGACCTCGCGGCCTCGAAGATCGACTACACCACCCGGGACGACAACGATCGGTACGGACAGATCCGCATGGTCCTCGGCCACCTGATCGGCGCCACCAAGGACGGGAAGGCTCCCTACACCGTGTCGGCGGGGACGCTGGCTGACATCGTGGCCCTGATGGACGCCCGTGAGAACAAGATGCCCCGCGGCTACAAGACGCAGGCGGAGCATGAAGCCGTGGGAAACCCGGGGGCGGCCAAGAACTTGAAGGCCGAACCGTGGTTCCGCTGGTGGCACATGAACCTCGATGCGGGCCGCGCTTCCTACTCCTTCAAGAACGCCTACCGCTGGGGGATTCCGCGCCTGCTCGGACTGGCACGCCTCAAGGGACCGGAACAGCTCTTGAAGGAACCCACGGTCCATGTGATGACGATTCACGGCGCGAAGGGAAAGGAGGCGGACAAGACGATTCTGGTTCCGGTACTGCCCAAGCGGGTGATGGAGTCGCTCCACGGCTTCGATGACTCAGCGGTCCAGCGGAACCGGGCCAATGAGGCGCGGCTTCATTATGTGGGGTGTACTCGATCCAAAGACGAGCTAATCATCATTGATCCATACGATCCAGCATTCGCGGCTCTGCCCGCTTACGACTTGCCGAAGAAGGAAACGGAGGAGGAGGTAGAAATCTAATGGCACTGAGCATGAAATACCTGAATGAGATCACGGCGAAACACATCATGCCTCACGTTTTGAGGAAGCTCTGGCGGCTTCGCTTCGAGGCCCTGCTCAAGAAGGCCAAGAAACGGAAGCTGGACATCATCGCATTTGCCGTAACCCGCGACTCCTTCGAGGAGATCCACCGCGAGTGGAACAGGTTCATCGACCCGCTTGAGGGATTCCGGTTGCTGTCGATAAACGGGAAGCCGATCTACCCGAGTGGCATCGCCTACGACCGCGAGATACTCGTGATTCTGAGGGGGTTATGAACTGCCCCGCGTGCCGCGAACCCATCTTCGACCTGTACGTCACGCTCCGCAAGGCCGGAACGGACTACCGCGAGGACGCCGACCTGCCCTACTGCCTCCCCTGCTTCATCGGCGAACTCAAGAAACAAGCACCCATCATCGAGGAGCGCAAGAAGGCCAAGGCCGCGAGTGACGAGTTCTTCAAACAACACATGGCGAGGTTCAGGGCGAGCCAGATAGTTCCCGCGCCTACGCCAGAGAAAGTGCCAGCCCCAGTGAAGGAGAACAACGATGGCCGCCCTGAAATCTGATGGCACGCTGACGTTCGTCGTTCTGGGCGACCCGAAGCCGAAGGCTCGCCCGCGCCAGATGACGAACAAGAAGTCGGGCAGCTCGTTCTGGTATATGCCGCAGACGATGATCCATCATCGGGACGTGATCCGCAACGTCGCCTTCAACTTCAAGGACCAGATCCTCGCGCTCATCGAACAGGACCATCTAGGAAGGGTGACGGTTGGCGCCCATTTCGTGTTCAAACGAGCTTCTCACCCGGACCTCGACAACTGCCAAGCCCTGATCTTCGACGCGATCTCACTCGGCATTGGGAAGAACGACCGCCAGTTCTGCCCCGGCAAAGTCACGTTCGACGTGAACAGGGAACTCGAAGAAGGGACGACGCTTGTGACCATTTCGCCCTACGAAAACGGAGAGCAGGAGGAATCGCTGATATGAACGGTCAACTTCCGCTTATCAAAAGTCCCATCGACCGCCCATTCAACCGCGTGTGGGCGATGCCGTCGAGTGAGACGTTCTCCATCCCGCCGATTGCGGAGTTCATCTCACGGCATCTCACGCCCGGAGCCAAGATCGTTGACCCGTTCGCCCGCAATTGCCCGTTGGCCCATCCGTGGACCAATGACCTGAATCCAGAGAGTACCTCGCGGTTTCACATGGACTCACTTGAGTTCTTGAAGCACGTTGAATCCGAGGGCGTCAAAGCGGACTTGGTGATTTTTGATCCACCGTACTCGCCGAGGCAAACGAAGGAATGCTACGACGGCATCGGATTGAAGATGGGCGCGGACGGGGCACTCAGAACTTCCTCGTGGGCCGATGAAAGGGAAGTAATCGACCGCATCATTAAGCCTAACGGGAAAGTCTTGTCCTTCGGATGGAATAGCGCAGGACAAGGACAAGGGAGGAGCTACCGACTGCTGGAAATCCTCCTGGTGTGTCATGGCGCGGGGCACAACGACACCATTTGCATCGCGGAGCAGAAGCTATGACCCAAGAAATCATCGACGCCTTCCATATCGCTTACTACAACTCCCGCGTCTGGGAAAGAACTTTCTACAACGGCGTCCGCA